>Ga0265293_10000018_pt1 | contig 375192 bp, 371 predicted proteins | sample Munlanlewell138R_FD_192505 | JGI IMG/M metagenome (GOLD analysis project Ga0265293, IMG submission 192505) | Leachate microbial communities from a municipal landfill in Southern Ontario, Canada - Leachate well 138R | ecosystem: Engineered > Solid waste > Landfill > Unclassified | place... | reverse complement strand
AGAAGTCCTAACAAAGCCAGGGCAAGACACATGGAGGAGTTCCCGAGTGGCCAAAGGGGACGGACTGTAAATCCGTTAGCTAAGCTTTCAGTGGTTCAAATCCACTCTCCTCCACCACTTAAAATCAAATAACCTGCGGGTGTAGCTCAGTGGTAGAGCTCCAGCCTTCCAAGCTGATTGCGAGGGTTCGATTCCCTTCACCCGCTCCATTTTAACTTAATTAAAACATGCACCTATAGCTCAGTAGGATAGAGCAACGGACTTCTAATCCGTGTGCCGGGGGTTCGAATCCTCCTAGGTGCACCATAAGTTGGGGTGTAGCCAAGTCGGTAAGGCACTAGACTTTGACTCTAGCATTCCACAGGTTCGAGTCCTGTCACCCCAGCCACTTATTACTTAGCACCCTATTTTAATATGATCCATTAGCTCAGTCGGTAGAGCACCTGACTTTTAATCAGGGTGTCCCGCGTTCGAGTCGCGGATGGATCACCATTTGGAGAGGTACCGAAGCGGTCATAACGGGGCGGTCTTGAAAACCGTTAGGGCTTTGCGGCCCACGTGGGTTCGAATCCCACCCTCTCCGCCAAAAGGAGAAGTACTCAAGTGGCTGAAGAGGCTCCCCTGCTAAGGGAGTAGGTCCTTCACGGGGCGCGAGGGTTCAAATCCCTCCTTCTCCGCCATAATGCATGGGGGCCTTTAGCTCAGTTGGTTAGAGCGCCCGGCTCATAACCGGTAGGTCCGGGGTTCGAGTCCCTGAAGGCCCACCAAGTACATATATGGAGTAATCATAAGCCCAGATAGCTCAGTCGGTAGAGCAGTGGACTGAAAATCCACGTGTCGCTGGTTCGATTCCGGCTCTGGGCACCATAAAAAAAGATTTTTATCTTTTTTTTTACGATTTTTGAAAACTAGGGGTGTAGTTAAACGGTATAACAACGGTCTCCAAAACCGTCGATGAGGGTTCGATTCCTTCCACCCCTGCCAATTTAATTAAGGACTTGTAGCTCAGGTGGTTAGAGCGCACGCCTGATAAGCGTGAGGTCGGTGGTTCGAGTCCACCCAGGTCCACCACATTTATCATTTAATGATAAATGGGCCTTTAGCTCAGTTGGTTAGAGCGCCCGGCTCATAACCGGTAGGTCCGGGGTTCGAGTCCCTGAAGGCCCACCAATGAAAAACAGCAGATTGTACAATCTGCTGTTTTTATATGCCAATTTTTATAATCTCATTTAAAACATTTTTAATGTTATCAATAATAGGTAAATTATTAATAAATAGTATAATCAGATTTTCAGGGAGCTTATATATTGTTTGGTCAATTATTCCATTTTTGAAATTGAAGTCAGAAGTAATAATATAATTACAGTAAGTGCTATCATCTATATGAGCTTTTCTAGTTTCAATGGAAACTGTAAATTTTTTTTCTTCTATGCTTAAATGATGGTTACTACCATAATAATTGTAAGGTTTACTACATGGTCCCTTTAAATTACCACTGATTTTTAGCATATCTTTATCTAAAAATATATCCTTTATAATTAGTTTAGTATCACCTGATTCAATAGTTCTCAAACCATCTATATGGGGAATAATGCCAAGTAGCTTAGGCATTGAATAGATATCATCATAATTATGTTGCAAAATCTTATTAAGCAAGTCTGGATCCTTAGTATATTGGTATTCTTTGTAGAATTGGATACAATCTTTACCGGAGTAAATATCCTCTCTATGAATATTTAAATATTTTTCCAAGGTCTTGAGCTTATAATTCTCAAGGGTTAAAAAATGCTTAAATTTTTTCAGATATTTCATAATATCAAAGGATTCATTACTTAATTGTATGTCATTGTACTTATTAATTCTAGAATTAATAAAAGGAATATCAAATGAATCTCCGTTATATGTCAAGAGGAGACAGTCTTTAACTTCAGATTTAAATGCCAGTAGTAAAGATTTTTCATCTTTAGCATCATCGATAAAGAGTTGAGTCATATGAAATCCTTCTGAAAGGTTGTACTTAACTATACCAATAAGATAAATAAAACTAAATTCTCTACTTAAACCTGTTGTTTCTATATCAATAAATACACTTTTTTCTAGATTGAAGGGTACATCAAATTTTAGTTCATAATTTATCTTATGTTCAATTTTCAACATATTTTCACGTCCTTAAAGAAAATAATTAAAAACACTTTTACTAATGGGAAAAATAGTGTAGAATAATAGATAGTAAAAATGAGAGGTGATTAGTTTGACAAATGATGCAAAACAGAAAAAAACCATAGGTTCAGTGATAAAGGCTATAGATATAATCAATTATATTGCAGAAAAGGATGAAGAGCAAGGGGCTACGGAAATTAGTGAGGCTCTAGGTTATGGAGTTAGTGCAACTTATCATTTATTAAATACACTTAAGGAATGTAATATGATCTCACAGAATGATAAAACAAAAAAATATCAATTGAGCCTTAAGCTTTGGCAATTAGGTATGACTGCTTATCATCAGAATCACATATCAATTAGTCTTAGACCATTTTTAAGAAAACTTAAGGACGAGACTGGAGAAACAGCAAATTTAACAGTTCTTGATAGAAAACAAATAGTATATATTGCACAAGAAGAAAGTGATAAACTAATTAAGATGTTTACAAAAACAGGAGCCACAGCACCTCTACACTGTACGGCATCAGGGAAAATATTCCTAGCCTACAAAGATAATGACAGAAGAGAAGAAATACTAAAGAATTATGTCTTAGAAAAATTTACTGAAAATACTATTTCTGACAAAGAAACATTATATAAGGAGCTTGAACAAATAAAAAAGAAAGGATATGGATTTGACGTTGAAGAAAGAGATGATGATGTATCCTGCGTTGCTGCTCCAATTTTTGGGCCAAACAAAGAAGTCTTAGCATGTATTTCCATAAGTGGGCCTCATACAAGATTTACAAATACTAATAAGGAGAAATGGATAGATATAATCCTTAGAATTTCTAAGGAAGCATCAGATTTTATAAAATCAAGTAATTAGGAGGTTGCGATGAGATACAATTTAGTTTGTACAAATTGTGGTTTGAAATACGAGTCAGAAACTGAAACTACCCGGTGTATGGAATGTAATGAACCTCTTGAAATGGAATTGGTGAAGAATGGTGAAATTGATTACAGTGTAGGGTTTAGTAATTCATTCAAGAGATACTTAAAATTCTATCCATACTTAAAATTTGTAGAAGGTGCTTCATTGGGGGAGGGCTTTACTCCCTTGGTTAATATTTATGAAAACAAAAATTGGTATGTTAAAGTAGAGGGATCAAATCCAAGCTGGTCTTTTAAAGATAGAGGAACTTTTACGGGTATCCTAAAAGCACTGGAGTTAGGATTTGATAAAGTTGGTACAGTGTCTACTGGTAATATGGCAGCATCTGTAGCAGCTTATGGTGCAAAATCAAATCTAGATACCTATATCTTAGTTAAGGATGAAATAGCTGAAGAGAAAATTGGACCTATTGGGATATATGGACCCAAGGTTATAAAAGTTAAGGGAAATTATGGTGATCTCTATAAGAATAGTATAAAAATTGGTAAAGACAATGGAATATATTTTATAAATTCTGATGCTCCTTATAGAGTGGAAGGATATAAAACTACCGCTTTTGAAATATATGAACAGTTAGGTAACAAGGTTCCTGACTTTATATTGGTACCAACAAGTGCAGGAGGTAATATCAGAGGTATAGAAAAGGGTTTTCGGGAGTTGATGAGTTCTGGTATAACAGCGACAACTCCCAGATTTGTAGCTGTACAAGCTATGGGTTGCAATCCAATAGTTAGGGGATTTAATGGTAATAAAACTAGCATTGAGAGAGTGGATAACCCTAATACAATTGCACATGCCATAGAAAATCCTTTCCCTCCAAGTGGGAATCAGGTTTTAAGAATGTTAAAGGCTAATGGTGGAATTGCTATTGATATTGAGGAAGATGAGATAATTACTGCTCAGAAAGAACTGGCAAATATGGGTCAATTTGTACAACCTGCATCAGCTACTTCATTTGCTGCTTTAAAAAAGCTGTCAAAGAGGGGAATTATTTCAGATGAACATACAGCAGTATGTATACTTACAGCATCAGGATTAAAGTTTACTCAGAGCATTGAACTACACAAGATAAATGTTCAAAAATGTACATTAGAGGAATTAGAAGATTATTTAAAATAATAAAAAGGTCAGATATTAATTGATCTGGCCTAAATATTTAGCTCGAATAACTCTTTTATTTTCTCCATTTTATCTGTATATCCAAGTATGACCATTAATTTGATTCTAGCTTTTTGTCCAGGAAGATTACCACCAAAGATTACACCGATATCTCTTAGTTGTTTTCCGCCACCTTCATAACCATAAGTATAGAGAACTCTACCAGTATTACATCTGGAAACCATTACTACAGGGACATCATTAGTAATAGATTTTTTTATTCCGTTTACTAATGATGGTGGTACATTTCCCCTACCTAATGCTTCTACAACAATGCCTTTATATCCACTATCTAAATAAAAATCAATAATATCTGAATCCATTCCAGGAACGCACTTAATCAATGCCACTTTCTTTTCAATTGATTCAGAAGGGATTACTTGCCTTGATGGAATATTTCTATAGTAGATAACCTCATCATTATCTACAATTCCCAGAGGCCCAAATTCTAGGGATTTAAAAGTATCTAATGATAGAGTATTGGTTTTTGTAACTTGACTAGCAGCATTTACTTCGTTGTTCATAACAACCAGAACACCCTTTCCCAGTGATCCTGGTGATAATACAGTGCATATAGCAGCTGAAAGATTACTCGATCCATCATAACCTAGTTCTGAAAAATTTCTCATGGCCCCAACCACTACTACAGGTTTTTGCGTATCAAGTAAGAGATCGAGAAGGTAGGCAGTTTCCTCTAAAGTATCTGTTCCATGGGTAATGATTACACCAGTAATTGTTTCATCTTTTAGTTTTTCCCTTGTAAGTTTATAAAGTTCCATCATTACATCAGGTGTTATATGAGGGCTAGGCAGATTGGCAAAGTTAATTATCTCTAATTCCGTTAGATCACCTATGTTTTTAATCATACTAAGTATTTCATCAGCATTTAATGCTGGGATTGCAGCGTGTAGATCAGGGTCTATCTTCATTGCTATAGTGCCACCAGTGAAAATCATTGCGATTTTATTTTTCATTAGTTATGCCTCCTAAGTTATTCTACAAAAATCCTAACATAATAATAGCAAAGTATCAACAAAAAAGAAGACTCCAAATTAATGGAGTCTTTCATCCTAATAATTTAGGATGGAACATAACCGTTCAAAAAGGGGTATTGGGAATAGAGATCTAACACGAGGTTACCAGGGGGATAACCTCATATTGATTATAACAAATATGATCAATTAATGCAAGAAAATTGATAATACTTATCAATAAACTAATTAAGTGTTTATAATGTTTAACAAATTAGATATAATATATTTGGAAAGGAGCTGTTAACATGGAAAAAGTTATTAAAGCATTAGAAAAAAATGGCTTTGTTGTAAAGTTCTTCGAAAATAAGGAGTCTATTAAAGAGGAACTGCTTAAAGAAATACAAGATGGTGAAAGTGTAGGTATGGGTGGTTCAGTTACTTTACAGGATTTAGGCATATATGATTTATTAAAGGAGAGGGGTATAACTACATATTGGCACTGGAGAGATGAGGATAAGAAGAAAGCCTTGCAAATGTCAGTAAATTCTGAGGTTTATTTAACCAGTACAAATGCATTGACAGAAGATGGAATGCTTGTTAATCTAGATGGTACGGGTAATAGGGTTGCATCTATGATATTTGGACATAAGAGAGTATATGTAATTGCTGGTAAGAACAAAATATGCAAGGATTATAATGATGCAATCTATAGACTTGAACATGTGGCAGCACCATTAAATGCAAAAAGATTAAATTTAAGCACACCTTGTGTTTATACAGGTGTTTGTAGTGATTGTGATTCAAAAGATAGAATCTGCAAAGCAGAGACAACAATTAGAAGAAATCCCAACGGAACTAAAATACACGTATATTTAGTAGATGAGGAATTAGGTTATTAAGAGGTGAAAAATTGATATATTTAGATAACTGTGCAACAACAAAACCAAGAGAGGAAGTTATAAGAGTTATTACTGATGCAATGAGAGATGACTTCGGGAATCCTTCATCACTTCATAGAAAGGGTTTTGCAATTGAGAAGAAAATCAAAAGTGCTAGAAAGGTAATAGCAGACTATCTTGGAGTAAGTGATGGTGAGATTTATTTTACATCAGGAGGAACTGAAGGTAACAATATGGCAATAATGGGGGTTGCTGAGGCCAATCCCCAACTAAAACATGTAATAACTACAGGGATAGAACATCCTGCAGTCATGAACACCATTAGAAATTTAGAGAAAAATGGGTACTCAGTTACTGTCCTTGAGAACGATGAGTTTGGTAGAGTTAATTTAAATCATCTTCAAAAATCTCTAAGACAGGATACTTTTCTAGTATCTATAATTCATGTGAATAACGAGATAGGAACTATCCAAAAGATAAATGAAATTGGAAAGATAGTAAAAGGATTTAACTCTCAGATTCATCTACATGTTGATGGCGTTCAGTCCTTTGGCAAAATTGATTTCTCATTAATTGAAGCTAAGGTAGATAGTTATGCTTTTAGTTCACATAAGGTCTATGGACCAAAAGGTGTTGGTGGTCTATATATATCAAGAAAAGCAAAAATTAAGCCAATAATTTATGGTGGTGGACAAGAAAGAGGTATTCGTTCTGGAACTGAGAATACATTTGGTATACTAGGATTTGCTAAAGCTGTTGAAATAATCTCAACTAACCAAATTCACGAAAGAAGAAAAGTTTTAGAGCTTCGTCAGATTTTAATTCAGGAACTTAAGATAAAAATTAATGATATAAAGATTAATTCATTATTAGACCAAGAGTGTTCTCCTTATATATTAAGTGTTTCATTTTCAGATACTAAAGGTGAGGTTATAGTTCATTATCTTGAGGAGGATGAAATATATGTGTCTACAAGTTCGGCATGTTCATCAAAGGGGACTAAAAAGAGCCATGTATTAGAAGGAATAGGCTTAGAGAATAAGTACTCAGAAGGAACAATTAGAATTTGTTTATCCCATGATTTATCCACTGATGAGATTGAATTGGCTGCAACTAAAATAGCTGGTGCTGTTAGGGAAATTAGGAATATTACAAGGAGATGATTTTTTGGAAAGGGTAATTAGTGTTAGTTTAGGAGAAATTGTATTAAAAGGATTGAATAGAAAATACTTTGAAGATAGATTAATAAAGAATATGAGAAGGGTTTTATCCGATCTTGGTCAATACAAAATTTACAAGGAACAGGGCAAGATATATATAGAGGGTTTAAGTGGAAACAGTGAGATAGCAATAAAAAGGTTAAAGAAAATATTTGGACTAGTTTATGTTAGTCCATGTATTAGGGTGTCCACCGAGATGGATGAGATTAAAGCAGCAGCATATGAAATAATGAAGGAAGTATTAACAGATAATAAACCTGTTACATTTAAAGTAGAAACTTCAAGATCAGACAAAAGGTATCCATTGAAATCCCCTGATATATCAAGACAGGTGGGAGGATATGTTTTAAGTAAATTCGATAACCTTGGTGTTGATGTTCATAAACCAGAAATTATGTTAAATGTAGATGTGAAAGAGTACGGATATGTATATATAAGAAAGGAAAGGGCTTATGGTGGCCTTCCAGTTGGAACAAATGGAAAAGGTCTTTTGCTACTCTCTGGAGGAATTGATTCACCAGTAGCTGGATTTTTAATGGCTAAGAGAGGAGTGGAAGTAGATTCTGTTCATTTCCACTCTTACCCCTTTACATCGGAAAGAGCTGAAGAGAAGGTAATGGATTTAGCAAGAATTGTATCAATGTATACTGGACCAATGAAAGTATACAGTATCAATCTACTGAATATACAAAAAGAGATTAACAATAATTGTCCTGAAGATGAGATGACAATAATTTCGAGAAGATTTATGATGAGGATAGCGGAGAAAATATCCCAAAATAATAATTATCAAACTCTGATAACTGGTGAGAATTTAGGACAGGTTGCAAGCCAAACTATATTTAGTATGGATGTTATTAATAGGTCAGTGGAAATGCCAATATTAAGGCCATTGGTTGGCATGGATAAGGTGGATATTATTGAGTGGTCAAAAGAAATAGAAACATATGAAACTTCCATACAACCATTTGATGACTGCTGCAGTATATTTTTACCTAAACATCCAGTTACTAGACCAAAAATTAATGAAATCGAAGAATCAGAATCTAATTTAGATGTTGAAAGATTGGTTACTGAAGCCTTGGAATCTATGAAGATTATTGAAATAAATTAACACAAAATATTAAACAAATAGTTTATAAGCAAATGAATAATAATACTTATTATGGGATTAATAATAGGTATTATTACTTTTTTTGAGGTGTTGACATACCTTAATTCGTCACTTATAATAATATAGTAATTGTTTAGTAAATATAAACAAAATGTTTAGCAGAAAGAATGGAGGGGAAAGATGAATATAGGTGAAAAAATAAAATCTATAAGAGTAAAGAAGAACTTAACCCAAGAAGAGTTGGCAGATAGATGTGAATTAACAAAAGGATTTATATCACAAGTGGAGAGAGATCTTACATCACCTTCCATAGCTACACTAATGGATATATTAGAGGGTTTAGGAACAAACCTAAAGGATTTTTTCAACGAGACTGTAGATGAAAAAATTGTTTTTCATAAGGATGACGCATTTGAAACAGAAAACGAGGAAATGGGATATATCTTAAAATGGATAATTCCAAATGCTCAGAAGAATCTTATGGAACCTATCTATATGACACTATTACCAGGTGGTAGAACTAAAGATGATAATCCTCATGAAGGAGAGGAATTTGGATATGTTCTTCAGGGGATTATAATTGTATCTATCGGTAATGAAAAACATAAGGTGCGAAAAGGTGAGAGTTTTTATTATAAGACTAATAGCCAGCATTATATTGAAAACGCTGGTAAAGGAGAAGCTGCATTCATTTGGATAAGTACTCCTCCAAATTTCTAAATGAGGTGATGAAGTGACTAAAATAAATGCTATTGATTTGGTTAATATATCTAAATCATATGGAGAAGCCTTGGTATTAGATGATATTAATTTTTATATTAGACAAAATGAATTTTTAACTCTATTGGGACCAAGTGGATGTGGGAAAACCACAACATTAAGAATAATTGGGGGATTTGAAAAACCATCTCAAGGAAAGGTAATTTTCGAAGGAGAAGACATAACCAATAAACCTCCATATTTAAGACAAATAAATACAGTGTTTCAGAAATATGCTTTATTTCCTCATTTAAATGTGTTTGATAATATCGCATTTGGTTTAAAAATTAAGAGAATTTCTAAGGTAGAAATCCAAAATAGAGTTGCAGAAATGTTAAGATTAGTGAATCTTGAAGGATTTGAAAATAGGGATATTGACTCATTAAGTGGTGGTCAACAACAGAGAATAGCCATAGCTAGAGCATTGGTTAATGAACCTAAGGTATTATTACTAGATGAACCACTGGGTGCCTTAGACTTAAAACTTAGAAAAGAGATGCAGCTTGAGCTTAAAAGTATACAAAAAAGAGTTGGTATAACCTTTATATATGTAACTCATGATCAAGAGGAAGCTTTAACAATGTCAGATACTATAGTAGTTATGGACAAGGGTATAATTCAGCAGATTGGTACGCCTACAGACATATATAATGAACCAAAGAATCGTTTTGTTGCACAGTTTATAGGTGAGAGCAATATTTTTGATGGTACAATGATAGATGATTATAGAGTTTTCTTTGCAAACAGAGAATTTGTATGTGTTGATAAAGGGTTTGAATTGAATGAGCCAATAGATGTTGTTATAAGACCAGAGGATTTAGAAGTTGTTCTTGTTGAAGAAGGACATATAGTAGCGAAGATTAAAAGCGTAATATTCAAAGGCGTCCATTATGAGATGGAAGCAGAGAGTGATTACAATAATTGGACAATACATTCCACTATAATGAAAGAAGTTGGAACAGAGGTTGGTTTAAAGATACTCCCAGATAACATTCACATTATGAGAAAGGAGGGGTAGTATGAAGATAAGAAATACAGGTTATCCATATTATTTATGGTTAGCAATCTTCATAGCAATTCCTCTTATGTTGGTCTTGTACTTTGCATTTACTACTGGTGACAGTCAGAATATGGGAACTTTTACTTTTAGTTTAGATAATTTCAGAAGATTTTTTACGCCCATCTATCTTAATGTATTGTACAGATCTATTAGTCTTGCATTGATTTCAACACTAATTTGTCTAGGATTAGGTTACCCAATAGCATATATTATCAGTAGAGAAAAACCTAAGATAAGAAATGTCATGGTATTATTATTTGTAATTCCTATGTGGATGAATTTTTTATTAAGAACTTACGCTTGGTTAACTTTGTTAGGTAAAAATGGAATCATAAATTATATATTAAGTAAAATCGGGTTACAGTCATTAGATTTAATATATAATGATTCTGCAGTTTTACTAGGTATGGTATATAATTTTCTTCCATTTATGGTTCTACCTATTTTTTCGGTTTTAACTAAAATGGATTTTAATCTTGTAGAAGCTGCTGAGGATTTAGGTGCTAATAAAAGAACAACTTTTTTAAAGGTAATACTTCCTCTTAGTCTTCCAGGGATAATAACTGGCATTACCATGGTATTCATCCCTGCAGTTAGTACTTTTGTTATTTCAAGTCTTCTAGGTGGAAATAAGTCAACATTAATAGGTAATCTTATTGAGCAACAGTTTAGATATACAATGGATTGGCATTTTGGATCAGCTATGTCCATAATTCTTATGGTATTTATATTAATTGCTATGGCCTTAACCTCTAAATTTGATAAGGAAAAAGAAGGAGAGGGGGGAGGATTATGGTAGAAAAAAGCTTTAAGCGCATATATACTTTTTTAATTTTTCTATTCCTATATGCTCCTATAATTGTTTTAATCGTATTTTCCTTCAATGATTCAAAATCAAGAGGTGTTTGGAATGGATTTACCTTAAGATGGTACTTTGAATTATTTAAGGATAGAGAAATATTAAGGGCCTTGTATTATACACTTTTTATAGCTATAACATCCTCAATAATATCAACCATAATAGGTACTTTTGCTGCTATAGGAATATATGGTATGAATGGATTTGGAAAGAAATTGGTTTTAAACCTCAACTATCTTCCAGTTTTGAATCCAGATATAGTAACCGCAGTCGCTTTGATGACACTGTTTAGATTAGCTAGGCTAAATTTTGGGATTCTAACGCTACTGCTTGCTCATATAACCTTTTGCATCCCTTATGTGGTACTTTCTATCCTGCCCAAATTGAAACAGATGAATAAGCATCTGGCAGAGGCAGCAATGGATTTAGGTGCAACTCCCTTTTATGCCCTTAGAAAAGTTATTATACCTGAAATTATGCCTGGCATTATAACTGGTGCACTTTTAGCCTTTACATTATCCATAGATGATTTCGTAATCAGTTTTTTCACAACTGGTCATGGAGTATCTAATCTAAGTATTACCATATTTGCCATGGCAAGAAGGGGAATAAATCCAGTTATCAATGCTCTGTCTACATTGATGTTCATTACTCTGTTAGTATTGTTATTAATAATAAATAAGAGAACTGAAAAAAATGATAGAAATTTACAAGAAAGAAGGTAAGTGAATGAAGAAGAGAATAGTATTACTTTTAGCTTTGGTTTTGATTATAAGTGCAATAATGACTGGATGTGGAGAAAGCAAGCCAACTATCAATGTATACAATTGGGGTGATTATATAGACCCAGAAGTACTTGATATGTTTGAAGAAGAATATGGCATAGAAGTTGTATATGACACTTATGCAACAAATGAGGATCTATATGTAAAGCTTAAACAAGGTGGAAGCAGTTATGATGTTATATTTCCATCGGATTATATGATTGAGAGAATGATTAGGGAAAACCTATTGGCTGAGATAAACCTATCAAATGTAGATCAGATTTCTAAAGTTGACGATACTTTTTTTAATTTGGATTATGATCCGGAAAACAAATATTCTGTTCCATATATGTGGGGGACTGTTGGAATAATTTACAACAAGACTATGGTTAGTAGACCCTTAACAAAATGGTCTGATCTTTGGGATGAAGAATTTTCTGGGGATATTATAATGTTAAACAGTCAAAGAGATACCTTAGCTGTTGCATTGAAAAAATTAGGATACTCTTTGAATACAAGAAATATTGCTGAGCTTGAAGAAGCAAGAGATGAACTTATTGCACAAAAACCTATTGTTTATGCATATTTAGGGGATGAAGTAAAGGATGTAATTATTGGGGAAGAAGCTGCTATTGCCGTAGTATGGTCGGGAGATGCAGTAGCAATGATTAGAGAAAATCCTAATCTTGAATACGTTATGCCAGAAGAAGGAACAAATCTATGGTTTGATGCTATGGTAATTCCAAGCAATGCTAATAATAAGGAAGATGCTGAGAAGTTTATAAACTTCATGACCAGACCAGATATTGCTGCACTGAATGCAGATTACATTGGATATTCTTCACCAATCCCTGAAGCAGTTGAATTGTTGCCTGAAGAGACTCAAGAATCTCTAGTTGGATATCCTACTGATGAAATGTTAGCTAATACAGAAATTTTCATGGATCCTCAAGATATCTTATCAGAATATGATAGAATATGGACTGAAATCACATCAACACAATAAAATATTAAGGAAAATGAGCACTTTTTTTGGAAGTGTTCATTTTTTAATGTTATAATTAATGTATTAGTAAGTTCCTATATATAAGGAGGGGTTAAAATGCAACTTAGTTTCTTAGGAGCAGCTCAAATGGTAACAGGTTCAAATTATTTAATAACCACTAAAAACCACAATATTATAATTGACTGTGGCATGTTTCAAGGGAATAAAGAAACAGAAAAAATGAATTTTAGAGAGTTACCTTATGATCCTACAAGTATAGATATTATGATTCTAACCCATGCACATATTGACCACAGCGGTAGAATACCCAAATTAGTCAAGGATGGGTTTAGGGGTAGAATTCTTTCTACTAAAGCAACTTATGACCTTTGTGGAATAATGCTTCTTGACAGTGCGAAAATTCAAGAATCTGATGCAGAGTGGGATAATAAAAAAAGACAAAGAGCTGGGCAGTCTTTAATAGAGCCTTTGTATACATCTGAGGATGCTGAACAAAGCTTAAAATACTTTGAGCCTTATCTATACAATCAGAGGGTAGATATAAATGGTGAGATATCAATAAGATTTAAAGATGCTGGTCATATACTAGGTTCTTCAATTCTAGAAATATGGATAACTGAGGAAGGAAAAACCACTAAATTAGTATTTTCTGGGGATTTAGGAATGCCAAATAGACCAATAATTAAAGACCCAGAATATATAGAAGATGCAGATTACTTGATACTAGAATCAACATATGGAGATACATTTCATCCACCTTTAAAAGAAAGTGCACAACAGATGATTGATATAATAAATAAAACTGCCAAAAGGGGAGGGACAGTATTGATTCCTTCATTTGCAGTTGGTAGAACTCAGGAGCTAATCTATGAGTTGAATGAATACTATGAGTATTCCAAGGTGGAAGAGTATATGAAGGTTCCAATATATATTGATAGTCCCATGGCAGTTAATGCTACAGAAGTATTTCAAAAGAATTCTGGGACATTTGATCAAGCCACTCAGGATTTAATATTAAGTGGTGACAATCCTTTTGCATTTAGCAATTTGCACTATATAAGAAGTCAAGAAGAGTCCATGGCTTTAAATAAGAGCAACTACCCAAAGGTTATAATTTCAGCCAGTGGAATGGCAACCGCTGGTAGGATAAGGCATCATCTTAAGCACAATCTATGGGATCCAAAAAATAGCTTAATATTCGTTGGTTATCAGGCCGAAGGTACCTTAGGACGGATATTGCTAGATGGTGTAAAAAGGGTTAAACTTCTTGGAGAAGAGGTAAATGTAGCTTTAGAGATATATGATTTAGAAGGATTCTCTGGACATGCAGATCAAAGGGTTTTACTGGACTGGTTAAACAACTTTACCAAAAAACCTAAAAAAGTATTCTTAGTGCATGGAGAGATTGAGGCTTCAACAGCTTTAGCAAATGAAATAGAAAATAAGTTCAATATAAAGACCATAATCCCAACCCTGGGTAGTAGTTACAAGATTGACACTGATAATATAGAAGTTGAAAAGGCAATGACCATAGAGCCTGAACTTCTAAGAGAAGAAATATCAAAAGAGTTGGATAATGTATATGCTCAGTTTAATTCGCTTGTCAGTCGATCAAATGGTTTATTTGAAGAAAAACTTTTAAGAAGAGATTTTGATAATTTAAAGAATAGACTTTTAGAACTTCAGAATCAATTAATGGATTTAAATATTCTCATAGGAAAGTAGGAGATAAGGATGAAGTATATAACTAATTTATCAAATGATGCCCATTACAATTTGGCTTTTGAGGAATATTGCTTTAAAAATCTTCCACAGGATGATGATTATGTATTCCTTTGGATAAATGGTCCTGCTATTATTGTTGGAAAGAATCAGAACACAATTGAGGAGATTAATAATGATTACGTTAGAGAAAATGAAATTAAAATAGTTAGGAGAATTACAGGTGGTGGGGCAGTATACCATGATCTTGGTAATCTTAATTATTCAATTTTCACTAATTCAGTTGGGCAGGAAAAGATTGATTTTGGGCAGATCAATATTCCAATATTAAAATCATTAGAGAAATTTGGAATAAGGGCCGAGTTGACCGGAAGAAATGATTTAACTCTTGATGGAAAGAAAATTTCAGGTATTGCTCAATCTGTGTGGAAAAAGAGGATTTTAAATCATGGTACTATACTATTTGACACTGATTTGAGTGTTCTTTCAAAAGCACTTAATGTTAAAGCTGATAAAATTGAATCCAAAGGGGTAAAGTCAGTTAAGTCAAGAGTAACTAATATCAAACCATATTTAGATAATGAGGTGGATATCTTACAATTTAAGGGAATGCTTCTAAAGTTTATATTCCAGTATCATAATGCAGATATGGAAGAGTATACTTTAACCCAGGAACAGTTAGAGGGAATTAATGAGCTTTATGAAACAAAATATAAAACTTGGGAATGGAATTATGGAGAATCACCTGATTTCGGATACAAGAATTATAAAAGATTGCCATCAGGTTCCATTGAAGTAAGACTGGAGATTAAAAATGGTATTATAGAAGAATCTAAAATTTTTGGAGACTTTTTTGGAACTAAAGATGTTTCAGAGTTAGAATCTTCACTTAATGGGTCAAAGTATGACAAGGATGTTATCAAAGAAAGATTAGAATCATTAAATATTAAAGAATACTTTGGAAATATAGAGAATGAAGACTTTATATCACTTTTATTTGAATAACATAAGGGGATGAATATTTTGGCTTTAAATGAATTAATAGAGATTAAAATTGTTGAGTCAAAAGAAGATTTATCTAGGTTTATAGACTTTCAATATCAATTATATAAAGGTGATAGTTGCTTTGTTCCACCAATAAAAAGTGATTTTAGGAAATATATAAAGGGTGAGACTAATTGCTTAAACCAATCAGGACCTAATATTAAAATCTTAGCCATTAAGAATAATGCTATTTGCGGGAGGTTGTTAGTTGGCATTAATGAACATCTTAATGAGTATAAGGGTTTAAAGGAAGGGTATATATCACTATTTGAATGTATAAATAATTCTAATGTAGCAAAGGCATTATTTGATTTTGCCATAACTTGGTTAAAGCAAAGAGATATAAATTTGATTAAGGGGCCCTTATCACTTCCTTGCGGTGACGACAATAGAGGGGTTTTAATTGATAACTTTAAAGACCCAACCTTAATAATGAATACCTACAACAAAAATTATTATAAGGAACTATTTGAGTATTATGGATTTAAAAAGTATTTTGATGTTTATGCCTATAAAAGCGACAAGGAGACTTCAAATATTGAAAGGTATGAAAAATTAGTTCCTTATGCTATGAAAAAACATAAGTTTACTCTTCATCCCCTGGATAAAAAGAATATTAATAAAGATATGAAGGATATTCAAAAAATAATTGAAAAGGCAATGCCAGATGAATGGGACGACTTTATGCCACCAAATGATGATGAAATAAAGCTTATTGCTTCACAATTAGTACCATATGCGGATCCAGATTTTGTTTTAATTGCAAGAAATGAAAAGAAGGAACCAATAGGTTTTAATATAGCTCTACCAGATTACAATGAAGTTTTATCTAGGTTAAATGGGCGACTTTTCCCACTGGGGTTTCTTAAATTTTTATATTATAGGAAGAAGATAAAAAAACTAAGATTTTTTGTTTTGTTTGTTATTCCTGAGTACAGAGACAAAGGAGTATCTTCAGCAATATATTTTAGCATGTATTCCTCTGCTCTTAGAAAAGGATATGAATTTCTTGAAGGTTCAACCATATGGGAGTATAATAAGACAATGATGCATGATATTGAGAGGTATGGTGGAGTAATATACAAGACATATAGAATTTATAAGTTAGAGATCTAAATACTGGAGTGTGGTTAAATGAAGAAATTTTTTCTAGTAGTTCTTCTATTAGTATTGGTAGCTGGTGTTGGTGGGTTTTTCTTCTTGCCTGAATATTTAAGTGATACTCATCATGCAAATGAAGTTGAATTAATAGTACAAAGTGGTGGAACACTTACATCTATAGGAAACAAACTTTACGAGGATGGAGTTATTAAGAGTAAGATTTGGTTTAGACTTCAAGGTGAAGAAATTGCTACTAATATTAAACCTGGAACTTACGGAATTCCTGTTGGATCTACCATAGAAGATATTTATGAGTTAATCCAAATTGGGGAACAGGAGGTTCCGGTTATAATAACCTTCCCAGAGGGTTATATATTATATCAATTTGCACAAAAAGTTGAGGAAGCTGGATTTGGAAGTATGAATGATTTTATATTAGCAACTGAGGAATATTTTAATGAGAATTATTCCAATGTTGTTAATTCTGAAGAATTATATTTCAATTTAGAAGGGTATCTATTTCCAGATACATATCACTTTTCATCAAAACAGACCATGAAGGATATAGTAACTAAACTAGTTAAGACAATGGAAAGTCAATGGACTGAGGATATGTATCAGAAAATGAATGGTTTAGATTTAACTAAACATCAAGTATTAACCATCGCATCTCTAATTGAAAGAGAAGCATATAATGATGAAGAAAGAGAGAGAATAAGTGGTGTAATCTACAATAGGATAAAATCAGGGATGCTTCTTCAAATTGATGCAACAGTGATATATGGTATTGGAGAAGGAAAAGAGCATATGACTAGAGTTTTATATGCTGATCTGGAAAGACAAAATCCTTTTAACACCTATCTTAACCTTGGGATTCCTCCTGGACCAATTGCTTCGCCTGGTAAGAATTCCATAATGGCTGCTCTTAATCCTGAAGAACATGATTATTACTTCTATGTACTTGGTGAAAATGGTCATGTCTTTGCTAAAACCTATCAAGAACATCTACGAAATGTTGAAAATTATAGAAATAGTAACTAAAAAAAGCACATCTTCATTATTGAAGGTGTGCTTTTAAATGGTGCCGAAGGCGGGAGTCGAACCCGCACGGTGTTGCCACCGCTGGATTTTGAGTCCAGTACGTCTGCCAATTCCATCACTTCGGCTAATTTAGCTACGAAATATATCTTAGCACATAAACTTTTAAAAATCAATATTTATTTGATTATAAAGCTAAAGGGATTTACAAGGAGTTGTTTATTTTAAGTTGGATTTAATGTATACTTATTAAGTAAAGGATGGAGGGATGATAATGAGTGATAAATTATTAATGGTCATAGATGGCAGTTCATTGGTACACAGGGCTTTTTATGCAATACCATTTTTGTCTAATAAAAATGGAGTAAACACTAATGCTGTATATGGATTTTTAAATATGTTATATAAAATTAGAGATGAATATAAACCTACAAATATATGTGTAGCTTTTGATAGAAAAGGCCCAACATTTAGGCATGAAGAATTTAAGGACTACAAGGGGACCAGAGATAAGACTCCACCAGAATTATCACAGCAATTTCCTCTCATAAAAGAAGCTCTTGAAAATCTAGGGATTAAAACCATAGATTTATCTAAATACGAAGCTGATGATATAGCTGGAACTTTGGCAAAAGAGGGAGAAAAAAAAGGATATGATGTTTTTCTTGTAACAGGGGATAAGGATTATTTCCAACTTGCTACAGATAAGGTTAAAGTATTATTAACTAAAAAAGGTGTTTCAGAGATGGAGACCTATGATAGGGATAGGCTTCTAGAAGAGTATGAAATTGAACCAAAAGCATTTGTTGATATTAAGGGCTTAATGGGTGATAGCTCAGATAATATACCTGGTATCCAGGGAGTTGGAGAAAAAACAGCCCTGAAATTGATCAAAGAATTTGAAAACCTTGATGGAGTTTATGAAAACATTGAAAAAGTATCAGGTGCTAAGTTAAAGGAGAAGTTAGTCAATAGTAAAGAGCTGGCATATCTTAGTAGGAAATTAGGGGAAATAATAACAGATGTACCCTTAAATTTTTCTGTAGAAGATCTGACTCCTAATGAAGAAGATAAGGATAAGTTACTAGCTTTTTATGAAAATCTTGAGCTTAATAGTCTGATTAATAAAATAAAAGACCTTGAACCAAGCAAACCAGAGACTTTTGAGGAACAAAAAATTCTAAAATTAAAAGATAATGATGATGTTAAGGAAATGGTAAACAAAATTGTTGAAAAAGGAAGTTTCTATTTTAAAATTCTAACGGATGATGATTATATTTTAACTAACCCAATCTATATGGGAATTAGCCTTGATGGTATAGAAACTTGGGTTTTAGACTTTAGAAATGATGATATAAATTTAGAAATTCTTAGAGCAATATTCGAAAGTAAAGATATAGAAAAGTTCGGTTGGGATGTTAAATCAGATGTAGTAAAACTAATGCAAATGGGATGGGAATGTTCAAAAGTAACATTTGATTCATCAATTGCTCAATATATTATTGATCCATCTCAAAGCAACCTGTCGATAAATAAAATAGCAGAAGATTATAATTTAGATAGAGGAATTGATTTTGAAGAGTTAGTGGGTAAAGGCAAAAAGAAACAACTAGTATCAGATTTAGAACAGGATAAAGTGTTTCAGTATATTGGATATATTCTTTCTTCTGTTTATAAACTAAAACCAATTATGACTGATATCATAACACAAAGAAACATGAATGAGCTATTCAATAATGTTGAAATGCCCTTAATGAAAGTTTTAGCCGAAATGGAAGTTCTAGGAGTTGCAGTTGATAAGGATGAATTAACAAAACTTGGAATAGAATATCAGGAGGAGATAGATGATTTAGTCACTTCCATATATTATTTAGCAGGATATGAGTTTAATATCAATTCAACAAAACAACTGGGAGATGTACTATTTGATTCATTGGAGTTACCTGTTATAAAGAAAACTAAGACAGGTTATTCAACAGATGTTGAAGTACTAGAAGCACTTAAAGATAAGCACCCTATAATTGAGAAAATCATAAGATACAGACAAATTGTTAAGCTTAAATCTACTTATATTGATGGTTTACAACCTATGATAAACCCCAAAACAGGTAGAATTCATTCTAAATTCAATCAGACGGTAACATCTACTGGACGAATATCCAGCACAGATCCTAACCTTCAGAATATACCAATACGCACAGAAGATGGTAGAAAAATAAGGAAGGCATTTGTTGCTGAAAAACCGGATTATGTATTTTTAGATGGAGATTATTCTCAAATTGAATTGAGACTATTAGCTCATATTTCCAAGGATCCAAAAATGATAGAGGCTTTTAATAATGAAGAGGATATTCACACCAAAACAGCAGCAGAAGTATTTGGAATTCCAAAAGATGAAATCACCTCTGATTTGAGGTATAAGGCAAAAGCGGTAAATTTTAGCATTATATATGGGATTTCTGATTTTAGTTTATCTATAGACCTAGGGATAACAAGAAAAGAAGCAAGAAAATATATTGATAATTATTTTAAGAATTATAAGTTTGTAAAAGAGTATATGGATACTGCAATAGCTACAGGCAAAGAGAAGGGCTATGTTGAAACATTATTAAATAGGAGAAGATATATACCTGAGTTAGATTCTAAAAACTTTAATATAAGATCTTTTGGAGAAAGAGTGGCTATGAACATGCCAATACAAGGTAGTGCAGCTGATATTATAAAATTAGCTATGGTCAAAGTTCATAGTAACTTAAGGACCAAAGGATTAAAATCAAAATTAATACTAACAATTCATGATGAACTAATAATTGAAGCTCATAATTCTGAAAAAGAAATAGCTAAAGAAATAATGAAAGAAACCATGGAAAATGCAATAAAACTAGATGTTCCTCTAAAGGTAGAAGTTATGGAGGGTGATAGTTGGTATGATACAAAATAGAGCTACTATAATAGGTATTACCGGTGGTATTGCTACTGGTAAATCTACATTTTGCAACTTGTTATCTAAGTTGGGATTTCTAGTAATTGATAGTGATAAAATAGCTAGAGATGTTGTAGAAATAGGAAGTGAAGGCCTTAAGAATGTTGTTGATTATTTTGGTGACGATATCCTAAAAGAAGATGGAAGTCTTGATAGAAATAAACTAGGTGATTTGATTTTCAATGACGAGAAAAAAAGAATTGCTTTAAACAATATTCTTCATCCTCTTATCACCAAAAAGATTAAGAAACTTATTGATGACAATATTAGTATTGAGAAGGTAATCTTTATAGATATTCCCTTGTTACTTGAAGTAAGAAGTAACTTAGAAAAAAATGGATTAGACTTTGACCAGGTTTGGCTTATCTATTCTAAGGAGAGTACTCAAGTAAAAAGATTGATGAATAGAAATAACCTTTCTCAGGATCAAGCATTAATGAGGATAAAATCACAAATGAACATTGAGGAAAAGAGAAAATTAGCTGATTTAGTTATCAATAATGAAGGAAGTTTAGAAGAGTTAGAACAAATGGTTGAGAGGGTTACATTAATATATAGATAGTGGTGAAAGATGAAACGTTTATTAACAATAACAATGATTATAATTCTTATATATGGATCTTATTTTATAACAGTATCTATTCTTTATCCCTTAGCTTATAAGGAAATAGTTTTAGATAATTCCTTAAAGTATGATATGGATCCTAAGCTAGTATTTGCAGTTATTAAAACTGAAAGTAACTTTGATACTAATGCTGTTTCAAACAAGGGAGCTAAGGGATTAATGCAAGTTAGTGAGACTACTGGTAGATGGGGCAGTGAGGATTTGAAAATAGACAATTACAATGATGAACTCTTGTATGACCCAGGCATTAATATATCCATTGGAACTTGGTATTTAAATCTACTATTAAACCAATATAAGGAATTAGATACAGCTCTTGCTGCATATAATGCAGGGAGTGGGAATGTAAGTAGTTGGTTGTCAGATCCTAACTATAGTGAAGATGGGGTTAAACTTTATAAGATACCCTTTCCTGAGACTCGTGAATATGTAAATAAAGTTAAAGATAATACAAATATCTATAGCAGATTCTACAGAGATAATGTGTATTACAAGGGTGAATCCTTATTTGAAGAGTTGATATTTAAAATCAGAATATGGCTTATGGACATTAGAAATAATAGGTAGGATGATGATGATGAAAAACAAAATTTTATTGATTGTTATAACATTGCTAGGGATCTTAATCCTGGGAGGGTGTGACTTAATGGCAACCATTGACAATGAACAAGAAAACTTGCCAGAGCTAGATTATGTAATAATGGTTAATAGCGATGTAAAACTTCCATTAACAAATTTTAATACCTTGAACCCAATTTATTCTGATAACTTTTATTATTATCATTTTAGCAAATTAATATTTGAAAGCTTATTCACATATGATGAAAGTTATAGAATAATTCCTCAGTTAGCATCTAATTGGAGCATCAATCAGGATGGATCAAAGATTTTAATCAACCTTAGGGAAGATGTCTACTTCCACAATGGAAATAAATTCACATCAGATGATGTTGTATATACAATAAATACAATGAAAAGAGCAAGTGACAATAGTATTTATTATAAGTTGTTAAATGGAATAACACCAGGTAATGTAGATAAGAGTATTATTTCAGCCCAAAAATTAGACGATTATTCTCTAGAAATTACTGTGGGTAAGAATGCTAATTTTGTTTTAGATACTCTAACATTTCCTATAATATCCTCTAGTTTAGGAGAGGGTGGATTATCCATAGAAGATTATGATGTTATAGGTACAGGACCATATAAGTTTGTCGAATATGTAAAGTTTAAAGAGATAAAACTAGAAGCATTCGAAGATTATAGGGAAGGATCTCCTGAGATAAAATATATAATTGGAAAAATATTTGAAGATGAAGAATTAATACTTACAGCATTTGAAACTGGGAAATTGAATGTTTCTGGTAGCATAGGCGTCGATTGGGACAAGTATGTTCATAATCCAAGAGTTGATATAAAGGAATACGTAACAGCAGATTTTGATGCCCTGTCATTTAATCACAATAATCCTTTATTTCAAGGAGAAAATGGAATTATCCTAAAAAAGAGTATAATGTATGGAATTGATCGACAAGAGTTGATTTCCAAAATATATTTGGGGCATGGTACCCAGACTGATACCCCAATACATCCTGATCATTACTTGTCATCATCAAATTCAAGTCAATATGGATACACTCCTCAAAGGTCATTGGAGTTATTAGATTCAATGACCTTTGAGGAAGAAGACCCTTTAAAAAGAGAGGATTATGAAAACTTAAGTCTTAAACTGCTAGTTAATTCTAATAATGATGACAAAATTAAGGTAGCTGAAATGATAAAAAGTAATTTAAGTAATATAGGAATAAATATCATAATTGAAAGTGTAAGTGAAGATCAAGGACTTGAATACAGCAATAGATTGTTGTCAGGAAATTATGATATAGCCATTGTCTCGTGGAAACAATCAATTATTCAAAAATTTGACCACTTATTTTTTGAGAACAATATTGGTATAAGCAATACTTCCAGATTTATTGATGATGAATTTGAGAGTCTATTAGCGGAAATAAGTCTTTATAATAATGAGAGTGATAATTTATTAAAATATGATGTATTCCAGAAAGAATTTACTGGTAAATTACCATATGGTATTTTGATGTATAGAAACAGAGCTCTTCTTATAGACTCAAATATTAAAGGTGACTTAAGTCCTAATTTCTTTAATTTATACAATGGTCTTAGCAAATCTTATTTAATAATGAGAACAAATTAAGTTGAAAAGAGTTTTAAATGGTATTATAATTAAATATACTTCATATCTTATGGATTGAGAATTTCTAATCCATTCCAATTGCGAGTGTGCTGGAATCGGCAGACAGGCATGTTTGAGGGGCATGTGCCAGTAATGGCGTATGGGTTCAAGTCCCATCACTCGCACCATTAATAATCCCAAAAAATAAACAATTCCTAACTTCATATTTGTATACATTAACATCAATTGATGTTATAATATATTTTAGAGTGGCAATTTATGGGTATTATTATGCCTTTAATTGCTAAAATTATATCAAGTAAAGAGGTGGAATAAGAATGAACCAAGGAAAGTTGACTTTCAAAGGTGGAGTACATGTTCCTGAATTTAAGGAGCTTACAGAAAAGAAGTCAATCGAAGTTGCTGAAAGTCCTCAATTTGCTTACATACCATTACACCAACATATAGGTGCACCATGTGATCCTATAGTTAATGTTGGAGATAGAGTTAAAATCGGACAAAAGATTGGGGAATCAGGAGCCTTTGTTTCTGGTAGCGTACATGCTAGTATTGCTGGTACAGTGAAAGAAATTAAGATGATGTTTACTCCTACAGGAACTAAAACAAAGTGTATCGTAATTGAAAACGATGGCACTGAAGAAATGGATGATTCTTTGAAGGGTAAGGACTTAAATACCTTAACTGGAGAAGAAATACTTGCAATGATAAAAAATGCAGGTATCACAGGCATGGGAGGAGCTAGTTTCCCAGCTCATGTTAAATTTGCACCCCCTAAAGACAAACCTATTGATACATTGATTATCAATGGTGCAGAATGCGAACCTTACTTAACAGCTGATCATAGGGTAATGCTTGAATTTACAGATTTAGTAATTACAGGAACAAAAGCTATTAAAAAAGCTTTGAATGTTGAAAATGTATTTATTGGAATCGAAAATAACAAGATGGATGCAGTTGAAGCTTTGAAATCAGCAATTAAACCTGAAGATAATATTCAAGTGGTGGCATTAAAGACCAAATACCCACAAGGGGATGAGAAAAGAGTAATTAATGCTATAACTGGCAGAATGGTACCATCAGGTGGATTGCCAATGGATGTTGGATGCGTTGTTTCTAACATATCAACTGCTAAAGCTATTGGCGATGTTATCGTAAGCGGGAAACCGCTTTATGAGAGAGTTGTAACTGTAACAGGTAGAGGAATTGCTGAACCTAAGAATCTGTTAGTTAGAATGGGAACGCCAATTGGAGATTTAATAAGTCAATGTGGTGGGTTTAGTAAAAAGCCTGGTAAGATAATATCTGGTGGACCTATGATGGGTTTTGCTCAGTTTAATCTTGAAGCTCCAATTATTAAGGGTTCAGGAGGATTATTAATACTTCCTGAAGAAGAAGTTAAAGAAGAAGAAGTACTACCATGTATTAAATGTGGTAAGTGTCTTCAAGTGTGCCCTGTAAGACTTCAACCATTGTATATTAGTGCGTATGCTCTTAAAAATAATGTTGAAAAAGCAGAAGGATATAATGCGATGGATTGTGTAGAATGTGGAGCATGTTCATTTATCTGTCCTGCTAAGAGACCTTTGGCAGAATCTATAAAGAACATCAAAAAAGAAATTATTGCAAAGAGAAAAAAATCATAAGTTAGGAGGATGTTGAATGGATGGAAAAGTATTAGATCCAACCAAAAACGACCCTGTCGTTTTAGATGATATGTTGATCGTATCACAATCACCTCACATTAGATCAGATGAGTCAGTGCAGAGAACCATGTTTGATGTAATTATCGCTTTAGTACCTGCAATGATTGGAAGTATTTATTTCTTCGGATTTGATGCTGTAAGATTGTTATTAGTAACTGTAGTTGCAGCACTTATTTTTGAAGCTGGAACTCAGAAGATGTTTAAAAAACCAGTAAGAATAATGGATTTAAGTGCCGTTGTAACGGGTATACTCCTTGCACTTAATCTACCTGCAGGAACTCCTTGGTGGGTTGCAGTTTTTGGAGCAGGATTTGCAATTATAATAGTTAAAGAATTATTTGGTGGGATTGGCCAAAACTTTATGAACCCAGCACTTGGTGCTAGAGCTGCACTTGTTGCTTCATGGCCTAGAATTATGACAGCATATGTAACTCCAGATGGTGTTAGTGCTGCTACTCCACTTCAAATATTAAAAGCAGGAAGTGGAAATCTTCCAGCTATAGAAAGAATGGTATTTGGTGACATTGGTGGAGTAATAGGCGAGACATCTGCAATATTACTATTAATTGGTGGACTGTACCTAATTATTAGAGGCGTTATTGATTGGAAGACTCCAGTAATTTACATAGGTACCACAGCTGCTTTACTATTAGTTTTAGGTGTTGACTCAAGCAACCTAATGTATCATGTGTTAGGTGGTGGATTGATCCTTGGAGCATTCTTTATGGCTACTGATTATTCATCTTCGCCAGTAACTCCAATGGGTAAAATTATATTTGCAGTTGGTTGTGGATTGCTAACAGCACTTATAAGAGTTAAAGGTGGATTACCAGAAGGTGTTACATACTCTATTTTGATAATGAATGTTGCCGCTCCATTAATCGAAAGATTAACAAGACCAAAAGTTTTTGGGGAGGTAAAATAAATGAATGAGACTTTAAAACTAGGTTTAGTATTATTATTAGTAACTGCAGTTGCAGGTGGAATTTTAGCTGGTGTTAATTCACTGACCGCACCAGTAATAACTGAAAGAGAAAATCAAGAAAAATTTGCATCATTATTGGAAATATTTACAGAAGCTAATGAATTTATAGAATTTGAAGGCAGTGATCTCTCTGGTATTCAAGCATCATACCCTAGCGTAATAAGCATAACTGAAGTAAAGAATAATGGAACAGAGCTTGGATATGCAGTTACTACTAAGACTGGTGGTTACGGTGGAGACATTAATACTTTAGTAGGCATTAGTGCTGATGGAACACTAGCAGGTATCAAGGTATTGGTTATGTCTGAAACCGCTGGACTTGGCTCTAGAATAGTTGATGATCCAGCATTTGCACAATCATTTGCAGGTAAAGGAGCAGGTGGTAGTGTTACGCCAGCTGGTACAGGAGCAGGAGATAACGAAGTTATGATGCTATCTGGAGCAACTGTTTCTACAAATGCTGTTGTTAAAGGTGTTAATGATGCACTAAGTGCATTTTCTAATAGCCTTGCCAATTAGAAAGGGAGGTGTGGTCATTGAAAATTTCGACAATATTCAAGAATGGAATAATTAAAGAAAATCCTGTTCTGGTTCAATTGATTGGAATGTGTTCCGTACTTGCCATAACAAACAGTGTGGAAAACAGCCTTGGTATGTCAGCTGCTGTAATAGCAGTTTTAACATTATCAAATATTGTTATTTCTCTAATGAGAAAATTCATACCATCAAAAATCAGAATTCCTATATTCATAGTCGTAATTGCAACATTTGTAACTATGGTTCAGATGTTTATGAACGCTTATGCTCAACCACTATATAAATCTTTGGGGATATTTATACCTCTGATAGTTGTAAATTGCTTGATATTAGCAAGGGCTGAATCATTTGCTTCTAAAAATGGAGTATTCTTATCTGCAATGGATGGGATAGCAATGGGCCTAGGTTATTCTATAGCAGTTGTTACTCTAGGTACAGTAAGGGAGATACTTGGCTCAGGATCATTCCTAGGAATGAGTTTGTTTGGAGAAAGCTTCCAACCAATATCACTATTTGTTGCACCTGCAGGAGCATTTATCCTGCTAGGAATATTAATTGGGCTGTTCAATGCATTTGTTAAGAAAAGAATTGCAGACTAAGAGAAGGGGGTCAAAAAAATGAGTATATTTGCCATAATGGTATCAAGTATTTTGGTTAATAACTATGTATTTGCAAGATTTTTAGGAATTTGTCCCTTCCTTGGTGTTTCAAACAAAATGGAGACAGCCACAGGAATGGGTATTGCAGTTACATTTGTAACTACTTTAGCATCAGTTATTACTTATATTATTCAACATGCTATTCTTAATAATTTAGGATTAGAGTACTTACAAACAATCGTATTTATTTTAGTAATTGCTTCTTTAGTACAGTTCGTTGAACTTGCTCTTAAGAAAATAAGCCCTGGACTATATAGTGCTATGGGAGTATATCTTCCTCTTATAACTACAAACTGTATAGTACTTGGAGTTGCAATACTAAATATTCAAGAAGGTTATAGTTTAATTCAAACAACTACAAATGCTGTAGGAGCATCCTTAGGATTCTTCCTTGCACTTGTTTTAATAGCTGCTTTAAGAGAAAAAATGGATATTGCTGATATCCCTGAATCTTTAGCAGGTTTTCCTATCACCTTGATCGCTGCTGGTTTAATGTCCATTGCCTTTGCTGGCTTTGCTGGACTAGTATAGGAGGTGGGACAGATGAGTTCAATAATTAATCCTGTTGTAGTATTAGGAGGATTAGGACTTTTATTTGGGGTCCTACTATCAATTGCTTCAAAGGTGTTTGCAGTATATGTTGATCCAAAGGTAGAAGAACTACTTAATGCTCTACCAGGAGCAAACTGTGGAGCTTGTGGTTTCCCAGGATGTGCTGGATTAGCAGGTGCATTAGCAGAAGGCAAAGCTCCAACAAATGCTTGTTCAATTGGTGGACAGAAGGTTGCTAATCACGTGGCTGAAATTCTTGGAGTAAATGCTGCTTCATTTGACAAAAAGGTTGCAGTTGTACTTTGTCAGGGTGATTGTGATAAAGCAAAAGATAAATATAAATATCAAGGAATAAAGGATTGCAGAGTACAATCAACATTGGCTGGTGGACAGAAGGAATGTTCATTTGGATGTGTGGGTTGTGGAAGCTGCTTTGATGTTTGTGAATTCAATGCAATCAGAATGATAAATGGTATAGCAGTAGTTAATGCAGAAAACTGTACAGCATGTAATAAGTGTGTTGAGATTTGTCCAAAAAATATAATTGAATTGGTGCCTTATGAAAGTCATGCAGTTGTTAAATGTATGAGTAAGGATCCAGGTAAAATAGTTAGAAGTCATTGCTCAGTTGGATGTATTGGATGTCAAATATGCGTTAAGAATTGTCCAACAGAAGCATTTAGTTTCGAGAACAATTTAGCTAAAATTAATTATGAAAAATGTATAAATTGCATGGTATGCGTTGAGAAGTGTCCTACAAATGCCATAGATAACACGTCTATTATAAGTGAAGAATTTGCTAAGAGTTTTGCAAGCTAAAATAGAGCCCTCGGGCTCTATTTTTAAGTTTATTGTAACTTGTAAATAGAAATTAATAATGATAAACTATAGTGTGTGGTATTTTGACCAAGGATTGGATGATATTATGACTAAGGGAGATAAATTCTTAATAGCTTTTATTATATTACTGAGTATAAGTTCCTTTGCTTATATAAATCGATATGCATTTGCTGATGTGGATAAGTATGTAAGTGTACAGGTAGATGGTGTTGAAATCAAGAAAATCCTATTCGACCCTCAATTAGTAGGGCATACCATCCCTGTTCAAACTGAGTATGGGTATAATTTGATTGAACTTGGAGATGAAAGAGTTAGGGTTATAGAGGCTGATTGCCCAGATAAGATTGACGTAAAACAAGGGCATATTCACAGGGTCGGTGAGACCATAGTATGTTTACCAAATAAAATGGTTATTGAGATTAAGGGTGAAAAAAAGGATTCAGATGTTGATATAATAAGTTATTAAAGTGGGGTTTCTATGCGTAAAACAAATAAAATGATCTTTATATCACTTCTAGTATCTGTAGGACTTGCCTTAAGTGTAATTGAGTCAGCAATTCCATTGCCAATAGCTCTACCAGGAGCGAAGCTCGGTTTATCTAATATGGTAGTGATGGTAACCCTAGTGGTGTTTGGATTTAAAGAAGGCATAAAAGTTGCTATGTTAAAGAGCACAGTTTTGATGCTAATAACAGGGAGTATAACTTCCTTCTTTTATAGTCTCTCTGGAGCCATACTAAGTTGCATTGTCATGTATATAGCATATAGATATTTTTCGAAAATATTTAGCCTTATTGGAGTCAGTATAGCAGGAGCTGCTTCCCATAATTTTGCACAAGTAAGTATTGCTGTGCTTATTTTGAATAATCCCAGAATATATTCTTATTTACCATTTTTATTAATTACAAGTTTGTTCACAGGCTATTTTGTGGGATTGTCTTCAATATATATTGTGGACAACTTAAGGAAGAACTTTAGAATACTTTTTCAAAAACAGGTGGTTAAATGAAAAAAATAATACTAGCATCATCATCACCAAGAAGAATAGAATTACTCAAACAAATAGGTATAAATCCACAAGTAATTAAAAGCAAAATTGAAGAAACCATAAGAGAATTTGAAATTCCTGAGCAAGTAGCCATGAGTTTAGCTTTTAGAAAAGCATATGGTGTAGCCCTTAATGAAAACCAAGGAATATTCATAGGTGCTGATACCATAGTGGTTTTTGAGGATGAGATACTAGGAAAACCAAAGGATAAGGAAGATGCTTTTTTTATGCTTAAAAAACTTAGTAATAAGGAGCATTATGTTATTACGGGTTTTTCAATTTTAGATCTGGTTAATGGAATAAAGATAGTAGATTATGAAAAGACTAAAGTTACATTTAATGAACTTACCGAGGATAGGATAAAGGCATATATTGAAACAAATGAACCACTGGACAAAGCTGCCGCATATGGGATACAAGGAAAAGGTGCTTTATTGGTTAAGAGATTAGAAGGATGTTATTTTAATGTTGTAGGATTACCTTTAAGTAAAGTTGAGTATTATTTAAGAAATTATTTTAATATAAATACATTATAAAGGATGATGACTAAAACATGAGCAAAAGTGTATCGACTTACAAGAACTATACTATTAAAGAAATGCCAATTAGTGAAAGGCCTCAGGAGAAACTTATGACTTTAGGCACAGCATCACTATCAAATGCAGAATTAATGGCAGTTATTATCAGAACTGGTCAAGGGAATGAAACAGCAATTGAATTATCTAGAAGATTGTTAAACAAGGACAAAAGAGGAATTGGATATTTGGCAGATGCATCAGTTAAGGATTTAACTGAGATTAGGGGTATTGGAGATTGCAAAGCGTCACAAATATTAGCAGCATTAGAACTGGGAAAAAGATTAAGAAGAATGGGAGTTTTTGATAAAGTCAGAGTTACATCACCTGAGGTGGTTGCAAACCTAGTGATGGAAGAAATGAAATTTCTTCAAAAAGAACACTTTAATATTGTAATTTTAGATACAAAAAATCAAATTATTTCTATAGAAAATATTTCCATTGGAACACTTAATGCATCAATAGTTCATCCAAGGGATGTATATAAAGCAGCAATTCAAAAAAATGGCAATGCCATTATTCTAGTACATAATCATCCAAGTGGTGATGTGACACCAAGCAATGAAGATATTAACATAACTAAGCGGTTGGTAGAAGCAGGAAACCTAATGGGGATAAAGGTACTAGATCATTTAATCATAGGATATGAGACATATTTAAGTATGAAAGAGAAAAATTTAATGTAATGATGGAGGAAGTATAAATGATTTTTAATGGATTTACAAAAGACATGGGAATTGACTTAGGAACAGCAAATACTTTAGTTTACATGAAAGGTAAGGGAGTAATTTTAAGAGAACCATCAGTTGTTGCCATAGATAGATACACCAAACAAGTACTAGCAGTTGGAGAAGAAGCTAAGAAGATGATTGGTAGAACTCCAGGTAACATAGTAGCTATTAGGCCATTAAAAGATGGAGTAATAGCAGATTTTGATGTTACTCAAGAGATGTTAAAATATTTCATTAGAAAAGCAACACAGAAAAAGTCAGTATTTCAACCAAGAGTTGTAGTTTGTGTACCCAGTGGTGTTACAGAAGTTGAGAAAAGAGCTGTTGAGGAAGCAACCATACAAGCTGGAGCTAAACAAGCATTCTTGATAGAGGAACCTATGGCTGCAGCAATTGGTGCAGGGCTTCCAGTTCAAGAAGCTACTGGAAGTATGGTTGTAGATATAGGTGGAGGTACCACTGAGGTAGCTGTTATTTCTCTTGGGGGAATAGTTACTAGTAAATCAATAAGGGTTGGCGGTGATGCTCTTGATAATTATATCGTAAATTTTGTAAAAAAAGAGCATTCACTTATGATAGGGGAAAGAACTGCTGAAGAAGTAAAAATTAAAATTGGATCAGCTATTCTTGACAATGAAGTAGAAGATATGGAAATTAGAGGAAGAGATTTGGTTAGTGGTCTACCTAAGACTCTAATGATAAAAGCATCAGAAATTTATGAGGCTTTAAAAGAGCCGGTAAATAATATAATAGATGCGATAAAATCAAATCTTGAGAAGACTCCACCAGAGCTATCATCAGATATAATGGAGCAAGGTATAGTTTTAACAGGTGGAGGAGCCTTGCTAAATGGATTGGATGTATTAATAACCAAGGAGACAGGGATCCCTGTTATCGTAGCAGAAAATCCTCTCGATTGTGTTGCTTTAGGTACAGGTAAAGCATTAGATAGTATTGATATATTAAAGAAAACATCTTCAGACAGAAGAAGAACAAGGTAGTGATAGACGATGTATTTTTTTAGAAAATACAAAGAAAGAATGATAGTAATACTAATTGCTATCATTCTACTTGTAGTTATTGGATATACTAGTGTGGAGAGAGTAAATTTAACTGGACCTGAAAGGTTTATTGGAAATTTACTTTCACCAATTAGCAAAGTGACTGTGTCAGCTAAGCATAAAGTGACAGGTCTATTTTCATATGTTGGAAGTATTTTTTCTGCCATGGAGGAAAACGAAAGTATGAAAGATCAGATAATCCGTCTTGAAATTGAAAAGAGAGAACTTGAGAATATAATCGGAAGATCTGATTTTCTAAGAAATGAACAAAATCTTCTCGATGTGTCTGATAAAAACTTATTAAGGGCAAAAATTATTGGTAAAGAGCCAGGAAATTGGTATGACAATTTCATAATAGATAAGGGATCAAAAGATGGAATCAATAAGGGAGATACAATAATTCAAGGAATAGAAGTTCAAAATCAACTCTATGTAGAAGCTTTAATAGGAAGAGTAATAGATGTTGGTGATAATTGGGCAAAAGTAGTTTCAATAATTGATGAATGGAATAGTGTTTCTTTTAAGATAATTAGAACACAAGATGGAGGCGTGATTTCTGGGAGTATTGATAGTAAATTAGAGGGCTATCTCTTCGATTATAGTGCAGATGTTATAAGTGGTGATCAGCTTTATACTTCTGGACTTGGAGGAGTTTATCTAAATGATATTTATATAGGTGAAGTTGACGAGGTTATAACTAGTCAGGAAGAATTATCTAAGAGTATTACTGTTAAACCAGCAATTAATTTCAAGAAACTATATAATGTTTTTGTAATAGTAGAGTAAGAGGGGTATTTTGTGACAAATTTAATGATAGGTCTAACAATAACATTTAATATTATATTTCAAATAACAATTCTTCCAGACTTGAGAGTTTTTGGCATAGTTCCCAATACTTCTTTGGTTATTGTTGTTATTTTAGCATTATTAAAAGGTCGAATCTATGGTGGAATTACTGGTATCATCATCGGATTTATTCAGGATATACTTTTTTCAACTGTTATAGGGGTTAATGCTTTCATATATTTTTTCGTTGGATATTTTACTGGGTTTGCAAAAGATTCCTTCGCAAGAGAAAACATAGTAAATCCCATAATATTTAGTGTATTAGCCACAGTTTTTTATAATCTCCTATATTCTTTGTTTATGTTTTTCCTATCAATGGATATTACTATAATTCAGGCTGTTAGAAGCATTATTAGCTTGGAGATAATATCAAACGCCATAGTAGCTGCAATTATATATAAGTTGTTACAAAAGATTTTTTCTCAACCAAAGATAAGGTTTACTAGGAATAGGTGATTTTGTGAAATTATGGAAAAAAATATTTAGTAGATACAATATAGTCTCTTATATATTAATAGTCATGACAGTGGCTCTAGTATTTCAATTAGCTACTCTAACTATTGTTCAAGGAGATTATTATAGGGACCTTTCTGATAATAAGAGAGTAAAAGAAGTTTATACAACTGCACCACGAGGTGAAATTAGAGATAGGTATGGAAGATTATTAGCTGGCAATATACCTAGTTTTACTGTGCAATTATTAAAAGATGAAATAAACTTAAGAGACAGATCCCTTAGAAATGAATATTTAGTAAGATTAGTTAGACTACTGGAAGAAGATGGAGCTCCATATTCAAATGAATTTCCTATAGAACTTAATGTTTTTAAATATAAAAGTACATTCATGTATTCAGAGAATGATTTTTCTCCATTGGATAAAGTTATAGATATAATAATCGAAAACGACTTATTAGGTGATATTTTAGCCAGTAAGTTTAGAAAACCATATGTTGATCATTATGAGTTTAATATTGTAAAAAGAGCTGTGGATGCTCTTCTAGATAAAGAGATATATCCTAAAGCTCAGTCTGAATTTGAAGATGAAAACTTGTATATAAATCATATTAATGAGCTTATAAATAATGATAAGATTATTATAAGAAAGCTATTGGATCACTCAATATCAAGAAAGTTAGCTTTTGATGTAATAAGAAATAATAATTTAGAAGATGACTTAAAACTAGATGATTTTTCGGTAACTTATTTGGATGAATATACTGCACTAAAGACAGACTTAATCAATACTTATGAATACATTACTTATAACTCATCAGCCAAGGACGATTTTATTAATCTTGTGAAACAAGTAGCCCTAGAATCTTTGTTGAATAGATCGATAATCTTAGATGAAGGAAAAGAAGAAGTATTTATTCCTGGGGATTATTTGATTCAAATGATACGTAGCAAGGGGGAGGAGCCCATTGCTGAAGTCGCACAAAGAGAAGACTCAGTAGATATTATTTATAAGGTGATAGATTTATCATCCCAAAATGAAGAGGAGCCATTAAAATTACTTATTAAACAAGCAGAAGAAATTGGAATTTTAAATGATTTTATAGTTAGTGACAATATAAAATTTCATGCTCAAAACCAACTAATTATGAATGGTGTAAATCCTAGAATATCTGTAGGTGGAGATATTGAATATGTGTACCTAAATAATCTAGAGACATTCTTGGCAGCCAATAACATCAGTGATTATGAAGACCTGAAACAGGTATATGAAGATATTAGAATTAGGTACACTATAGACGAGAAGATAAGCGTTTATGAAGCAAGATCAATTCTTGGTTTAGTGAATCAAATAAACAGTCAAGGACACTTGGCTTACCAACCAATTAATATAGCCTATGGCATAAAGGATGAAACAGTAGCTAGAATTGAAGAAGATTTATCAGAAATACCAGGAATAAATATATCCGTGGAACCTGTTAGATACTATCCTGAAGGCACATCTGCTGCACACATATTAGGTTATCTTGGCAAGATAAGTCAAAGCAATGAGATAAACAAATATATAGGAGAGTACGGGTATTCCCCGAGTGCATTAATTGGAAAAACTGGAATTGAGGAAAGTTTTGAATTGGAATTAAGCGGTAAAAGTGGAATAAAAAAAGTTGAAGTGGATGTGGTAGGAAATACTACTAATATAATAGAAGAGATAAAACCAGTTCCAGGTGACAATCTATACTTGTCAATAGATTTTAAACTTCAACAAGTAGCTGAAGAAGCTATGAAACATACCTTAGAACAATTAAGTACAGGTGGAATGTATGAAAGCCCTTGGGGAAATTATCAGTTTGGAATTCACAATAGAAAAAGAAGACCATATATCAATGCCACATCGGGATCTGTTGTCGTATTGGATGTTAAGACTGGTGAAACACTGGCAATGGTTAGTTACCCATCATATGATCCAAATTTATTCTCCACTGGTATCAGCAACTCTGACTGGCTAAGCTTATTTCCTGAAGAAGAAAATAATCCATTAGCCCCAAGACCCTTATACAATATTGCTACACAAACTGCAATACAGCCAGGTTCTACTTTTAAAATGGTAACTGGGCTTGCAGCTTTGGAAAAAGGTCTAAATCCTTTGTTGAAAATAAGAGATATGGGTTATGTTACAGTAGGAGATAGAAGATTCCACTGTTTGATTTATACCAACACAGGTGGAACACATGGTTATGAAAACTTTTATGAAGCTTTAAGAGATTCATGCAACTATTATTTTTATAGTTTAGCTATTGGAAGAAATCAGAGAACCAATGAAAGTATAGGAGTTAAAATCGAAATAGAAGATATTGTTGATATTTCTAAGAAACTTGGACTAAATGATAAAACTGGGATAGAAATAAATGTTCCTGCTGAAGTATCTGGTGGAGTTCCAGATCCTCAAAGAAAAATTATAACCACTAAATATTTACTAAAACAGTTATTAAACAGAACAATTAGAGAATATATAATGGACAATGTAGAAATATCAGAGGAAGAAATATCTGGGATTATAGAAGAGATAATATCCTGGACTGAGTATGAAGAGCCTATAACAAGGGCAGAAGTGGTACGAAGATTGACTGCCTTTGGAATAGAACCGGAATTGAGATTGCCAGGGGAGAGGGAAGGATTAGCTGATAAAATCAAGTATACCTACTTGAATCAGGCTGGTTGGAATATAGCTGATACACTTAATGTTACCATTGGGCAAGGGCAAAGTGCCTATACCCCTATACAAATGGCTAATTATATAGCAACCATAGCCAATGGTGGTTACCACAATAAAGTAACCTTAATAGATAGTATAAGAGATTACAATAATGATGCCCTACTATATGAGCATCAGGTAGATAATAAGTTAATAGAGCTGAATAATTATGAAAATCTTGAGCATGTAAAAATTGGAATGCAGATGGTCGCTGACGATGGTACTGCCAGAAGAGTATTTGCAAATTTTCCAGTTGATGTTGGAGTAAAAACAGGTACTGCTGAAAGAAGTGGTATTAATCCTGCCACAGGAGACACTTATGATGATTTTGCATGGTTTGTGGGATTTGCACCTTATGATGACCCTGAAATTGCAGTAGCAGCTGTAATCTTCCAAGGGGGATCAGGAGGGTATGCTGCACCTATGGTTAGGGATATTATAGCTCAATACTTTGGATTAAATTCCATAGAAGTACAGAATCCATTACCTATTGAAAACACTTTGATATTTGATTAAGGAATTATATGTCAGCATCCTATAGATTTTTATTATAAAAAAATGTAAAATAGAAGAAGGATTATTATTGGAGGTAATTTATGGTCAGAGACTTAGTTTCAATAAAAGGAGTTGCAGAGGGAATCTATATCGATGTTAAGGGAAATGACATAGGTTCTATTGGTGAGGAATTGGATAAAAAACTAAATAAATCAGCAGAGTTTTTTAAGGGAGCTAAGTGCTTAGATATTAGGGGAGAAGAAATTTCTAAAGAAAATGCACTGGAGATTAAATTACTTCTTAAGTATAAGTATGACCTTATAGTAGATATTCCAGAGTTATTTAGCACACAATCAAAGGCTGCAGAAAAAGAAGTAGATATTCTGGATGCAAAACCCTTTTCTTTTACAGAGGTTGAGGAAGGAATGACTAAGTTTGTCCATGGGACATTAAGATCTGGTCAAGAAATCAGTTTTAATGGAAACATTGTAGTAATTGGAGATGTTAATCCAGGGGCTCTTTTAAGAGCTAAAGGAAATATTGTGGTATTAGGAACATTACGAGGTGTAGCTCAAGCTGGAATTGGAGGTAATACAAATGCTGTAGTTGCAGCATATAGCCTTTTACCAACACAACTAAGAATTTCAGATATTATAGTTAGACCACCTGAGGATGATGTACAGTATAAGTATCCTGAGATTGCTAAAGTAGTTAATAATGAGGTTGTAATAGAACCTTATTTACCAAACAAGTAAAGGGAGGAAGTTGAATGGATAACGAAAAATTAGGCACAGCGATTGTAATAACTTCTGGTAAAGGTGGTGTAGGAAAAACCACAACAAGTGCAAATATTGGAACTGGATTAGCTGCTTTGGGCTATTCTGTAGTTGTTTTAGATGCTGATATAGGTCTTAGAAATCTAGATGTTGTTATGGGCTTAGAGAACAGAATAGTTTATGATATTGTAGATGTTGTAGAAAAAAACTGTAGACTAAAACAAGCTCTTATTAGAGATAAAAGACATGAGAAACTTTACTTACTACCAGCTGCTCAAACAAAAGATAAAACTGCCATAAAACCAGAACAAATGGTAGAATTAATTGGGGATTTAAAGAAGGAATATGATTATATAATCATAGATTCACCTGCGGGTATAGAACAAGGATTCCAATATTCAATAGCTGGTGCTGATAGAGCTATAATAGTTACTACTCCTGAGATTTCTGCTGTAAGAGATGCAGACAGAGTTATAGGAATATTAGAAGCTAATGAGTTAAATGATCCAGAGTTGATCGTCAATCGAATTAGGCCTGATATGGTTAGAAGAGGAGATATGATGAATATAGAAGATATTCTTGATATTCTTGCCATCGACTTAATAGGTGTTGTACCTGATGACGAAAACATTGTTATTTCAACCAATAAAGGTGAGCCTATAGTAACAGAAGACAAGGCATTGTCAGGTAGAGCTTATAGAAATATTGTTAGAAGGATAACTGGAGAAGAAGTTGAATTTATTAATTTAGAAGCAAACGAAGAAAGCAAGTTGACTAAAGTATTTAAACTAATATTTGGTAAGTAAGGGGGTAATGGTTTGGATTTTTTCAAAATGTTTACAAAAAAACAGGAAAAGAGTAAAAATGTTGCTAAGGAAAGACTAAAGCTAGTACTTGTTCATGACAGGTCCGACCTATCTCCAAGATTTTTAGAGATGATCAAGACTGATATTGTGAAGGTTATCTCTCAATATGCTGAAATCGATGAATCTGAGATAGATATTAAGTTGACTAAAATGAAAAAGGATAATAATGGTTCCCCAGTATCAGCATTAGTAGCAAATATACCTATAATGAAAGTTAAAGATAAGAAGTAGGCTTAGCTCTAACATAATGTTAGAGCTTTTCTATGTCTTTTATATAAGTATTTAAATTATTGGTGAATAATGATACTATAAAAACATAGAAAATAATGATTGAAAGGTGAAGATATGATAAATAAATATAAATTGGATAGTATCTTGATGAAGGTTGAAAAACCAGCTAGATACATCGGCATGGAACAAAATGTAATATTAAAGGATTTAGACAGGACAAAAGTAAACTTTGCCTTCTCTTTCCCAGATGTATATGAAGTTGGAATGAGCCATTTAGGTATGCACATTCTTTACAACCTTATTAATGGTAACGAAGATTATGCTTGCGAAAGAGTCTTTGCACCATGGGTTGATATGGAAAATCAATTAAGAGAATCAAAATTACCCCTGTTTACGCTAGAAAGTAAAGAAGAAGTTAAAAAGTTTGATTTTCTAGGCTTTACTCTACAATATGAAATGAGTTACACAAATATTCTAAACATATTAGATTTGTCTCAAATACCTATACATTCAAAGGATAGGGATGAGAGTCACCCCTTGGTTATCGCTGGAGGGCCTTGTGCTTACAATCCTGAGCCTTTATGGGAGTTCATTGATATCTTTGTCATCGGAGAGGGAGAAGAGGTTACACTGGAGCTTATGGACCTGTATAAAGAGCACAAGGAAAGAGGTTATAACAAAGCTCAATTTCTAGAAGAGGCAGCCAGGAATATAAGAGGAGTGTATGTGCCCTTATTTTATGATGTGGATTACAATGAGGATGGAACCATAAAATCAAGAAGAGAATTGATTGAAGGAATACCATCAGTTATAGAAAAAAGAATGATTAGAAATCTTGATACTATGTTCTCTCCAGAGAAGATGTTAGTACCATATATGGAAACAATCCATGATAGGATTTCCATGGAATTATTCAGGGGTTGTACCCATGGATGTAGATTTTGCCAGGCTGGAATGATTTATAGACCAATAAGAGAAAAGTCAGTAGATAGATTATTGGAGTTAGCAGAGAAGCTTGTGGAATCAACTGGTTACGAAAATATATCCTTATCATCCTTAAGCTCATGTGACTATTCGCAACTACATTTACTTATATCATCTCTTATGGATAGATTTGAGGATAAAAAGGTTGGTGTATCTCTTCCATCATTAAGATTAGATTCAGTTAGCATAGACATCTTAAAGGAGATAGAAAAGGTAAGAAAAACCGGCTTAACCTTTGCTCCTGAAGCTGGAAGTCAAAGGTTAAGAGATGTAATCAACAAAGGAGTATCTGAAGATGATCTTGTCAATGCAGTAAGCTATGCTTTCAAGGAAGGATGGTCAAAGATTAAATTGTACTTTATGATTGGTCTTCCAACTGAGACAGATGAAGATGTATTAGGTATAAAGAGGTTGGCTTATCTAGTTAAGGATTTATTTTTCAATAGACCAAAAGAAGAAAAAATTGGTAATTTTTCTGTAACTGCAAGTGCCTCTTGTTTTGTTCCTAAACCCTTTACTCCATTCCAATGGCATGGACAAGATACAATTGAAGAATTTAATCAAAAAATTAAATTGGTTAGAGATGAAATTAAGGATAACAAGGTAAGTTTCAATTATCATGATCCAAAAGTTAGTTACCTAGAAGCCATAGTTGCAAGAGGGGATAGGAAAATCAGCAAGTTACTTTACAAGGCTTGGGAGAATGGATGTAAGTTTGATGGTTGGTCAGAACACTTCAAGTATGAGACCTATTTAAGTACTCTAGCAGAATTGAATTTAGATGGAAGTTTTTATGCCAATAGAAAAAGAACCTTTGATGAAATGCTTCCATGGGATTTTATAAACCCAGGACCGAGTAAAAAGTATCTTATAAATGAGTACACAAAAGCTCTAAAGGGAGAGACAACAAGAGATTGTAGACTTGGGTGCACAGGTTGTGGAATAAAAGATTGTGCAATGTGGGGGGTATTCAATTGATTATAAGAGTTAGATTTACTAAACTGGGATATTTAAAGTATCTTTCTCACTTAGACTTAGTAAGACTTTTCACAAGAAGTTTCTCTAGGAGCAATGTTCCTATAAAATATTCAGAAGGATTTAATCCTCACCCAAGATTTTCAATTGGCAATCCATTATCTTTAGGAATAGAAAGTGAATCAGAATACATGGATGTGGAACTGAATGATGAAATATCTCCCATTGACTTTATGAACAGAATGAATGGAGTTTTACCCAAGGATATTCAAATAATTAACGCAGAATTTATAGATGAAAAGGAATCTTTATCCTCAATAATCAAGTGGTCACATTATGAGATTCACTTATGGATTGACAACGAAGAAAAAAGAATTGGATTCCAAGCTGAGCTAGATAAGTTTCTTCAATTTGAGCAGGTTAAAATATTTAAGAAAAAGAAAAAAAGTAAGAATAAGATACAAACTGAAGTTAACATAGTTCCACTAATAGGGAATGTTATCTTTAAGGGAATAGATGAGGATGGATATGTAGTATTGAATTCACTGTTAAGATCTGGAGAAAGTGGGAATCTAAAACCTATTGAACTGGTAACTGCAATAAATGAGAAAATAGAAGCTGGGATCAACCTGGAGATGACTAGAATAAAAAGATTAGATGCATTTGCTGAAACAGAAGGTAATATTTATAGACCATTATAAGGGGTATCTTATGAATAAAATCTATATTGATTCCAAAGATGGGATTAACAAAATTTCAATAGTCGAGGATGATAGACTAGTCGAGTACTACAAGGAAGATAACAACAAGTCTAAATTATTGGGAAATGTTTATCGAGGTCGAGTGGTAAATGTTTTACAAGGTATGGAAGCTGCTTTTGTTGATATCGGTGTAGGAAGAAATGCATATCTATTTATTAAGGATGCCTTAACTAGGGACCAATTATATTCTAAGGAGAAGTATTCCATAGATGATGTTGTAAAAAAAGGGGATGACATTATCGTTCAGGTCATTAAAGAACCCCTTGAAAATAAAGGACCTAAGATAACAACTCATCTAAGCATACCAGGTAGAAACATGGTTCTGACTCCATACTCTAATAAGGTTAATGTATCTAAGAAGATTAAAGATAGGGATGAAATAACTCGCTTGAGAACCCTAGGATATAAAGTAATGGTAGATAATATGGGTATGATTTTCAGGACGGTTTCAAATAACAGAGCCGATCATATATTAGAATTGGAATATAATAAGCTAGTTGATGTATTTAGAGAGATAGAAGCTGAAAGAAATTTTCTGCCAACACCAAAATTAATATATAGAGAACTTGACTTAATTGATCAGATAATAAGAGATTATTTTAATATTGATACCACTGGAATTATAGTAAATGACAAAGATATATACCAATATATATTGAGGCAAAACAATCTTCTGAAAGTTGATTTTCAGAATAATGTAAAGTATGATAGCAGCTATGATATGGACTATCACATGAACATCCAAATGGATATGAAAGAAGCTCTTTCAAGAAAGGTCTCATTACCTAGTGGAGGTTATATAGTTATTGATGAAACCGAAGCTTTAACAGCCATTGATGTTAACACTGGAAGGTATGTGGGTAATTTAACATTGGAAGATACAATACTTAGAACTAATATCGAAGCAAGTATTGAAATTGCTAGACAGTTAAGACTTAGAGATATTGGCGGAATAATAATCATTGATTTTATCGACATGAAGAAGAAGGAATTTGCTGACATAGTACTTGGCAAATTGGAAAGCGCATTTAGAAGAGATAAGAATAAACCATATGTAGTAGATATAACTAAATTAAGTTTAGTAGAGGTTATTAGAAAGAAGAATAGACCTACTTTGGATAACAAGACAACATTAATTTGTCCTACTTGTAATGGAAGAGGAAGAATCAGGAAAAATGAAGCTTGACATTAGGTCTTTATTTTGTTAAACTATTTTGGTGTAGAGCCGCTCAATATGGGTTTTAAAGCATAGTCACCTAATATTGGCGAGACTAGGTTAGAGGAGGTGCCGTAGATGTACGCAATAATTGAAACAGGCGGAAAGCAATATAAGGTTCAAGAAGGCGATATCGTATATGTTGAAAAACTAAACTTAGAAGAAGGCGAAGTTGTAAGCTTTGAAAAAGTTCTTTTAATGTCAAGTGAAGCTGGTTTAACACCAGGAAAGCCATATGTTGATGGAGCAAAAGTTGAAGGAACAGTTCTTGCTAATGGAAAATCTAAGAAAATTATAGTTTATAAGTATAAAGCTAAGAAAAACATTAGAAACAAGAAAGGTCATCGTCAACCATTCACAAAAGTGCAAATCGATAAAATAATAGGTTAATTATGATAAAGGTTTGTATTTTTAAAGACACAGCAAAACTGATAACAGGGTATGAAATTTCAGGACATGCTGATTATGCCCCTTATGGAAAAGATATAGTTTGTGCAGCAGCATCAGTGTTAGGCTACACAGGTTTGAATTCATTGATGGAAGTAGCTGGTTATAAAAAAGAACAAATTGACTATAAATTTGATGACCATAAAGGATATTTAAGTGTCAGAGTTTCTTTAATTGGAGAGGATGACATGAAAACCTACACTCAAGTGATATTTAAAACATTTGAAGTAGGAATTAAATCTATGATAGAAAGTTACCCTAAATATATTACTTTAGAATATAGGGGAGGTGGAACTAATGTTTAAATTAAACTTGCAATTATTTGCTTCTAAAAAAGGAGTAGGAAGTTCTAAAAACGGTAGAGATAGTCATTCTAAGAGACTAGGTGTTAAAAGAGGAGATGGGCAATTTGTGTTAGCAGGTAATATACTTGTTAGACAAAGAGGTACTAAAATCCATCCAGGAAACAACGTTGGTATCGGTGGCGATGACACTTTGTTTGCCACAGTAGACGGTGTTGTTAAATTTGAAAGAAAAGGTCGCGACAAAAAACAAGTTAGCGTCTATCCTCGTGAAGAATTAGCATAATTAAGAGCTTACCGTCTGGTAAGCTTTAATTTTTTTGGGTAAAAGTAAAAAGAATTATAAGATTAAACACAAATGAGGATGATGATAATGTTTATTGATGTTGCTAAAATTTATGTTAAGGCTGGTAAAGGAGGAAACGGTATAGTTTCCTGGAGAAGAGAGAAATATGAGCCAGCTGGAGGACCATACGGTGGAGATGGGGGTAATGGAGGATCTGTTATTATCCAGGGAGATGAAGGAATTAGAACCCTAATGGATTTTAGGTATAAAAGATCTTATATTGGCCAGAATGGAGAAGATGGAAGAACCAAAAATCAATATGGAAAAGCAGGTACTGATATAATATTGAAACTACCTGTTGGAACTTTGATTAAGGATGAGGAAACCGGGAAAGTAATAGTAGATATAAGAGAACATGGCCAGCAATTTGTTATAGCAAGAGGTGGAAAAGGCGGCAGAGGAAATGCAAAATTTGCCACTGCAACAAGACAAGCTCCAGGTTTTGCTGAAGCTGGTACTAAAGGTCAGGAAAGAAATATTATATTGGAACTTAAACTTCTAGCAGATGTTGGACTTGTGGGATTCCCAAATGTAGGTAAATCAACACTTTTATCCATGATTTCAGCTGCAAAACCTAAAATTGCAAATTATCACTTTACAACCCTTAAACCTAATTTAGGTGTAGTTAGGGTAGCTGAAGAGAAGAGTTTTGTTTTGGCTGATATTCCTGGTCTTATTGAGGGTGCCTCAGAAGGTGCAGGGCTAGGATTAGATTTTCTTAGGCATATTGAAAGAACCAGGGTTCTAGTTCATGTCCTGGATGCATCTGGATCTGAAGGACGTAATCCAATCGAGGACTTCCATAAGATAAATGAAGAGTTATTTCAATACAATGAAAAACTAAGGTCTAAACCCCAATTAATAGTAGCCAATAAAATTGATATACCAGAAGCCCAAGAGTGGGTAGTTAGAATAAAGGAAGAGTTCATACCAGCAGGATATAAGGTGTTTGAAATATCTGCTGCTACTAATCAGGGTATACAAGAGTTAGTATATGGTATATGGGATCTTTTAGAAAATACCGAACTAACCTATGAGACATATGATGAAGAGTATATTGAAGAAATAGAAGTTAAAGCTGAAGAAATAATAGTTAAAAAGGAAGAAGATAAATTCATCGTTGAGGGAGATTATATGGAAAGATTGCTAGCATCAACTTATTTAGATGATGCTGACTCCTTGAGATATTTCCAAGATATGCTTAGAAAGAAAGGCATAATTGACAGGCTTAAGAATCTAGGTATAGAAGAGGGAGAATCTGTATTTATCTGTGATTTTGAGTTTGAATTTTTTGAATAGAGAAAGTAAGGAAGTGAGAAATTGATAACAGGAAAACAAAGAAGTTATTTAAAGAGTCTAGCTAATAATTTAGATCCAATTTTCCAATTGGGTAAAAATGGGTTAACAGAAAACTTTATTAAGCAAGTAGATGATGCTCTTAGAACTCGTGAGTTGGTTAAGATAAATGTTTTAAAGAATAGCATTGAAGATCCAACTGAAATAGCCAATCTACTAGTTAAGGAACTAAATGCAGAGTTTGTACAAAGTATAGGTAGAAAGTTTGTTATCTACAGAGAATCTGAAGATAATAAGACTATACAACTGCCCAGATAATATTATATAAGAAAAAACGTTTAATTTACTAATAAAATGGAGGTCACTATGAGTATAGGTATAATGGGGGGTACTTTTAATCCCATTCATATGGGACATTTAATAGTAAGTGAATACATTAGAGAAGAAATGGACTTAGACTTAATCTGTTTTATTCCAACTGGAAACCCACCACATAAGGTTGGTACTTTTATTCTAGATGGGGTTAAAAGATTTGAACTAGTTAAGATGGCTATTAAAGGCAATAAAAGATTTGTAATTAGTGACATTGAAGTTAATAGAAGAGGATACTCTTATTCCATAGACACTATAAGACACATTATGAACCTATACCCTAAAGATAAGTTATATTTTATTATTGGTAGTGACAAGTTATTTGAACTTCCCACATGGAAAGACGTAGATGAACTTATTAAACTTGTTGAATTTATTGTCTATGACAGAGGGCAGTATATGGAAGAGGAACTAGCTAATCAAATTAGCCTTCTATCACAAGAAGGATATATTATAAATAGGGTCAAGGGACCTAAAATTGATATATCCTCTTCAATTATAAGAGAAAGAATAAAGTGGGATAAATCAATTAAGTATCTTGTACCTACTGAGGTAGAAGAAGTGATATATAAAGAACTTCTATATAAAGAGGTTTAAAATGGATAACATTAATAAACAAGTAAAGAAAGTTTTAAGCGAGAAAAGGTACACTCATACTCTAGGTGTAGTTGAATCTGCCTTAATTCTTGCAAAATACAATAATGTTGATGAAAAGAGTGCGTATATTGCTGCTCTTTTACATGATTATGCAAAACCTCTAAGTTATGAAGATTCTTTGAGAATGATTGATGAATTTGATATAATTGTAAGTGAAGAAACCTTAAATAGTCCAGAAATCATTCATGGACCAATAGCAGCATATTTTGCTAAGGAAAGATTCAAAATATCAGATACAGAGATCCTAAATGCAATAGCATATCATACAACTGGTAGGGAGAATATGTCTGCTTTAGAAAAAATTATATATTTAGCTGATTATATAGAACCTAATAGAAACTTTCCAGGGATTGAAGATATTAGAAAATTAGCTAAAGTCAATATGGACAAGGCGTTATTTACTGCTATGAATAATACAATCAAATATTTGATTGATAGAAATATTCCGATTCATACAGACACAATAAAGGGAAGGAATTACCTTCTCAATATACAAAAATGGAGATAGTAAATGGAAAAAAGCAATAAAAAGATTTTTTTAAGGTATTTTTTAGTATTTATATTAGTATTTGCTTTAGCTTTTATTTTATTAAGTGGCACTTTTAGTAAAGATAATAATTTGACCTTTTTAATGATGGGAATTGATTCCAATAGTTTTAAAGAAAATAGTAGTGTTAGATCTGATACCATAATGCTGATAAATGCAAACAAAAAGAGCGGAGAAATTAGCATAGTTTCAATCCCTAGAGATACTAAAACCAGTATAGAAGGCAGAAAGAATGAAGAGAAAGTAAATCATTCCTTTGCTTATGGGGGACCAGAACTTGCTTTGAGTACTGTATCAAACTTATTAGGATTAGATATAGAATATTATATGGTTGTTGATTATCAAGTAGTCAAAGAATACGTGGATTTAATTGGTGGAATTGACTACTATGTACCTATGGACATGAAGTATTCAGATCCAGTGGCAGATCCACCATTATTAATAGATTTAAAAGAAGGACAACAGATTTTAGATGGGGATAAAACCCTTCAGTATTTAAGGTTTAGAAAAGGTTATAAGGATGCTGACCTGGGAAGAATAAACGCTCAACAGGAGTTTTTAAAAGAATTGATATCTCAAAGTATATCAATCAAGAATATATTTAAGGTTCCAGGAATGATATCAATATATTCCAATAATGTAACTACAAATATTCCAATGTCAAAATTTATCCAATATGGATTGTCAGCATTTAAATATGATTTGAGTATGTTGAGAAATGAGACTTTACCCGGTTCGCCAAAGACAATAGGTGGAGTTTCATACTTTATTCATTCAGAAGAAGACATGGAAATTCTTATTAAAGAGATTTTTAAGGATTATTAATTAAGGGAGGATGGTAAGGGAATGGTAGAATTAAAGAAAAAGTTAGAAATTATTGAAAAAGCTATTGATGACAAAAAAGGATTTAATATTGAAACCCTTGAAGTAGGAAAGTTAACATCAATTGCAGATTATTTTGTTATAGCAAGTGGTAATTCTTCAAGTCAAGTTGTATCAATTGCTGATGAAGTAGAGGAAAAAATGGAATTAGCTGGATATGAGGCAATTAATACTAAAGAAGGTTATAAAAGCGCACGATGGATTATATTGGATTATGAAGATGTTATAGTCCATGTTTTTCATAGAGATGATAGAGAGTACTATAATCTGGAAAGATTATGGTCAGAGTTTGAAAAAAATAAAGAAAAAGGAGAGTAAATATGAGTCTAAATTACATTAGTACAGAAAAAGCACCAGGAGCTGTAGGTCCTTACTCACAAGGAATTACATTTGGAGATTTTGTTTACACATCAGGGCAACTGCCAATAGACCCTACTACTGGGGTTTTAGTAAGTGATATTCAAGAAGCAACAAAGGTGGCTCTTAATAATGTTAAGGCTGTTCTTGAAGCAGGTGGAGCAGGGTTAGATACAGTAATTAAAGTAACGGTATTTGTTAAGAACATGGATGACTTTTCGAAAATTAATGAGATTTACTCAACTTATTTTACTGACCATAAGCCTGCTAGAAGTTTAGTTGAAGTGGCTAGATTACCTAAAGATGGAGTTATAGAGATCGAAGCTATAGCACACAAGAAGTAAATTATATACATGATAAATAAAGAATAACACCACGTTTGTGGTGTTATTTTGATGTATAAGGAACTCTATAGATTTCTCTTCTTTTCTTCCTGCGTTTCTTTCTCTTTGATAAGGCGTAAGTTCTTATTAAGAAGTAAAGAGCAAAGACAAACAGGTACCACTTGCTTAAAATTTGATTATGAAGAAGCTTAGTAGTGTCTATTCCTATATCTGAAGTAGCTATAATATTTCCACCGGCGATTATTTTTTCATCTAGAATAAACTCTACCTCTCCAATAATTTGACCTTTATCAATGGGTGCTTCAAGATTATCATAAACATTAATTCTTCTTTCAATCTTATTTAGTGATGAGTCATTCAAGGGGAATGTTATAGTCCTATCTAAAACTCCACCAACAAATGGAATCTCAGCATTATTGATGCTAATATTATCAATAAATTCATTTGAATGTGCAATCAATCTACTATCAAAATTATCGAATCCATAATTTAGTAATTTGTGGGTATCAGAATAAACAGAATTTCCTTCTGCTTTTAAAACTACCGCTACGAGTTTCTGGCTCTTTTCCTGTGCAAAGGAGGCTAGACAATTCATAGCTTGTGATGTGTAACCAGTTTTTACTCCTGATGCTTGGGTGTATCTAATGTCGACTAGTCTTCCATCTATATCAATTTTTTCACTGCTAAATAATAGCTTATTTGTTACTTTAAAATATCTGGTTTCAGATTTCTTGTTTGTGGGAGGTATTTCATAAGTAACTGTATTTACTATTTTTTGGATAGTCTCATTACTCATTGCATATCTGGCTATTAGGGCTAGATCATATGCTGTTGAAACATGTCTATCATCATGCAGTCCATTTGGATTTACATAATTAGTATTCATGGCTCCTAGTTCTTTTGCCTTTGAATTCATAAGTTTAACAAATTCTTCTATAGAACCAGAAGTATGTTTTGCTATTGCAAGTGCTGCGTCATTAGCAGATGGAAGCATTAAAGCATATAAGAGCTGTTCTAGTGTTAATACTTCACCTGGTTCTAAAGCAATGTGACTACCCTTTGTAAGACTAACCACTTCCTGATCTACTGTAACCAAATCTGAAAGATCACCATTCTCAAGAGCAAGTATTGCAGTCATCATCTTTGTAGTACTAGCTGGATACAGCATTTTATTCTCATTTTTACCGTATAGAATCTGACCAGTATCAAAATCAATTAAGACCGCACCGTCCCCGTTTAATTGAAGTGTATCTGCATATGTATTACTTGTACCAAAAAATAAACTTATCATTAATACTATTAGTATTATTCTTTTCAATCCTCAACACCCACCTTATTTAGTCTTATCTTTTTAGCTAAAACTATTATACCAGAATATTTATATATTTTTAAGATTATTGAAAGAAAAAGAAGGAATTTTAGTCTTTCGGTTGTATAATAATATAATAGAATACTTTAGGGGGGACAGCATTGATGGGATTCTTTACAAAAAAAGAGCAGATAACTATATTGGGTATAATTTTTATAATATTAGTTGTATTTGGAGTGAAGGCATTTACTAAGGACAAAGTAGTTGAGCCAGTTGTATCAGATATTCATGGACTGATTATAAATGAAAATTTAGTGGATGAGGATGAAGCACCATCTGAGCTAATTATACATGTAAGTGGAGAAGTACATAATCCTGGCATATATAGAATGTACCAAGGAGATAGAGTTATTGACGCAGTAAAAAAAGCTGGTGGATTTACATCGAATGCATACCAGGATGGGCTAAATCTAGCAAAGAAGGTTTATGATGAAGAGAAAATCGTTGTACCACTTATAGGTGTAGATCAAAACAGTTCAAGCGAGTTTTCAAATAGTCAAATATCTGGTAAGATAAACATAAACACTTGCACTAAAGAACAACTAGAGGAGTTACCAGGAATTGGTGAAGTTATTGCAAATCGAATAATTGAATATCGAAAAGCAACTAGATTTTCAAATATTGAAGATATCCTCAATGTATCCGGCATTGGTGATGCGAAATTTGAGGGTATAAAGGATTTAATTTCAGTGAATTAGGAGGTTATTATGGTTGATAGATTGACACAATTAACAAAAAGTTCGGGGTGAGCGGCTAAAATCGGTCCTGATATACTGGCACAGGTCTTGTGCCATTTACCCAAAATCGAAGATGATAATTTATTAGTTGGTATTGATACATCAGATGATGCAGCTGTTTATAAAATAAATGATGAATTAGCTCTTATTCAAACCTTAGATTTTTTTACTCCCATAGTTGATGACCCATATACTTTTGGTCAGATTGCAGCAGCAAATTCATTAAGTGATATTTACGCCATGGGTGGAGAACCTAAGTTAGCTATGAATATAGTGTGCTTTCCAGATTGTTTAGACCCAAGTGTATTAACTGAAATACTAAAAGGTGGTTGGGACAAAGTAAATGAATCAGGAGCTATACTAGTCGGTGGGCATACTGTATCTGATGATGAACCTAAGTACGGTTTATCAGTATCAGGTTTTATTCATCCAAATAAGGTTCTAGCAAATAATACTTGTAAGGATGGGGATGTATTAATTTTAACTAAACCCTTAGGCTTAGGGATAATAAATACTGCCATAAAAGGTGATCTAGCAAGTGTAGAAGCATATAATAAAGCAGTAGAAGTTATGAAAACTTTAAATAAGTTTGGTAAGATTGCAATTGATCAAGCAGATATAGTTAATGCAGCAACTGATATCACAGGATTTGGACTTCTTGGTCATGCTCTTGAGATGGCAGAAGGAAGTAAGGTATCAATAACAATTGAGAGTTCAAAAGTACCATACATTAAAGAAGCAGAGGAATATGCAAAAATGGGACTTATACCTGCAGGGGCATATAATAATAGGAAACACATAGGTGATAAAGTTACAATAAGAGAAGGAATTCCAGATTATCTACTAGATATTCTTTATGATCCACAGACTTCGGGCGGGCTTTTAATTTCACTCCCAGAGGAAGAATCCATAAAAGTCATGGAGGCGCTTAAGAATTCCAAATTAGATTGTGGTATTGTTGGATATGTTACTTCTTTTAAAGACAATCATTTAATAGTAAAGTAAAAGGGTGATGAAATGGATAAGAATTTATTTAAACTTCTACCAAAAGTGGACGATATATTAGCAAAAGAAAAAATTAAAGAATTAGAGGAATTTATCCCTTATAGCATAATAATTGAATGTATAAGGGAAGAAATTGATAATTTAAGGAAACGAGTTAAAGACTTAGAAAAAGATGAGGTTATACATGAGATTGATAAACTAGAGAATAGAATTATCAAATTAGCTCATGGTAAGGATAGATATAAACTCAGAAATGTTGTAAATGCTACTGGAATAGTAATTCATACCAATCTTGGCAGATCTTTAATTAATGAGGAAGTATTTGATAATATTAAAACTGTATCAACTAGATATTCCAATTTAGAGTATGACTTAGAAAGTGGTAGTAGAGGTTCCAGATATTCACATCTTGAAGATGTTGTTGCCAATGTTGTTGGTGGCGAAGCAGCCTTAGTTGTAAACAACAATGCTGCTGCTGTTCTTTTGACCTTAAGTACTATTGCCAAGGGAAAAGAGGTAATTGTATCAAGGGGAGAGCTTATAGAGATTGGAGGAGCATTTAGGGTTCCTGAGGTAATGGAGCAAAGCGGAGCAATATTAAAGGAAGTTGGAACTACAAACAAGACTCACTTAAGAGATTATGAAGATAATATAAGTGAAATGACCGGAGCATTTCTTAAGGTTCACACATCAAATTACAGAATACTAGGATTTACATCTGGAGTTGAGATTGATGAACTTTCATCTCTTAAAAGTAAGTATGATATACCAGTGATAGAGGATTTGGGAAGCGGTGTCCTTGTGGACTTATCAAAGTATGGTATAACTTACGAACCAACAGTTTCTCAATCACTAAGTAAGGGAGCAGACATAGTAACATTTAGTGGGGATAAACTACTGGGAGGACCTCAGGCAGGTATAATTGTAGGTAAGAGAGAATGGATTGAAAAAATGAAAAAGAATCCGCTGACTAGAGCATTCAGAGTTGATAAATTCACCATATCAGCATTAGAAGCAACTTTAAAGTATTATTTGGATGAAAAAACTGCAGTGCAGAAAATACCTACATTGAGGATGTTAACCCAGAGTATGGATAGTTTACAGGAGAAGGCAACTCAGCTAGCAAATCTCCTTGCTGATTTTTCAGATAAACTTGAAATTGAAATAGAGGATGGATATTCAGAAGTGGGTGGTGGTTCACTTCCACTGGAGAAACTTAAAACATTTTGTGTAACTGTAAATCCAAAGGATAATAAACTAGTAGAGTTTGAAAAAAAATTAAGAGAATATGAGACTCCTGTTATAGTTAGAATTTATAAGGAAAAGATATATATTGATGTTAGGACCTTATTAGATGGAGATGGAGTAATAATTAAGGAAGCTATTAAGAAGGCTATAGAATATGAGGTGTAATAGATGAAGCATTTAATTGTTGGGACTGCTGGACACATTGACCATGGCAAGACGACATTAATAAGAGCCCTGACAGGGAGAAATACAGATAGACTAAAAGAAGAACAAGAAAGAGGTATATCCATTGAGTTAGGATTTACTTACTTTGACTTGCCTAATGGGCAAAGAACTGGAATTATTGATGTGCCAGGACATGAAAAATTTATTAGAAATATGCTTGCAGGGGTTAGTGGGATTGACATTGTTCTCTTAGTAGTTGCAGCTGATGAAGGCATCATGCCCCAAACCTTGGAACACTTAGCAATCCTAGATATGGTTGGAGTTAAAAATGGTTTTATCGTCCTTACAAAAGCGGATATGGTGGAAAATGAGTGGTTAGAAATGGTAAAGGAAGAAGTGATAGAGGAAGTTAAGGGAACATTTCTTGAAAATTCTCCTGTAATACCTGTCTCATCTGTAACTAAAGAAGGAATAGAGGATGTTATCTTACTAATACAAGATATATCAGATAAACTTGAAGATAAGAATATCAACGATATGCCAAGATTACCAATAGATAGAGTTTTTTCTATTTCAGGTTTTGGCACAGTGGTCACTGGAACGCTATTAGCTGGTAAGCTATCAGTTGGTGATGAAGTAGAGGTCTTTCCTCAAGAAATAAAGGCAAGGATTAGATCACTTCAAGTACATGATCAAGATGCTAAAGAGGCTTTTGGTGGTCAAAGAGTAGCAATAAATCTTGCTGGTATAAAAAAGAGCGACATTAGAAGAGGAAGTGTTGTAGCACCAGTTAATTCTATGCAAGATACAATGATGATTGATGCTAAGGTTAAGCTATTGAGATCATTGGATAGACCAATAGAAAACAGAACAAGACTTAAACTTTATTTAGGAACTGAAGAAGTTCTATGCAGAATAATTCTATTAGATCGTGATACTTTAGAACCTGGAGATGAGGCTTATGTCCAGTTAAGGCTTGAAGATAAAACAGTGGCAAAAATGAACGATAGGTTTATTCTAAGGTTTTATTCACCAATGTTTACAATTGGTGGAGGAGAAGTGCTTGATCCTAATCCCTCAAAAAGGAAACGTTTTGATGATGATGCACTTGAGGAACTGGTTATTAAAGATGAGGGTGATTTAACAGATGTAATTGAGCATATTATTTTGGATAAAGGGGATAAATTTCTATCAACAAAAGAACTTTCAATGACCTCATCAACCCACGAAGATTTATTCTTAGAAAGCGTAATTAGATTATCAGAAGAAGGGAAGGTAAAGCTATTTAAGTTAAGCAAAGATGCCTATCCTGTTCATATTGAAAAGCTGGAGGATTTAAAATCTAAATTGATAGATGAGCTTTCAAAATACCACCATAAGTACCCATTGAGAATTGGTTATTCTAAGGAAGAGATAAGAAGCAAATTATTTTTAAATGCAAAGCCTAAACTTGCAGAAGAAATCATCATTTATTTCCTTGGGACTGGTATAATAAAGCAAAGCAAGGACCTTTTAGCACTACCTGACTTCCAGGTTGAATTATCCAAAGATGATGCAGAAATAAAAAAAACTATTATTGACTCATTTGTAAAATCAGAATTTAATCCACCCAAGAGAGAGGATTTATTATCTCTAGTTATGGGTAAGAATAAAGAAATTGAAGAAGTGTTTATGTTTCTACTGGGAAGCGGAGAAATAGTTAAATTAAGTGATGATCTATATTTATTAGAGTCATTGATTGAAGAGTCAAAAGATACTCTTATAAAGTATATTAAAGAAAATGGAAGTATTACAGTTGGAGAATTTAGAGATCAATTAAATGCTAATAGAAAGGTTTCCATTGGTTTATTAGAGTACTTTGATGGAATTAAATTAACTAAGAGGGATGGAGAAAAAAGAGTTTTAGTCTAGCTAGAAAGAGGTGAGGGTATGAGTGGTAGGATATTAATAGTAGACACTGATAAATCCTTTGTAAAAGGACTACGTTATAGTCTGGAACAAGATGATTATAGAATGGATATTCTTAATGAAGGATCAAGTGTTATCGATCATATCCAAAAAAAACAATATGAAATGATATTATTGGAGCTTGATCTACCAGATGTAAATGCACTTACTCTTTGTCAAAACATTAGAAGCATCTCATCTGTTCCTATAATATTTATTACAAGTATTAACGAAGATATCAAGAAGATTCTAGCACTGGAATATGGAGCTGATGATTATTTAGTAAAACCATTTAATATATTGGAATTAAAGGCAAGAATTAAGGCGGTTATTAGAAGAGTAAATAATAGGGTAGCTGATATTGATAATACAATTATTGAGATTAAAGACATTAAAATAAATACTGTTGGAAGAAAAGTAACTAGGAAAGATAAGCATATATCTCTAACTGGCAAGGAATTTGATCTATTGTACGTTTTAGCATCCAGCCCAGGAAGAGTTTATACAAGGGAAGAATTATTGGAGAGAGTTTGGGGATATGCCTACTATGGAGACTTAAGAACTGTAGATGTCCACATTAGAAGAATCAGAGAAAAAATTGAGAAAGACCCTAAAGTAGCAGAGTATATTATCACTAAATGGGGTGTTGGGTACTTTTTTAAGGAAAAATAGTATTGAATTATCCTCTAGTTTCATGTATAATTGCTTTTGTACCCATGGGGGTAGAGGAGTTCTGGTGGGCTCTCTGGTCTTCAAAACCAGTGCGAGGGGTTAGGAGCCTCTTGGGTGAGTTCGATTCTCACATACTCCCGCCATAAAAAAAAAGCACCTAAGTAGGTGCTTTTTTAATGCTACGAGGTGCTTAACCAATAATTAACGAAATCAATCAGTTCACTCAAATTTTCAGGAGGGACGTTTCCTTGAATAGTATTGTTATTTCCTCCACCTTTTACACTTATTTTACTTGATAGGTCCTTATATAACTTTAAAAGGTCAATTTCTAAATCTCTTGATTTACTAATTATAAATTGGTTTCCCTTATCTGAAGTCAGTGTAAAAATTGTTACTAAATTACTATTGTTATTACAAATATATGAATTAAGAAGACCTATGTCCTTAAAACTTTCATTTATAAAGTTTTCTCTAATTATATTGAAGTTATTTATTGAATATCCATTGGATAAAAGTATTGAAGATCGAAATAGCATTAAATCGTTTTTTATAGACACAATTTCTTTTTCTAAACTTATCTTTTCTTGATATATTTTTTCGAACTTACTTAAAACATCAGTATCTTTAGATGATAACATATTTGCCATGGTCTTAATATAGTCACTTTTCCAAGTATAGTCATTTATAGCTCTATTCCCACATAAGAATTCTATCCTAATATTACCTTTATATTTCTCCCATTTTCTTATTTTAATCAAACCTATTTCACCAGTGTAACTAACATGAGTACCTCCACAGGGAGAATAGTCAAATCCTTCAATTTCAATAATTCGGATATCTTCATTTACAGTAGGAGGTTTTCTAACTGGGATTAGATGGACATTATCATTTGTTACAAAATATGATTTAACTTTAAAATTCGATTGAATAATCTTATTGCACATTTGTTCTACTTTTTTAATTTCATCAATGGAAATTTCATCTAAGGTTATATCAATTGTGACATATTCTTCACCAAGGTGAAATCCAACTGTCTCTGCATTATATAAATTGTAGAATACTCCAGACAAAAGGTGTTGACCTGTGTGTTGTTGCATCAAATCAAATCTTACTGTTGAATCAATTTTTAATTTTACCTTTAGCTGAGAGATATTTTTCTCTAAAACATGAATTATTTTATTACCCTCTTCATATGTATCCAATACTTTAATACCATCAATAGTACCCTTGTCTCCAGGTTGGCCTCCAGACATGTTAGGATAGAAGATGGTCCTGTTTAATTTTACGTAAAACTTATTGTCTTTAATCTTCTTTTCTTCAACCAATGCATCAATTTCATAAAGATAAGGATTTTCCCAATAAATCTTCTTGGTCATAATAACACCACCTAAATTAGTAATTTTACTCATTTTACATCTATAAAATATATATTTATGCTATAATTGTATTATAAAAATATTATATACTAGAAACAATAAAATATAAAGTCAGCAGGAGATATTACATGAAAAGACCTATGCTTTTATTATCCATATTTTTAGTAATGGGTATACTAATTTCTTATTACTTTAGAATAACAGATACAGCCTTGTTTATACTAGCTTTAGTTGGATTGTTTTGGGGTCTTGTATCATTATCACTCAATAATGATATTTGGGGGAGTATACTGGTTCTAGTTTTAGTTTTGGGAATATTTGTCGGGAACAATGCTACAGCAAGTAAATTAGGTAGTTATTATGACCAGGAGGCAGATTTCACAGGTACCGTTGTATCTTCGAAAATCCACGAAGACAAATCAACTTTTCATCTTAATCTAAGTCTTGTAAATGGAAAGGCTATAAGAGAAAAGATTGTAGTTAACATTTATGAAAACATAAATTTAGACCTTGGTGATGTTGTAAGGTTTAATACAAAATTAAGGGAACCTAATGTAAATACTAATCCCTATTTATTTAATTATAAGAAGCACTTACTGACAAATAAGATTCATTATATTGCTACCATAAAAGAAAGTAGTATTACTAAGATTGGGGTATCAAGTAATCTAACTTATAGAATCATAAGCAATGTGAGACTTTATATTGAGAACAGATTTGATGAATTCTTAGATCCACAAAATAGTTCAATGTTAAAAGGTATAATACTTGGTGGAGGATCCTATCTAGAAGAGGATGAATACGCCAAGTATAGGGACTTAGGCTTAGCACATATTCTTGCAGTTTCAGGATTACATATGGGAATTATAAGCGGGGCTTTATTATTTTTATTTTCAAGACTGGGGATAAAGCGGGTTTTCTCTGTACCTTTAGTCATCATTTTATTAGTTATTTATAGTTATTTAATAGGTTTTCCTCCTTCTACTACCAGGGCTCTGTTGATGTTTTCTCTTATCTACATAGGGAAATTAATATTTAGGCCAATCGATTTTCTTAACATTATTTTTGCATCCATGTTTATCACTCTATTGATTAATCCTATGTGGATCCACTCAACAGGATACTTATTATCTTATGGGGCAATAACTTCTATAGGTGTATTTGGTAACAAGGTAAAGGAAATCTTTTATCCTTATAACAATAAAATTATCAGTGGTCTCTCAACCACAATTGCAGTTAGCATTGGAATATTACCAATTCAAGTCTATAATTTTAACGCATTTCCAATATACTCTTTCATATCCAATATATTGATTATACCAGTAGTAACAGTTAATGTTATACTTGGGTTTTTGTTTGTAATTTTTAAGCCCTTACATTATATACTAAATATTACTCTAAATGTTCAATCATACTTAGTTGAAGTCTTCAACTTACTACCTTATAAAACTTTAAGTGTTGGTGTATTTTCTGCCATGGATATATTGTTGTACTTTATTATAATAGTGGTTTGGTACCATCTTAATGGATTTATTGGTATTAAGGACCATTTAAAGAAAGCTATAATGTATTCCTTGATATTTTTGGCATTTCTTGGAGCTTTATCTTATGAAAAAGATGATAGTTATAAGATTCACTTTATTGACGTTGGGCAAGGGGATTCAACCTTAATTCAAGGAGAACATAGCATCTTAATTGATGGAGGAGGTTCATTGTTTGGAAGTTTTGATGTTGGTAAAAATATAACCTTGCCATATTTAGAAAAACATGGTGTTAACTATCTTGATTTGGTAATACTTACACACAATCATGAAGACCACTACAAGGGCTTGATACCAGTATTGGAAAAACTAAGTATAGGGGCTATGATTGTAAATAGAACAAGCTTAAATGATGATATCATGAAAGTTATTAACGAAAAAAAGATACCCTTTATTGTTGGCCATAGGGATATTGACATAAACTATGAAAACATTAATCTAGATTTTTTATGGCCATATTACAAAGAAAATTATAGAATAAATGAAAACAACAATTCATTGGTTTCAAAGGTAAGTATATATGATAAAACCTTACTATTCACTGGTGATATAGAAAAAGAAGCAGAAGAGAAACTAATAAAGGATAGATTGAACAAAGTAGATTTCTTAAAGGTTGCTCATCATGGAAGTTCCACTTCCAGCACTAAAGCATTTATACAAATAGTGTCACCAAAATTCAGTATTATATCCGTGGGAAGGAACAACAACTTTGGACATCCTAACTATAAAACAATAAATACACTAAAATCTGAGAACTCTAAAATATATAGAACTGATGAGATGGGAAGAATATTAGTTAGTCTGGATAAAGATTCATTTGACATATCTGCATACATTGGTCCTTTATATAAGGAAGACTTATTAAATGCCCTATTGGGGAAATTGAATTTGATTATCTACTATTGTATATTTATCTTGTTTTCATATATAATCACCTTGATATATAGAAGAATGGAGGAATCTTCTCATGAATTACATAGAATTCATTAAGCAACTTAGAAAAGAAAATATTGAACCCTCTTATATTTTTCAGGGGGATGAGAAGTACCTTATGGACAAAGCGTTGGATGAATTGATTAAGACCTTATTATCAGTTGATCTTCAGTCCATTAATTTATCGAATTTAGATGGTAAGGTTAATGATTTTGGGGACTTAATTGCTAGCTGCGAAACACTACCATTTTTATCAAATAAAAGAGTTATAATACTAAAAAACCCAGGAATTCTATTTGACAAAGAAACTAATAGTGATGCTCCAATAAAATTCATTGAAAATCTAGGAGACCACCAGGTGTTAATTGTATTTGACTCCAATAATGACATTAAAAAGAATACAAAATTATATAAAGGATTTTCAAAGAATAATCGAAATGTAAGTTTTGATAAATTAAAGGGAAATGACTTAAGCAATTGGGTTGGGAAAAAAATCAATTCACTGAACAAAACAATAACCCCTGCAGATATAAATTATCTCATACAGCAAAGTAGCTACTTAAGTAGGAATATTACAACTACCTTATATGATCTTGATAATGAGATAAAAAAACTAGTTAATTACTCAAAGGATGATAGAATAACAAAAGAGCTGATTGATAACGTATTGGTAAAGACATTGGATAAGAGCATATTTGACCTACTTGCAGTAATTAGCAGAAAAGATGCTGACAAGGCAATAGCATTGTTTGATGACATATATATGATGAATGAGCCCATACCAAAGATTCTCTTTATGATAAGCAGGCAATTTAGACTACTTCTTGGATATAATGTGTATAAAAACAGGGGTTATGGACCAAGTGAAATTCAAGCTAAACTAGGGATTAAACCTTACGAGTTTACAAAAGTATCTACTCAAGGGGGCGGATTTTCAGAAAGGGATTTGGAAGAAATCTTAGAGAAAATCCTTGAAACTGATAGAATTTTAAAAACTAGACAGACAGATGATAAGCTAATAATGGAAATATTGCTGGTTAATCTGTGTACTAGAAAATAGGTATTGTATAGATTTACACATTTCTGGTATTATTTTACTATAAAATATTTGGGAGAAATCTGTATGGGGTTTGTTGCAGCTAAGTGTACACAGTGTGGTGCAAATATCAAGGTGGATGAATCAAAGGATTCAGGTATATGTAGTCATTGCAATACTGTGTTTGTAATGGAGAAAGTAATTAACAATTACAACTCAATTGTTAATAATAATCACAACAATAGAGGGGCAACCATAGTTGGCGATAATGAACTCAATAAATTACTTGATGCTGCTAAAGGATTTGAAAGATTAGGTCAAATTGAGAATGCCTATAAAACCTACATGAGAATAGCCCAAGAATATCCTCAGAAATTTGACGGTTGGTGGGGACTAGTATCATGTAAGCTTTCCTTAAGTGTTGAAAAAAATAAATCTTTAAGTCTCTGGGAAATGGCGACTACATTTAATTTTGAAGAAATAGCTAGTGAATATGAAAAGAATCTTAATAATTACATTTTAGCTGCAAGAAAATTAGCAACTCCTGATCAGTTAAAGATGATTGATGATAAAATGATTGAATACAAAAATGATATAGATCAAATACTATTGAAAAAATTTGAGGAAGCAAGTATTAAAATCAGAAATTCATATAAGAGTATAGATGACTTATATGATGAAATGATAAAAACATCTGTTGGTTACGTTGGCAGGAATGAAAAGAAGGTAAGGGAATATTTTTTTGAGATAAGACCAGATAAAAAGAAAAGAGTTGTCTATCTATCAAAGATTAATGAAGCACATCATGAATACAGTCAATATAATCACAAGGATAGTATTGAAAATAGAACTGAAATCTTAGGTTTAAGCAATAATAATGAGCTTCTGTTAAATGATAAAGTAAGTCAGTACAAAATTGAATATAGCCGTAATAAAGGTAAAAAAGGTAATTTATATAATGCGTTTGCAATGTACAAAGGGAGTATACATTTATCAAAAAGTTAAATATCAGAAACTTTTCAAATTGTTGATAAAGCAGAGGAAGAACTCATACTTTGGGTAGATAATGATCTTGTTAAATTCAGAACATTAATTTTATCATCGGTACCTATGAGTAGGATGGACATGAAAGGGTCCTGTTATGTGGCTACCTGTGTATATGGAACTTACGACTGTCCTCAGCTTTGGGTACTTAGAAGGTATAGGGATAGTATTCTAGCCTCATCATGGCATGGAAGATTGTTTATAAAGGTATATTATACTCTTAGTCCACAGGTCATAAAATTATTTGGAAATTCAAATTGGTTTAATAGATTAATGAAAGAAAAGCTTGATAGAATGGTGAATGATTTACATAATCAGGGTATAGAAAATACTCCTTATGAAGATAGGCCCTGGTAAACTCAGTTATAAATCAATAAAAGCATAAAAAAAGAACTTCGGTTATCCGAAGTTCTTATTACATAGCTTTATTAAGAGCCTTTGTAAGTCTACTTACCTTTCTTGAAGCTGCGTTCATATGAATTACATTCTTGTACGCTGCTCTTTTAAGTTTCTTATCAATGATCTTTAACAATGCTCTTGCCTCTTCAACTTCACCTTTAGCTACAGCACTATCAAATTTCTTAATATATGTCTTAATTTCTGATTTATTACTCTTATTTAAGGCTGTTCTCTTTTGTGTTACTAAAATTCTTTTCTTAGCTGATTTAATATTTGCCACAATTTCACCTCCTCTAATCTAACAAAGGATATTGTACCATGCTGACTTTTAAAATGCAAGAAAAATATGAGTTATAATCCCATAATTTAGTAGCTTTTATACAGCATCATTCCATTATTCTTACTAATTTTTTACTTGAAATCAAAATGACTAAACAATAGTTTCCATTGATTTAAGTGATTATAATGATATAATATTCCTATAAAAAGAATACACCAATTTATACAACTAATCAATTGTTTTCATAGATTTAAGGAGGAAGTTAAATGTCAGAAGAGAAGAAGAATAAGAACGAAGCTATGGAGTGGGTTAAAAGTATTGTATTTGCCATAGCAATAGCTTTAATTATAAAGACATTTGTATTCAACACAACATATGTCCTTGGGAATTCAATGTATCCAACACTCCATGAGAAGGATAGATTGTTTGCCTTAAAAATACCCTTGTATTTCAAGGGGCCAGATAGAGGAGATGTGATTGTACTTGAAGCACCTGATAGCCCATCAAAAGATTATATAAAGAGAGTAATTGGAATTGAGGGAGATAAAGTTGAAATCATCGATGGCAAGGTGTATGTTAACAATGAAATCATTCAAGAAGACTACCTAGTTGGAGAACCGTATACCCATACCTACATTGAAAGTACATGGATAGTGGAAGAAGATAAAGTGTTTGTACTTGGGGATAATAGAGAAGAAGGAGCTAGTAAAGATAGTAGGTATTTTGGTACCATAGATATGAACACAATCAAAGGAGTAACAGAATTTAGATACTATCCAATTGATGCTAGATTTGGTAAAATAGAGTAGCCTCTCTTAATGAGAGGCTTATAATTAATATTGGGGAGGAAGTATATGCGTATTAAGCAAGAGAATATAAGAAATTTTTCAATAATTGCACATATAGATCATGGAAAGTCAACACTGGCTGATAGATTAATTGAAATGACAGGAATGTTAACTTCTAGAGAGATGCAGGCTCAAGTTCTAGATAAAATGGATTTGGAAAGAGAACGAGGGATAACAATTAAATTAAAGGCCGTAAGATTGGTGTATAAGGCGAAAAATGGTGAAGAGTACATATTTAATTTGATAGATACTCCAGGTCATGTGGATTTCAACTATGAGGTTTCTAGATCCTTGGCAGCTTGTGAAGGAGCTATTTTAGTAGTTGATGCAACCCAAGGGGTCGAAGCACAGACTTTAGCAAATGTATATTTAGCAATTGAACAAGATCTAGAGATACTACCAGTAATCAACAAGATTGATCTTCCCAGTGCAAGAGCAGAGGAAGTTATAAAAGAAATTGAAGATATAATTGGAATAGAAGCAGAAAGTGCACCTTTAATATCAGCAAAGGATGGATTAAATGTTGAAGCAGTTCTTGAACAAATTGTAGAAATGGTACCAGCTCCAATAGGAGATCCAAATGCTCCACTAAAAGCTTTGATATTTGACTCATACTACGATAGTTACAAGGGAGTAACATGTTACATAAGAGTATTTGAAGGACAAATCAAAGCTGGCATGATGGTAAAAATGATGTCTACAGGAAATAGTTTTGAAGTTACTGAGGTAGGAATCAATACTTCTAAACATATTCCCATGGACTACCTGTCAGCAGGTGAAGTAGGATATGTAACTGCTAGTATTAAAAATGTTAAAGAAGCAAGAGTAGGGGATACAATAACTGACACCCAAAAGCCAACAGCAGAGCCCCTTCCTGGGTATAAGAAGGTCATTCCTATGGTTTACTGTGGAATATATCCTGCCGAAGGTGAAGATTTTGGAACTGTCAGAGATGCTTTGGAAAAACTACAGGTTAATGATGCAGCCCTTGTATTTGAACCTGAAACATCTGTTGCCCTTGGGTTTGGATTTAGATGTGGATTCTTGGGATTACTTCATATGGAGATAATCCAAGAGAGATTAGAAAGGGAGTTTGACTTGAACATTATCACCACAGCACCCAGTGTTATATATAAGGTAAAAAAGACAGATGGTGAATTTTTGGAGATTCAAAATCCTTCAAACTTGCCACCAACAACAGAAATTGCTTATATGGAAGAACCCATTGTTAAGGCGAATATTATGACTCCTACTGATTATGTTGGGACTATCATGGAGCTTTGTCAAAATAAAAGAGGTACCTTCATAAATATGGAATATCTTGAGGAAAAGAGAGTAGTCTTACACTATGATCTACCCCTAAATGAAGTTATATATGACTTCTTCGATGCCCTAAAATCCAAGACAAAAGGCTATGCATCCTTTGATTATGAGTTAAAGGGATACAAACAGAGTGAATTAGTAAAGATGGATATTCTAATAAATGCAGAGTTGGTGGATGCTTTTTCATTAATAGTACATGAAGAAAAAGCATATGAGAGAGGAAGAAATATAGCAGAGAGACTGGTAGATGTAATCCCTAGACATCAATTTGCTGTTCCTATTCAAGCGGCAATTGGAACTAAAATTATTGCCAGAGAGACTATTAGAGCACTTAGAAAGGATGTATTAGCTAAGTGCTATGGTGGAGATATCTCACGAAAAAGAAAACTATTAGAAAAGCAAAAAGAGGGTAAAAAGAGGATGAGACAAATTGGTTCAGTAGAAGTACCTCAAGAAGCTTTCTTAACTGTATTAAAATATGACGAAAAGTAAAGTGCACACACAGTGTGCATTTTTATTTGGAGGGATCTTATGGAAAAGTTAGGATTATACATTCATATTCCGTTTTGCGAAAAAAAATGTTACTACTGTGATTTCACATCTATAACAGGAGATAGTGAAATTATTAAAAGATATATTGAATCACTTTTAAAGGAAATAAAAAGTTATAAGAAGTACTCAGACCTATATGAAATAGATACTATCTTTATTGGTGGAGGTACACCTTCAGCTATAGATGGAGATTTCATATCAGAAATATTAAAGACTATAAAAGATATATTTAAATTAGATAATGACTGTGAAATATCAATTGAGGTTAATCCTGGAACAATAAATCCGGACAAAGCACTTATATACAAAAAGGCAGGAATAAATAGAATTAGTCTTGGAATTCAATCAATGAATGATAAGGAACTTTCACTTTTAGGAAGAATTCATAAAAGTAAAGAAGTCGTGGATAGCATAAAGATGATAAAGCAAGCAGGTATCAATAACATTAATGGAGACTTGATGTTTGGCTTGCCCTACCAGAACACAGAATCATTTGTTGATAATTTGAAAGAACTAATAAAACTTGATTTAACCCACATATCCATGTATGGACTAATTATAGAAGAAGGAACATTAATGAATTATTGGTATAGAAAAGGTCTGATCAATTTACCAGATGAGGATGAGGAGAGAAGGATGTATCATCTTGGAAGAAGGATACTTTCTGAAAATTGCTTTAATCAATACGAAATTTCCAATTTTTCGATTGATGGATATGAGTGTAGACATAATATTGGATATTGGAAGTTAAAACCCTATTTAGGATTTGGACTATCAGCCCACTCGAATATTGATAAGAAAAGGTATTGGAACCATAAGAGCTTTAAGGAATACTTCAAGGCATTGGATGAGAATAAGCTTCCAATAGCAGGATACGAAGACATAGATAGAAACTTAGAAATAGGAGAGTATATGATACTAGGTCTAAGAATGACATCAGGAGTGAACAAGACTGAGTTCATAAATAAATTTAATGTAGACATCTATTCTCTATTTTCTAAACAAATACAAAAAAACATAAATAAGGGATTATTAGTTGATAATATTGAGTCCATATGCTTAACAGAAAAAGGACTAGATTTAAGCAATCAAGTTGAGATAGATTTTCTTTTATAAAGCTCAAAAGGTATTGACAAATACACTTGAGGGTGTTAATTTATATATAGGATTAGCACTCGAAAGGATAGAGTGCTAACAATCATCCAAAAGATAAAGAGGTGATATTATGTTGGATGAGAGAAAATTAAGAGTCTTATACGCTATTATTGACAGCTATGTATCATCTGCTGAACCTATAGGTTCAAGGACAATTTCAAAGTACTATGATTTAGGAGTTAGCCCAGCAACTATTAGAAATGAAATGAGTGACTTAGAAGATTTAGGCTTTCTAAACAAAACCCATTCATCATCTGGTAGAGTTCCTTCAGATAAAGCATATAGATTATATGTGGACAAGATGATAAACATGGAACAGAAGGTTGATAAGAGAAGAAAACAAGAGATTAAGTCAATTCTTGAAAAAGAACACAGAGAATTGGACCAGCTGGTTCAAAATTCAGCAAAGTTACTTTCACAGATAACCAGTTACACAGCTCTTGCTCTATCTCCACAAATAAAAGAGACTAAGATTAAGCACATTCAATTAGTCCCAATAGAAAAGTCTCAAATACTATTAATCATCGTAAATGAGACAGGATTGGTTAAAAATACTGTTTTAAAGTTGGAGAAAGCCATTCCAGATGATCAGCTACTAGCATTAACTAATATGCTTAATATTAAACTTAAGAATAAAGCTATTTCAGAAATTGAAAAGGGAGCTTTAAGTGAAGTTTTCACTGAGTTTTATCAATACAAGTCTGAGATTGAAAAGATTCTTCCAGTTATAAATAAATCTGTAGAAAGCATCGAAAGTGTTGATCTATATGCTGATGGGATAACCAAGCTTCTTAGTTTTCCAGAATACAAGGATATTGACAAGGTTAGAACAATAATTTCATTTATAGAAGATAAGAACGAATTAATCCAGCTGATGGTTGATGATACTCTTGCCCAAGATATCAGTATAAAAATAGGGAATGAAAACTATTATGCTCCCATCAAAGATTGCAGTATAATAACTGCAACCTATAAGCTTGATGGAGAGACAATAGGGAAAATAGGTATCTTAGGACCGACAAGAATGGATTATATAAGCCTAGCAAAAACTTTAAAAATCTTCTCGGAAAATATCTCTGAGATTATTAATAATTATAACGTAACTAAGTAAGAGGTGATAGTTAATATGACAAATGATGAAGGGCTAAAAAAAGAAGACACAGAAGGTACACTAAATAATGAAGAGGAGGAAGATCCTATTCTAAAGTTTAAGAAGGATTTAGAGAATAAGGAGAATGAGATTATGGATCTTAGCAATAAGATTGCAAGGCTGCAAGCTGATTTTGTAAATTACAAAAGAAGAGCTGAAAAAGACAAGGAGCAGTCAATTGGGTATGGAATAGAATCTATCTCAATGAATTTATTGCCAATAATCGATAATTTTCAAAGAGCACTAGAAGCCCATGAAGACAAGGAAGATGGATTCTATATTGGAATAAAAATGATTGAAAGACAACTTGTTCAACTTCTTGAAGATAATCAAGTATTTGAAATTCCATCAGTAGGAGAAATATTTGATCCTAATTTTCATAATGCAGTATCTATGATAGAAAGCGAAGAAGAATCAGGTATTATAATTGAAGTTCTACAAAAAGGATATAAATTCAAAGAAAAAGTAATTAGACCATCAATGGTCATAGTATCTAAATAGCATAGGAGGAATATAATATGAGTAAAATAATAGGAATTGACTTAGGAACAACCAACTCAGCAGTGGCTGTAATGGAGGGTGGAGAAGCAATAATAATCCCTAATGTGGAAGGAAATAGAACTACACCTTCAATTGTAGCCTTCACTAAAGATGGAGAAAGACTAGTTGGGGAAACAGCTAAGAGACAAGCCATCACTAACCCTGAAAGAACAGTAAGTTCAATTAAAAGACATATGGGTAGTGATCATAAAACATCAATTGATGGAAAGAACTATAGTCCTGAAGAAATTTCAGCGATGATTTTACAAAAAATCAAGGCAGATGCTGAAAGTTATCTTGGAGAAACAGTTACTGATGCTGTTATAACAGTACCAGCATATTTTACAGACTCTCAGAGACAAGCAACAAAGGATGCAGGTAAAATTGCCGGCTTAAATGTAAAGAGAATTATCAACGAACCAACTGCAGCTGCATTGGCATATGGTCTAGATAAAGAACATGGACAACACAAGATTATGGTATTTGACCTTGGTGGTGGAACATTTGACGTATCAATCCTGGAATTAGGTGATGGAGTATTTGAAGTATTAGCAACTAGAGGAAATAATCACCTTGGTGGAGATGACTTTGATGAAAGATTGATCAAATATATTGGAGATCAGTTTAAAAAGGAAAATGGAGTTGACATAACAGCTGATAAAATGGCATTGCAAAGACTAAAAGAAGCAGCAGAAAAGGCAAAAAAAGAGTTATCAACAACAAAATCTACAAATATCAACCTTCCATTTATAACTGCAACTGCTTCAGGACCACTTCACTTGAATATGGATATAACAAGAGCTAAATTTGATGAATTAACATCTGATTTGGTGGACTTAACAATAGAACCAGTTAAACTTGCTTTAAAAGATGCCGGCTTAAGCGCTTCAGATATTGAAAAGGTATTATTGGTAGGAGGTTCCACAAGAATACCTTCAGTTCAGGACGCAGTTAAGAAGTTAATTGGAAGAGATCCTCAAAAGGATATTAATCCTGATGAAAGTGTAGCAATTGGTGCTGCAATTCAAGGTGGAGTTTTAAGTGGAGAGGTTAAGGACTTACTATTACTTGATGTTACTCCCCTATCACTTGGAATTGAAACTCTTGGAGGAGTTACTACAAAACTAATTGAAAGAAATACCACTATTCCAACTAAGAAGTCACAAGTATTTACTACAGCATCTGATAGTCAGACTTCAGTAGACATTCATGTTCTGCAAGGAGAAAGACAAATGGCAAATGATAATGTTACCCTTGGAAGATTTCAATTAACTGGGATACCACCAGCACCTAGAGGAATACCTCAAATTGAAGTAACCTTTGATATTGATGCAAATGGTATTGTTAATGTAAGTGCAAAAGATCTTGGAACGGGAAAAGAACAAAAAATAACTATCACTGCTTCCACAAAGTTGTCAGAAGATGAAATAAATCAAAAAGTCAAGGAAGCTGAAAGATTTGCTGAAGAAGATAAAATGAAAAAAGATAAAATTGAGATTAGAAATAATGGAGATTCAATAGTTTACCAAACTGAGAAGACACTTAAGGATCTTGAAGGGAAGATAAGTGATTCTGAAAAAGAAAAAGTAAATGAAAAATTAGATGCTCTTAAGAAATCACTGGAAGGTGATGATGTTGAAGATATTAAAGTAAAAACCGAAGAACTAACCCATGTATTCCATGAGATCTCTCAGAAACTATATGAGACAACTCAAGGACAGCAAGGTTCAAGTGAAGAAGCAGCAAATAAGGATGAAGACGTTGTAGATGCTGATTACGAAGTAGTAGACGAAGACTAATTTGTTACTTAAAGCTAAATCATTTTGATTTAGCTTTGACTTATGAAATTTTATGGAAGTTGGTGTAGGTGAGTGAGAGATTACTATGAAATATTAGAGGTGTCAAAAGATGCCAGTCAAGATGACATAAAAAAAGCATATAGAAGATTGGCTAAGAAGTATCATCCTGATCTTAATCCAAATAATGAAGAAGCTGAGCAAAATTTCAAGGAAGTAAATTCTGCTTACGAGATCCTTAGTGATGAGGATAAAAGATCTCGTTATGATAGATTTGGACATGCAGGAGTAGACCCTCAAGCTGGTAGTGGAAGCTATGGAGGTTTTGGAGATATATTTGATGATATCTTTGATATTTTTGGAGGGGGCTTTGGCAGGTCATCTTCTCAGGCTAGGAGAAATGGTCCCATGAAGGGGACTGATATAAAGCATGGATTGACCTTGGAATTTAAGGAAGCAGTTTTTGGAGTTGAAAAAGAAGTACAAGTTAGAAGGTATGAGACTTGTAGCACCTGTGAAGGAACAGGAGCTAAACCGGGCAGTCATAAACATACATGTAGTAAATGTAATGGGACTGGGGAAGTAAGATATGCACAACAAACACCTTTTGGTCAATTTGTTCAGGTTGGGGTTTGTGATCAATGTGGTGGTAGTGGTGAAGTAATCGAAGAAAAATGTGAGACTTGTAAAGGGACTAAAAAAGAATTAAAGACTAAAAAAATAAAAGTAAAGGTTCCAGCAGGAGTAGACAATGAATCAATAATCTCTGTTAGAGGAGAAGGAAATAGTGGCGAAAATGCAGGTCCTCCTGGAGACTTATACATTTATATAAGTGTAAAGAATGATCCAATATTCCAAAGACAGGGAAATAATTTATTCGTGAGAGTACCAATAACCTATACCCAAGCAACTCTTGGTGGAGAGATTGATGTTCCAACCCTAGAAGGATTTGAGTCCTTCAGTATTCCAGAAGGGACACCTTCTCATACGAGATTTAAGTTAAGGAATTTAGGTGTTCCCAATGTAAGGGGAATAGGCAGAGGAGATCTATATTTTACGGTTGAAGTAATAATACCTAAGGATTTAAATGATAAGCAAAGGGAAATCTTGTTAAACTTTTCAAGTGAAATGGGAGAAAAGTATAAAAAAGCCCATAAAAAGAGCTTTTTTGAAAAAGTTAAAGATAAATTTCAATGATTTGTACACCATAGGAGTTGATTTTCTTATGGTGTATTTATTTTCTATTTTCTAGCAAAATCATTGGTATTAATGTATAATATCTTAAGAATAATATTTTGGGGTGATCATATGAATTGGGTAGAACTGTTGGTAAAAATAAAACCAGAAAACGAAGATATCGTCACTGACATATTATATACACTTGGTGCAAATGGTTTAACTATTGAAGATAAAAGAGATATTGATGCACTAAAAAGAAATAAAACGGATTGGGATTTTATTGAAGAAGATGTAATCAATATTAATTTTGAAGGAGTTATTCTAAAAGCTTATTTTTCTGAAGAAGATGACATAGAGGGGATTATTGAAAAAGCCAAGATTCAAATAGAAGGTATGAATCTTGGAGAAATAGTTACTAAAGATATAGATGAAAGTGATTGGGCTGAAAATTGGAAGCAACATTATAAGACAAGTAGATTGGGAAGTAGTATAATAATCAAACCATCCTGGGAGGATTATGAGCCCCTATCAGGGGATGTGATAATACAATTGGATCCAGGCATGGCCTTTGGTACAGGAACTCATGAAACTACAATGATGTGTGCTGAGGCTTTGGAAGAGTATATAAAGCCTAATTCATCTGTATTTGACATTGGATGCGGAAGTGGAATACTGAGTATTATTGCAGCAAAACTTGGTGCAAATTATACAATGGGAACAGATTTAGATCCCATGTGTATTAGAGTATCTAGAGAAAATGCTAAAATAAATAAGGTAGAGAACAAAGTTGAATTTCTACATGGAAATTTATTGGACATGACAGATAAAAGAGCTGATATAATAGTTGCAAATATTATTGCTGAAGTTATTATAGGCCTTATACCTTCATTGAGGAATCACTTAAATGAGAATGGAATATTTATTTCTTCAGGTATTATTGAAGAAAAAATACATCTTGTGGAAAATGCTTTAGTAGAAAATGGATATACTATTGTTGAAGTAAATAAGAAAAATGGCTGGGCAGCCATTGTTTCAAAATAGGTGATATAATGCATAGGTTTTTTGTAAGTGATGAAAACATACAAGATAATGAGATAAGGATAGTTGGAACGGATGTTAATCATATCAAGAATGTGTTAAGATTATCAATTGATGATAATATAGAAACAATAGGGAGTAAATATAATTATATATGCTCCATTGAAATAATTAACAAAGATGAAGTAGTACTAAGAGTAATTGAAGTTAAAAAGAAGATGAACGAATCGCCCATAAGGATCAACCTCTATCAAGGATTACCCAAATCAGCAAAGATGGAGATGATAATTCAAAAATGTACAGAGGTTGGTGTTTTTAGTTTTCATCCTGTTTCAACCAATAGATCAGTTGTTAAGATTAATGATTTAAAAAAAGAAGAAAAAAAGATCTCCCGATGGCAATCCATTGCTGAAGAAGCTGCAAAACAATCTAAGAGGGATATTATACCTAAGGTGGAGAACATATTAAGTTTTAATGAAATGCTTAAACTTTTAGCAGATAAATTAGTGGTAGTTCCCTATGAAGGTGAAAAGGATACATTTATAAAAGATTTAGGTAAATTTATAAATAAAGATAATGAAATTAACATTGTAATAGGTCCAGAGGGCGGATTTGAAGACTATGAGATAGAGAAATTAGGTAGCATAGGTTCTCATATAATTTCACTTGGACCGAGAATATTGAGAACTGAAACAGCAGGAATAGTGACTGCTTCGATTTTACTATATGAATATGGAGATTTAGGAGTGATTAAATGAAGAGGGTAGCATTCCATACTTTAGGATGCAAAGTAAACCAGTATGAAACTGAAGCTATGGAAGAATTATTTCAAAAGAGTGGATATAATATTGTTGATGAAAATGAACAGGCTGATGTTTATGTAATAAACACTTGTACTGTCACAAACCTTTCAGATAGAAAGTCCAGGCAATTCATCAGAAAATCAAAAAAAATAAATGATGACTCACTAATTGCTGTAGTGGGTTGCTATTCTCAGGTTTCTCCTGAAGAAGTGGAAAAAATTCATGGTGTGGACGTTATTATAGGGACCAGTGAAAGAAATAAAATAGTGGAATTATGTGAAAAAGCAAGAGACTCCAAAGAAATAATTAACATAGTTAGGTCCATAAAAACCTACAAGGAATTTGAGAAGATCAATATTGATGAAATAAAATCTAAAACAAGAGCATTCTTAAAAATACAAGATGGATGCAATCAGTTTTGTAGCTATTGTATTATACCTTATGCAAGAGGACCCATTAGAAGCAGAGAATATGAGAATATTGAAAAAGAAGCTTATAAATTAGCTAAAGCTGGCTTTAAAGAAATAGTTCTTACTGGTATCCATGTGGCATCATATGGTAAGGACTTAAAGAAAGAAAGCTTAAGAGAAGTTATTGAGAAAATAAGTAAAATAGAAGGACTTGAAAGAATTAGATTAAGTTCAGTAGAACCTAATTTAATTGATGATGAATTTATGGAAACTATAACTAATAGTAATAATGTATGTGATCATTTCCATCTTTCTCTTCAAAGTGGTTCTGATTCCGTTCTTAAAAGGATGAACAGGAAGTATTCAACTAGGGAGTTTCTTGAAAAAGTAGAAATTATAAGAAAATATATGCCAGATGCAGGAATAACCACTGACATCATAGTTGGATTCCCAGGGGAAACTGATATTGAATTTAAGGAAACTCTTAACTTTGTTAAGAAAGTTGGGTTTTCTAGGATCCATGTATTTAAATACTCTCCAAGAAAAGGAACACCCGCTGCAATTATGGAAAATCAAATACACGGAGATATTAAATCTAAGAGAAGTGAAAAACTTATAAAACTTGGAGATGAACTAACACTTGAGTTTAATTCAAGATTTAAAGATAGGTCTCTTCCAGTACTATTTGAGGAGAAGACAAAAAGAAAAAATAATACCTATGAAGGCTATACCACCAATTATATTAGAGTTGAAGCTCCTTCCCCAAATAACTTAATTGGTGAGATAATAGATACAAAACTTAAAGATGTTGAAAACATAAACATAAAGGGAGAAATACTATAGGAGGTGATTTTTTGGATTGTCTATTTTGTAGTATTGTAGAAAAGGTCATACCTTCAAATATAATTTATGAAGATGATCTAGTTTTATCATTCACAGACATAAACCCGCAAGCACCAGTTCATTTTTTAGTTATACCCAAAAAACATGTTAAGTCCTTGGAAGAAGTTAAAGAAGATGACTTAGTATTAATATCTCACATATTTAGTTTAATCCCTAAACTAGCAAAACAGCAGGGAGTTGAAGGTGGATACAGAGTTATTAATAATTGTGGTAGAAATGGGGGGCAAACAGTAGATCATTTACATTTTCATGTTTTAGGAAATCGCGAAATGTTATGGCCACCCGGTTAAAAGTAGTTGAAATAATATTTAATTTAATGTATAATAATTTAGTGTGCAAGTCATGCAGTATTTGTAACACTCTTGTAGTTGAGAGGGGAGGGAAGGATCGATGACAGAAATCAAAGTTGGTGAAAACGAATCTCTTGATAATGCTCTTAAAAGATTTAAAAGATCATGTGCAAGGTCAGGAGTTATAGGGGAAGTAAGAAAAAGAGAACATTACGAAAAACCAAGTGTAAAGCGTAAGAAAAAATCTGAAGCAGCTAGAAGAAAGAAGCATTCTAAGTTTTAATAAGAAGGTGAATTAATGTCCCTTAAAGATAAACTCATGGAAGATTTGAAATTTTCTATGAAAAACAAAGAAACTATAAGAAAAAATACTGTTACTATGGTAAGAGCTGCCATTAAGCAAAGAGAAGTTGATGAAAGAATTGAGCTTAACGATGAGCAGATTCTTGAAATCATAGCTAAACAGCTTAAAGAGAAAAAAATGGCAATTGAGGAATTCAATAAAGGTTCGCGCCAAGACTTAGTTCAATTGACAGAAAATGAAATAGAAATACTATTGGAGTACCTACCTAAACAACTTACTGAAGAAGAAGTTGAGAAAGTAGTCAAAGAGACTATTGATGAAGTAGGAGCAACATCCATGAAAGATATAGGTCTTATTATGAAGAATGTGATGCCAAAAGTAAAAGGTGTTGCAGATGGTAACATGGTTAATAAGGCGATAAAAAAGATATTAAATTAAACCTGGGATTTTCCCAGGTTTTTTGCTTGTTAAAAATAAGACTGGGTATATAATATAAGTAGTACTTAAAGGGAGGTGTCATAATGAAGTTTAAGAAAATTATTGTAATTTTATTGTTTATCCTATTAATAGGTCAGGCATCTTATGCAGATGACCCTGGTAAAGCATATGTTGTTCCAATTAAAGGAGAAATCAATAGGGCAACACACAATTATTTAAGGGATATACTAAATGACTTAAACAATCAAAAGGTAGAGGCTATAATATTTGAGATAGACACATACGGTGGATTGGTAGATGAAGCTATCAAGATGAAAGACCTGATTATTGGAACCAATATTCCAACTATAGCCTATGTTAATAATAAAGCTGCATCTGCTGGAGTATTGATTACAATTGCCAGCGAACATGTTGTTATGAGTAACAATGCCACAATAGGTTCAGCAGAAACTATTCCTAATACTGAAAAGGTCCTCTCAATGTGGAGAGGTGTCCTAAGAGATACTGCCCAGTTCAGAGGAAGGGATGCTTTACTAATTGAGTCCATGGCAGATTCTGATATTTCCATAGACGGTGTAATTGAATCTGGAAAACTTCTAAATCTAACTGCACAAGAGGCGTATGATTTGGAACTGGCAGACCTATTGTCTGATGATTATGCTGAAATGTTGAATCACTTTGGTTATGAGTCCTCTGATATTGTTGTTAAAGAGGAAGGATTACAGGTCAAGTTGGCAAAATATATTTCTAATACTACAATTAGCACTATGTTACTGACATTGGGATTTGTAGGATTAGTAGTTGAGATTCTAACACCTGGATTCGGAGTAGGAGGAACCATTTCTATAATGGGATTTGGCCTTTACTTTGGAGGAAATATACTAGCGGGAAATTCTAATTGGACCTCACTAGTCCTCTTCGTAGTGGGTTTAGGACTTCTAATAATAGAAGGAATAGTCCCAGGGTTTGGATTGCCTGGAATTGGGGGCTTGATATTTGTCCTAACTGGTACAGTGCTAGCCATGCAGGATCTACCCACAGCATTTTTGTCTTTAAGTATAGCCATAATCATAACTGCCCTTGCAACCACAATAATGATTAAGATGGGGTATAAAAGCAAGCTCTTGTCCAAAGTAGTACTTAGTAACCGATTGGATGGTCATAAAGGTTATTTGAGTACTAATACTATGGATTATATGATGGATAAAGAAGGAGAAACATTAACTGAACTTCGACCAGCTGGTTTTATGACAATAGATAATGAGAAATACGATGTTCTAGCGGAATCAGGCTATATTCCCAAGAACACAAGGGTAAGAGTAGTTAAGGTTGAAGGATCAAAAATATTTGTAAGGAGGATTTAAGATGGATTTAATTTTCACCCTAGCAATTGCATTAGCAATAATCATTTTAGTAATGTTATTCTTTACTTTTGTCCCTGTGGGACTTTGGGTAACAGCATTCTTCTCAGGTGTAAAGGTTAAGATCACTACCCTGATTGGTATGAGACTAAGAAGAGTAGTCCCAAGTAGAATAGTTAATCCAATGATCAAGGCTACAAAAGCAGGTCTTGACATTAATATTGATGAACTTGAAGCACATTATTTAGCAGGTGGTAATGTAAACACACTTGTTGATGCATTGATTGCAGCCCAAAGAGCAAATATTCCTTTGGTGTTTGAAAGAGCAGCAGCAATAGACCTAGCAGGTAGAAATGTTCTAGAAGCTGTTCAAGTAAGTGTTAATCCAAAAGTAATTGAAACCCCTCAAATAGCTGCCGTAGCAAAGGATGGTATTGAGGTAGTAGCAAGAGCAAGAGTAACTGTTAGAGCTAACATCGAAAGATTAGTCGGTGGAGCTGGTGAAGAAACCATAATTGCCAGAGTTGGTGAAGGTATCGTAACCACAGTTGGTAGTTCAGAGTCACACAAAAATGTACTAGAAAATCCAGATAGTATTTCTAAGACAGTTTTAGGTAAGGGTTTAGATTCAGGGACAGCATTTGAAATATTATCTATCGATATTGCTGATGTGGATGTAGGTAGGAATATTGGTGCAAAACTTCAAATGGAACAAGCTGAAGCAGACAAGAAGATAGCACAAGCAAAAGCAGAGGAAAGACGAGCAATGGCTGTTGCTAAAGAACAAGAGATGATAGCAGAAGTACAAGCAATGCGTGCCAAGTTAGTTGAAGCAGAAGCACAAGTACCACTTGCATTAGCTGAAGCTTTAAAAGCGGGTAATTTAGGCGTAATGGATTATTACAATATGAAGAATGTATTAGCGGACACAGATATGAGATCTTCAATTTCAAAGATTGCTGAAGATGATAAGAAACAACTATAGGATGTGATTAAATGGATAGCCCTATAATAATACTGATCTTTTGGATAGTAGTAAATATTATAATCAAGAATTCAAAGGATAAGAAGAAGGCTGAACAAAGAAGGCAAAGGGCTCAAAATACTCCACCCCCTAAACAACAAAGTGATTACTCCAAAAGAGTTGAAAAACAATCACCTAAAAAGGATTTTAGAAAGACAATAGATGAATATAGACAACAATTGGAAAAAGAATTATTAGGTGAACAAGCTAAAAAGAAACCAGAAACTCAAAGCCAAATCAAACAAGCTCCAAAACCAGATGTTAAGGATAAGAAAACCATCTGGGGAGATGAAATTTTCAAACCAACTGAAGATGAACCTATTAAAGTTGAAGTTATTGGCCAAGAGAATAGGAATGGGAAGAAAGTTAGCCTTATTAATATAAAAAATGATGTTGTGAAGGGAATAATTTATTCTGAAGTTCTTGATAAGCCAAAAAGTTTAAGACATTAACTGAATGTGTATAACCTAGGTACTATTAGTATCTAGGTTATTTATTTTATAGAAAAGAGCCCTATTCTATGGTATGATTTACTTATAGATTGCAGAAATTTAGGGAGGTTAAGACTTGGTTTACAATATTGAAGAAAGAATTGTAGAAGTTAATAGTTCAACAGTTTTGAAAGAAATAGTGGGAAATCTTGATAATAATTTGGAATTCATTAAATCAAACCTTGAAATAGATATTTCTATTCAGGATAATTCTATTAGATTATATGGATACTCAGACAAAATTGATATGGCTCAAAAACTATTTGAGAACTTAATCTCCATGGTGAAGCAACAGAATAAATTAGATATTCAAGATATTGCCTATGCCATAGATATTATTAAGAAAGGAAAACACGATAATTTAAAAAGTTTACTTAATGATGTCGTTTGTATAAGTGCATCAGGAAAAAGTATTAAGCCTAAGACATTTGGTCAAAAGAGATATATTGATTCCTTGAGAAAACATGATATAGTATTTGGCATTGGACCAGCAGGAACAGGGAAGACTTACCTAGCCATGGCAATGGCAGTTCAAGCTTTTAAAAATAAGGAAGTAAATAGAATAATTCTTACTAGACCAGCAGTAGAGGCCGGAGAAAGTCTTGGATTCTTACCGGGGGATCTTCAAGAGAAAGTGGACCCCTACTTAAGACCAATATATGATGCTTTATTTGATATACTGGGAGCTGATTCATATCTTAAGTATTTTGAGAAGGGACTCATAGAGGTAGCTCCACTGGCTTACATGCGAGGCAGGACTCTAGATTCAGCCTACGTAATACTAGATGAAGCTCAGAATACTACCAATGAACAGATGAAAATGTTTTTAACTAGGTTGGGGTTTGGATCTAGGGTTGCGGTAACAGGAGATATCACTCAAATTGACTTAGCAAAGGGTAAGCAATCTGGTTTAAAAACAGTAATGAAGATCTTAAAAGATGTTGATGGTATAGAATTTGTTCACCTAACAAGTGCTGACATTGTTAGGCACCCTCTTGTACAAAGGATTATAAATGCATACGAAAAATATGAGAGTGATAAGGAAGACTAAATTGAGGATGTGACATAATGATTGAGGGAATTAGGGGTTGGATTAATAGCATTAAGAATACTATTGGAATAAAGGGAGCTATTAACTCCTTAGTTTTCATGATTATTGTATTGATATTTAGTATAATTTTCACTGATAATGCTCCCATTAGATTTGTAGAAGGTCAAACTGCTAAAGAAGATATAAGGGCACTACAGGAGACTGAGGACACAAGAGCAACCCAAGAGAGAATAGAAGCAATTGTTTCAGAGATTGATCCTGTTTACAGGGTATCACCAACTATTGGAATTATTGCAAAAGATAAAGTAACAGATTATTTTAGTCTAATTAGGGATGTAAAGTTTAACAATCAGACTAGTTTAGATGATAAGGTTGATACACTATTAAAAGAAGCATCTATTATATTGGAGGAAGAACCTACAAGGGCAATTTTATCACTTGAATTTAGAGATATTAATTACTTGGAATCAATAATTGTGGATATTACTAATCAATTACTTTCACAAGGTATAAAGGATGAAGACTTAGAATTGATAATTACAAGCCTGGATGAAAGCGTAGCTACACTTAATCTTGAAGAAGTTAGCCATAATTTAGTTGTGTCAATTCTTAAGGAAGTTATTCAAGAAAATGAATTTATTGATATTATTGCAACTGAAAGAAGGATAAACGAGGCAAAAGAAGCAGTGCCAAAAACTATAATCCTTCCAGGAGATGTTGTAATTAGAGAAGGAGAATCATTTACTGAGTATAAGATAGAACTTCTCAATGCAACAGGGGTTTTTGAAGAGTCTACTGCGAGATTTTTATGGTATTATGTAGGTCTTTCAATTATACTAACGGGATCATTTATACTATTATTTGCATACTTATTTAAATTTAACAAACAGACATTTAAAGGAAATAGAATTTATTTATTGTATTCCATACTATTAATAGGAATTGTATTAAATTACGTGGTTAGTATATTTTCAATATACTTGATGCCCTTATCCTTATCTGGAATTTTAATATCAATGCTATTTAATCCTCTTGTTGGAATATTATCTTCTGTTTTTTTAGTTACGACACTACTATTGATTACAAGTATGCCTTTAGGACTTGGAATAATAGGTTTACTGGGAATGTCTATAGTATTCTTCTATTTAGAATCTACACATCAGAGAATTCAACTTTTATTGAAAGGCCTTTATATTGGGGTAGTTAAGGCAGTACTTACACTAAGCCTAATAGGCTTTGGGGCATCTATTTCAATAGATATTGTAGTTGATTCACTGCTATTAGTATCCTCGGGAGTTATATCAGGTATAATATCCCTTGGATCTTTACCTATTTGGGAGAATTTGTTTAAGATTCTAACACCATTAAAACTTATGGAATTAAGCAATCCTAATGAACCATTACTAAAGAGATTACAGCTAGAAGCACCAGGTACCTACCAACACAGTTTAATGGTTGGGAATTTATCTGAAGCTGCAGCTGAGAAAATAGGTGCAAACGCATTATTGGCTAAAGTAGCTTCATATTATCATGATATTGGAAAATTAAAGAGACCTATATATTTCAAAGAAAATCAAATGAACATGGAAAATCCTCATGATAGCTTAGAAACACTTCAAAGTTTGGAAGTGATAATTTCACATCGAGAGGATGGAATTAAACTTGGTAGAGAGTACAAATTGCATAATGATATTATAGATATTGTAGATCAGCATCACGGGACTACTCTAATGACTTATTTTTTCCATCAGGCAACTAAGAAAGGGATAGAACTGCCTGAATCTAAGTTTAGATATCAGGGAGTTAAACCTCAGACTAAAGAGGCTGCAATAGTTATGTTATCAGATTCAGTTGAAGCTGCAGTAAGAAGTATAAAAGATATTGATGAGGATAAGATATACGCTATGGTAACTAATATTATTAAAGGTAAGGTTGATGATGGACAGTTGGATGAGTCAAATATAACATTGAATGAGCTTAAGGTCATAAGGGAAGAGTATATTAATGTACTTAAGAGAATATATCATGGCAGAATTGAGTATCCTAAATTAGAAAGAAATTAGGTGATATTGTGAATATTTATTTTGATGATAGACAAGATTCTATTGAAATATCCGGAGAATTGGAAGGATTATTGGAATCTGTCATAAAAGAATGCCTAAGGGTAGAAGGATTAGATGAAGATTACGAAGTTAGTGTTTCTTTTGTTACAGATGATGAGATACAGGGCTTAAACAGAGACTTTAGAGGAGTGGATAAGGTTACTGATGTTTTATCCTTTCCTGTTGATGATGAATTCGATGTTGGAGATAAGCTCCTTGGAGATATAATAATTTCAACTAATAGAGCTAAAGAACAGGCAGAAGATTATGGGCATGAATTTATTAGGGAAATGGCTTATTTGACTGCTCATAGTATGTTTCATTTAATGGGTTATGATCATATGGATGATGAAGGAAAATCAGATATGAGAAGTAAAGAGAAAATGGTTATGAAAAATCTAAATATATTCAAATAGTCAGGAGGTGCTTTATGAAGGTTAAAGAGTTTATTGATAGTTTTAATTTCGCTGTATCTGGTATCCTAACTGCTATGAAATCAGAGAAAAGCTTGAGACTCCACTACATAGCTGCAATAGTGGTAATATTAGGAAGCACCTTTTTTAATCTATCCAGAATGGAATTTATGATTCTCTTATTTGCTGTTGTACTTGTAGTAGTTTTGGAAATGATAAATACAGCTATTGAGAAGACTGTCGATATGATAACCAAGGAGTATCATCCTCTGGCTAGAGTTATAAAGGATGTTTCTGCAGGAGCAGTATTAATTGCTTCCTTTAATGCAGTAATAGTAGGATACTTACTATTCTTTGAAAGGCTTAATCCATATAAGGAGCTAGTACTTGTAAAAATTAAGAACTCTCCTATACATCTAACATTTATAGCATTAATTCTAGTTGTTCTTTTTACAATTGGTTTAAAATCAGTGTTTTATAAAGGGAAGGGAACCCATTTTCAAGGAGGAACAGTTAGCGGTCACTCTGCTGTTGCCTTCTGCATTGCAACAATTATTGGAGTACTAACGGAGAATCTCCTAATAATAACAATGGCCTTTGGATTAGCCTTTCTAGTTGCAGAGAGTAGGGTTGAAGGTAAGATTCATTCTACTTTAGAAGTGTTCTTGGGTGGCCTCTTAGGGGTTATAGTAGGCATAATAGTTTTTCAAATTATTGGTTAATATGGGAGGATAAAAAGTGAATAGAAAAACAACATTACTTATATTTATTACATTTATAGCTTTGTTATTAACTTCATGTTCTAATAAGGGACCTGAGATTATTGAGGAAGAACCAAAACCTTCCATAGAGGAGCCAGCTGTTGAAGATCCAATAGTAGAAGAACCAATAGTGGAAGAGCCAGTTGTTGAAATACCAGATGGTATAAGATCACCTCTTAGTGGATTATATGGGGATGAGGAATTAGTAAATGGAAGAATAATGACTATTGTTTTTGATAATCATCCAGCCGCTAGGTGGCAAGCTGGTTTAAAATATGCTGAGGTAGTGTATGAATTCCAAGTGGAAGCACCTTATACAAGATATGTTGGACTTTACTTAATTAATGCACCAGAAAGTATAGGGCCAGTTAGAAGTGCCAGGCCTTATCTAGTGGAAATTGCTCAGGAATTTGATGGGATATTTGTCCATGTAGGTGGAAGTGAGCAGGCTAAAAAGGATGTAAGAACATACAACATAGCAGAAATTGATGGGTTAACAAGTCCAGCAAGTGTTTTTTGGAGAAATTCGTCAAAGAAGGCTCCAAATAATCTCTACACAAATATGGAAGTCTTAAGAGAATCTGCAGAAAACAAAAAATTTAGAGAATCTAGTGAATATGAGGGATATGTGTTTGCAGAGGATGATTTTACTTATACTGGAGAAAAGGCTGAAATAATTGAAATAAAGTACAATAGTACCAATTCTACAAAATATGAATATGATAAGGACAAGATGAACTATATTAGATACAAGGATGGTAAACATCATATTGATGAGCTGGATGAGTCTAATATAATTGCTAATAATATCATAATTCAAGAGACCACAACTAGAGTATTGGATAACTTGGGGAGAATTGAAGTGAAAACAATTGGTTCTGGAGAAGGAACTTTTATAACCAAAGGGGTTGCCCTTCCCATAAAATGGGTAAAAGAGTCAAGAGATAAGAGAACTTATTATTATGATTTAGAAGGCAATGAGATCAAATTAAGTCCTGGAGTAACTTGGATACAAGTTATAAATCAAAATTCCAGTATGAATATTCAGTGAGGTGTATAAATTGAATGATAAAAAGCTAATACAAGAGGCTTTAAAGGCTAAGGAGAAGGCACATGTTCCTTATTCAGGATTTCATGTTGGGGCTGCAGTATTGATGGAAGGTGATGAAGTGTTTTCAGGCTGCAATATTGAAATTGCATCATATTCCCCTACAATATGTGCTGAAAGGACAGCTATATTTAAAGCGGTATCAGAAGGGAAGAAGAAAATCAAGAAAATAGCCATAGTAGGTGATTCAGAACACACTTACCCATGTGGGGTATGTAGACAAGTTATAAGAGAATTTGGTAAGGACGCACAGGTAATAATAGCAAACGATGAGGAAGACTATTTAGTATATAAGTTAGAGGAATTATTACCTCATAGTTTTGGTCCTGAAGATTTAAATAATAGCAGGGAGGACGATGATGTATAAATCAGGCTTCGTAACAGTTATAGGCAGACCAAATGTTGGTAAATCAACATTATTAAATCAAGTTATTGGGGAGAAGATTTCAATTATTTCAGACAAACCTCAAACTACGAGAAATAAAATTCAGATGGTATACACTGGTGATGATCATCAAATAGTCTTTCTTGATACTCCAGGGATACAGATGCCAAAAAACATATTAGGGGATTACATGCTTAAAATATCTAGAACTACCCTTGAAGAAGTTGATATTGTAACTTTCATGGTAGATGAAAGCATGGAAACTGGCAAATTAGATTCTTATATTCTAAAGGAATTAGAATATGTATCTACTCCTATAGTATTATTGATTAATAAAATTGATAAATTGACTAAAGAAGAGGTTAATCAACTTATAGCAAAATATGAAAAACTTAATCTTTTTAAAGAAATAGTCCCAATTTCTGCCTTAAATAATGATGGTATTGAAGAATATATTAGAGTATTAAGAGACTTAATACCAGAAGGCCCTCAGTATTTTCCAGATGACATGATTACTGATCAACCCGAAAGATTTATTATATCTGAGATTATAAGAGAAAAAGCCCTGGTTAATTTAGAGGATGAGATCCCCCATGGAATTTATGTGGATATTGATAAAATAGTTGAGAGAACTGATAAAGAAATAATTGATGTATTTGCCAATTTATATTGTGAGAAAGAATCCCATAAGGGAATGGTTATCGGAAAAGGTGGCCAAATGCTTAAGAAAATTGGACAACAAGCAAGAGAAGATATAGAAAAGCTAATGGGAAGTAGAATCAACCTTCAAATATGGGTAAAGGTTGAGAAGAATTGGAGAGAAAAGGCTAATAAGGTTAAATACTTTGGATACAAGTAGGATTGGTGGAAATGATTAGGACTAAAGGAATCGTTTTATCTGGAATAAAGTACAAGGAAAGCAGCAAAATATTAAAAGTTTATACCAAGGAACTAGGTAAAATTTCCATAATGGCTCAAGGCGTTATGAAACCAAAATCACAGTATCTATCATCCACTGAAATATTTTCAATTAGTGATTTTCAATTAAAGAAGGGTAAATCATTCTATTATATAGAAAGTTGTGATCTGGATGAATCCAATTATACTTTAAGGCAGGATATGGACAAGATGATTCTAGGATTCTATGTTATGGAATTAATTGATAAGTCAATACCAGATGAAGAAGAGAATAATATAATATTTGATTTGTTGTTAAAAACCATTAAAGTCATGACTATAACAGAAAATCCTTTGTTGGTATCTCTATCTTTTCAATTAAAGTTTGCTAGTTTTTTAGGGTATAGACCAGTTTTATTAAACTGTTCCTCTTGTGATACCAGATCATCGTCCTATTGGGAATTCCATCCAGATAAAGGTGGAATTGTATGTGAAGCCTGTTCAAGAAGAAGTGGTAGAGAGATATCAGGTCTTGAGATTAGCATACTTAATAAATTGCTGTTATCAACATTTGAAGAGATTTCAGAATATAAGATTGATCCTATTATTTTAACTAAATTACATGGAATTATATCTGATTATTTACTGTATAATCTTGATAGGAAAGAGTTTAAATCCTTGTTATTACTTGAGCAGATTAACCATGCTAAGAGGCCTAACTCTTGACATTCAGACTATTTTTTGTTAGATTATTAATCACAAGTATATCTTATACTATGAGAAAGAGATTAATTATTGGAATTTTCATAGAGAACCTAGAATTGGTGGAAGCTGGGTAAATACTAATAATTAGATGGCACTTTTGAGTATATGTATAAAGAGAATACCTTTTGGTATTAAGTAGGGTGGAACCGCGGAAGGAACCTTTCGTCCCTATAGGGATGTTAAGGTTTTTTTGTATTTTAAATTATTGAGGGGGAATAAGCATGTTTTTTCAGGATTTAATGCTGAAATTACTTAATTATTGGGGAGAAAAAGGGTGTATTATAGCAGAACCGTATGATGTTGAAAAAGGAGCAGGGACTATGAACCCACATACTTTCCTGAGGGCATTGGGGCCAGAACCTTGGAAGGTAGTGTATGTAGAGCCTTCCAGAAGACCTGCTGATGCACGATATGGAGAAAACCCTAATAGAGTATATCAACACCATCAACTACAGGTAATACTCAAACCTTCACCAGACAATATTCAGGATCTCTACCTAGATAGTTTAAAAGCTATTGGTATTGATCCCCTAAAACATGACATTAGATTTGTGGAGGATAACTGGGAAGCTCCTACCCTTGGAGCATGGGGACTAGGTTGGGAAGTTTGGTTAGATGGAATGGAAATTACTCAATTTACATACTTTCAGCAAGTTGGAGGTATAAACTGTGAGCTGGAGTCAGGAGAAATAACCTATGGACTAGAGAGAATTGCAATGTACTTGCAGGATGTTGATAATATTTTCGATATTAAGTGGAATAGTGAATTTACTTATGGAGATATATTTAGACAAGCTGAGTATGAACATTCAGTATATAGTTTTGAGAAAGCAGATATAAATGTACTAAAAGATTTATTTACTACCTATGAGACACAAGCAAAAAATACCATAGAAGATAAATTGGTTATACCTGCCTATGATTATGTTTTGAAATGCTCCCATACTTTTAATGTATTAGATGCAAGGGGAGCAATATCAGTTTCAGAAAGAACAAATTACATTGGAAGAGTTAGAAACCTAGCGAGAATGATTGCTGCACTATATATACAACAAAGAGAAGATCTAGGTCATCCATTGCTTAAGAAGGATGGTGGTTCAAATGAGTAAAAAATACTTACTTGAAGTAGGCGTTGAAGAATTTCCAGCAAGATTCATTGGAGATGCTAAAAGACAATTAAGTGAAAACTTTGAAGCAGTTTTAAAAGAAGAGAGAGTAAGCTTCAACGAAATAAAATCATACTCAACTCCAAGAAGATTAACTATAATTGTAGATGGTTTAAGCGATTTTGGAGGTAGTGAGGAATCCGTAGTAAAGGGTCCAGCTAAAAGAATTGCATTGGATGATTCAGGAAATCCTACTAAAGCTCTTTTAGGATTTATGAGAGGGCAAAATATAAGTAGAGATGATATTGTCTTTCAGGAGTTAAATGGTGAAGAATATGTTTATGGTAAAGTATTAAGTGAAGGTAAAAAATTAGAAGAAGTATTATCCTTAAAGATGGCAGATGTAATAAAAAACATCAACTTCCCTAAATCTATGAAATGGGGAGGTAAAAATCTAAAATTTGCAAGACCTATCAGGTGGATAGTTTCAATTCTTGATGATTCAATATTACCCTTTGAGCTTGAGGGAATTATAGCATCAAACATTACAAAAGGACATAGATTCCTAGGTAGCCAAAATATCGAATTGACTAATTCTGACAGCTATAAGGATATTTTAAGAGATAACTTTGTAATAGTAGATGAGACAGAGAGAAAAGATATAATTAGATACAGCTCAGAAAAATTAGCCAGAGAAAAAGGCGGTAGTGTTGAAAAGGATGAAGATCTACTTGATGAAGTTACAAATTTAGTGGAATATCCAACACCCATTATTGGTAGAATAAAAGATGAATACTTAGCGCTTCCTTTTGATGTAGTAACCACTCCCATGAAGGAACACTTAAGATATTTCCCAGTACTTGATGATAAAGGTAGATTGCTACCATATTTCATTACTGTTAGAAATGGCGATGATAACTTTGTTGATACCGTAGTAAAGGGAAATGAAAAAGTTCTTGGGGCAAGACTTGAAGATGCTAAGTTCTTCTACAAAGAAGATATAAGTCATGACTTAGAATTTTTTGTAGAAAAATTAAAGACCATAACTTTTCAGGAAAAACTTGGGAGTGTCTATGATAAAACCATAAGAATTAGAAAATTAACTGAAAAAATTGCTGATTATTTAGAGGTTGGTGAAGAAACCAAAAAGAATTTGGATAGAGCTAGTTATTTAGCTAAAGCTGATCTAGTCACAAAAATGGTGACTGAGTTTACAGAATTACAAGGAAAAATTGGAATGGAGTATGCTAACGAATCAGGTGAAAACGAAATTGTTTCACTGGCTATCTTTGAACAATATTTACCTAAATTTGCCGGGGATAAGCTTCCTTCAACAACTGCAGGTGCAGTATTGTCTATTGCAGATAAGCTTGACTCAATATGTGGTTTATTTGCAATTGGTATTCAACCAACTGGATCTCAAGATCCTTTTGCATTAAGGAGAAGTGCAATAGGTATAATTAACATTATAATGGATAAGAAGGTAAATGTATCTTTGATGGATTTGATAGATTTCTCACTTTATATATATGTTGAAGAGACTGGATTAGCAACTGACTTTAACAAAGTCAGAAAGGAAATATTGGAATTCTTCATTGGAAGAGTTAAGAATTTATTCTTAGATCAAGGAATATCATATGATGTTATAGATTCTATTGTTAAAACCGGTACTGATAATATATATGATATGAAGATTAGAGGAGAAAAAATAAATAGCTGGATTAAAGATCAAAACATAAATGATATTTTAGCGGCATTTAACAGACTAGCCACATTAGCTATAAAGACTGACACCTCAGAAGTAAAAAGAGACTTGTTAGCTGGATATGAGGTTGATTTGTTTGATTCTTATAATAACCTTGAGGAAAAAGTAAATACACTTATACACAAAAAAGAATATGACAAAGCCCTAAGTGCCTTAATAACTTTAAGGGAGCCTATTGATAAGTTCTTTGACAATGTAATGGTTATGGTAGAAGATGAAAAACTTAAAAATAATAGATTAGCTCTATTAAGAAAAATATATGACATGATGTTAAAGGTATGTGATTTGACATATATTGTTGGAAAATAAGGTGGTGAAGACTTATCCAATTATCAAATAGGCAGGAAAAGATAATAGAAATAGTCAAAGATAATCAACCTATTACTAGTAACGAAATAGCAAAAAGATTAAATTTAACTAGAGCCACCATTAGACCAGATCTATCCATCTTAACTATGTCAGGAATATTAGATGCAAGACCTAAGGTCGGTTATCTTTATACTGGAAAAACTAATATTAACTATATAGCTGATGCTATTAGTAGTATTCTTGTGGAGAATATTATGTCATTACCAACAGTTATGGAGGAAGACAGGAGTATATACGACTGTATTGTTTTTATGTTTACTGAAGATGTGGGGTCAATATATATAACTAACAATGGAATATTGACAGGTGTAGTATCAAGAAAGGACCTTTTAAAAAGTTCCATGGGGGGAATAGATCTTCATAAGACCCCTGTTAATTTTATTATGACTCGAATGCCTAATATAGTTACTATCAAAAAAAATGAACAAGTATTAAGTGCTAGTATAAGAATGATACAACACGAGATTGACTCACTACCAGTTATAGAAGTATTGAATGAATCAAGAAAAGAATACAAAGTTGTTGGAAGAATAACTAAGACAACTATTACTAGACTTTTCGTAGAGTTGGGATCAAACATATAGGAGGGGAATTATGGGTAAACTAACTTTATACGTACTATCTGATTCAATAGGAGAAACTGGCGAATTAATAGCTAGGGCAGCTGCCAAGCAGTTTATATCTGATAACTATGAAATAAGAAAGTATCCTTTCATGAATGATGCAAGTCACATTAGGGAGCTTTTTAGTGAGGCGGTTTCCGGAGAGAGTATCTTCATATATACAACAGTATTAAAAGAAATGAAGGATTTGATCGATAGTCTAGGAAAAGCCAAGAATATTCCAACAATAGATGTCATGAGCCCTCCCATGCTTGCTATCCAAGGAATTCTAGGCTATGAACCTAAAAGAGAAGCTGGCTTAATAAGAAGAATAGATGAAAATTACTTTAGGAAGGTTGAAGCTGTAGAATTTGCAGTTAAATACGATGATGGTAAGGATCCAAGAGGAATTGAAAAAGCAGATATATGTTTGATTGGAATTTCTAGAACATCCAAAACACCACTGAGTATGTATTTGGCTCATAAGAATTTTAAGGTGGCAAATGTGCCCCTTGTACCTGAAGTTAATGTTCCTTCTGAAGTATTCAAAAAGGACAGAAGAAGAGTTATTGGATTGGTTGCTGATCCTAAAAAATTAATTGAAATTAGAACAGAGAGACTAAAAGCTCTGGGATTACACGATACCGCTAATTATGCCAGTGTTGACAGAATCCAAAGAGAACTTGAATTTTCCTTGGATATAATGATGAAGATTGGTTGTGAGATAATAGATGTCTCAACTAAGGCAATCGAAGAGACTGCATCAATTATTATTGAGCATATGACCAATCAATTTGGAGACAAAATGTTTTAAGTGTTCCTTGTGGACACTTTCTTTTTTTATTAAAAAAAGAAGGATTTTATAGATATTTGTTGAATATATATAGTAGTGGAAGGAGGAAGTTTAATGAATATTCGAAAACAGATTGAAGATCGTGAGGAAAGTTATCTTTCTCCATATGCAACCTTAAGCAAAAACTCACTGGGAAGAGAAATATTTGAAGAAAAATGTAACATTAGGACAGAGTTTCAACGAGATAGAGATAGAGTAATACATTCAAAGGCATTCAGAAGACTTAAGCATAAAACTCAAGTTTTTATTGCACCAGAAGGTGACCATTTTAGAACGAGATTAACACATACATTAGAAGTAGCCCAATTGGGACGAACTCTTGCTAGAGCACTCAACCTAAATGAGGATCTGGTGGAAGCAATATCTCTGGCACATGATCTTGGACATACGCCCTTTGGTCATACTGGTGAAAGAATATTAAATGAGCTTCATCCTAAAGGTTTTAGACATAATATTCAAAGTAAAAGGGTTGTTGAGATATTGGAATCAAGGGAAAATAAGCAAGGACTAAATTTGACAATGGAGGTAAGAGAAGGTATAATAAATCATTCTGGGGATAGCAAGTCAATGACACTTGAAGGTCAAATTATCAAATTTGCAGATAGGATTGCATATATAAATCATGATATTGATGATGCTATAAGAGCTGGAATAATAAGTAAGGAAGATTTACCTAAGGATTGTATTGAAATATTAGGGGACAGTCATGGAAAGAGAATAAACACTATGGTAGTTGATCTAATTGAGAATAATTATGGTAAGAATCAACTATTGATGAGTCCTCAAGTAGGAGAAATGACAAATAAACTTAGAGAGTACATGTTTAATCAGGTTTATCTAAATAAAAACGCAAAAACTGAAGATGATAAAGCTGAATATATAATTCAAGTTCTATATGAATATTACCTAAAAAATATAGATAAGTTACCTAGTGCACATTTGGGTATTTATAGGAACCTTGAAATAGAACAAGAAAAAGAGGATATAATTTGTGATTACATTGCAGGAATGACAGATAGATATATTGTAAACCTATATATGGACATTTTTGTACCAAAGCCTTATAGTGGAAATTTTAAATAATTAATGAAAATATTTATGGTTTATATTATAATAAGAAAGTATGCTTAAGTGGTGAATAGAATGAACTACAATGAAGACATAATTGAAAAGATCAAGGAAGAAATTGATATTGTCCAACTTATCGGAGAATATGTTTACTTGAAAAAATCTGGTGCTAATCATGTTGGTTTATGCCCATTTCATAGTGAAAAAACACCATCATTTACAGTCTCTGAATCAAAGCAAATATTTCATTGTTTTGGTTGTGGAGAAGGTGGAGATGGAATTAAATTTATAATGCTAAGAGAAAATCTAGATTTTATTGAAGCTGTGAAGTTTCTAGCAGAAAAGTATAATATTCAATTAGACGGTAACTTTGGCGAAAAAGAGGACAATAAGAAACCTTTATATGATCTAATGAGAGCAGCAGCGTTGTATTATCATGAAAATCTTACAAAGTACCCATTTGTGGTAGATTATTTAAAGTCCAGAAATATAAGCTATGAAATGGCTAAAAAGTTTGGACTTGGATATGCAAAGGATTCTTGGGATGGCCTTTTAAATTATTTGTCTGAGAAGGGTTATAGCTATGAAGAAATGATAAAAGTTGGCTTAATTGGGAGGAGTAAAAATTCTGATAAGTATTTTGATAAATTCAGAAATAGACTTATATTTCCAATCATCGACACCAAATCCAGAGTAATAGCATTTGGTGGTAGAGTATTTGATGATTCCCTGCCTAAGTATTTGAATTCACAAGAGTCAGTCATATTCAACAAAGGATATAATTTATATGCCCTTAATCTGATATCAAAAAATTCCAATAGAAAAAAGATAATATTAGTAGAAGGGTATATGGATGTAATTTCATTATATTCAAAGGGAGTAAATTATGGAGTAGCAAGTCTGGGAACTGCCTTGACTACAAATCAAGCAAAACTCCTAAAAAGATATGGTGAGGAAATATATGTTTGCTATGATGGTGACTCAGCAGGCATAAAGGCAACCCTAAGAGCAATTGATGTAATGTTAGATTTAGGAATTGATCCAAAGATTATTGTAATGCCCCCTGGTATTGATCCTGACGACTTTATAAATAAGAAGGGTTTGGCTGCATTTGAAAAAAAAGTAAATAATTCGTTAAATCACATAGACTTCAAGGTATATATATTAAAAGAGAATTACAATCTTGATGATGCAGAAGGTAAGTATAAGTTTACAGTGGAAGTTGCAAAGATATTGAAAAGTTTGTCATCACCAGTTCAATCTGAGATTTATATAGACAAAATTGCCAACGAAGTTGGAATTTCTAAGGAAGCTTTAGAGAGAGAGGTAAAGGGAGCCAAGGGAAGGAGCTTTAAGAAACAGGAAATAAAACCTGTTACTACAAAACTACCTCCAGCTCACAGAATTGCAGAATCCAATCTAATAGCTTTGATGATGCTAGACAAGGATTATTTTCACTATATTAGTGAGAATATTGGTTCTGATGAATTCAATAGAAATGAGTGTCAGGAACTATACAACTTAATAACAACTGAATATAAAGGGCATAATACTATAGACAAAAAGAATATTTTAATGAAACTAGACCGAGTAGATAGTGACAGTATAAAAATATTTGAAGATATAATAAACCAAATTCCAGAATATCAAGCTTCAAATATTGAAAGGGTAATTGATGATTTAATTAGAAATATTAAATTAAACAACTTACTAAAAGAAAGAAAAGAAGCACTTGATGAAATGGAAGAGATGGAAAAGAATGGAATTAATCAGGAAAGATTTTTGGAATTGGCAAATCAAATAACAATGCTTAATAAAAAAATCAATCTCATAAGTTAAATGGGGAGGATAAAACATTGGATAATAAAAATCAAGAAAAGAATTTAACTAAAAAGCAAATAGCTGAAAACAAGCTTCTAGCAAAAGGAAAGAAAACAGGTCTTTTAACATACAAGGAGATAATAGATACTTTAGAGGCTATCGATTTGGATCCTGAGGAGATTGACGAAATTTATCAAAAACTGGAAGATAGTGGAATTGATATAATGGGAGATAAGGAAGAAGAGATTCTTATTGATGATGATGAAGATGATACTGATGATGACTCCGATGATATTGATGAAGTTATCGATGAAGAACTTAGTGATGATGAGGATGTTAAAGAAGACTTAGCTGTTCCAAAAGGCATAAGTGTTGATGATCCTGTTAGAATGTATCTAAAGGAAATTGGGAAAATTCCCCTATTAACTAGTGATGAAGAAATAGAATTAGCAAAGAGAATGGAAGATGGAGATGAAATAGCTAAGAAGAAGCTCGCAGAAGCAAATCTTAGGCTTGTTGTAAGCATTGCGAAAAGATACGTGGGAAGAGGCATGCTGTTTTTAGACCTGATTCAAGAAGGAAATCTTGGCCTGATGAAGGCTGTAGAGAAGTTCGAATATAGAAAGGGATTTAAATTTAGTACCTATGCTACTTGGTGGATAAGACAGGCTATAACCAGAGCTATTGCCGATCAAGCTAGAACTATTAGAATACCAGTTCACATGGTTGAGACAATTAATAAGCTAGTTAGAGTTCAAAGACAATTGGTTCAGGAACTGGGTAGGGATCCTCTACCAGAAGAAATTGGTAAAGAGATGAATCTTGATGTGGAAAGAGTTAGAGAAATTATGAAGATTGCTCAAGAACCAGTTTCCCTTGAGACCCCAATAGGAGAAGAGGAAGATAGCCATCTAGGAGATTTTATTCCTGATGAGGACGTATTAGCTCCTGCTGATGCAGCAACATTTACTATGCTTAGAGAACAATTAATAGATGTATTGGATAGTTTAACCCCAAGAGAGCAGAAGGTATTAAGACTTAGATTTGGATTGGATGATGGTAGAGCTAGAACCCTTGAAGAAGTTGGCAAGGAATTTGAAGTTACTAGAGAAAGAATCAGGCAAATTGAAGCAAAGGCTTTAAGAAAGTTAAGACATCCTAGTAGAAGTAAAAAACTAAAAGATTTTCTTGAATAATAAGATTCGCTTTGCGGATCTTATTTTTGTAAGGAGAGGAGTAACTATGAAATTGACAAAAAGATTAAATGAAATAGCTGGTATGGTCAATAATAATTCTATTGTAGCTGATATAGGTACTGACCATGGATATATACCAAAGTTTTTAATTGATAAGGAGATAGCAAAAATGGTTATTGCTACAGATATCAGCAAGGGATCCCTAGATAAGACCATTGGCTATATTGAAGAAGAAAATCTATCTGATTATATAAATGCAAGATTAGGAGATGGTTTGGATCCAATAAAACCATTTGAGGTGGATACAATTATTATTGCTGGAATGGGCGGCTTACTTATAGCTGAAATACTAGAAACCAATAAGAAGAAGTTGGATTCTTATATTGAGTATATCCTTCAACCTATGGTAGGTGCTGATGAACTTAGAAAGTATTTAACCAATAATGGATTTAGAATAATTGATGATAAAGTTGTTAGAGAAGGGGATAAATTTTACGAAGTAATTAAAGCAGTTAGAGAAATTTTTAGAGTTGATGATGAGATAGAATACGAGATAAGTCCCTTATGGCAAGAAGATGATGATAATACGTGGAAAGAAATGATAAATAATAGACTTCAATTATTGTTTAAAGTTAAAGAGGAATTAGAGGATAAGGATAGCATAAAAAGCAGGGAAAGATTAGAAGAAATATTATTTAAAATCAGTAAATACAAGGAGGTGTTAAAAATTGAAGATTAGAGATGTTTTAGATTTCCTTGAATTATGGGCAAAAAAGAAATATATGGATAGCTGGGATAAGGCTGGGTTTCACATAGGGAATAAAGAGGATGAATTAAGAAGTATTCTCATAGCAATGGATATAACTGATACCGTGGTAAAAAAAGCTATCGATGAGAATAAGAATTTAATTATAACTCATCATCCATTTATTTTCCAACCCTTAGATAGTATAATAACATCAGAATACAGGGGAAAACTTATCAGCTTATTACTTAAGCACGATATATCAGTTTATAGTCTTCATACTAATTTTGATTTAGTAAAGGGTGGAGTAAATGACGTCCTAGCTGATATGTTTGATTTATTAGATAGAGAGAGTCTAGGTGATCATCTCTATGAAAAACTATATAAATTAATAGTTTATTCACCGTTGGAAAGTGAAAAGCAAATACTAGAAGCACTTTCTAAGTCAAAGGCTGGGTTAATAGGAAACTATAAGGATTGTTCATTTACTTCTTTAGGTGCAGGAAGATTTAAGCCTGTGGAAGGATCTAATCCTTATATGGGGCAAGAAAATATCCTTGAAGTAGTTAAAGAAATTAAAATTGAGTCATTAGTCAGGGAAGAAGAATTAAAGGCAACCATAGATGAGATACTAAAGGTTCACCCCTACGAAGAGGTGGCCTATGATATCATCCCATTAGAAAACAAGCTTGGCGGTCTAGGATATGGGAGGGTTGGCAACATAGAGCCAGTATCACTCCAGGACTTTATATTAAGATCAAAGAGATTACTTGGTTTGAAAAATATTAATGTATATGGAGATACAGATGATCCAATTAGGAGAATTGCATTATGTGGAGGAGGAGGTAGCGATTTTATTAAAAATGCTAAAGATAAAGGTGCACAGGTTTATATAACTGGTGATTGTAAATATCATGATGGACAATATGCTAATGAGTTAGGAATTGTCTTAATTGATGGGACACATTATGCAACTGAATATCCCTCATTATTTAAAATTAAGGAATACCTACTTGAAATAATGGATGAAAAAATTGAAATAAGCATATTCGATGAGATGCCTTTTCCTGTACGAACCTATTGATAGGAGGTACTGTTATGTTAAATCTTAATCTGCTAGAAGAATTAGATCAGCATTATGGCAATTTGGATGGCTATGAGAAAAAGTTGAAGTTGATAAGTGGTCATGCTGAATATCTATTGTTAAAAAATAAGTATTTAAAGCTAAAAGATCAACTTTTAGAATTAAAAGATAAAAATCAACAGCTAATTGACAGTATAAGGAAAGAAACAAGACTACTTGATGATGATAAATACAGACTAAAAGAAGCAGAAGAGAATTTATATAATGGTAAGGTTCAAGACATTAAACAATTAAGTGCCTTGGAAAAAGAAAAGAATCACCTTGAGAAAACAATAGAGAACAATGAAAACAGTATACTTGACAAAATGGAAGTAGCCGAAGAAATGTCTAAGGATATTCAAGTGATAGAGGAATCTTTAAAGGAAATCGAGGTAGAATTAAGAAAGGAAAAATCATATATCCTAAAACTTAAAGCTGAATTAGAGCAGCTTATTGAATATGAGAATACTGAGATTAATAGAATACAAAGTGATGTGGACAAAGAAATTCTAAAAAAATATCAACTTATTAGAAGTAAAAAAAATAAGGGTATAGGAATTGTTATTAATGAAATCTGTACTGGATGTCATACCCACGTCCCTAAGACAATTATTGATAAGCTAAAATTGGGAAAAGTAATTAATACTTGTGAAACCTGTGGTAGGATCTTAATTTTAAGAGAAGAGAATAATGAGTTATAAAGTATTAAATAGGTGTTTATATGTGAGGATAATTATGATATAATATTATTTTGGAGTAAGTTGTATGGTCGCATGTTAACAACATGAGGAAAGTCCGTGCTCCATAGAGCAGGATGCTGGATAACGTCCAGTGGGGGCAACCCTAAGGATAGTGCAACAGAAATAGACCGCCAGAAATGGCAAGGATGGAAAGGCGAGGTAAGAGCTCACCAGCATTTAGGCGACTAAATGGCTCTGTAAACCCCATCTGGAGCAAGACCAAAAGGGAGCATAAAAGGCAATTGCTCGTTGCCGCTCCAAAGGTAGGTCGCATGAACCTATTGGTAACAATAGGTCTAGATAGATGACCATAATCTACAGAACACGGCTTATAGACTTACTCTATAATAATACAATTCGAAAGAGTTGTATTATTATTATTTTTTTGCATAATAATTTAAAAGTAAATTATGTTAATATAAATTAATATTTATAAAAATAATTATAGCTGAGTAATATAGCCATTTAAGAACCAAAGCACTTACAAGAAATTAGGTTTGTAACCTTTTTGTAATTATTTTATTGTTTTAATGGCCGTGGTAAGTTATAATACCCTTATGAGACAAAATAAAGAGAGGGTGTGTTAATTTGGTTTTAAAAAGACACAAACTGGCAGTAAATATGATGGTATTAGTCTTATTAATGGTAGTAGGTTTTAATGATACAGGAATATTTGTAAGAGAATTTAAATATATAGATTAGGACGGTAATGAAACAATTTTCAAAGAAGAGGAAAAGGTAGAGGTAATTAGAGAAACTAACGATACATATATAGTATCTAAGGATGTTAAAACATTTGAAATTCCAAGAGATACTATGATAAGAACAACTAGAAGAACAGGAACACTATCTACAAATAAGGATACAAAACTTTATTCTTTACCTTCAGATAACTCACTAGTCAGATCAGTACTAGAAGCAGGAACAGTAGTTACTCTAAGAAGTGAGAACAAAGATTATGGTGTTTATGATGTACCTAGCACTGGAAGAGTGGGATACATTAAACTTGAAGATGTATCAAGAGAAGTAAATGAAAACATAACTTATGGTTTGGCAACAGTTTCTAAAACAATATTAAATAATAACTCATCACTATTATTATTAAAGGGTGACATTGTTAATATTGTTGGTTACGAAGATAAAAAATATGTGGTTTTAAATGAAAACAAGGTTGAATTTACAATTCCTGCAGATTATGTAACATTGACTAAGTCTTTGGAAGAAGTTACAAGAAGTGCTGAAAGAGGAGTATCTTCTTCTATAAGTAAGGTAGTTGAATATGCCCATACTTTAATTGGAAAAAGATATGTTTACGCAGCAACTGGACCAAATGCCTTTGACTGTTCAGGATTAACATACTATATATTTAAGAATCAACTAGATATAACACTTCCTAGAGTATCTGGAACTCAAGCTACAGTTGGAACTAAAGTTGACAGGAGTCAATTAATCCCTGGGGACTTAGTATTTTTTAATACTGTTGGTAGTAGAATATCCCATGTTGGATTATACATTGGAGATGGTAATATGATCCATGCATCTTCAGGTAGGGGACAAGTGAGAATTGATACAATAGAGTCTGGGTGGTACTATAGCAGGTTCGTAACAGCAAGAAGAATAATTAAGTAATTTAGCACCTCCGGGTGCTTTTTTTATTTCTTTATGCTATAATATGCCTATGAAATTATTAAGGAGGTTAAGTTAAATGGCAGAAATTTTAAAAGGAAAAATTGTAGCTGATAGTATTAAAGATAATATGAGAAAGAATATTACAACTCTTAAAGAAAAGGGTATAAACCCAAGCTTAGGAATTATTAGATTGGGGAATGATCCTAGTGATGTATCCTATGAAAAAAGCATTATTAAGGCTTGTAGTGCTATGGAAATTGAAGCTAAAGTCTATGAGAAAGAATTATCAATGACAACTGAAGAGTTAGTGGAATTAATGTCTCAATTGAATATGGATGATACAATTTCAGGAATTCTATTATTTAGACCATTGCCAAAGCATATTGATGAAAATGTGATTAGAAACTCCATTAGTCCTGATAAGGATGTTGATTGTATGCATCCTTTAAACCTAGAGAAAATATTTGAGGGGAACATGACAGGTTTTGCCCCTTGTACCCCTAAGGCAGCTATGGAGATATTATTGTATAACCAAGTTGAACTAGAAGGTAAAAATGTTGTTGTAGTTAATAGATCTATGGTAGTTGGGAAACCATTAGTAATGATGTTACTGGAAAAGAATGCTACTGTTACCATATGCCATTCTAGAACCAAGAATTTAAGTGATGTAACCAGAGCAGCTGATGTAGTAGTAACTGCTTTAGGGAAACCAAAGTTCTTTACTTCAGAATTCTTTAAATCTGATTCAGTTGTAATAGATGTTGGGGTTAGCATGACTGAAGATGGGAAACTTAGCGGTGATGTAGACTATGATAAGGTGGAAGAGTTAGTAAATATGATAACACCAGTACCAGGAGGAGTTGGAAGTGTTACAACTACAATTCTTCTTAATCAAGTGGTTCAGGCTGCAATGAAGTAATCCTTTCTAAATAATATTTGACCAAATCAAACCCCCTATCAATTAAATTGAGTAGGGGGTTTGTATTAGTATTTAATTACCGTTTCCGTTACCATTTCCATTATTACCATTGTTATTTTCACCTTCAGTATCACCTTCAGGATCTTCATTATTATTTAACCAATCATTTAACCAATCCAGTAAACTATCAGGATCTTCTGGTATTACTGTAGACTCGTCATGGTCAGTACAAACTTCTGTTGGGGCCTGATATTGATAATCAGCTGGAATTATGCCATTGTGGTCCTCTGGATTATATGGTGGATTTCTCTCTATAAATACTCTTGTTACAACATCTTCATCCGGACAGAATTCATTTGCAATTAATCCATTGGTTTGATCTATTTGTAAGCTTACATGCATGTCACAATATGCTTTTGGAACAGTACCACTTGCAAATATTTCTGTTCTAACCACACCTCTTGGATCTGAACTACATAAATCCGTTGCCAATAATCCCGATTGAGTACATATAGTTGCAGATACTATGCCATCAGGTCTTTCAAATGATGATTTACTCTCTAGTCCTTCATGGACTATGGTGTTTACATGTTGCCAAAGTTGGGCAGCAGTTGAACTACTTCTTGATAGAGTAACCCTTGGGGAATCATTTCCTATCCAAGTCCCAGATACATAATATGGTGTATATCCCACAAACCAAATATCAGCTTGATTCTGAGTAGTACCAGTTTTACCAGCAACTACCATATTGGACATTCTAGCTCTTCCTGCAATACCACTGGAAACAGTGGTTCTTAATATATCACCCATAATATATGAAACCTGAGGGGATGTAACTCTTGTTTCACTAGGAACATTATCTATTAAGATATTACCGTTTTTATCAAGCACCTTTGTAAAGGCTATAGGTTCTACAAAGACTCCATCATTTGCAATAGCTCCGTAAGCCGCAGTTATTTCAAGAGGGCTTAAGCCTTTGGTCATTCCACCAAGTCCCATAGCAGATAAATTCTCGTCATTAACCTGTCTATTCTCCTGGCTTGTAACTATATTATCCCTTTCAGGATGTTCTCTGTCGATAATGCCTAATCTGGCTAGATACTCCATGGATGTTCTTATACCTATATTACTTACCATTTTTACTGAGTTTACATTTACTGATTGTTCCACACTTCTACGAAGAGTATGAATTCCTCTGTATCCTGTATACCAGTTCTTAGGCCATAAAACATTAGCCTCGTTGTAGAATGGAATATCATCAATTGGAGATGCAGCTGTGTAGCCATTATCCAAAGCGGGCAAATAAGTTGCAATTGGTTTTATAGCAGAGCCAGGTTGCCTCTGAGAGTCAGTTGCTCTATTAAGAATTCTAGTACCTTCTACATCTCTTCCACCAACTAGGGCTTTTATATGACCAGTTCTATAGTCAAGAACAACAGTGGCTGACTGTGGTTGAACTATCCCATCAGATTGTACGAAGAAGTATCTATTGCTTATAAGCATAACTTCTTTTTCATCAAGGGTTTCTATAGTGTAAAATTCTGGGTTATTGTCTAAGAATTCCTTCATTATAGTTATTTCACCGGATTCTACCTGAAATTGACCGGCAGGTACTACTATGGATCCTACTGTATGTGCAACTAAATTCTTTCTTTCATCTATTGTATAGAAGTCTCCAACGTCAAAATGAGTTGGATATGCTGTTATCTTGTTGGTCTTTATAATTAGGTTACCATTTTCAAGTTTATAGTCATTTTCTGTTAAAATTAAATGCTCTTCTTCTGTGACGATATTTTCTTTCTTGAAGTATACTACATTATTTTTTTCATCAACAATGTCCCCGCTTCTATTTGCTGACCAATCAACTAGAATTGGGCCTTTTAAGTTTTCTGTATTACCAACTAAAATTTCAGTGAAGTTATTATATATATCTTCAAGTTGTTTTTGCATAGCTGTATCTATGGTTGCATAGATAGTAAGACCACCACCAAACAACTCTGAGTCAGCTTGCTCCTTTGTGTAACCTAAGTCATCCATAAGAGCCGTTACAACTTGTGTTTTAACTAAGTCTGCGAAATATGAGGTAATATCCTGAGGTTTCTTTTCCTCTGGGTTAAGGCTTTGCTTAATATCCTGCTTAAGGGCATACTCATAATCAATCTGAGAAATCTTACCTAGTTTTAACATTTGGGATAATACTAATTCTTGTCTATTCTTTGACTCTTCATTGAAGACAGCTACAAATTTCTCCCCCAGAACTTCAATTCTACCAACTTCATAGTGCTTAGAAGGATCAAAATCTTCTGGGCTTACCCTATAAAAAGGTTGGAATTGTGTTGTACTCTTCACTATTCCTGCCAATAGGGCTGACTCAGGAAGAGTTAAATCTTCAACATCCTTGGAGAAGTATGTTCTTGAAGCCTCTTGAACTCCATATGCATTTTGACCAAAATAGTTTCTGTTTAAGTAAGCTTCTAATATTTGGTCCTTAGATAAAATAGTTTCTATTTTTAAGGCTAAGTAAGCTTCGGTAATTTTTCTAGTTAATTTTACATCGTTAGTTAAGTATACGTTTTTTACAAGCTGCTGGGTGATGGTGCTGGCTCCTCTTAAGCTACCTGATCTAAAGTTATCTAGTAAAGCACCACCAATACCTCTAATATCCACTCCCGGGTGTTTTTCAAATCTCTCATCTTCTATGGCAATGAAAGCATCTATTAAATGTTGTGGCATTTGTTTTATGCTAACCAGTGTCCTTAATTCCTCCGCCAATATTTTTTCAATTAGAATTCCATTTGGATCATATATACTTGAAGTCTGACTTAATGAGGACTGTATTGTTGTTGGATCAATAGCTGGAGCCTCATCCACTATTGCTACAACTGCAGATCCAATGGCACCTCCCGCCAAAATGATGGCCATGAATATTAATATGAATAAGACTTTTATACCTTTGAAAAATGTAAACCTATTCTTTTTCTTAGGTTTCTTTATTTTATTAGTCATTTTAAACCTCCTATTATTGAAAAGAAAACATAACATATTATACCATATGATAATGTCTTTGTTAATATCTTCAAAGTTACAATAACATTACGAATAGATGACAGACTATGAATGTTATTTTTATAGAATAGATACTGAAAAAATGGTATACTTAAACCATTAACTAAGGAGTGTGAAATTTATGGAGAATAGCATGGAGAAGGTATTAATAGTCGGTGTAGAATTAGATAATGATGAATTTGAGATAGAAGACTCTTTAGATGAATTGGAAGAACTAGTTAAGGCAGCAGGTGGATATGTTGAAGCTAGAATTACTCAAAAAAAAGATAGAATCAATGCTGCACTTTTCGTTGGAAAAGGAAAGGCTGAAGAAATAAGGGATTACTGTGAACAGTTGGAAATTGATACAGTTGTATTCAATAACGAATTAACAGGTGCACAACTTAGAAATCTCGAAGAGGTAATAGATAGAAAAATTATTGATAGAACAACTCTTATACTTGATATATTTGCTTTAAGGGCAGCATCTAAAGAAGGCAAACTGCAAGTAAAACTAGCACAAATGAAGTATAGACTTCCAAGACTAATAGGAATGAGAGACTATCTTTCCAGAGAAGGAGCTGGAATTGGTACTAGAGGCCCTGGGGAACAAAAACTTGAAACAGACAGAAGACATATTCTACGAGAGATAAATAATATAGAAAAGCAACTGAAGGAAGTAGAGAGTATAAGGGAGGTTAAAAGGAAGAAACGAATATCATCTAATATGCCCATGGTAGCCATGGTGGGTTACACCAATGCTGGAAAATCTACTTTGACAAACACCCTTATGGTTCATGATAATCTTGATGAAGACTTTAAGAAAGTTTATGTTGAAGATATGTTATTTGCAACCTTGGATACATCCCATAGGATAAGCAAGCTTCCAAATGGCCAAGAATTCTTACTAAGTGATACAGTAGGTTTTGTTTCTAAACTTCCTACTAAACTGGTAGAGGCTTTCAAGGGTACTTTAGAAGAGGTAAAGTACGCAGATTTATTACTGCATGTTATAGATGCATCAAATAAGGATTTAGACATTCAAATAAAAACTACCATATCTATATTAAAAGATTTGGATGTAATTGATAAGCCAATAATTACTATATTTAATAAAATGGATAAAATAGATATTGGCAATCTGATGTACGATCATAAATTAATTGAAGATCCAATATTTATATCATGTAAGACAGGTAAAAATATTGATCTTCTACTGGATAAGATTCAAGAGAAACTACCTCAGGAATTCAGACAAGTTAAGCTCTTAATACCATTTGACAAACAAAATCTTACCAATTACTTTATGAATAATTATGATGTAAAAAATCTGCAATATATCGATACAGGAACAACCATGGAATTAACAATCGATCATGTAGATTTTGAAAAATATAAAGATTATATTATAGAATAGGAGAGTGGTAATATGTTAATAAGGAATTGTGCTGGTGGTGTTGTGTTTAATGAGGATAAGGTTTTGCTTTTAAAGAATGATAAGAATGAATGGATATTGCCAAAAGGAAAGATAGTTAACAACCAGATGGCACCTGAAACTGCTTTAAATAGAGTTGACTATGAGGCTGGAGTGCAGGCTAAAATAGTTTCTCCTGCAGGAGAAACTGCTTATGAATTCTTTTCAATAACCAGAAATGCACCTGTTTGTAATAAAATAACTTGGTATATTATGGAATCAGAAGAGCCTATTTACAACATAAATAAAAACGAGGGATTTACTGAAGGTGGATTTTTTAAGATAGAACTTGCAATGGACATGATAACATATAGTCAGGATAAATCATTAGTATCCCTATCCTACAAGAGATATCAGGAATTCAAGGAATTTATTAGTAAAAGGTAATTGATATGAAAGATGGATATAAGACCATTGCAGGATATGGAGAAGGAGAAATTACAATAAATAAATCCAGATTCATTGGATATGCCAAGCCCATAGAAGATGAAGAAGAAGCTTTAGAGTTTATCAAGGCTATACAAAGCATGAATAAGGATGCAACCCATAATGTTTATGCATATGTGTTGGGAGAGGAATCTAACATCCAAAGATTCAATGATGATGGGGAACCATCAGGTACAGCGGGAATCCCTGTTTTAGAAGTACTAAAAAAGGAAGATCTTAGAAATGTAGCTGTAGTTGTTACCAGGTACTTTGGAGGAATTAAACTAGGTGGTGGAGGTTTAATCAGAGCATACACCAAAGGGGCAAAACTGGGGATTGATGGTGGTAATGTGGTTGAAATGAGATGCCACATACCCATTGAGATAAGCATTGATTATACAGCCTTAGGTAAGGTAGAGAATTATCTAAATAATAAGGGTATAATTATTGAAAGCATAGAATATCTTCAAGCAGTTAAAATATCCCTGAATATATTAGCTACAGAAATGGATAAAATTACTGGAGATATATATAATCTCACAAACGGGGATGCTAAAATAATAGAGTTGGATAAAATATTCCTTCCAACTAAAGATGGAGTAAGGTATTTAAAGAAATAGGGTATATAAATAACCGAGGTGATAAAATGTTAAATGATAAAGAATTAAAAGATAAGATGATGAGTTCTAAGATTTGGGCAGTTGTGGGAGTAACTGGAAATAAGGATAAGTATGGTTATAAGATATGGAAGATTCTTATGGAACACAATTACGAAACATATGGTGTTAGTCCAAATTACGATGAACTTGAAGGGGAAAAGATCTATTCATCACTTAAGGATCTACCAGTAAAACCAGATGTTGTTGATATGGTTGTTGGTCCAAAGATAAGTATAAATATTTTGGAAGAAGCCAAGGAATTAGGAATAAGTTACATCTTCTTCCAACCAGGAACCTATAATGATGAAGTTGTAAAGAAGGCTGATGAATTAGGATTAGAATACCTATTGGATGACTGTGTTTATGCTACATTAAAGAGAGAAAAATAGGCCTTTTGGTCTATTTTTCATTTATGGGAGGGTTAAAAATGTTTAATGCCAGCAGTGAAATTGATGGAATAGTTCAGTGGCTTAAGGACAAGGTTGATGAAGCAGGTGCAAAAGGTGTTGTATTTGGACTGAGTGGAGGAATAGACTCAGCTGTGGTAGCGGGACTATCCAAAAAAGCATTTCCTAATAATAGCTTAGGAATAATTATGCCTATATATAGTAATCCGCAAGATGAAATTGATGCAATGAAGGTGGCGGAAGCTTTTGATATAAACATATCTAAGGTAGATTTATCCAATGTTTATGATTCTTTTATGGGTAGTTTAAATTTCGAAGGAGAAAACAAGCTAGCTTCAGCTAATCTAAAACCTAGATTGAGAATGATGACTCTTTATTACTATGCCCAGGAAATGGGATACTTAGTATGTGGAACAAGTAATAAATCTGAATGGCATGTAGGCTACTTTACAAAACATGGGGATAGTGGAGTGGATCTTTTACCTATAATAAATTTTGTAAAGACTGAAGTAAGACAGTTGGCAAAAGAGTTGAAGGTACCTGTGGACATTATTGAAAAACCTCCTACAGCTGGATTGTGGGTGGGACAGACAGACGAAAAAGAAATGGGATTTACTTACGAAGTATTGGACAATTATATAAGAACTGGGGAAGGTTCAGGTGAATTTATAGATAAAATCAATAGAATGAACAAGATTAGTTCCCATAAACGTCAATTCCCTGTGGCTTATGAAAAAAAGTAGTGTAAATATATTCCTCTTATGTTAAAATATATAAGTTAAATCTAAGGAGAGGTGAAACTATGGCAGGACATTCCAAATGGAATAATATCAAAAATAGAAAAGGCAAGGAAGATGCAAAAAGAGGTAAAGTATTTACTAAATTAGCTAGGTATATTATGGTTGCAGCAAAGGAAGGTGGAGGAGATCCAGATTATAATCCATCATTAAAAGCAGCTATCGATAAAGCAAAAGCTGAAAATATGCCAAATGATAATATAGAAAGAGCTATAAAAAAAGGTATGGGAGAAATAGGATCAGACTCCTATGAGGAGATCTTTTATGAAGGATATGGTCCTTCAGGAATTGCAATTATTGTAAGTTGCTTAACAGATAATAGAAATAGAACAGCATCAGATGTAAGACATGCATTTGATAAGTATGGTGGAAACTTAGGCCAAAGTGGATCAGTTTCATTTATGTTTGACAGAAAGGGATTAATAGCAATAGAAAGACATGATGAGATAGATGAAGATGAACTTACTATGTTGGCAATAGATCTGGGAGCAGAGGATTTTGTATCAGAAGAAAGTGGATTTGAGATTATAACAAGTCTAACTGACTTTAATAGCGTAAGAAATGGACTTAGTGATAATGGATATGAATTTGCAGCTGCAGAGATTACATTTATCCCTCAGAACTATGTAAGTCTAACGGATGAACTAGACCTAAAGAACATGAATAAGATGATTGACATGCTTGAAGATAATGATGACGTTCAGGAAGTTTATCATAACTGGGAAATGCCAGAAGAAGAGTAATCAAGATAGAGGAAACTCTATCTTTTTTCTAAGGATGGTGACACTATGAAAAAGATTCAAAGTATATTACTAATATTACTAGTTGTTTCAATTTCTTTAATAGCCTTAGTTCTGGCTATTGAAGAGAATGCCTATGATCTTGATTACTACATGAACTCCTTTGAAGAAAATGGGGTTTATGTAACAACTGGAAAATCACAGGGAGAGTTGGAGGTTGTATCTAAAGATATAATTTCTTACTTGAAGGGTAGGGAAGATGATAATTTTTTATACAAACACTTCAATGAAAAAGAAGTACTTCATATGATTGATGTGCTGGATTTGTTTGATATAGCCAGGGTAATAAAGTTAATCAGTTCAATTATATCCTTAGTTATTGTATTTTATTTTTTAAGTAAGAGTTTGGCTGGTTTAATGGGGAAGTGGATTGGGATTGGATTATTTACAAATCATCTGTTAATAATAATTTTGGGAGTACTAATTCTTATAGATTTTACAAAGTACTTCACAATTTTTCATGAAATTTTTTTCTCAAACGATCTTTGGTTGTTGGACCCTAGAACTGATTTTTTGATTCAAATGTTACCTGAACCATTTTTTGTAAATATGGCTAAGAATATTGGGATAAGTTTTATTAAATACTTATCCATAGCACAAATTATTGGGTATGTGTTTTATAAGAAGGGTAAATACAAGATCCCTCATTTTGAAAATCAAAAAAAATTATAAGTTAAATATATGGGTATATATTTACTTAGAGTAATTAGTTTAATATAATTAATAATTAATTATGTGAGACAGAGTAGGTAATGAGCGTTAAGTGCCTAGGGATGGGAAGTTGCCCTATGACGAAAGATATTTCTGCGATTCATTCACCGCATCCGCTGACAATTAGAGAAACTTTCTTTAATTGGCAGTAGCTGTCAATTAAGAAAGGAGTATTGATATGAATAAAAAAAGTAGAATCAGTGTAAGAACCATGGTTAAGGCTGGTTTTCTTGTTGCTATTTCCATTGTTATGACAAGATTTGCCTATATTATGGTGCCCCTTGCTGGAGTATCAGCATTAAGAATTAGTTTTGGTGACCTTCCTTTGATGTTATCAGGAATGATGTTTGGACCACTAGTTGGAGGATTGACAGGATTGGCTGCGGATTTGATTGGCTTTCTAATTAATCCCCAGGGACCCTACCATCCAGGATTTACCTTGAGTTCCATCTTATGGGGAGTTATACCAGGAATTATAATGTACACTCTTAGGGGAAAGAAGGGGTATGACAAGTTATTTTCATTTAAGAATATACTGATAGCAGTTACAGTGGTAACTGTAGTCGTATCACTGGGCTTAAACACTTATTGGCTATCAAATCTTTTTGGCAAAGGATTCATAGTCCTTTTACCAACAAGAGTCTTGGCAGCGCTTATAAGCATTCCTTTAAATGCAATAATTTTAAAATCTCTATTAAAGTATTTAAAGGGTTTTATCGACTAAAACATAGACTTCTGCCTCCTGGTAGAAGTCTTATAAATTTTAAGAAAAGAGGGTCTATATGTTAAGATTTTTATCTGCAGGAGAATCTCATGGAAATAAAATAATGGGTATTTTAGAGGGGATACCTGCTAACTTAGAACTGAATATAGACATTATAAACAAAGAACTCTATAGACGACAAAAAGGATATGGTAGATCCAGTCGTATGACCATAGAAAAAGATCAAATAGAAATCATAGCTGGTTTAAATGGTAATCTTACTACAGGGGCACCAATTGGGTTTCTAATTGATAATAAAGGTATTAACATCAAGAAGGAAGAAATATTCACACCAAGACCAGGTCATGGAGACTTAGCAGGTTTGCTAAAATACAATCAGCCAGGAGGTCGAAATGTTCTAGAAAGGGCATCCGCCAGGGAAACAGCCATTCGTGTTGCGGTTGGTGGTATATGCAAGGAATACCTGAAACAGTTAAATATCTTTGTCTTTAGTCATGTGACAAAAATTGCCGGAATTAGATCAAAATTTGATTACTATTCTACTTTAGATCTTGATTATAATATATCTGAGAATTCCATACTAAGTGTTATGGATCAGGAAGCAGAGAAGCAAATGATTGATGCAATTGATAAGGCAACTAATGAGGGTTATAGTCTTGGGGGAGAAATTCAGCTTGTGGTAAAGGGAGCACCTGTAGGTTTAGGCAGTCATGTTCAGTGGGATAGGAAACTTGATGGTCAGATAGGACAAGCAGTTTTAAGTGTTCAAGGTATTAAGAGTATTGCCATAGGTCTAGGACATGAATTTTCCAATTCTCAAGGGTTCAATTCATTTGATGAGATCTTCTATGATTACACCAAGGGATATTTTAGAAAAACCAATAGAGCTGGTGGTATTGAAGGTGGAATAAGTAATGGTGAGGACATCGTTTTGAAAGCAACCATGAAACCTATTCCCACACAGAGAACACCTCTAAGAAGTGTTGACATAAATACAAAAAAGGAAGCAAAAGCATTCCATGAAAGAGCTGATATATGTGCTGTACCTGCAGCAGCTGTAGTCGTTGAAGCTATGGTTGCATATACAATAGCAAAAGAAATAATAGAAAAATTTGGGGGAGACTCCATGGAAGAAGTCAAGAATAATTACAGCAATTACTTAGAAGAAATTATAATGAAGAGGTAAATATATGAAATTAAGGGGAAACAAATCATTAAAAGGTGAGACCTTCGTTCCAGGAGACAAATCCATTTCACACAGGGCTATTATACTTAGTTCACTGGCACTAGGTAGAACAAAGGTAGAAAACTGCCTATTATCAGAGGATACTCTAAGGACAATAGATATTTTCAGGAAACTAGGTGTTGGTATTGAAGTAGATTCTAAAAATAATATTGTTAATATTGATGGTGTGGGTTTACAGGGTCTAAAAGCTCCACAGGGAGATTTATACTGTGGTAATTCAGGAACAACTATGAGATTATTGGCAGGGCTATTAGCAGGTCAGGGATTTAAAACAAGACTAACAGGAGATAAATCATTATCCACTAGGCCTATGGATAGAGTAACAAAGCCTTTAAGCCTAATGGGTGCAGATATTTTGGACTTTAATTCAAAGGCTCCTTTAAACATAAGCCCTGGCATGATAAAGGCCATAGACTATGAAATGGAAGTAACCAGTGCTCAAGTAAAGTCAGCTATTCTTTTAGCTTCCTTGTACAGTAAGGGAATTACTACCATAAAAGAGAAATTTATTACAAGAAACCATACTGAAATTATGTTGGAATATCTTGGTGCAAAGATTGAAACAGATGGTTTGATCATTAAGATAAATAATCCAACTAAATTACTTGCTAGAGATATAATAGTACCAGGGGACATTTCTTCTGCTACCTTTCTTATTGCAGCAGGATTAATTACTAAAGATAGTGATATAACAATAAAAAATGTGGGATTAAATAATACAAGAACTGGCATAATATCAGTTTTAAGTGAAATGGGCGCAATAATAAAAATATTAGACGTTGATGAAGATAATGTTGAAAAGACTGGCTCACTAAATATTATGGAAAGTTTTCTTACAGGAATCACCATAGAAGGTGAAAAGACAGCTTCTGTAATAGATGAAATACCAATTATTGCTGTATTAGCTTGTTTTGCTGAAGGGGATACAATTATAAGGGATGCTCAAGAACTGAGAATAAAGGAATCCGATAGATTATCTGCCATTTACACTGGATTAAGTAAAATGGGTGCAGATATTGAAATTACAGATGATGGTTTAATCATTCACGGCAGAGGTAGATTGAAAGGAGCAGAAGTTTCAAGTTTTGGAGACCATAGAATTGCCATGGCCCTTAGCATAGCTGCACTGGCAGCTGATGGAACCACTATAATAGATGATGTAGAGTGTATTAATGTAAGCTATCCAAACTTTTATAATGAAGTTGGACAATTAATTGACAATAATTTTGAAATAAAATAATAAAAGATGTATAATTACAATATCAATAATTTTTGGGAGGAATAACCATGAAAACACAATTACCAATAGCTTTATCAAATAGGCATATACACGTTAGTAGAGAAGATTTAGATGTATTATTTGGAAAAGGGTATGAACTAACTAAAATGAAGGATCTTTCTCAACCTGGTCAATATGCTTGTGAAGAAAAAGTCGACATTGTTGGACCAAAGAGAACTATAAGTGGAGTTAGAATACTTGGACCAGTTAGACCTGATACTCAAATAGAGGTATCAATTTCTGATGCTGTTACCCTGGGAATAGATCCAATTGTAAGGAATTCAGGTGACATCAATGAAACCCCAGGTGTTAAGATTGTGGGGCCAAAAGGTGAAGTTGAAATGAAAAAAGGTGTAATAGTTGCCGCAAGACATATTCATATGCATACTACTGATGGAGAAGAATTTGGAGTTAGGGATAGAGATGTTGTAAGTATCAAGATTCCAGGACCTAGAGGTTTAGTATTTGACAATGTATTAGTTAGAGTACATCCAACATTTGCACTGGAAATGCATGTGGATATAGAAGAAGGGAATGCAGCTGGCATTAGAAATGGAGACTTAGTGGAGCTGATTAAATAGGAGTGATAAATATGGTAAATGTGGCAAAGATGATAGACCACACTGTATTAAAAGCTGATACAAAAAAAGATGCTGTGAAAGTCTTGTGCGAAGAGGCAATTGAATATGGTTTTAAAGCAGTTTGCGTAAATCCAACACACATTACTTTTTGTAAGGATATGCTAAAGAATTCAGATGTATTGGTAGCAACAGTAATTGGATTTCCTTTAGGAGCTAATACAACTGAAACAAAAGTATTTGAAACTAAAGATGCAGTATCTAAAGGTGCGGATGAAATAGATATGGTAATAAACATTGGTGCACTTAAGGATGGAAACTATGACTTGGTAAAGAATGATATTAAAGAAGTAGTAGCTGCATGTAAGGATGAAGCAATAGTAAAAGTTATAATTGAAACATCCTTGTTAACCGATGAGGAAAAGGTTAAAGCATGTGAACTATCTAAAGAAGCTGGCGCACATTTTGTAAAGACATCCACAGGATTTAGCACAGGTGGAGCAACATTGGAAGATGTAGCTTTAATGAAATCAGTGGTTGGAGATGACTTGGAAGTTAAAGCATCCGGGGGAGTTAAGAATTATGACATGGCTTTAAAAATGGCGGAAGCTGGTGCTACAAGAATTGGTACAAGCTCAGGAATACCAATTATAAAAAGTAAAAAATAAAGGGGAGACCCTTTATTTTTTTGATAAATTAATTATTTCTTAATAAGTTGGGTAAAACTATGTAGTAATCATGTAGAAAGGAGAACTTTTATGGATATAAGCAGAGAAAGAATAGGAAATGGTATCTATTTAAATAAGGTTATAACCCATAAGTTTAAATCAAATTTGATTAGTATAAATCTTATAAGACCATTGGAAAGAAGTGAAGTTAGTCTAAACTCCCTGTTATCACAAGTACTGGGAAGAGGGACAACTGATTTAAATAGTAAGGCGAAACTGGAAAGAAAGTTGGAAGAATTATACGGTGCACATCTTAGTGTAAATATCAGCAAGCGAGGTGAAAGACAAGTATTAAGAATCTCCATGGAGTGGGCAGATTCTAGGTTTACCAAGGATGAGACCTATGAGAAAGAAGTCATTAAGGTTTTTAGAGATATATTATTTTCTCCTCAAATGGAAGATGAGAGATTCAGGGAATCATTAGTTGAAGGCGAAAAGAAAAATCTTATAAATAAAATTGAATCAAAGGTTAATGACAAAAGGACCTTTGCATTAAATAGATGTATAGAGGAGATGTGTAAGGGGGAAGCATTTAGCATCTATCAATTGGGATATGTTGAAGATGTTGAAGGGATAACTTCTAAAAGTTTGACAGATCATTATAAGAGTATCTTAAATGACTCTCAAATTGAGATAATCTATGTTGGTAAAGATAAATCACTTATTGATGGATCTTTAGTACCTGAGGAATATTTAGATAGAAAAAATATAGTCGAAGTTCCTAGGGAGTATATTCCAAATGAAAATTTCCAAAAAAATCATATAGTGGAGAAAGAAGATGTATCTCAGGGGAAATTAGTCGTGGGTTATAGAAGTAACATCCCTTATGAGGACAACTTATACTCTGCATTACTCTTGGGAAATGAGATTTTTGGTGGAGGACCAAACTCAAAATTATTTAAGGATGTAAGAGAAAAGAATAGCTTGGCATATTACGTAGGAACTAACTTGATTAAGCACAAGTCAATAATACTACTTGATGCAGGTATAGATATTAAGAATTACCAAAAGACAATGGATATAATACAAACCCAATTAGATGACATGAAGAAGGGTGACTTCCAAGACGAAGATATGGAAATAGCTAAAAAGGCAATTAAAACATCCAGCCAGTCCATCATTGACAGCCCTCACCTAATGGGAGAGTTTACATTAGGCAAGATAATATCTAAGGATGGGAGAAGTCTTGATATGATGATTGATGATATTGAAAAGGTCAGTAGAGAAGATATTATAGCGGCAATGAATACCATAACCCTTGATACTATTTACTTCATGACAGCTAAGGAGGTGGAATATAATGAAGGCAATTGAGAATAAAAGCCTAAGTGAGACTATTTACTTCAAGGAACTATCCAATGGCATAAGGCTCTTTTATTTTCCCAAGAAGGATTTCACAAAGAAGTATGCCATATTCACAACTAATTATGGTTCCATCAATAATAGATTTAGAATTGATGAGGAAAGTGAAATTATAAGTTTACCAGAGGGAATAGCCCATTTTCTGGAGCATAAACTCTTTGAGGATGAAGATGAGGATATATTCACTAAGTTTGCTCAGAATGGAGCATTTGTAAATGCCTACACTAACTTTAATCAAACATCATACTTGTTTTATTCCACAGATAATTTTTATGATAACTTAGACCTCTTGGTGAATTTTGTTCAAAATCCTTACATCACTGATGAAAATGTAGATAAGGAAAAAGGGATCATAGCCCAGGAGATTGAAATGTATGTTGATAATCCCAAGTGGAGAGTGTTTTTTAATTGCTTGAAGGGCTTATACCATTATCATCCTGTTAGAATTGACATAGCAGGGACAGTGGATAGTATTATGGAGATCACTAAGGATGACTTATTAACCGCTTACAGAACCTTCTACAACCCTTCAAACATGGTATTATTTGTCGTTGGGGACCTAGATATGGAAAGGGTTGTTAATACTGTAGAATCGGCAGGAAAGAAGTATGAAATTACCAATAACAAAGTAAGTACTCTATTTGATAATGAACCAAGGGAAGTTAGAACAAGAATAGTTGAGGATCATATGTCTACTTCAAAGCCCCTTTTCTATTTGGGGATTAAGGATAATAATCTTGGCCAAAAGGGAGCAGAAGCAGTTAAGAAAGATATTATAACAAATATAATCCTGGATATGCTTTTTAGCGATTCGTCAGATTTTTACCATGAACTTTACGACAAAGGCTTAATTGACAAAAGTTTCGGAGCATACTATACTGGTAAAGACAATTATGGACATTCATTTATCATTGGTCAGACTCAGGATCCTAAATTGCTAAACTCATTGATTCTAGAAGTATTTAAGGATTACAATAAATACATCAACAATGAAAATTTCTTAAGAATAAAGAAGAAGGAAATAGGACAATTTTTAATGGGCTTTAATTCAATTGAATTTATAGCCAATAATTTAACTGACCTTTACTTCCAAGATTTTCTATTGATTGATTATCTAGATGTATTAAATAGTATAGATTATAAGGACATAGAAGATAGACTAAAGGAACATTTTGATGAAGAGTATACAACCTTGTCAATTATTTGGCCAAATAATGGCAATGACTTAAGTAGGGATGGTGATATTTAATGGATCCAGTTGCATTTAAGGTATTTGGATTTGAGGTTAGATGGTATGGTTTATTAATAGCTATAGCAGTATTAATAGGAACAATTTTAGCATTAAGGGAAGCAAAGAGAAAGGGAATAAAAGAAGAATCCATAATTGACATGTTACTATTTGCAGTACCTGGTGCAATAATAGGTGCAAGACTGTATTATGTAATATTCATGTGGGATTACTACAGCAAGAACCCTGGGCAGATATTAAATCTTCGAGGTGGAGGATTAGCAATACATGGGGTAATAATTGGTGGTGCTTTGGTTGCATATATCTTCACCAAAGTAAAAAAACTAAATTTCCTTACAGTAGCTGATATAGTTGCCCCAAGCTTAATACTTGGGCAAGCTATTGGTAGATGGGGTAATTTTGCAAATCAAGAAGCCCACGGGGGACCCACGGACCTTCCTTGGGGAATAATGGTGGATGGAGTTAAAGTACATCCAACCTTCCTCTATGAATCCATATGGAACTTCCTGGTGTTTGGATTTTTACTCTGGTACAGGAGAAAGAAAGCAAAGGCTGATGGTGAAGTGTTTGCAATGTATTTAGTTCTTTATTCTATAGCCAGATTCCTGATTGAGGGGATGAGAACAGATAGTCTAATGCTTGGATCTATAAGGGTTGCCCAGTTAATAAGTGCAATAATTATAATAGTAGGTATTATCTTTATTAGATACATTAGAAAAAAAGCTTGAATTTAGATATTCCATAAGCTTAAGGAGAAATCCTTGAGCTTATTTTTATGCAATTTTATAGGACTAAAGTCCCTAAATATCACTTTAGCTTGCTAAAAGTGTGGAAGAATTCCTAAGTATGGGGTAAAATATAATTAAAGTGGGGCGAAGTGGAGGAAAGTGGCAAATATTACTAGAAGGTGGAGAGATAAATGTTTATAGGTGAATATCAACATTCCCTAGATGACAAGGGAAGAATAACAATTCCATCTAAATTTAGAGATCCACTGGGTTACGAATTTGTCATGACCAAAGGACTTGATAATTGTTTATTCATCTATCCTAAGAAAGAATGGGAGGTAGTGGAGAATAAACTTAAAAGTCTTCCACTGACTAACAAGGATGCAAGAGCATTTATAAGATTTTTCTTCTCTGGTGCTACTGAGTGCATGTTGGATAAACAAGGAAGAGTTGTTATTCCAGGAAACCTTAGAGAACATTCAAAGCTTGACAAAGACGCCGTAATAATAGGCGTATCAACAAGACTGGAAATATGGAGCAAGGATGAGTGGGATAGTTACAATGATGATGATAATCTAAGTTATGATAGCATAGCTGAAAAAATGGCTGAATTAGGCATTTAAGGAGTGAGAATATGGAATTCCATCACGTATCAGTACTACTTGAGGAAGTACTTGAAGGGTTAAATATAAAAGAAGACGGAATCTATGTTGATGGTACTTTAGGTGGTGCTGGACACTCTCTGGAAATAGTGAAAAGACTTAAGACTGGAAAACTTATAGGAATAGATCAGGATACAAATGCTCTTGATAAATCAAGAGAAGTTTTAAAGGAACATTTGGATAAGGTAATCCTGGTTCACGATAATTATGTAAATATTAAATCAGTACTGGAAGATTTAAATATAGAAAAAGTAGATGGAATTCTATTAGATCTAGGGGTATCTTCCCATCAGTTAGATACTGAGGAGAGAGGGTTCTCGCATAATAAGGATGCACCATTGGATATGAGAATGGATTCAAGTAAAAACTTTTCAGCTTGGAATGTTGTAAATGAATATTCAGAAGATGAAATCACTAGAATTCTATATGAATATGGTGAAGAAAAGTGGGCAAAAAGAATCTCTCAGTTTATTATTCAAGAAAGAAATGTTAAACCAATAGACACAACCTTTGAATTGGTAAGTGTAATTAAGAAGGCAATACCAAAGAAAGTTAGAATGGAAGGACACCATCCAGCTAAAAAGACATTCCAAGCAATAAGAATAGAAGTAAATGGGGAATTGGATGTCCTAAAAGCTGCCATAAAGGATATGGTTGAAGTGCTGAATCCAAATGGAAGATTGGCCATTATAACCTTTCACTCTCTGGAAGATAGAATTGTAAAAGAAGAGTTTAAAGATTTGTTTAAAGACTGCATATGTCCGCCAGAAATGCCTCAATGTATATGTGATAAAAGAAGAGAAATCAATATACTAACAAGAAAACCCATAGTTCCATCTAAGAGGGAACTAGAGAGTAATCCAAGGTCGAGATCATCAAAACTGAGAGTAGCTGAGAAGATATAGTAGAGAAAATCGTAAGGAGGCTATACTATGTTAGCTGAGAAGATTATGTATGATCAGTATCCAGAATACATAGAACCACAAAAAGCTGAAAAAGCCAAAAAAGTGGTTAAAAAGAAGGCATCTGCTCTTAATAAGCATATGTATATTACCCTTGCAATTTTATTATTAATTACTTCTTTATTTATACTACAAGGATATGCTAAAATAACTTCAGTGAGACTTGAAATAACTAAATTGGAAAATAACAAGATACAACTTGAAAAAGTAAGAAACGATCTTTCAGGTAACCTTGAAGGATTAAAAAATACAGCTCTTATAAGTGAGGAAGCAATAAAGACCCTTGGAATGGTTTACCCAGAAGAAGGTCAAGTAGTTTATCTTACTGTTGATGATACAGTTTATAGTCAAGAATACAAGGTATCCTTTCAAGACAGAGTTAAAAGTGTTATAAGCGTATTTTCCAGCTTGTTCTAGGAGGAATAGCATTGAAAAAAATAACGAAATCTACAAGAAGACGATTAAAGTTTACTTTGTTTATAGTAACTTTAATCGTGTTTTTTTTAACTTATAGACTTATAAAAATTCAAATTGTCGATGCGGAAAAACTAAAAACTGGCGCTCTTCAACAATGGACCAAGTCTATAGACATAAAAACTGACAGAGGAATAATCTATGATACAAAAGGTAGAAAGTTGGCTGTTAATGTTACAGCTTTTACCCTATGGGCGACACCTTCTGAAATCAAGGATCCAGAAGAAGTTGCAAGGGAATTGTCATCAGTACTGGATATGAGTTATGATGACATCTATGCAAAACTGATTAAGGATGTACATGTGGAAAAAATTCAACAATGGATAACAAGAGAAGTTGCTGATACTATTCGAGAAAAGAATTTAAGAGGAATATCAATAGTTGATGATAACAAAAGATTTTATCCTTTTGGCAGCTTTGCTGCTTATATATTGGGATTCACAGATATTGATAATAATGGCTTATATGGGATAGAAAAATCCTATGACAAATACTTAACTGGGATACCTGGAACTTGGGTTAAGGCTACAGATGCTGCAAATAGACAATTGCCATATGATGGAGAAAAGGTTTTTGAACCTGATAATGGAAAATCTGTTGTGTTGTCAGTAGATGAAACAATTCAGTACTTTGCAGAGGTTGCAGCTACTGAAGCCCTAATCAATAATAATGCTAAGTCAGTTTCTATTATTGTTATGGATCCACATACAGGGGACATCCTAGCATTGGCTAATAAACCTGACTATAATCCAAACACTCCCAGGGAGTCCCTTGACCCTGAGACAAATAATCTTTGGTCACAATTAACACAGGAAGAAAGACAAAACAGATGGTTTGAAATGTGGAGAAATTATGCCATAAATGATATCTACGAACCTGGTTCAACTTTTAAAATAATAACTGCTGCTGCAACACTAGAGGAAGCAACTTCGAATCTTAATTCCACCTATTATTGTGATGGGTATATTAGGGATATTAAGGGAGTTGTATTGAGATGTGCCAGTTGGTATGATCCCCATGAGCATCAAGATTTTTCTGAAGCCTTTGCTAACTCATGTAATGTTGCCTTTGTTAATATGGCAAGAGAACTGGGAAGGGACAAATTATATGAGTATATAAAAGCATTTGGCTTTGGCGAACTTACTGGAGTTGACCTACCTGGAGAACAAAAGGGGATTATTCCTGTTAGTTCCCAAAACATAAGAGAGGTTAACCTAGCAACCTTGTCCTATGGACATGGGATTGCTGTAACCCCAATTCAAATGATAAATGCAATTTCTGTCACAGCTAATGGAGGAAAGCTAATGACTCCTAGGTTTGTGAAAAGTATATTAGATGAAAATGATAGAATTATTGAGAATTTTCCTCCAGAGGTTAAAAGACAGGTTATATCTGAAACCACAGCCAAAGAGTTATTGGGAATGCTTGAAAAAACAGTTATTGAGGGAACTGGTAGAAAAGCTTATGTACCAGGATATAGAGTAGGTGGAAAGACTGGAACTGCACAAAAAATAATCGATGGTAGATATGTACCTAATAAATATATTTCATCATTTGGAGGAGTTGCTCCAGTTGATGATCCTAAGATAAGTGTATTGGTTATTGTAGATGAACCAACGGGTATTTATTATGGAGGTACAGTTGCAGGACCATATGCTCAGATGGTTATTGAGAATACCTTAAATTACTTGGAGGTTCCTAGAGTATATACAGAGGAAGAGCTGGAAAATATAAGCGAAGTGGTTATTGTACCAGATGTAAGTGGATTAAAAATCCCTCAGGCGGGAGAGGAAATAACTGCCTTAGGACTTAAATATACAACTGAGTATGAGATATTCACAAATGAGTCCATAGTACTTGATCAATATCCTCTTGCTGGAAGTGAAGTGACAAAGGGATCAATTATAGATTTGTACTTGGATTATGGAGAAAGCAATCCAAACTTAAGTACTGAAACTGAAGAGGAAAATTAATAATAAGGCAACTTTTAGGGTTGCCTTATTAAGATTATTTTAAACTCTACTGGTAAATACATCTAAACTCTACTATAATAGGAATGATATGGAGTTTAATTTAAACTTTTGAGAGGAGATAGTTTATGACATTTGTAACACCCCCATTACTTGCCTTAATCGTTGGTTTTGCAGGTAGTGCTTTATTGGGTCCAAGGATAATTCCTTTATTAAGAAAACTAAAAATTGGACAAAGTATAAGAGAAGATGGTCCAGCATCTCATTTATCAAAATCTGGAACACCCACCATGGGAGGAATAATATTCATTGCAGGATTCTTAATATCTTTGCTTGTAAGTGGAACAATTAATTCAAGGATAATGGTTGTTGTAATATCAACTTTAGGATTTGGTTTGGTTGGATATTTAGATGATTATATAAAAGTAGTTAAGAAGAGAAATTTAGGCTTAAGAGCATACCAAAAAATATTAGGTCAAGCTGCAGTAACGGCATTTTTGGTATTTTACTATATGAATTATATTCATACAGATTCACATATAATTTTACCCTTTATAAAAATGGGATTTGATTTTGGAATTTTAACCATACCATTTTTGGTATTTGTAATAGTTGGAACTGTTAATGCAGTAAATTTAACTGATGGATTGGATGGATTGGCAACTGGTTTATCCATAATAGTCTTTTCTGCTTTTTCCTACATAATTTATCAGGCAGGATATGTTGATTTATCAGCAGCAGCCTTGGGATTTGTAGGAGCCTTGGGAGGATTCTTGATTTATAACTATAATCCTGCAAGGATTTTCATGGGAGATACAGGGTCTCTAGCCTTGGGTGGTGCTCTTTCAGCTTTTGCAGTAATTTCTGGAACACCTTTATTTATACCAATAATAGGGGGCATATTCTTTGCAGAAACTTTATCTGTAATAATACAAGTTGGATATTTCAAGTTAACCAAAAAGAGATTCTTCAGGATGGCTCCACTGCATCATCATTATGAACAAAAAGGTTGGAGAGAGATAAAGGTTGTATATGTTTTCTGGGGAGTAACCTTGCTTTTAGCCCTTGTTGGGATACTAGCCTACTAATGGGATGTGAGAAAAATGGATATTAAGGATAAAAAAATATTGGTATTTGGTCTTGGACTAACGGGAATATCAGCTCTTGTAGCCTTAAGGGATTCCTGGGATAATACTTGGGTTTACAATGATGGTTCAGTTGAAGATGTCAAGGCTAAGTTAAGTGAAAACAGGATCACGGGAGTGAGGATTCTAGATGAGTTTAAAGATCTAAATAGGATTGATCTTATAATAAAGAGCCCAGGGATTAAACCCAACCATCCTCTTTTAATTAAAGCCATGGAATACTCTATTCCCGTTATAAGTGATATTGAGTTTGGTTTTAATATCTTAAATAAAAATAAGTTTTACTGTATAACTGGTACCAACGGCAAGACAACATCCACAGTACTTGCCAATAATATATTTAAAAGGTGGGATAGTAATACTCACATGGCGGGTAATGTAGGGGTTGGTTTACTGGGTGAAATTAGTAAGGCAAGTGATGATGATATATTTCTACTTGAACTGAGTAGTTTTCAACTTGAGCATACTATTAAATTCAAACCCAAAGGTGCCTTGATCCTAAATATATCTCCAGATCACATTGACTGGCATGGCAGCTTGGAAAACTACATTAAATCTAAGTATAAAATATTCAAAAATCAAGATAAAGACGATTATTTAGTTTTGAATTACGATGATGATAATTTAAGAAGTCTTAAGGGACAAACTAAGACCAATGAAATATTCTTCAGTCAAAATGAGATTTTAGAGAAGGGTATTTTCCTAAAGGATAGGATAATTGTATATAAGGATGAAAACAAAAAAGTGGACATCTTAAATATTGACAACATTAGATTACCTGGAAAACATAATTTAGAAAACATTATGGGTGTTATAGGTTTATCTTTAACAGCAGGAGTTCCCCTTGAAATAATAAGAGATGAAATATCAAAGTTTCAAGGAGTGGAACATAGAATTGAGTTTGTAAAAAGTATCAGAGGTGTGAACTATTACAATGACTCAAAGGGAACCAACATTGAATCAACTCTTAAAGCCATTGAAGCCCTGGAAAAACCTTTAATATTAATTGCTGGAGGATATGACAAGGGATCAAGTTTTGAAGAACTAATAATAGAGTTTAATAAAAAGGGCAAAGCATTAATAGTATTTGGAGCAACTAAGGATAAGTTCGTGGAAGCTGCCAAGAAAGTGAGCTTTTTAAAAATTCATGTTGTCAATAATCTAGATGAAGCAGTTAATTTAAGTTACTTAATGGCAGAGGATAAGGATACGGTACTCTTATCTCCAGCCTGTGCAAGTTGGGATATGTATACTAATTTTGAACAAAGAGGAAATCATTTTAAGGAATTGGTATCAAAACTATCGGAGTGATCTTATGAAAGCAAAAAGGAAGGTTAAGAAAAATGAACCTGATTTTCTAATATTAATAGCCACCACAGCACTGGTTTTTATAGGGATAATCATGGTATATTCTGCCAGTTGGCCTGAGGGAATGGTTAGGTTTTCCAATGGTGGTCACTATGCAAATAGGCATATATTTTGGGCTATAGTTGGTTTTTCAGGCATGATAGTAATGATGAATATAGACTATAAGGTATGGAAGAGATTTGCACCATACATATATATTCTTGCAATAATACTTGGATTGTTGATATTTAGTCCAATGGGTTTGGAATTAAAGGGAGCAAGTAGATGGATAAACCTTGGATTTACAACATTTATGCCATCTGATGCAATTAAACTTGGAAGTATAATTTTCTTTGCCAGTTTCTTAGCAAACAAAAAAGATAAGGTGAGAAACTTACTTAATGGAGCCTTACCTGCATTTTTCTATATTGGTCTATCTTCTGCTTTAATATACCTACAAAAAGACCTGGGAACAATGATCGTTATGGCTGGTACTATGATAGCCATGTTCTTTGTTTCAGGCATGCATTTGTCTTTAATAGCAGGAATTGGAGCATTTGGTTATTTTTTCTTTCAGTATGCAATTAATTCTGAGGGAAATGAGTATAGGTTAAGGAGAGTATTAATATTTCAGGACCCCTTTCAAGATAAGTTAGGAGATGGCTGGCAATTGGTACAGTCTCTATATGCTCTTGGATCTGGAGGAGTTTTAGGTGTTGGCCTTGGACAAAGTAGGCAGAAGTTCTTCTATATTCCAGAATCATACAATGACTTTATATTCTCAATTATTGGTGAAGAGCTGGGACTAATTGGAGCTTTGTTTATTCTATTATTATATACTATACTTATTTATAGGGGAGTTATGACTGCCTTAAATGCAAAAGATCTCTTTGGGAGTTATCTGGCAACAGGTATTACTGCCCTTATAACAATACAGTCATTTGTCAACATTGCAGTAATTACATCAAGTATACCTGCAACGGGAATTACACTACCACTTATAAGTTTTGGAGGTACATCATTAGTATTTGTAATGGCTGGAATAGGGATTCTCTTAAACATATCAAGACATGGAATTAGAAAGGAACGGAGTGTTCAAGATGAAAGTAATAGTTAGTGGTGGTGGGACTGGTGGACATATTTATCCTGCAATATCTATAGCTGAAGAAATTAAGAAGAACATAAAGGATATTGAGATATTATATATAGGAACAAAGGGAAGTCTGGAAGAAGAACTAGTATCCAGAACTGACTATTTATTTAAGAGCATAAGAGTTAAAGGTATGCCTAGAAGGCTCAATAAGAAATCCCTAATTGCCCTTAAGGAGCTTATGATAGGTTTATCCCAAGCTAAAAGGATTATCAAGGAATTTAAGCCTGATGTGGTTATTGGAACTGGAGGCTATGTCTCTGGACCAATTGTATATGCAGCTGCAAATTCAAAGGTTCCCACATTGATTCATGAGCAAAATGCATTTCCTGGAATTACCAATAAAATACTGGCAAGATATGTAGACAAGGTCCTAATAACCTTTGAGGACTCCAGGAAATATTTTAAAGATAAAGAAAAGACCGTGCTCACTGGAAATCCCATTAGAAGTGAAATAACAAATGTAGACAGGGAAGTAGCCTATGAGACATTGGGAATCAAAAGGGACAAACCATTTATAGTTTCCTTTGGTGGCAGTGGTGGTCAGAAGAGCCTAAATAATTCAATACTAGAATCTCTAGAGGATTTTTCTAGGGCTGACTATCAAGTTCTTCACATAACAGGTAAAAATAATTACGATAAATTTTTAAATGATATGTTGGATAAAGGCATTAAGGCATCTGATGATATAAGAATTGTATCTTACTTCAATGAAATGCCAAAGGCATTGAATCTTGCAGATCTTGTAATAACCAGCGGGGGAGCAATTACCCTTGCAGAAATATCCGCTATAGGAGTACCAGGTATCCTTATACCAAAAGCTTATACAGCTGAGAACCACCAGGAGTATAACGCCAGGTCATTCCAGGAAAGAGGAGCAGCCATCATGGTACTTGAAAAAGATCTGGCTGACATAAATCTATTTACTCTTGTAAAAGATATAGTAGAAGACAAGGATAAGTTAGATTATATGAGAATAAAATCTAAGGAACTAGGACTTACTAAGGCCAATTCATTAATATTTGAGGAAATTGAAAAACTAGTAAAAATATAGGTGTGATTAAGTATGAAGGAAACTCGTGTGGAGAAGAAGAGAAGAAAAAGAAGATTTATCATAAAGATACTTATCTTTATGCTTTTTATAGCTGCTGTTATAACAATTAGTTTAAAATCTAGTTTCTTTCAACTAAACAATATAGAAATTACGGGAAATTCAAAACTAAATCATGAAGAAATATTACAAGCATCGGGACTTACTTTGGGAGATAATTTACTGCTGATAGGAAAAGGTCAAGTAAAAAGAAATATTATTAATCTTCCCTACACTAAGGATGTTACCGTTAAGAGACAATGGCCAAAAGGTGTTGAAATCAATATAGAGGAAAGAATACCTTACCTTCAGTTTGAAAATGGTTATAGCTTTGCTATAGTTGATACTGAAGGGATTTATTTGGAAAACTCAATAACCAAGTTACCAACCATTCCACTGATTAAAAATATCAGCTGGCCAAAATTAAAATATGGAGATTCAATTGTTGAAGTAGAAGAGACAAAAAATTTCGCTGATTTCTTTTCCAGTGATGAAATTGGAGAAATTACACTAAAATTTAAAAATCTTGAAGTAGAAGATGACAATAATATTAAAATTGATTTAATAAGTGGAGTGCTAGTTGAATTTGGACCCCTGGATAATGTAAAATATAAGTTAAGGATGTTAAATGAAATTATCCTAGATATAGAAAAGAAGAAAATACCAACGAGAATGATTATAATGAACAAAGGAGAACACCCAATTGTCGTAAGAGATGATAGGTAGGGGGGATAAAATGAAGATTAGAGTGGAATATTTAGCTTTGTTTTTAGTTTCTCTAATTCTTGGTTTAATTTTATCCATTCAGTTCAGAACGATTAACAAAACAGTGGGAGAAGGTGCACTGCCTACTCAAAGAGCCCAAGAAATAGCTGTTGATCTTAAAAAAGCTCAAACTGAAAGGGAAGCTCAGCTTAAGCTGATAGAAGAACTGGAATTAAAAATAGATCAGTATGAAAAAAGTGGAATAGAAAACGATACTTACGCAGAAAATTTATATAAGGACGCAATGAAGTATAGAATGTTAGCGGGTTATTCTGATGTGGAAGGACCGGGAGTAATTTTAGAGATCATTGATCCGCCTGTTGATATCCAGTATGGAGAAGGCTTTACCATAATAGATGAATTGGATCTAATACTACAAGTAGTAAGCATATTAAACGCAGCTGATGCTGAAGCCATATCAGTAAATGATCAAAGGTATACATCATTTACAGAAATAGTAAGAGCTGGCAACCATATTGAAATAAATGGAGTATCAACAGCATCTCCAATAGTAATAAGGGCAATAGGAAATCCTGATACCCTTGAATCTGCTTTGAGTATAAAGTGGGGGATAGTTTGGCAATTAAGAAATTATGATTATGTAGTTCATCTAACTCAGGATAAGAAAGTTGTTATTCCAAAATATAGAAGAGTTAAAGATTACATTTACGCTAGTCCTGTAGAAGAAACTGTAAACTAGGAGGAGATATTATGAAAATTTCCACTCCTAAGGTTTTTATAATTATTGCTAGTATAATTGTAGGAATAACTATATCCAATCAAATGAAGCTTAATTTGGAGACTATTACACCAGTGACTATAAAATCAATAATAGATTCCAAAAATGAATTGGATAATATTAAAAGAGAAATCATTAACTTAGAACAGACTATTGAAGCCAAGTATAAGGAACTTGAACTACTGGAGAGTACTCAGACAGGTGAAGCAAATATAGTTGACATTTTAAAGAAAGATGTTACAAACAATATGCTTCAGGCAGGATATGCAGCTTTGAAAGGTCCTGGAATAGAAATTGTAATGTTTGATAATATTGACCTAGAGGAGTTATCATTTAACTTTTCTAATGATATAATACATGATGTGGATATTTTAAATATAATAAATGATTTAAGAGTTTCCGGTGCGGAAGCAATAAGTATAAATGATCAGAGGGTGATGTCTAACTCAGAGATCAAATGTGGGGGACCAATTATAAGAATAAATGGAGTGAGCATTGGAACACCCTTTGTGATTAAAGCCATAGGAGATCCTCAGATGTTAATGGCAGCTGTGAATGCACCAGGAACTTATGGTGACACTTTAAAGACTATATATGGAATTGGAATAAATCCATATACCAGTGATAATATTGTAATATCAGGATATCAAGGCATAATAAGATTTGATTATGCCAGACCTGTGGGAGAAGGTGGCTAAATGGTATATGCTTTACTAGGAATATTAATAGGTGGCGTTATTGGATTTTTATTGCCTTACACATATAATACGGCATATACCCTATATATATCTGTAGCAATTCTTGCCAGCTTAGATTCTGTTTTCGGAGGAATAAGGGCAAATCTAGAAGGCAAGTTTAATACAAAAATCTTTGTGACTGGATTTTTTGGAAATGCATTATTGGCAGCGTTTTTAGCCTACATTGGAGATAGACTAGGTGTTCCCCTATACTATGCAGCAATATTTACATTCGGGAGTAGACTATTCGATAATTTCGCTAAAATTAGAAGGATTTGGCTAACTAAAGAAAAACCAGTTAAGACTAATAAGTAATACCCAAAGATGATAGGAGGAATGGGAATGTTTGATTTTGACGTAGACGTGGATCAATTTGCTAAAATTAAGGTTTTCGGAGTAGGTGGTGGCGGAAATAATGCAGTAAATCGAATGATTGAATGTGGAGTAAGAGGTATTGAGTTCATAGCTTTAAATACCGACAAACAAGCTCTATATTCATCAAGGGCTGAACAAAAAGTTCAATTAGGTGAAAAGATAACCAAAGGATTGGGAGCAGGGGCAAATCCTGAAATTGGAACAAAGGCAGCAGAAGAAAATAGAAATGACATCCTTGAAAGCTTAAAAGGAGCTGACATGGTATTTATAACTGCAGGAATGGGTGGCGGAACTGGTACTGGTGCTGCTCCAATAATCGCTGAAATTGCCAAAGAACTTGGAATTTTAACTGTAGGAGTTGTAACTAAACCATTTACATTTGAAGGCAAAAGAAGATTGCAGCATGCAGAAAAAGGAATTGAAGAATTAAAGAGTAGGGTTGATACCCTTGTAACCATTCCCAACGATAGATTATTGCAAATTGCTGACAAGAAAACATCAATGGCGGATGCATTCATGATGGCTGATGAAGTATTAAAGCAAGGTATACAAGGTATATCTGATTTGATATCTGTACCTAACTTAATTAATCTGGATTTTGCAGATGTTAAGACTATAATGTTAGATAAGGGTATAGCTCACATGGGTATAGGAATAGCCTCAGGGGATAATAGAGCTGCTGATGCTGCCAAACAAGCTATAACTTCACCACTTTTGGAAACATCAATTGATGGTGCCAAGTCTGTGTTATTAAATATAACCGGTGGAAAGGATCTAGGTATCTTTGAAGTAAATGAAGCAGCTGATATAATTCGCCAATCTGTTGATCCAGAAGCAAATATTATATTTGGTGCAGGAATTGATGAGTCAATGAATGATGAAATAAAGATAACGGTTATTGCAACTGGTTTTGAGGAAGAATTAATTACAAATAGAACTACCATGACACAAAAAAGCGGTCTATTTGGTTCTAGAAAAGAACAAGAAGTAGTTGAAGAAACAAAGAAAAAGGAACCACAGATGGAAGATTTAGACATCCCAATATTCCTTAGAAGAAGAGATAAAAGATAATTTAGGATAAAACGTATCTGTTCGGATACGTTTTATTTTTAAGAAGGAGTGGAGAAAAATGAAATGTCCATATTGCGAATATCTAGAATCAAAAGTTGTGGATTCCAGACCAACAGATGAAGGTCAAGCCATTAGAAGAAGAAGAGAATGCATGAGTTGTGGGAAGAGATTTACAACCTATGAGAAAATTGAAGAAATCCCAACTATAATAGTAAAAAAAGACGGGAATAGGCAAACCTATGACAGGAATAAATTAATGAATGGCATAATAAAGGCTTGTGAAAAGAGACCAGTCTCCATGACTACAATTGAGAAAATGGTAGATGATATTGAAAAGGTTATTTCTAACTCCTTGGATAATGAGATAACATCTTCTGAAATTGGGGAAGAAATAATGAATAGACTTAAGGATGTGGATGAAGTGGCCTATGTTAGATTTGCATCTGTTTATAGGCAATTCAAGGATGTAAACTCCTTTATGGATGAGTTAAAGAAGATTTTGGATGAAAGTAAGTAGGTAGATTATGAGAAAAGATGATTTCAAGGATATACTAATGCAAAATATTTTGCAGTATGGAAATATTGGAGTCCATGTCATAGATAAGGACAGAAAAACAATCATATACAATGAAGCTATGGCTGAATTGGAAGGCTTAGAGATCTTTCAGGTTATGGACAAGGATATACTTCATATATTTCCTAGTCTTAATGAATATACATCTACTCTGATTAAGGTCATTAATACTGGTGAACCCATAATCAATAGTACTCAAACATATTTTAATTATAGAGGGCACTCCATAACTACAATATCATCCACTATCCCCTTGGAAAAGGACGGGTTAGTTATAGGAGCAATGGAAATCGCCCAGGATGTAACAAACTTAAGGAAATTATCTGATCAGCTTATGGAACTACAGCAGGAACTAAAAGTAAATAGAAAAAATGTTGAGACGAAAAAGGGTATAAAGAAGTATCACTTCAATAGTATTATTGGAAATAACAAGGGACTTATAATTGCCAAACAAATAGGTGAAAAAGCCAGTGATACACCTTCTAGTGTCTTGATCTATGGAGAAACTGGAACTGGTAAAGAGATGTTTGCCCAAAGTATTCACAATAACGGAGTAAGAAGAAATAATACTTTTATAGCTCAAAACTGTGCTGCTATTCCTGATACTCTTTTGGAAGGCATCCTATTTGGGACTGATAAGGGTGGATTTACTGGAGCTGTTGAAAGGGAAGGGATATTTGAGCAAGCAAATGGTGGAACACTTCTCTTAGATGAGATCAATTCCATGAGTTTACCCCTTCAAGCTAAGCTCTTGAGGGTATTACAGGAGGGGTATATTAGAAGAATTGGTGGAATCAAAGACATTCCAGTGGATGTTAGAATAATCGCCACCACCAATGAAGATCCTAAAATAAGTATGGAAAATAATCTTATAAGAAGAGACTTGTTCTATAGATTAAGTGTTATTAACATTCATATTCCACCTTTAAGGGAAAGGTTGGACGATTTGGACCTACTAACTAGTTTTTTCATAAACAAGTTCAATCAGCAACTGAATAAGAATATTGTGGATATTTCAAAGGAAGTTAGAGAAGATTTTCTAAAGTACTCCTGGCCTGGCAATATAAGGGAATTAGAGAACTTCATTGAAGGTGCAATGAATATGGTTTCCAGTCAAGATAAACTCTTAAACAGAGAAAACTTTATAACTTCAAACTTTATACCAAAGAAGTCAAATATTGATAGAATACTTATTGAAAAATTAAGCAATGCAAGTTTGCCTGATATTTTAAATGAGTTGGAAGATAATATAATAAGTGATGCCATGGATAGGTATGGAAATAATATTTCTAATGCAGCTAAACACCTGGGGATTAAGCGTCAAACATTACAGCATAAATTAAAGAAAGATAGATAAACTGCAATATTATTTGCGCTAGATGCAAATAATATTGCAGTTTATTTTTGCATTAACAGAAAATTACGACATAAAAGACCTAATAATTGGGTATTTATATGTATATTGCAGATGAAAATCTTTGGCATGAAATTTGCAATATATAAAGGTGTATGTAGTTAATATAATCTGGAGGTGGCTTATGAGAGAAAAAAATGTAAGAGTAATTATTTGGGGTCTAGGAGCTATGGGTAGTGGAATGGCTGATATGCTCTTAAAGAAAAAAGGCGTTGAAATCGTAGGTGCTGTTGGAAGAGGAGCAAAAGTTGGTAAAAGCATGTATGATTATATAAAGACTGAAAGAGGCGACAGACCAGATGTTATAATTGGAACACCAGAAGAGGTAATTAAGGTTGGTGCTGCTGATGTTGTTCTTTCAGCAACAGATTCTTACACAAAAGTTGCATTTGATAGATTAAAGTTTATATTAGAAAAGAAGATTAATGTTATTTCATCTGCTGAAGAGATGTCATATCCACTGGCACAGTCACCAGAAGAAGCAAAAAAATTAGATAAAATCGCTAAAGATAATGGAGTATCAATCCTAGGAACTGGTATAAATCCAGGACTAATTATGGATTTACTTGTTGTACTTATGACTGGAGCTTGCGAAGAAGTAGACCATATTACTGCTAGAAGAGTTAATTCACTTTCTCCATTTGGTCCAGCAGTTATGGAAGAGCAGGGAATTGGTATGACCAAGGAAGAATTTTTACATGGAGTAGAAACTGGACATTTGGCTGGTCATGTAGGTTTTCCTGAGTCAATAAGAATGGTTGCTGATGCTATTGGTTGGAAGGTTGATAAGGTTGAACAATCCATGGACCCAATAATGACAGATGTGGAGAGAAAGTCTCCATATGGATTTGCACCAGCAGGTCATGTGGCTGGATGTGCCATGAAGGGATATGGATATGTTGATGGTGAATTGAAGATAGAAATGGATCACCCACAACAAATTGAGCCTGAGCAAGTAGGAGTTCAAACTGGTGATTACGTAATCATCAAGGGTACTCCAGATATTAATCTTGTTAACTCACCAGAAGTACCAGGAGGAATAGGAACAATAGCTATGTGTGTAAATATGATTCCTCATATCATTAATGCTAAACCAGGACTAAGAACCATGCTTGATTTACCAGTACCTAGAGCAATAATGGGTGATATGAGAGAGCTTATTGAAGAGTAAGATATTTATTAAATTAAGTTAACACAAATATTAAGATAATTAAACAAAGTATGGGTAGACACAGTCTACTCATACTTCATGTAATCAGAGAGGATGAATAAGATGAACGCAAAACGCGGTGACTGGGTACGAATCCATAAAATAGTACTTAATGTAGGCGAAAGAGCACCAAATATTCCAGAAGATACTCAAAACGTACCATTGGAATTATGGGACAAGGGATTTTTATTAAATGATGAGGCGAAAATTGGAGATAAGGTTGAAATAGAAACATACATCGGTAGAAAAATTGAAGGGTCATTAATTGAAGTAAATCCATATTGGGACCACGATTATGGAAAGGCTGTGCCTGAACTACTTTATATTGGTAGACAAGCTAGATTATTATTGGAAGAAGGTGAAATCAATGACTAAAGATATAAGCTTTAATGCTGTTATGGGAAGAAAAGCAGAGATAATGAAAAAATCTGTAGGCATTGATTATGCCGAATTTGAATCAGGTACTATTTCCTTTGACTACGAAAGAATGATGAAAGAAACAGGTTATAGTTTGCATGAAATTGAAGAGATTCAAAAACAAACAACAGTTGGGAATACACCTCTATATGAGTTAAGAAATATAACTAAATTAGCTAGAAAGTTTGCACCAGAAGGAAAGGGTGCAAGAATTTTTATAAAAGATGAAGCCAGTAATCCATCAGGAAGCTTTAAGGCAAGAAGGGCAGCAACAGCTGTATACCACGCTCAAAAGTTAGGATACAAGGGAGTAATTGCTGCAACAAGTGGAAACTACGGGGCTGCCGTTGCATCCCAGGCGGCTATGAGGGGCCTGAAATGCATAATAGTACAAGAGTGCTATGATTCTAGAGGGGTTGGACAACCTGAAATAATTGAGAAAGCAAGAGCTTGTGAGGCCTATGGGGCTGAGGTTGTTCAGCTATCAGTTGGACCTGAGTTATTCTACTCTTTCCTTTTGTTATTAGAAGAAACTGGTTACTTCAATGCATCTCTTTACACACCATTTGGAATTGCTGGAGTTGAGACGCTAGGATATGAACTTTCCATGGAGTTTAGAGAAAAGGAAGGCAAGGATCCTGATGTTGTGGTTATTACAAATGCTGGTGGTGGCAATCTAACAGGTACAGCTAGGGGACTAATTAAAGCTGGAGCCTTGAATAGTCAGATAGTTGGAGCTTCTGTCTCCTTAGCAGGACTTCATATGGCCAGTGATGTACAGTTCAACAAGAAATCCTTTACAACTGGCCACACTGGATTTGGAATCCCATTTGCAACCTGGCCAGATAGATCTGATGTACCAAGATCTGCTGCTAGACCACTTAGATATGTTGATAGATATGTAACTGTAAACCAGGGGTCAGTATTCTATATGACTGAACTACTTGCACAAGTTGAAGGACTAGAAAGAGGACCTGCAGGAAATACTGCCCTAGCAGCTGCTTTTGTCCTTTCCCAGGAAATGGATCAGGACCAAATCATAGTTGTTCAGGAAACTGAATATACCGGTGCAGGAAAACACATACTACCACAATTGACATTTGCCAAGGACAATGGAATCAAAATTCTAAAGGGAAATCCAAGGGATGAGGTTCCTGGTGAGACAATTATCCTTCCAGAAGATCCTTCCATGCTTTGTGTGGATGAATTAGATTTAGGAAAGACAAAAAAATCATATATTAGAAACTGCATAACAAACACTGGAGTTAAGGAAGTTAACAAGGAGGATTTGGATTTCCTTGTTGCTGATACAAAATCAAGTGTTGAATTCGTTAAGGAAGCTCTAAGTGAGCTTGGTGTAAATATAAAATTGGAGGAAAAATAATGAGAAGAGAAGATGATTTTCAAGTTAGGAGAAAGCATTTAGCTGATATGACTGAAGAACAACTGGAAACTCGTTTTTGGGAGTTAGCAGAAAAACTAGTAGATCCTATTATTGACCTAGGATACAAGAATACAAGTCCATCAATTGAGAGAAGTGTATTACTAAGAATGGGATTTTCAAGTGTTGAAGCTAAAGCAATAGTTGATAATGCCATAGATAGAGGACTTATAGGAAAAGGTGCTGGTCATATTGTATATAGATTGGCAAAGGATAAGAACATGAGCATTAGAGAAGCAGGACTGCTGCTTGTTGAAGATAGCCATTGGGATGAAGTTAAGGCTATGTTTAAGGGAGGTGCCAAGTAATGGAATTGAAACCAAATGAAAGATTAGATATTAAGGAACTTTTAAAGGATCTTGAGAATTATAGACCTAAGAGAAGAGGATGGCATTGGAGAGATGGAGTAGGAGAAAGTAGAAAAATTGGCAAGTTCGATTACTACGATACTTCAGAAAATCTTAAACAATCTCAACCACTACCAGCTGCAAAGTACTTTGAAAACATAGATCCCCAACCACAACCAGTAATTACTACAGAAATTGCTTCTGGTAGATTCGAGGATGATATTAGAAGGATGAGAATGGCTGCATGGCATGGTGCGGATCATATTATGGTAATTAGAACTGCAGGTCAATCACACTTTGAGAGTTTGATTGAAGGAACCCCTCAAGGAGTAGGTGGAATACCAATAAGTAGAAAGCAAGTTAGGGCACAGAGAAAGGCTCTTGATTTAATAGAAGAAGAAGTGGGAAGACCAATAAACTACCATTCATATGTTTCTGGCGTTGCTGGTCCTGAAATTGCTGTAATGTTTGCTGAAGAAGGAGTAAATGGTGCTCACCAGGATCCCCAGTACAATGTACTGTATAGAAATATCAATATGATAAGATCCTTCGTGGATGCAGCTGAAGCAAAAAAAGTAATGACTTGGGCTGATATAGCTCAAATTGATGGTGCTCATAATGCTAATGCTACTGCCAGAGAAGCTTGGAAGGTAATGCCTGAATTAATGGTTCAACATGGTATCAACTCAATGTTTTCAGTTAAGGTTGGTATGAAGAAGGGAAATATTTGTCTTTCAACTGTACCCCCAACTGCACCACCAGCTCCAAGTATGAGATTGGATCTTCCATATGCTGTGGCCTTAAGGGATATATTTAGAGAATACAGAATGAGAGCTCAAATGAATACCAAATACATGGAATCATCAACTAGAGAAGCAACGGTTACTCATGTATTAAACCTACTGATTTCTCAACTTACATCAGCTGATATTCAATCAACCATAACTCCTGATGAGGGAAGAAATGTTCCATGGCATATATATAACATTGAAGCTGTTGATACTGCAAAACAAGCATTCAATGGTATGGATGGACTAATGAGCATGTTGGAGTTAAAGCGTGAAGGAACTGAGCTAGGAGACAAGGTTAGAGAACTTAAGGAAAGAGCAATTCTATTTATGGAAGAAATGCTTGAAATAGGTGGCTACTTTGAATCAGTACAGGCTGGTTTCTTTGTTGACTCTGGTTACTACCCAGAGAGAAACGGTGATGGAATCGTTAGAAAAATCAATGCAGGAGTTGGAGAGGGAACAGTATACGAAAGAGATGCTGACTATATGGCACCAGTTACTGCTCATTTTGGATACAACAACCTTGCACAATACGGAGAGGAATATGTTGAAGATCCTGCTAAACTTGTAGGAGGAACGACTTTCGAAGATCCATCAAAGATCATATATATCGACGAACTTGATGAAACAGATAATGTTAATGTAAGACTTGAAGAGGCAAAGGAATTCGTAGGAACAACAAACATCAAACCTGAGATGGAGTGGAGGGGAGATGGAATAATCCACTTAACCATGTTTTTACCTACTGATATAAGAACAGCAGAATTTGCTGGACTGGAAGTAGCTAAAAAGATGAATCTTAAGGATCCTGAGGTAATTCATAAGGAAGTTATGCAGGAGGCTGAAGGTACAAGAATCGAAATAAAAGGTAAATTAGATATAACCATAGATACTACAAAACTAGTTATTCCGCCTAAGCCAGAAGTGCTTTCCGAAGATGCATTAAGGGAAGATATTAAGAATAAGCCAATGAAGATTGTAGCAGCAACTGTTGGAGAGGACGAACACTCAGTAGGAATTAGGGAAATTATTGATATTAAGCATGGTGGAATTGAAAAATATGGTATTGAATGTCATATACTTGGTACTTCTATATCAGTTGAAAAACTTGTTGATGCTGCCATTGAGATAAATGCTGATGCAATTTTAACCTCAACCATCATTTCCCATGATGATATTCACTACAAGAACATGAAAAAACTTCATGAGTATGCCATAGAAAAGGGAATCAGAGATAAGGTAATATTGATTTCTGGTGGAACTCAGGTTTCCAATGAATTAGCAGTACAAAATGGAATGGATGCAGGATTTGGCCGTGGAACCAAAGGTTCTCACGTAGCTACTTTCCTAGTTAAGAAAAGACGTGAAATGGAAAATGAAGATTAATCTACTAGTTGCAGAAATTGGAAGCACCACAACTGTAGTGAATGCTTTTAATGATATTGATAATGATCCAAAATTCATCGGTCAAGGGCAGGGTGCAACCTCTGTCCTTGAAGGTGATGTAAATATGGGACTTAAGGAAGCTATTGATGATCTGTGTAAAAACCTCAAGGTAGACTCCATAGCTTATGATGACCTAATAGCCACCAGTTCCGCCGCTGGCGGTCTTAGAATGAGTGTTCATGGCTTGGTATACGATATGACAGTAAGGGCTGCTAAAGAGGCAGCATTAGGCGCTGGTGCCAATATAAAACACATAACCGCAGGTAAACTTAGAAAGTCAGATTTAAGAAGGATAAAAGAAGTTAATCCAAACATAATACTAATAGCTGGAGGAGTGGACTTTGGTGAAAGGGATACTGCTCTTCACAATAGTGAACTTATAGCTGAAATGAACCTGGGAATACCGGTTATATATGCTGGAAACATTGAAAATCATCAGGATGTTAAGGATATTTTTGAAGGTACAAATAATGAGCTCTACCTAGTGGATAATGTGTATCCAAAGATAGATGAGCTAAATATTGAACCTACCAGAAAGGTTATCCAATCTGTATTTGAAAAGCACATTGTACATGCCCCAGGCATGGAAAAAATCAGGGAAATGGTAACAGGTAACATCATGCCAACCCCTGGTGCTGTAATGGAGGCCAGTCAACTCTTATACAATGAAATAGGGGATTTACTAACTATTGATGTTGGTGGAGCCACAACTGATATACATTCAGTTACTGAGGATAGTGAGGAAATATCAAGAATTATACTAAGTCCTGAACCCATGGCCAAGAGAACTGTAGAAGGGGATTTGGGAGTATATGTTAATATGAGAAACATTGTTGAAATGATTGGAGAGGAGACCCTTATGGAGGAGCTTGACCTTGATGAAGGAGCCTTTTCCAATCTCATTGCCCATCATAAACCTATCCCTAAAAGTGAACTGGAAAAGAGATTTGTGGAGATTTTAGCCCAACATGCAACTATTACCGCTGTAAAAAGACATGGAGGAAGATTAAAGAACCTTTATGGTCCAAGTGGTAAAAAGACCATTGCAGAAGGTAAGGATTTAACAGGAGTCAAATATTTAATTGGTACAGGTGGAGCCTTAACCAGACTGCCAGGTCGAGTGGAAATACTCAAGATGATTCCTGAATCAAACAATGGAACAGATTTACTGCCTAATAAGGATGTTGAAATACTAATTGACAACCATTACATCGTGGCATCCCTTGGAGTAATGAGTAAGAAATATCCTGAAGCTGCACTGGACTTATTATTGAAAAGCTTTGGAATAAGGAGTTAGGAGGGAGCTATGGGTTATCCAAGAGTTGTTGTAGACACTAAGATAATAAAAGAAAATGTTGAATGTATTGTAAAGAAGACAAGAGATAAAAACATAAGCCTTGCAGGAGTTACTAAGGGATTTTGTGCATACCCAGAAATTGCCATGGCTTATGTTGGAGGTGGAGTGGATTATCTGGCTGATTCTAGATTGCAAAACTTGAAGAAGTTGAAGGACATCAATATACCTAAGATGATGCTAAGACTTCCTATGATATCTGAAGCTGATGATACAGTTAAATATGCTGATATTTCATTAAACTCAGAGGTTTCAACCATAAAAGCCTTAGATAAGGCTGCTAAGACCATTGATAAGATTCATGATATAATAGTAATGGTAGATTTAGGAGACTTAAGGGAAGGATACTTCAAAGAGGAAGATCTATTTAAAGCAATTGAAGAAGTAAAAAAACTATCCAATGTAAAGATCAAGGGCTTGGGAGTTAACCTGACTTGTTATGGAGGTGTAATTCCCAAAACTGATATTTTAGACAGATTAACAATTCTAGCTAAGAAGATAGAGGATGCACATGGTCTAGATCTTGATATTATATCAGGGGGTAATTCCAGTAGTATATATTTACTTGATGATGGACTTCCTGATAGAATAAATAATCTAAGACTAGGTGAAGCTATAATTCTGGGAACTGAATCTGCCTACGGAAAAACAATACCTGGAACAAATCCAAATGCATTTACTCTTGAGGCAGAAATCGTTGAAATTAAGGAAAAACCATCTGTTCCAACAGAAGAAATAGGAAGAGATGCCTTTGGACAGGTTCCTACCTTTACTGATAGAGGGATTAGAAGGAGAATGTTACTGGCAGTTGGAAAGCAAGATGTGGACATTGATACCTTGTTTCCAAAGGATAAGGACTTAATTGTTCTTGGTGGAAGTTCTGATCACCTGATTGTTGATAGTTCTGATTCCAAGAAAGACTATAAGGTTGGAGACATTGTATCCTTCAATATGCACTATGTATCAATGCTTAGGGTAATGACCTCAGAGTATGTTGAAAAAGTTATAATTTAATTTATGGGTGTACTTTACTACTGTGGAGTACACCTTTCAAATTAGTAAGAAAATATGGTATAATCCTAATATTAAGTATAAGAGGATGATAGAAATGGATTTATTTACCTTGTCAATGGAGGACAATTTAAAAAGTACTGCACCCCTTGCTGATAGAATGAGACCTGTTTCTCTTGAGGAATTTGTTGGTCAAAGTCATATTCTTGGTGAGGGTATGTCCTTGTATAGATCTATTAAAGCTGATAGGATTAACTCCATGGTTTTTTATGGACCTCCTGGAACAGGAAAGACAACCTTGGCCATGATTATTGCCAATCAAACCAGGATGAGATTTGAAAAGCTTTCTGCTGTAACGGCAGGAGTTAAAGATATCAGAGAAGTGGTTGCTAGAGCTGAAGAAAGTCTTAAAATGACAAAGAAAAGGACCATTTTATTTGTTGATGAGATTCATAGATTTAATAAATCTCAACAGGATGCTTTGCTTCCCTTTGTTGAAAGGGGAATAATAATTTTAATTGGTGCCACAACGGAAAATCCTTTTTTCGAAGTAAACAAAGCCCTTCTTTCCAGGGCAATGGTCATTGTTCTTCACCCTCTAAATAAGAAAGACCTTGAAAAGTTATACAAGAGGGCATTGGAGGATAAGGAAAAAGGACTTGGAAATTACAAGGTAGAAATAGATGAAGATGCAAAGGAGTACCTCTTCACCATATCTCAAGGGGATGGTAGGATACTACTTAATTCTCTAGAAATAGGAGTCTTATCAACTGATCCTGATGATGGGGGAATAAGGAGAATAGGAATTGATGGTATTAAAGAATCCATACAAGTTAAGACTGCTAAGTATGACAAGGGTGGAGATGAACACTACAATACCATATCTGCCTTTATAAAGAGCATGAGAGGATCTGATCCCAATGCCACCTTGTATTATCTGGCAAAGATGATAAATGCAGGTGAGGATCCCAAGTTTATTGCCAGGAGAATAGTTATTTGTGCCAGTGAGGATGTTGGGAATGCAGATCCACAAGCCCTTGTGGTGGCTAACTCTGCCTTTCAGGCGGTTAACTTAATAGGAATGCCAGAAGGTAGGATAATCCTATCACAAGCTGCTCTCTATGTAGCAACTGCTCCTAAATCCAACAGTGCCTTAATTGGAATTGACAAGGCTTTGGATGATATAAGAAATGAAGAAATTGGAAATGTTCCAAAGCACTTACAAGATGGACATTATGGAGGGGCTAAGGCATTGGGAATTGGAGTGGACTACAAGTACCCCCATGACTACACCAACCATTATGTTAAGCAAGATTATTTGCCTCCTGGAATGGAAGATAGGGTATACTATGAACCTTCTGGAATTGGCTATGAGAAAAAGATAAGGGAACGTCTGGAATTTTTGAAGGAAAATACAGGTTTGACAAAATAATATAAACTGATTATAATGATACAAAGTGAATATTGCTTTGATAGGGACAGTAAATAAGAGAAGTAGTTGTAGGGAGCTGGTAATAGTGGGACACCAGTACGAAGCTTTTATTGAAGAACACCCTGGAGCTTTTGACCGAAAAGAATTCTTAGTAGGCTCAAACGAATGGCTATCGTTATCAGCTATAAGTGGCTAAATGCAATTTAGGTGGTACCGCGGAAGTTAACCTTTCGTCCTTATATATTTGAGGATGAGAGGTTTTTTATATTTATAATAAATTGGGGAGGTATATTATGAAACTATCAATAAAGGATATTTTTAGAAATTCTGAAAACTATCTAGAAAAGGAAGTTGTGCTGCAAGGATGGATCAGAACATCAAGATCTTCAAAGGCTTTTGGATTTATTGAATTAAACGACGGGTCATTTTTTAAGAATATACAGATTGTTTATGACGATTCCTTAACAAATTTTGCTGAAGTTGAAAAATTTGCTATTTATTCAGCCTTAACTGTAAGGGGGAAGTTAATTTCCACTCCAGGAGCAAAGCAAGCATTTGAAATAAAAGCTGAAGAAATAATCCTTGAAGGATCATCAACAAGTGATTATCCCATTCAAAAGAAAAGACATACTCTTGAGTACTTAAGAACAATTGCTCATTTAAGACCTAGGACCAATACCTTAAGTGCTGTATTTAGAGTAAGATCAGTACTAGCTTTTGCTATTCATAAGTTTTTCCAAGAAAGAGGATTTATCTATGTTCATACTCCAATTATAACTGCATCTGATGCTGAGGGAGCAGGAGAAATGTTTAGAGTAAGTACTCTTGATATGTACAACCCGCCTAAAAATGAGGATGGAAAGATTGACTTCAGCGAAGACTTCTTTGGCAAAGAGACCAATCTAACAGTTAGTGGCCAATTGGAAGGGGAAGCTTTTGCCTTGGCCTACAAGAATATATACACATTTGGACCAACTTTCAGAGCTGAGAACTCAAATACTGCAAGACATGCTGCAGAGTTTTGGATGATTGAACCAGAGATAGCATTTGCAGAACTTAAGGATAATATGGAACTTGCTGAAGACATGTTCAAGTACATTATAAAGTATGTTCTTGAAAATGCACCTGAAGAGATGGAGTTCTTCGATTCCTTTATTAACAAGGGTGTTATTGAAAGACTTGAAAGTATAGTTAACTCAGATTTCGGAGTTGTAACATATACAGAAGCAATAGAGCTATTGAAGGAGTCCAAAAAAGAATTCCAATACCCAGTTCAGTGGGGGATTGATCTTCAAACAGAACATGAGAGATATATAACTGAAGAGATATTTAAGAAGCCAGTATTTGTAATTGATTATCCTAAGGAGATCAAGGCCTTCTACATGAGAGTAAATGAAGACAACAAAACCGTTGCTGCCATGGACCTTCTTGTTCCTGGAGTTGGTGAGATAATTGGAGGCAGCCAAAGGGAAGAAAGATATGAAGTCTTAGAACAGAAGATAAGGGATAATGACATGGCTCCAGAAGACTACTGGTGGTATATGGAACTTAGAAAGTATGGTGGAACCAAGCATGCTGGATTTGGACTTGGATTTGAAAGAGCTGTTATGTATATAACTGGCATAACTAACATAAGAGATGTGGTTCCTTTCCCAAGAACTGTAAAGTCCTGTGAATTCTAATTATAGCTTGCTTTAAATGTTTAAATTTGCTATAATCATACCTAAATTAATATGACTTTGAAGGGAAGTAGTAGGATTTGGAGTTTTTAAGAGAGCTGTTGGTTGGTGAAAGACAGTAAACAAATAATCTGAACTCGTCCTTGAGTTTCTAATGTATAAGTTAGACGGTTATCCTACGTTAAAAGGATATGAGTGGATTAATCAATAAGAGTGGTACCGCGGAATAACCTTTCGTCTCTAAGACGAAGGGTTTTATTTTTTGATATTTTAGGAGGGTAAAAAAATGAGAGAGTATAATCCAAAAGTCATTGAAAAAAAATGGCAGGATATATGGGATGAAAAAAAGGTATACGAGGCTTCAAACTCCAGTGATAAGGAAAAGTTTTACGCATTGGTAGAATTTCCTTACCCATCAGCAAATGGACTTCATGTTGGACATCCAAGACCTTATACAGCCTTGGATATTGTTGCTAGAAAGAGAAGATACCAGGGATACAATGTCCTATTTCCCATGGGATGGGATGCCTTTGGTCTTCCAACGGAAAACTTTGCCATTAAGAATAAAATTCATCCTAGGATTGTAACAGAAAAGAACGTTGAGAGATTCAAGGGACAACTTAAGAGCATTGGATTTTCTTTTGACTGGTCCAGGGAAGTGAACACAACAGATCCTAATTACTATAAGTGGACCCAGTGGATATTCCTTAAACTATTTGAAAAAGGTCTTGCTTACAAGCAGGAAATGCCCATAAACTTCTGTACATCATGCAAGGTAGGACTAGCCAACGAAGAAGTTGTTGGGGGAGTATGTGAAAGATGTGGAAGTGAAGTTATTAGAAGAGTAAAGAATCAATGGATGTTAAAGATCACTGAGTATGCTGAAAGATTAATTAATGATCTGGACACCGTTGATTATATAGAAAGGGTTAAGACCCAGCAGATCAACTGGATTGGCAAGAGTGTTGGTGCCGAGATTGACTTTAAGGTTGCTGCTGGAAATGATACTCTGAAGGTATTTACTACAAGACCAGACACCCTTTTTGGGGCAACATATATGGTACTAGCTGCTGAGCATCCCTTGATTGATAAGTATAGGGGTATAATTGAAAACTTTGATGAAGTTGAAACTTACAGAGATGAGGTAGCTAAGAAATCTGATTTTGAAAGAACTGAATTGGTAAAAGAAAAAACTGGGGTTCCATTAAAAGGCTTAAGTGCCATTAATCCAGCCACAGGGAAGGAAATTCCCCTTTGGGTTTCTGATTATGTCCTTATGACTTATGGAACTGGGGCAATTATGGCAGTACCTGGTCATGACCAAAGAGACTGGGAATTTGCAAGGAAGTTCAACCTTCCAATAGTTGAAGTTATAAAGGGAGGAGACTTAAGTGTTGAAGCCTATACTGATACAAACTCTGGCACTCTTGTTAACTCTGACTTCATAAATGGAATGGAAGTTAAGGATGCAATCCAGTTTATGATTAATTGGTTGGTTGAGAAGAACTTAGGTGATAAGAAGGTAAATTACAAACTAAGAGACTGGGTTTTCTCAAGACAGAGATATTGGGGAGAACCAATTCCTTTGGTTCATTGTAAGGATTGTGGATGGGTTCCTCTTCCTGAAGAAGAACTACCACTTATGTTACCAGAAGTTGACAATTATGAGCCAACAGAAACTGGGGAGTCCCCATTGGCTAATATTCATGACTGGGTTCATACTACTTGTCCAAAATGTGGAGGACATGCCCATAGAGAAACAGATACCATGCCACAATGGGCTGGGTCTTCATGGTACTTCCTAAGATATATGGATCCTCACAATAATGAAGCCTTGGCAGGTGAGGAAGCTCTTGAGTACTGGTCACCTATTAACTGGTACAATGGTGGAATGGAACATACAACCCTTCACTTACTTTATTCAAGATTCTGGCATAAATTCCTTTATGATATAGGAGTTGTTCCCACATCTGAGCCTTATGCCAAGAGAACATCCCATGGTATGATCCTTGGAGACAATAATGAAAAGATGTCCAAGTCCAGAGGAAATGTTGTAAATCCTGATGATATTGTCAATGAGTTTGGTGCGGATACCTTAAGAACTTACGAGATGTTTATAGGGGATTTTGAAAAGAGTGTTCCCTGGTCTGAAAATGGAGTTAAAGGGTGTAGAAGGTTCCTTGATAGAGTATGGAGATTACAAGATATCATAGTTCCTGGAGATGAGTATACACCTGAATTGGAATCATCAATTCACAAGACAATTAAAAAGGTTTCAGAGGATTATGAAACCTTGAAGTTCAATACTGGTATTGCTGCTCTTATGAGCCTGCTAAATGAGTTTAATGAGCATGGTGAGATAAATAAGGCTGACTTTAGAACCTTCTTGATTCTTCTAAATCCAGTTGCTCCTCATATAACTGAAGAACTATGGGAGGAAGTTGGATTGGATGGGTACCTATTCCAGGTAACTTGGCCAGAATATGATGAAGATAAGACTATTGACAAGGTATTTGATCTACCTGTTCAGATTAATGGTAAGGTTAGGGGCACTGTTGTTATATCCCTTGGAGAAGCTCAGGAGAGTATTAAGGAGAAGATATTAAGCAGTGATTCCATTAGTAAATTCTTGGAGGGTAAGAATGTTGTTAAAGAAATTTATGTTCCTTCCAAGATATACAATATTGTTGTAAAATAGGTTAAAATATGTGATAATGATTCTGTTACTATAGTGTAGCAGGATCATTTTCCATTTTTAAAAGGAGGGATATAATGTCGGTTAAAATAATTACAGACAGCACTAGTTATCTGGACAAGGAATATGCTATAAGTGAGAATATTACTGTTGTTCCCCTTACCTATATCTTTGATGGAGTTGACTATCATGAAGGATTTAAAGGTGAGTTTGATGACTTCTTCCACAAGTTAGAATCAACTAAACTTTTTCCAACGACTTCTCAACCAGCTGCTGGAGATTTTTATGAAGCTTTCCTGGAGGGTTTAAGGGACTATGATGAAATAATAGCTATTGTTTTATCTTCTAAAATTAGTGGTACTTTTGCCAGTGCACAAATGGCTAAGGATATGTTAGAGGATAAAAAAGTAACTATTGTAGATAGCTTGAACGCTGCTTCAACATTAAAATTCTTAGTTGAAGATGCTGTAGCTATGAGTAAGGAGGGAAAGACTGCAGCAGAAATTGCAGATTTTCTAAATGAAAAGAAAAAACACTTGGATGTTTTAATAACTACTGATACCTTGGAGTATCTATCAAGAGGTGGAAGGTTATCTTCCGTTCAATCAAGCATTGGCAACCTTCTAAACATCAAACCTATAATTAGACTTATTGATGGAGAGCTAAAGCTGATTGAAAAGGTAAGAGGTAAGAACAAGGCTATAGACAGAATTACTGAATTGGTTAATCCCAATGTAAAGAGAATAGCTATTTGTCATATTCTTAATATACAGGAAGCCGAAACAATGAAAGCTAAGCTTGAAGGAAAATTTCCCCATGCAAGGGTAACAATAGAAGACTTAGGTCCAGTTGTGGGATCTCATTTAGGACCTAAAACACTAGGATTGTGTATTTATTAATTTAGCCTAGTAATGCCTTATACATTTTTAAGTATAGGGCATTTTTTTATATCTTTTGAATCATCATGTGTTATAATAGTAACGAAACGATTTCCTAAAAATTACGGAGGTGCAGTAAATGAGGAAAATTTTAATTACTGGCGCACTTGGACAAATTGGTTCTGAGTTAGCTGTAAAAATGAGAGGTATCTACGGGAACGATAATGTAATAATGAGTGATTTACAAGCTAAAGATACTCACAAGGATCTAATCGAAAGTGGTCCATTTGAAACTATAGATGTTCTGGATACAAAAAAAATGGCTGAGGTTGTGGATAAGTATAATGTAAATACTATCGTAAATCTTGCAGCTATTCTTTCAGCAGTTGGAGAGAAGAATCCTGCTCTTTGCTGGAACATAAATATGAATGGATTATACAATGTGCTTGAACTTGGAAGAGAAAAGAACTTGTCAATTTTTACACCAAGCTCCATAGCTGTATTTGGAGAATCAACCCCAGCTGATAATACTCCACAAGATACCATAATGAGACCATCAACCATGTATGGTGTTACCAAGGTATCAGGAGAGCTTCTTTGTGATTACTACAATCAAAAGTATGGCGTGGATACAAGGGGAGTAAGATTCCCAGGATTAATATCTTATGATACACTTCCTGGAGGAGGAACCACTGATTATGCTGTTCATATCTATTATGATGCACTTAAGAAAAAAGAATACACATCCTTTATAGATAAGGGAACTAAAATGGACATGATGTATATGCCTGATGCTTTAAAGGCCATTGTTACTTTGATGGAGGCTGATGGAGAAAAGTTGATCCATAGAAATGCATTCAATATCACTGCCATGAGTTTTGATCCTGAGGAAATTGCAGCATCCATAAGAAAATATATCCCAGGATTTGTATTAAACTACCAGGTTGATCCAGTTAGACAAGGAATTGCCAATTCATGGCCAAACTCCTTGGATGATAGTGCTGCTAGAGCACAATGGGGATGGAAACCAGAATATGATCTTGATAGAATGACTCAGGACATGCTTGAAAAACTTAGAACTAAGTTGGATATTAAGTAAGAAAAATTATATAAAAAGCCTTTGAAACTGCGATAAATAGCCATATCGCAGTTTCATTTTTTTCTGGTTATAATGTTGACAATATTACACGGATATAATATACTGATATAGGAAAACCAACTAATCTAGTTGGGATTAATGAGGTGATTAAAATGAGGTTGTCAACTAAAGGCAGATACGGTCTTATGGCTATGTATCAATTAGCTCAAGACCATGGTGAAGGACCAATATCATTAAAATATGTTGCAGACAAACAAGGCTTATCTGAGAATTACCTGGAGCAATTATTCTCAAGTCTAAAAAAAGATGGACTGCTTAACAGTGTTAGAGGGGCATATGGAGGTTATATGCTTTCCAGAACTCCAGAAGAAATAACTGTTGGAGAAGTTCTAAGATCCTTGGAAGGACAAATGTCTCCTTCTGAATGTGTGGATCAAGGTTTTGATTGTAATAGGGAAGATAACTGTGCAACAAGATGGGTATTGGGGAAAATCAAAGATAGTATCGACCAAGTCATTGATTCTATAACTTTAGCTGATATGGTAAATGACAGCGTTGATATTGATAAGATATAGGAGGCTATAAAATGGGAAAAATGATTTATATGGATCATTCCGCAACTACTCCGGTTAAGAAGGAAGTATTGGATGAAATGCTACCTTATTTTTCCGAGTTCTATGGGAATCCATCTAGCGTTTATGCTCTTAGTAATCAATCTAAGGTTGCTATAGATAAGGCAAGGGAACAGGTTGCAAAGGCTCTTGGTTCCAAAAAGACAGAAATTTACTTTACAGGTGGCGGATCTGAGTCAGACAACTGGGCAATTAAAGGTGTAGCCTTTAAGAACTTTGACAAGGGCAACCATATAATAACAACTAAGATTGAACACCATGCAGTTTTACACACATGTGAATACTTAGAAACAAAGGGCTTTGAAGTAACATATCTTGATGTGGATGAATATGGTATGGTGAGCTTGGAGGATCTTGAAAGGTCCATTAAGGATACGACAATCCTTATTTCCATTATGTTTGCCAACAATGAAATTGGAACTATTCAACCTATAAAGGAAATTGGAGCCTTAGCTAAAAAACATGGAGTATTATTCCACACTGATGCTGTTCAGGCTGTGGGAAGTATAGAAATTGATGTAAAGGATATGAACATAGACTTATTATCACTTTCAGCTCATAAACTTTATGGACCTAAAGGTGTTGGTGCCTTATATATCAAGCAAGGATTGAAAATTGATTCTCTTATAACTGGTGGAGCTCAAGAGAGAAATAAAAGAGCCGGAACTGAAAACATAGCTGGAATTGTTGGCCTAGGAAAGGCAATTGAACTTGCCTATGAAAATTTAGAGGACAACAACAAGAAGCTTATCTCCTTAAGGGAGAGATTGATTAAGAATATATATGAAAAAATAGATTATGTAAGACTAAATGGTCATCCAACTGAAAGATTACCTGGAAATGTAAACTTCTGTTTCCAGTTTATCGAAGGAGAAGCCCTATTATTAAGTCTTGATATGATGGGAATTGCAGGTTCCAGTGGATCTGCTTGTACATCAGGAAGTCTTGACCCATCCCATGTATTACTAGCAATAGGATTATCCCATGAAATTGCTCATGGATCTTTAAGATTATCCTTAGGTACGGCAAACACAGAGGAAGAAGTTGATTATGTGGCTGAATCTCTTGTGGGTATAGTAGATAGATTGAGAAAGATGTCACCATTATATGAAAATATTCAGGGGGGAAATTAATGTATTCAGAAAAAGTAATGGAACACTTCATGCAGCCTAAAAATGTAGGTGAAATAGAAAATGCTGATGGAGTCGGAGAAGTAGGGAATGCAAAATGTGGCGATATAATGAAAATGTATTTAAAAATTGATGGAGATATTATAACGGATGTTAAATTCAAGACCTTCGGTTGTGGGTCTGCCATAGCATCATCCAGCATGGCAACGGAGCTAATCAAGGGTAAAACAGTAACTGAGGCTATGAATTTAACTAATAAGGCAGTAGCTGATGCCTTAGATGGACTACCTCCAGTAAAGATGCACTGTTCAGTATTGGCTGAACAAGCAATTAAATCAGCTCTTGTTGATTATTCTCATAAATCTGGGGTAAAAATTGAAGGATTAGAAGATGTAGACTTTGATGATGAACATCTACATGACCTTCCTGAAGAAGACTAATCAAGACTTTTAAAGACTTTGGTTCGATGGCTTAATACATCCAGCCATGGTCTTTTATTATTATGAGGTGGAGACTTATGACTATTAGTGCAGCTCCAGTATTATTTGTTCAATTGGTATGGATATTAACTTCAATACTACTTGCCTTTTCCATATATTATTTGATACATATTGGAAATAGGTTTGTTCCTGCCAGAAAAGTAATAAAGTACAATACTAAGATTATCCTTTGGACAATTATTTCTCTCTTTGCCCTTTATTTCATAAGAGCAATATTCAATAGATATCAACTGGTATCAGATACCTTCTTTACCATTATATTTTCTATTATTATTGCCTATTTCTTAAATCCACTCGTCAATTATTTTGAGAAAAAGGGAATAAAGAGAACCCTCTCCACTGGACTAGTATATTTACTAATCCTAGGAGTAATTGTAATACTATTTGTACTTGTATTACCTAGAACTGGTAGGGAGTTAAGAAGGCTGGCAGTTAATTTTCCTGAATATATAACAAGTATTACCACCTGGTCACAAAATTTCTATGGTAAATATACTGAAACCGTGGGGGAGATGCCAGAATTAATGGTATCTGTGGAGAAGATATTCTCCCAGAACATAGAAATGCTTCAATCAAATCTGGCAGCTGGTATGGAAAAGTTCATTTTTGGTGTGGTTGGACTATTCTCAAGGATAATAAGCTGGATCTTAACCCCCATATTGACCTTTTATTTTCTAGCTGATAAGGACCACTTTATTGGAAGGATTATAAAGTTAATACCAAAATCAAAGGAAAAAGAATTACTAGGTTTGGCTAAAGAAATTGATGAAGCCCTGTCATCCTTTATTAGAGGAAGACTTTTCATGGCTGTGGCTGTTGGAATTACAACCACCATATTCCTTTTTATTGTAGGAGTGGAATTTGCCATAGTAATTGGCTTTATAACTGGATTAGCTGACATAATACCATACATTGGACCCTTCCTGGGATTCTTACCTGCTGTTATATTCGCCTTTATGGCAAGTCCCATTAAAGCCTTGTGGGTTGGGGTATTCTTTATATTGATTCAATGGGTAGAAAACAATATACTTGCCCCTAAGATCCTAGGGCAGTCAACTGGAATTCATCCTCTAACTGTATTATTATCAATAATAATCGGTGGAACAATATTTGGTGTAATGGGTATGATTCTTTCTGTACCTTTTGTATCGGTTTCAATAATTCTATATAAGTATATCAAGGAGAAAATAAACCAGAGAATAGCTTCAAATACCTAGTTAAAATTGACAAAAGCTCGCTATTACTTTAAAATAGTATAGATAGTATACAACCTCCCCAAGGGGAGGATTTTCTAAATTTAGGATGGGGTGTTGTTATATGAAAAAAGTTGGACTTCATGAAATAAGAAAAGAATATTTGGATTTTTTCAGAGAAAAAGGTCATCTAGTGGCTCCAAGTTTTTCTCTAGTTCCAAAGAATGACAAATCGTTATTATTAATAGGTGCTGGAATGGCTCCACTAAAGCCTTACTTTACCGGAGATGCAACACCACCTAATTCCAGAATGGCAACTTGTCAAAAATGTATTAGAACTGGTGACATAGACAATGTTGGAAGGACTGCAAGGCATGCAACCTTTTTTGAAATGCTTGGCAACTTCTCTTTTGGAGATTACTTCAAGAAGGAAGCTATTCTTTGGGCATGGGAATTCTTAACTGAAAGAATGGGTTTAAAACCAGAAGAATTATGGGTTAGTGTCTATCACGAAGATGATGAAGCCTATGAAATATGGAATAAGGTAGTTGGAGTTCCAGAGGAAAAGATTGTAAGACTTGGTAAAGAAGATAACTTCTGGGAACTTGAGGTTGGTCCTTCAGGTCCTTGTTCTGAAATATATGTTGACAGGGGTTTGTCATATGGTTGTGGCCATGAGGATTGCAAACCAGGATGTGACTGCGATAGATTTCTTGAAGTATGGAACCTAGTATTTACTCAGTTTGACAAGGATGAGAAGGGAGTATATCATCCCCTACCAAATCCAAATATTGACACGGGAATGGGACTTGAAAGAATTGCAGCAATCATGGAAAATGTTGACACCATATTTGATATTGGTGCAATTAATGACATATTAAATAGGGTATGTTCCATCAGCGGATACCAATACAAGTCGGATCCCAACAAGGATGTTTCAGTAAGACTTATAACTGACCACACTAGGGCTATGACCTTCCTGGTTTCTGATGGGGTTATTCCCAGTAACGAGGGAAGAGGATATGTATTAAGAAGGTTGATAAGAAGAGCTGCAAGACATGGAAAACTCCTGGGCATTGAAAAAGGCTTTCTTGATGAAATGGCTGGAGTTGTAATTGACTCCTGGTCAGTGGAGTACAAGGAGTTAAAAGAAAATGAAGCTCAGATTAAGAAGGTAATTAGAACTGAAGAAAATAAATTCCAAGAAACTATAAATCAGGGTCTTTCAATTCTTGATGAGTACATTGAAGAGATGAAGGATAATGATAGTGATGTCTTCTCTGGTGAAAGAGCATTTAAACTTTACGATACCTTTGGATTCCCCTTGGAGTTAACCAAGGAGATTCTGGATGAGAAGGGAATAAAATTAAATACTGAAGAATTCAATAGACATATGGAAGAGCAAAGAAATAGAGCTAGAAGTGCCAGACTTGAAACCGATGGAGGATGGGGTGGAAAGGAAGATGAAGACCTTACTAAGGGACTTGAGTCTAAATTCTTAGGCTACCTTACTACATCATCAACATCAAAGGCTATAGCCTTGTTCAAAGAAGGTGAGAGGGTTAGTCTCCTATCTGAAGGGGAGATTGGTTCTGTAATCCTGGATGAAACCCCTTTTTATGGAGAATCTGGTGGACAGGTTGGAGATAAGGGTGAGTTTATATTTGAAGGTGGCAGGGCAGTAGTTGAAGATACAAAGGTAACAAAAGAAGGCGCGCAAATTCATCTGATAAGGATAGAAGAAGGAACTCTAAAAGAGGACATGACCTTAAGAGCAAGGGTTGAAGATGAATTAAGAGATGGAACCAGAAGAAATCACTCAGCTACTCATCTACTACACAAGGCCTTAAAAACAGTACTAGGTTCCCATGTAAATCAGGCTGGATCTCTTGTTACTCCAATAAGATTAAGGTTTGACTTTACTCACTTTGAAGGCATTAGCAAGGAGGACCTTCTAAGAATAGAAGATCTTGTTAACACTCAAATCCTGGCTGGATTACCAGTGGACACTGAAGAAAACACTCTTAAGGAAGCTCAGGAAAGAGGAGTTATAGGTTTGTTCGAAGAAAAGTATGGTGAAAGGGTAAGAGTTGTCACCATGGGTGACTATTCCATGGAACTTTGTGGTGGAACCCACGTTTCAAATACTGGACAAATTGGCTTATTTAAAATAGTTTCTGAGGCAAGCATTGCTTCTGGTGTAAGAAGAATTGAAGCACTAACTGGCAAAAATGTATATAATTATATAAACGAAATGGAAAATGAAGTTGAAGAAATTGCCCACATTATGAAATCCACTAAGTTGAATCTAAGGGATAAAGCAATAGGCTTGATGGAAGAAATAAAGGAAAAGGATAGAGAGATCTCTAAGTTGAAGGATAAACTCTCTGCTAATATTGCAGATGAAATCCTATCCAGTGCTCTTGAAATTGAAGACTTTAAGCTCATAACCTACACTGTAAGTGATCTTGATATGAATGGTCTTAGAAACCTTGGAGATGAACTTAAGGCAAGATTACATTCTGGTGTAGTAGTACTGGCATCAACCCTTGATAACAAGTTGTCCTTTGTTGCCATGGCAACTAAGGATGTAACCAGCAAGGGAGTCCATGCTGGTAATATAGTTAAAAATGTTGCATCCTTAACCGGGGGTAGTGGTGGTGGAAGACCAGAAATGGCCCAAGCTGGTGGAAAGGATGTATCCAAGGTAAAGGAAGCTATGGATTCTGTGTTAGAGTTTGTTAAAGGCCAACTAAGGTAATTATTTTTACTGATTCTTGTAAATTCAGTAGAATATAATTATGAACAAGAAAGATATTTAAGCTTAGTCTATTGTGAGAATAAACTTCCCACAATAGGCCATTATCATTTATAAATTTAAATGATAAAAAATAAATACCAAAGCCTTTAACATATGGTATAATAGACTAAGGGGTGGTATTGTGAACGATAAAATGAATGAAACCATGAAATTTGAAGCCACAAAAGAAACACCAGTTGAACCAAAGGAAATATTATTTTCAGTTTTTGACTCATTAGAAGAAAAGGGTTACAATCCCATTAATCAAATTATAGGGTACATCCTATCAGGTGACCCAACCTATATTACAAGCCATAACAATGCAAGGACGTTAATTAGAAAGATCGAGCGAGACGAGTTGTTGGAGGAATTACTTCGAGCATACTTAAAGAGCAATAAAGATTAATCATAATGAGATGGGTGGCTAAGGGGCTATCCATCTTAATTTATGTTTAAATAAGGAGTAGACTTAAATTGGAAAGAGTATTTTTAGGTAATACGGATATAAGGGTATCAAGATTGTGTTTTGGCTCTCTTACCATGACACCATTTCAAGCAAATCTATCAATTAAGGAAGGGGCAAACCTAATTAAGTACGCTTATGAAAAGGGTATAAACTTCATTGATACTGCTGAAATTTATGACAACTATGATTATATAAAAGAGGGCATAAGGGGCATAAGAAGAGATGATTATCATATAGCTACAAAGACTTATGCTTACACTGAAGAAATGGCCGAAGAATCCCTTAAAAAGGCTTTAAAAGAACTTAATACTGACTATATAGATATATTCTTATTACATGAACAAGAAAGCATACATACCATAAGAGGACATTTTCCTGCTATAGAGTATTTACTCAAGGCAAAGGAAAGGGGCTATATCAGAGCCTTGGGAATTTCAACCCACAGGATTGAAGGGGTCAAGGGCTTTATTGAGACCAAGGAACTAGATATAATACACCCCATAGTTAATAAGGCTGGTATAGGAATCCATGATGGAAGCATAGAAGATATGCTAGATCAGTTAAAACTTGCTAATAACATGGGCAAGGGAATTTATGGAATGAAACCCCTTGGAGGTGGACACCTTATAAGTTCAGTGGAGGATGCCTTTAATTTTGTAAGGGATCTGCCCTATATTAATTCCATAGCCATTGGTATGCAATCCTATGATGAAATTGACGCTGATGTTTCACTGATGGAAAATGGGTATATAAGAGAGGAATTAAAAAAAAATCTAAATAATATAAACAGAAGATTAATAGTCCATGACTACTGTCAAGGTTGTGGAGCTTGTGTAGAAAGATGCCAGCAGGGGGGAATTACTTTGATCGATGGACATGCAACCCCCAACGATAAGTGCATCCTATGTGGATATTGTGCCACAGTGTGTCCTGAATTTTGCATAAAAGTTATATAATGGAGAGAATATGGAGAGAATATTAGGACTTGATGTTGGAGAAAAGAGAATTGGTGTTGCTGTAAGTGATCCCTTGGGTTTTACTGCTCAGGGTGTAAAGACCATACACCGAGAAAGTAAGGTTAAGGATATGAAGGAGATTGAAGACCTTCTTATTAAGTATGATATAAAAAAGGTAGTAGTTGGAATGCCAAAGAACATGAATGGAACAATGGGTCCATCATCTGAAATGGTTAAAAAAGTTGCTGAGAAAATAAAGAATAAGTTTAATATAGAGCTGATATATGTTGATGAAAGACTGAGTACTGTCTCTGCAGAGAGAGTCCTTATTGAGGGCGATGTAAGAAGAGAAAACAGAAAAAAAGTTATCGATATGGTAGCTGCAACCTATATCCTACAGACTTATCTAGATACAAAGTAAAGGAGGATATTTATGACTGAAAAACACGTATTTTTTGATGAACTAGGAAATGAGATTGAATTTGTTGTAAAAGCTAAGTTTAGCCTAGATGAAGAAGATTATGTAGCCTTATTGCCTGCAAATGAAATAGACGCAATGACATATATTTTAAGAATTGAACTGGATGATAATGGTGATGAAGTCTTAGTGGGAATCGATGATGATGAGTTGGATGAAGCTAAGGAAGCATATGAAGAGTTAGTAAAACAACAATTACAATAAGGGTGGTGTAACTGTGGAAGCCATGATAAAGAATTATATGGAAAAACTACAAAGAGAAGGATACAAATACACTAATCAAAGAGAAGAGATCTTAAGGATTATAATGGACAAGAAGGATGACCATCTGTCATGTGAAGAGGTCCACAATATTGTATCCAAGGAAAATAAAGATGTTGGCATAGCCACAGTTTATAGAACCCTGCAATTATTTGAGAAGCTGAATTTTGTATATAAGATTAATTTTGATGATGGAGTATCGCGTTATGAACTAAACCTTGGAACGGAGAATCACCACCATCATCATTTAATATGCACTAGATGTGGAGCGGTAACTGAAGTGAAAATGGATTTATTGGAACTACTTGAAGATAATATCGAAAAGGAAGAAGGGTTCACAATCCAGGATCACAATGTTAAGTTCTACGGAATATGTAAAAAATGTAAAGAAAACGAAAAGTAAAGAACTTAAGGAGTGATAAAGTGGCAAAAAAGAATAAACTGAAAATAATCCCTTTAGGAGGGTTGGGAGAGATCGGTAAGAATATTACCGTTCATGAGTACAAGGATTCCATTTTGATAGTAGACTGTGGAATGACTTTCCCAGAGGATGAAATGCTTGGTATTGACATAGTAATACCAGATATATCCTACCTTATTAAGAATAAGGACAAAATAAAGGGGCTAGTACTAACCCATGGTCATGAAGATCATATTGGGGCAATTCCCTATGTGTTGAAAAAGATAGATATGCCCATATATGGAACCAAGCTGACATTGGGATTATTATCAAATAAACTAAAGGAACACAACCTTACAAATGTGGACTTGAACGTAGTAAATTATGGAGATAAGGTAAAGTTAGGATACTTTGAGGTTGAGTTCATACCAACGGTCCATTCTATTCCTGATTCAGCGGCTCTTGCAATTACCAGTCCTATTGGAACTGTAATTCAGACTGGTGACTTCAAGATTGATTTTACGCCAATTGAGGGTGCTAAAATGGACTTAGGAAGATTATCTGAACTGGGTAATAAGGGAGTACTTGCCCTATTATCTGATTCAACTAATGTTGTCAGACCAGGCTATTCCATGAGCGAGAGAATGGTAGGGGAGACCTTTAAGGATCTCTTCCATAAGGCTGAAGGTAGAATACTGGTGGCTACATTTGCATCAAATGTCTACAGGGTTCAGCAGATTATTGAAGCTGCAGAGTTAAACAATAGAAAAGTTGTTCTGTCTGGTAGATCCATGGTTAATACCACAACTGTTGCCTCTGAACTTGGATATTTAAGATTCAAGGAAGGTACCATAATTGACATCAAGGATATGAACAAGTATAGAAAAGATGAAATAGTTATAGCAATGACTGGTTCCCAAGGTGAGCCCATGAGTGCTCTAACTAGAATTGCATCAAATGAACACAGACAGATTGAATTATACAATGATGATCTAGTAATCCTATCTGCATCTCCAATTCCTGGAAATGAAAAGGCGGTTTCTAAGATTATTAATAAGTTGATTGAAAAAGGAACCAATGTGGTTTATGAATCATGGTCCGATATCCATGTTTCAGGCCATGCTAATCAGGAAGAACTAAAACTAATGCATAGTCTTGTAAAACCCAAGTACTTTGTACCAGTTCATGGAGAGATTAAACACCTTAAGATGCACGCTGAGTTAAGTAGGGAGATGGGAACTCCTCAGGAGAATATCTTTATCCTTGAAAATGGACAGACCCTTGAATTCACTAAGGATGATGCATCACTGGGAATGATGGTTCCATCAGGACAAATACTTGTGGATGGTTTAGGTGTCGGCGATGTTGGTAATATAGTTCTAAGAGATAGAAAGCATCTTTCAGAAGATGGACTAATCGTTGTGGTTGTTACCATGAATAAGGCAACTGGTCTAGTGGCTGCTGGTCCTGACATAGTATCAAGAGGTTTTGTATATGTTAGAGAATCAGAAGATTTAATGGTTGAAGCTAGAAAGGTTGTTAAGGATACCTTAAACAAATGTGAAGAAAAGAAGATAACTGATTGGTCAACAATAAAATCAAATGTAAGGGATGATCTAAGATCCTTCCTATACAGCACAATAAAGAGAAATCCAATGATCCTTCCAATTATTATGGAAGTGTAAGGGAGATATATAAATGACAACTAGACTTTTAATGTACCTGGGAATAATTATCCTGGGTGCAATTATTGGAGCAAAAGGTAAATTAAGTGAAAAACTCACAAAGAGACTGGGCAGCATACAAACTGCCTGTCTTCTTTTGTTACTTACGATAATGGGTATAAAGATAGGTATGGATGAAGGAGTTATTTCCTCTTTCCTAAGTATTGGCTATAAGGCCTTAATAATTAGTATATTCACCATTGGTATGAGTATACTATCTGTTATTATTCTTAAGCCATATGTTAAGGGGAGGAAGAGCCAATGACACTAAAAATCTTGTTATCTGTTATTTTTGGAGTAATACTTGGACTATTTATTCTTCCACTGGAAGTACTAAACTATACTGATCTATTAATTGATATTGGTCTAATGCTATTATTATTCTTTGTTGGTATTGAAATTGGAATGAATAGAAGTGTATTCACCAAAATTAAGGCAATGGGCTTTAAGATTCTGCTTATTCCCTTTGGAGTTATTTTTGGATCAATAATTGGTTCATTAATGGCAGGATTCTTCTTGAAAATGCCCATGAATGAAGCCGGTGCTGTGGGAGCTGGACTGGGATGGTATACACTTTCATCTATTCTCATGAGCAACTATTCAAATGAATTATCAGCCCTAGGCTTCTTAGCCAATGTGGTAAGGGAAATACTGGCCTTTATAATAATTCCCCTAGTAGCAAAGAAGATGGGATTCTTTGAAGCCATTGCTCCTGCCGGAGCTACTGCAATGGATACTGGACTTCCCATTATTTCCAGGGCAACAGATTCTGAAACTGCAATAGTGGCATTTATTACTGGTGTAATTTGTACATTTTCCGTGCCAGTATTGGTACCCTTGATACTAAATCTATAGAAAGAGAGGATGATCACATGAATATTAGATATTTAACCAAGGCTAGCTTAATTGCAGCAATTTATTTGGTTTTAATACTTATACAGGCACTGCCCTTTCCAGTGGCAAATTTAACCTTTGGACCAATTCAACTAAGACTTGCTGAAGGACTTACCTTGCTTCCTTTTGTGGAGCCTGCCGCAGTTCCTGGACTATTTATTGGAGTGTTATTGGCTAACTTTCTACTTGCTCCCTACTCTGGATTTGGACTAGTTGATATCATTGGGGGATCCCTGGTTACCCTGGCAGCTGCTTATCTTACATCAAAGGCTAAGAATAAGTATATGGCCATGATTCCACCTATAGTACTTAATGGACTTATTGTTTCCATCTGGGTTTCATACTTTACAAAAATCCCATATGTTTACACTGTTCTTGGTATTTCCGCTGGAGAAGCAGTATCGGTAGTAATCTTTGGTAGTATAATACTTTATGTTTACGAAAAGGCATCAAAATATAGAGAGTGGTAAGAGGGATTTAAATGGCAAGTATAAATGAAGACTATATAACAGACTATATAAGGGAACTTACCCCTAGGAGAAGTGAATTACTAACATCCTTAGAAGAGTATGCAAGAAAAGAAAATGTCCCCATAGTTGAGCCTGAAGTTGCTCAACTTATCAGAACTCTTGTAACCATGAACAAACCTAGGAATATTCTTGAGGTTGGAACTGCCATAGGTTATTCTGCAATCCTCATGGGGGAATCCTTAAGGGGAGACTGGCACATTACAACCCTGGAGAGAAGTCCTAAGATGATAGATCTTGCCCTTGAAAATATTAAAAGAGCAGGCTATGAAGATAGGATAAAGGTAATTGAAGGAGATGCCAGGGAAACCTTTCCCCACCTAAGTTCAAAATATGACTTTATCTTTATTGATGCTGCCAAGGGTCATTATCTTGAGTTCTTCTCTTACGCCGCAGAACTATTAAATCCAGGAGGAATCATTCTTTCTGACAATGTTTTGTACAGGGGAATGGTAGCTACTGATGACTTAGTTGTTAGAAGACAAAGAACCATAGTAAATAGACTTAGAGAATACTTAAATCACATTAACTCCATAGATGGGTTTACATCTGCTGTAATCCCCCTTGGTGATGGTGTGGCTATAACATATAAGGAAACAGATTTGCAAATTTAGGAGGGCTTTATGAAAAAAATTGAACTATTGGCACCTGCTGGTGACTTGGAAAAATTAAAAATGGCTATTATCTACGGTGCTGATGCTGTATACCTAGGTGGAGAAGCATTTGGACTAAGGAAGGCTTCAAAGAACTTTGGCATTGATGAAATACAAGAAGGGGTTAACTTTGCCCATGAAAGAGGAAAAAAAGTCTATGTGACTTTAAATATAGTTCCCCACGACAAGGATATGGATGGTCTTGAGGAATATGTACTGGATCTAGAGAGAGTTGGAGTTGATGCTGTAATTGTATCTGATCCTGGAATGTATACTGTCATTAGAAACACAGTTCCCAATATGGAAATTCACATAAGCACTCAAGCTAGTGTTACAAATTATCAAACCATTATGTTCTGGTATAACCTAGGGGCTAGAAGAATTGTTCTGGCAAGGGAATTATCCTTTGAAGAAATAAGTAAGATTACTTCAAAGTTACCTGAGGATTTGGATATTGAGGCCTTTGTACATGGGGCCATGTGCATGAGCTACTCTGGACGATGCTTAATATCAAATTACATGACTGGACGAGATGCAAATATGGGGGATTGTGCTCAACCTTGCAGATATAAATACTATGTGGTGGAAGAAAAAAGACCTGGAGAGTACTTCCCAATTGAGGAACACGATGAAGGAACCTTCCTCTTTAACTCCAAGGATCTTTGTATGATAGAACACTTACCTGAAGTTGTCAATTCAGGAATTATGAGCTTGAAGATTGAAGGTAGAGTTAAGAGTGCCTACTATGTGGCAACTGTTATCAGATCCTATAGGATGGCCATTGATGAATATATGAAGGATCCTGAAAACTACAAGTACAATGAGGACTGGTTAAAGGAAATCAAGAAGGTAAGTCACAGGGACTTCACTACTGGCTTCTACTTTGGAAGACCCAAGGATGATGCCCAGGTTTACACTAGTTCATCCTACATCAGAGGCTATGACTTTGTAGGAATGGTTCTTGATTATGATGAAGAGACTAAAATAGCAACAATTGAACAGAGAAACCGAATCTTTGTTGGTGAGGAAGTTGAAGTATTTGGTCCTGGTAAGGATTACTTCACTCAAAAGATAGAGAAGATGTGGGATAAGAATGACAATGAAATTGAAGTTGCTCCCCATGCCCAACAAATCTTGAAGATAAAGATGGATTACCCTGTGGAAAGATATGACCTTGTAAGAAAAGGAAGGGAGGACTAAGATGAATAACCCAATTATTATTGGTATAGCTGGTGGTACTGGTTCTGGAAAATCTACTGTCACAAGAGAGATCTTTAATACTATTACTGATAAGAATGTTGCTGTTATTGAACAAGACTCCTATTACAAGGATCAATCAAACTTAAGTTTCAATGAAAGGGTAAAGACAAATTATGATCATCCCTTTGCCTTTGATAATACTCTACTGATCCAACACTTAAAAATGCTGGCTAATGGTGAACCCATTGAAAAACCTATTTATGATTTTGAAAATCACAATAGGAAGAAGGAAACAATTCTAGTTGAGCCCAGGGATATAATTATCCTTGAAGGAATCCTTATTCTTTATGATGAGGATTTAAGAGATCTTATGGATATTAAGATCTTTGTTGATACTGATGCGGATGTAAGGGTTATAAGAAGAATCTTAAGGGACATCAAGGATAGAGGAAGAACCCTGGATTCTGTAATACTTCAGTATATGTCCACCGTAAGGCCTGCCCATCTTCAGTTTGTTGAACCTACAAAGAGATACGCTGATATTGTAATCCCTGAAGGGGGATATAACAAGGTCGCCATTGATATAATTGTTGCAAAGATCAATGATATATTGAGTAAAAAGAGATAGGATTGAGTTAAGAATTTTAAATATTAGTTAATAAAACAATGAAACTATAAATTATTTAATAATAATATGACGAAAAGTTAATAATTAAGTGGTATTTTAAAACACTATTGGATATCCATAAATTAGACATTTAAATAGTGTTTTTATTATGGTTGAAATGGATATAAATCCATTACACATATTTAAAATGACATTATCATAAATGACATAATACTTTCTGAAATCAGTAACAGCATTGCAAAACCATGACAATTACAACTAATAATTTCATAAAATGGAATATAACTGGGGTAAAACTGAAATAAAATGTTGAAATTTTACGCTTTACATTGTAGAATAGAATAAAAGTAGTATCTTTTTAAATCTTTTAAATATTTAATCATATCCATTAATTTACTATAAAGAGAAGATGGTGAAAATATATGCAAAAATCAACCCTGAAAATTGGTGAACTTTTACTTTATGCAGGTAAAATTAGTTCTGAACAGCTTAATAAAGGTCTTGAAGCTCAGGGTGATAGCAATAGAAAACTGGGTGAAACATTAGTGGATCTAGGTTATGTAACCCAACAGGATATTGTTGAAGTTTTAGAGTTTCAACTTGGATTTCCCAGGGTAGATTTAAATAAATACGATGTAAATCAATCAGTAGTCAGTATTTTACCAGAGTCAATTGTAAGAAAATACAAAGTTTTACCAATAGATAAGAAAAATGATAAGTTGATAGTAGCAATGGTAGATCCACTTAACTTCTTCGCAGTGGATGATATTAGACTTTATACTAAAATGGAACTTGAATCTGTTTTGTCCACTCCAGATGACATTACTAAGCTAATAGAGAAATATTATACAGGTTCAACTACAAAAAAAGTTCTTGAAGAATTTTCAGAAGGCGAGGGTTCGTTTAAGGATAGTGAGATTGAACAAGAAGAGCAAGCAGAAGTTGCATCCGCACCAATAGTAAGACTTATAAACTCACTATTTGAACAAGCCACTAAAAGCAAAGCGTCAGACATTCATATTGAACCATATTCTGATGAAATTAGAGTCAGATTTCGTATTGATGGGGATCTCCGAGAGGTAATGAGTTTGCCTAGAAGTAATCTTTCTGCTATGATTACGCGTATTAAGATAATTGGAAAAATGAATATAGCAGAAAAAAGAATACCACAAGATGGTAGAGTTGAAACGAGAATTAATGACAGGGAAATAGATATGAGAATATCTACACTTCCTACAGTTTATGGAGAGAAAACTGTAATCAGATTATTAGATAAAACAAGCTTTAACTTTACCAAAGAAGGATTGGGTTTAAGTAAGAGGAATATGAATTTCTTTAATGACATACTTAAGTCACCTTTTGGTATGTTATTAGTTACAGGACCTACAGGTAGTGGTAAAACAACTACATTGTATACAGTACTTAGAGAATTAAATAAGATAGAAAAGAATATAATAACCGTTGAAGATCCTGTTGAATATAAACTTTCAGGAATCAATCAGGTTCAGGTAAATGTTAAGACTGGTCTTACATTTGCTTCTGGCCTTAGATCAATTTTGAGACAGGATCCTGATATAATTATGGTTGGAGAGATTCGTGATAGTGAAACTGCCCAGATTGCTGTTAGAGCAGCAATTACTGGTCATCTTGTATTATCAACACTACACACCAATGATTGTCCTTCCACAATAGCAAGGCTTATTGATATGGGAATTGAACCTTATATTGTATCATCTGCAGTTGTTGGGATAGTTTCTCAGAGACTTGTAAAAAGATTATGTGATATATGCAAGCAGCCATATGAGGCTTCATATGATGAATTAAAGATGCTTGAAAAGAGTGAAAATGAATCTTTAATTCTCCACAAGCCTGTTGGTTGCAATGCTTGTAATGCAGGTTATTCAGGCAGAGCCGCAGTGCATGAGATTATGCCAGTTAACGAAGAAATTCGTAAACTTATAGATTCAGGTGCAACTACTGATAAGATTCGTGAAAAAGCTGTAGAACAAGGAATGACTTCGCTTTTCGATTCAGCATTAGCACTTGCAGAACAAGGTAAAACTAGTTTTGAAGAGGTCATGAGAGTAGGGTTTACTCTAGGATAGGAGGGATGCCCATGAATATTACTAAGATAGTCGAAGAAGGACTCAAAAGAGTTGCATCAGATATTCACTTAACTGTAGGAGTTCCACCAACTTTTCGTATTAACGGTGAGTTAATTCATTACGGAGATCATAATCTAACTGTTGAAGAATCAGAGGATTTAGTAAGGCAAACTTTAAGCGATCAACAATTTAGCACTTTACTAGAAAGAGGGGAGTTGGATTTATCCTACTCAAATCCCGGACAAGCTAGGTATAGAGTCAATGCTTACTTGCAAAGAGGGAGTTTTGGTATGGCATTAAGGATTATTCCTTATGAAATTCCTTCCATGCAACAATTAGGCTTGCCAACAGTAATAAGCGATCTTGCTAGACTGCCTAGAGGACTGATACTAGTTACTGGGCCTACAGGAAGTGGAAAATCAACAACTCTCGCAACCATGATAGATCAGATTAACAAGGAAAAGAAGTGCCATATTTTAACTTTAGAAGATCCCATTGAGTATTTACACAAGCATGGCAAATCTATAGTAAATCAAAGAGAAATTGGGAATGACTCCAAGTCGTTCGCAGCAGCATTAAGAGGAGCATTAAGGCAAGATCCTGACGTTATATTAGTTGGTGAAATGAGAGATTTAGATACTATCTCAATTGCTATAACAGCTGCTGAAACTGGACATCTCGTTTTATCTACGTTACACACTTTGGGAGCTGCAAAAACTATAGATAGAGTTATAGATGTATTCCCGCCGCATCAACAACAACAAGTAAGGGTTCAGCTGTCTTCGGTAATTCAAGCTGTTATATCCCAACAATTATTACCAAAAGCTGACGGTAAAGGTAGAGTTGCAGCACATGAGGTCATGATAGCTACACCTGCAATTAGGAATTTAATCCGTGAGGACAAAGTTCATCAAATTGACTCTACATTACAAACTGGCTCTAAATATAGGATGCAAACTATGGATGCTTCATTAGTTGAACTATATAAAAGAGGTTTGATTAAGAAGGATGTTGCAATATCACAAGCAATTAGCCAAGAAGATATCAAAAAATACATTGTGTAGGTGGTGCTATGAAGTATAAATATAGGGCAATAGCTAAAAATGGAAAGACTATTGAAGGAATATTTGATGCTACAAGCGAAGCTGATGTTGTTGCAATGATTAAAGGTAATAATTACTTACCTCTAAAAGTTGAAAGAGATATTGATCGAGATGTTAAACTAAGTATGTTTGCACCAAAGGTAAAGAAAAAAGATTTGGCTGTTTTCTGTAGACAGTTTTACACAATGATTAATTCTGGTCTTGGGATAATTAAGTGTTTAGATATTCTTTCTTTACAAACTGAACATAGAACTCTAAAAAGTTGTATATCTGATGTAACAGAAGATGTGCAAAAAGGATTGACTCTTTCAGAAGCCATGAAAAAACATGATACAGTTTTTCCTAGTATTTTAACAAATATGGTAGAGGCTGGTGAAGTTTCTGGTAATTTAGATGCAATTCTTGAAAGAATGGCCAATCATTTTGAAAAGGAAAATAAGCTTGATAAGAAGATTAAAGGTTCAATGATATATCCTGCAGCGTTGGTAGTCGTAAGTGTAGTTGTAGTTGTGTTTATGATTGTGTTTATATTACCCACATTTACTGGAATGTTCACAGGTAGCGGAGTACCATTACCATGGCCAACGAGATTCTTGCTTGGATTAAGTGACTCAATAAAAAATAATTGGTTTATCTATGCCGGGATTATAGGATTAGTCTATTTAGGTATAAGTTCCTATAAGAGAACTTTAGATGGAAGAAGATTCTTTGATAAACTGAAGCTACGGCTACCAATCATAAAGGATACTTCTAGAAAGATAATTACTTCACGGTTTACTAGGACACTATCCACATTAATGGACTCAGGTATTCCTTTGATTAGATCTATGGAAGTTGTATCAAAAGTAGTAAATAATCTACCAATTGAGGAAAAGATTAATCAAAGCATAGAGCAGATAAGAAAAGGAGTTCCCTTATCTAGAGCTATAAGTGACGTTGGAGTATTCCCTCCAATGGTAGATTCAATGGTTAAAATCGGTGAGGAATCTGGTTCTTTAGATGATATACTACTAAAGACAGCGGATTTTTATGATGATGAAGTAGAAGCAGCGCTACAAAAATTGACAACGCTTATTGAACCAATAATGTTAGTAGGAATGGCAGTTGTAATCGGATTTATTGTAATAGCTATGTATCTACCGATGTTTGACATGATGCAAACAATTTAACATATGGCTTTAATATAACTTTATATACATTTTAAAGCGTAAGAAGGAATAATATTAAAAAACAAGGAGGAATAAAAAATGATTAAATGGATTAACAAAAAAAGAAACAAAAAAGGGTTCACCCTTATTGAATTAGTTGTAGTAATTGCTATATTGGGGATTTTGGCGGCGATAGCAATACCAAGATTAGCTAAGTCAAGAGATGGCGCTGAAATAACCGCTCATAACGCAAATGTAAGAACAATTGAAAGTGCAATTTCCTTATATCAAGCTGATAATAACAAATTGCCAGCGGATATTGATGCTTTAATACCTGATTATTTAGCTGGACCATTAGTTGACCCAAGAGATAAAACAACTCCGTATACAGTAACCGATGGAGTTGTAGCCCCTGTAGCGGTACCACAACCTTAGATGTTTGAGGTGAAAACATATCACTTAAGTTGTTAAGAACAAGGGACAGAGAAATCATCTCATGAGCAAATTAGTATAAGCTGAAATTTACTAGTTGAATTAGAACCAGTGTAAACAGTGCCAGGCTGTCCACTTCAAAAAGTCCGTCCGGACAAATAACCAAGTAGAATTTTAGGAAATAGATAAAAAAATTACTAGTTTATCAAGAATGAATTTAGAAAATAGGTAAGTAAAATAGACATAAAAATAGAAAGGCATAACAAATAACCCTTCAGGAAGGGTAAAAAGTAGTATTTGGTATAGTTTGCATTAAGCTACTCTGTCGTATTTATGGTACAGACCATTTAATACCGGAGTAGTTTTTATTTTAAATGCATCAATTTCAACAACTTCATTTTTAGGGGTAGGTATAGGGGTATTTCCATCTAACCCTTGATGAGTACGATGGGTATTATAATAATCATTTATATATCCATCTAATAACTTATAAAGATGTTTTTCACTAAATGGAATAATATGATTTAAAAGTTCAGCCCTAATAGTACCTATTACCCTCTCTGCATAAGGATTTTGCCATGGAGATTTATAGGCAGTAGTTTTTGATTTAATATTAGATGATTTTAGAAAATCCTGAAAAACTTTGGATTTAAAAACTGGGTCATTATCATGTATTAGATATTTTGGATGTTGTCCGTAGGGCGTAGCATTTCTAAATTGCTGGGTAAGCCAAAACATATTAGGATTTTTAGTAACAGCAAAGTGGATAATTTTCCTAGATCCATGTTCAATAATTATAAGTATGTATAGTATTTCAAACTTAATAGTTGGAATTGTAAAGAAGTCAGTAGCCCAAGTAACATCCATGTGATTTCTCATGAATGTATACCAATTATCCAACTGCTTTTTAGTAGGAGGCTTTTTCATGTCTTTAATATACTTGGCAATAGTATTTGGAGCAGGTGGATTTTTTAAGCCTAAGTTTACTAATTGTTCAAATATCTTCTCTGGGGATAGCTTATAATTTTCTGAATAGATTTTTCTTATTAGATCAATAACTTCTCTTTCTAGAGTTGGTCTACCTATTCTTTTAGATTTCTTAACCCAAAAATCAGTGAATTTTAATCTATGCCATTTAACAAGGGTTTCAGGTTTAACTATATTTACCCATTTGTCCCAATCTGGTAAGTGTCTAGATATATAAACCCAAGTTTGTCTGTAAATAGGTGTAGGTTTTGGCTTTCGAATCTTTCCTGATATTACTTGTTCTTCATATAAGGCTAACTCACTTCTTAAGCCGATAATTATTAAATCCTTATCAGCAGATGAAATTAAAAGAAGATTAAGCTTTTTAAAAATAAAACTGATCCAGCCTTTAAAATAAAGTAAAGCGGCTATAAGTAAGTACAAATAAATCCCTCCAATTATACATAATTCATTAAATAATAACATATTTTTCGTAAATCTGAAATATTATGATCGTAAAATCCGTGTACATATAAGAAGCAGGAGTTAGAGAGCTAATATAGGTAATAGATGGGAATGAGTTAGTGGCTGTTGGTTTAATGTTTAGGAAAATTAGATAAATGGGGGTATACAAAATTGAGGATACAGAAATTACCAGGAGTGTTTATTAAGAAATTACAAGAATTAGGTGAATACCCTGATAAGGTAAAACTGGTTGAAAAGATGCTTGATATAACAGCATTCTTTCCTGGAGGAAGAGGATTGTGGCTAGAACAAGATTCCACAGAATTTCCAAGTATTCTAATACTGGGACAAGACTTTTCAACTGTTAAAGCATTTGAAGCTATGGTAGCAGGGAATAAAGCTGATTTAGATTCACCTACTTGGAAGAATTTAATAAAACTATTTGATGAGTCAGATGTTGATTTAAAAAAGTGTTTCTTTAGTAATGTATTTATGGGGCTAAGAGACACAGAAAAGATGACGGGTAAGTTTCCAGGAGCAAGGGATAAAGATTTTGTTAATAGAAACCTTACTTTTCTTCTATTTCAGATAGAAACTATAAAACCGGAAATAATAATTGCCCTTGGTAGGCCAGCTTCAGATATGGTTGCAAAGCTATCAAGACCAGGACTAGATTGCTGGGAGAAAGGTAAAGCCTTGAGTAGTCCTGATAATGGATATAAAACTAATATTAGTTTCAATGGGCATGTTTGTAAATGTGTGGCCCTTGAGCATACCTCAATGAGAAATAGTAATGTTAAAAGAAGGGTATATGGAAAATATAAAGGCCATGAAGCAGAGGTTGAGATGTTAAGGGATGCCATCAAATGAAGTAATTATAAATGAGCCAATTATGAGAGTAAATCAAAGAATATAAGCACTATACAGGAGTGGAGTGGTCGTATGAAAAATAAAATTGTTTTACTCAAGGATAACAAAAAGATATTTCAATTATATATTAAAACATCAAAGAAGAGTAAATTAGGAGATTCTGATATTATGCTTGATGCTGGGAAAGGAATGTATTTTGATCATGTGGTACTGGGTAATTATTTTAAGCATTATAAGTTGCCTGATTTCAAAATCAATTCAATTAGTTGGCATGGGTACTATGAAATTATTGATGATCGCCAATTATACTCGCCTGTAGTACATATTAAAAGTCATGGAGAGAAGATTGATAGGGTAGGTCACTTGGGAAGCATTAATGATTTTGAACCCTTTGCTTTTCCAGTCTGTAGCCTATACATTCCAAGTAACCTGAATACAGAAGGAATTGGTATTACAAAAAAAGATCTCAGTAGATGTGAATATCTAGACATACCTCAATTAAACCGAAGTGTTAGATATGACTTTTTTGTTCTGCCAAAAGGAATATCTCTTGAAAGGTTTAATAAAAGTCCATTGACATTATTTTATAGGTTTGCAGATTTGGAAATATTCAATAATCCAGATGAGGGCCACAATATAATTCTAGATGCTGAAATGAAAGAATTTAAACGTGTTGGAGATAATGATGTATTCATAAGAATTATTGAGGATCCATCAAATATACAAATTATTAATGATAGTGGTAAACAAATTTTCAAAGAAATCAGTGAGCAATTTACATTAATAGTGAATGATCCAAATGATATTTATAATAAATTAGCAAATAGATTAGTTATATCCAGTGATGACAATGGTAATCTGATGAAACCTAAGCTATTTAAGGATTTACACGAAGAAGAAATGGGACTAGACCTATCAACTTCGAAAGTAAAAATATGGGATGATTTTTATTAATAAATTATGTATTGGAACTTTAAACAACATAAATCATTGAGCTATTAAAAGGGAGGCCATATTATTTGGATAATAACTATAAAAAACAATTTAAGAAATATGAGTATCTATATCATTACACAACGGTTGAAAGTCTATTGTTCATTCTCATAAACAAAGTTCTAAAATTTAATAGTGTAGATAATTTTAATGATATTTCAGAATGCACTCGGAATGAATATGTAAAATTTTTTGCCAGTTGCTTAACATATTCAAAAGAAGAATCTATTCCATTATGGCATATCTATGTGAATAAGGAAAATGGTGTTAGAATTGGATTTCCAAACACAGAAATCTTTGGAGAAAACTTATATTTTTTTAATGAAGATGGACACAAAATATCAGTTGATATTAAATCATTAGGTGGAATCTTAAATGGACAAGTAGAATACAGTGATGAACTAGCTGCCAAAAGTCCTTCAGAAGGTAATGATTTCCTAAGATCTACCAATGTTTATTATATGGCTTGCCAAAAGAGAGAGGTGTAGAGTTACGAAGAAGAATTGAGGTATTTTATTGTTGATGATGCTAATCTGATTACAGATGCTAAGTGCTTATATGTATCTCTGAATGATAATTTCTTTAACAACCTCACAATTACCTACAACCCATCTATGGCAGATTACAAAAAGAAGAACATTAAGGAGGCTGTGCAGAATTTATCTTTTAAGAATATTAGATTTGAGGAGAGTAGACTTAAAGGAACAATTAGATAAGTACCTAGGTTTAGGGTCTATTTTTACCTCGTAGGAGCGAGTTCCACTGATTACTAATTGATGTGATTATAGATATAGGATTAAGTAATACACAATATTATTCTAGTCAAGTCCATATTAGTGTGTAAATTCCTCGGTATTGTTTTCATGGCCAATGTTCAGCCAATGGAGCTGTTTATGCCGCGAAAGCTTCTTGATAGTGAGGAGGCGGCATGGTAGGCTTTTAGCTAGGCATCAGTGCCAAATGCCATTCTCTTTCGGACCGGATGCCTGCGATGGCTTGGTCCATGCCGTCAGAGGCTCGCTGTCAAGAAGAACGTGGAATAAATTGCGAACTATGCTACTCTGGTCTTTGCTTCGTCTTTCTGGATAATAGAACTATAGTAGACATCCATCTCAAAGTATTTCCGACCAGTAGACCACTTTTCATCATGTTCTATCAACAAAGCTCCTATGAGCCTGATTGCGGATGCTTCATTTGGAAATATTCGAATGACTCTTTCTCTTCTTCTGATTTCTTGGTTGAGTCTTTCGATACCATTGGTTGTTCTAAGCCTTTTCCTGTATCTTAAGGGTAGACTTAGTACGGCTGTTACATCATCAAAGCCTTCATCGAGTAGTTCCATTGCTTTTGGGGCGCTTGCAGCATATTTGTTGAGAAGCTCATTCTTAGCTGCTCTTGCACTGTCTATGTCAATTGCTTCATACACTTTGCGAATATCTTCCTTTAATGAGGGCTGTAGTGACTTTGGTGTTTTATCAAGTATGTTTCTTGAAAAATGTGTTTGGCATCTTTGCCAGCTTGAGCCTTGAAATTGTTTTTGAATTGCTTTTACGAGTCCTTTATGGTTATCGGATGTTATCAATCTTGGTGATTTAAGTCCTCTTTGCTTCAAGGAGATAAAGAATTCTTCCCAGCTTGTTTCTGATTCGCTTTCTGACAGATGAAACCCTATGATTTCACGATTACCTTCCTCATTGATGCCTATTGCTATTAAAAGACTTTTGCTTCGTACTCTGTTGTTTTCTCTTGCTTTGATGTAGATTGCATCTACCATGAGAAATGGATATTCATATATCAGAGGTCTTGATTTAAATGCATCAACGATAGGATCAAGTTTTTTGCATAGATCTGACACCATGGATTTTGAGAATGATTTACCACATAGCTCTTCAGTTATGTTTTCGATCTTTCTGGTTGATACGCCATTTATTACCATTTCTATCATGGCAAGAACCAGAGCTTGTTCACTTCGTTGATATCGTTCAAACATGGAAGTACTAAAGTTTCCATATCTGTGTCTTGGAACACGCAGTGTAAGAGTTCCAACCCTTGTGGTAAGTTCTCTGTCCCTAAAGCCATTGCGGTAGGCTGTACGGTCTTCTGAGCGTTCATATGGGTCTGCACCAAGCTGTTCAGTAGATTGAGCTATTAAAACCTGGTTGAGGATTACTTCAAGTAATTTAGAAAATGCATCATCACGGTTATCTTTTGTAAAAAGTCCGTGCAAAAGTTCGGTATCCAGTGTAATATTTAATTGAGCCATTTTGTTCATCTCCTCAGTTAGGTATTTGTGTGGTTACTTTTATTTTAACCGAGGACGAGCATTTTGGCTCATTTTATTTGTTTTTGATATTTACACCATTATACGGACTTTATCTATTATTCTACATGATGGTTATAAGAAGATACTCTAGTATAAGACTTACAGGCAAGATTTATATAATAGATGCTATAATAAAAATAGCCACTGATAATTGTTAAGAGTATTGATATGATACTTTTGCGTAATAGTTGTAACAGTAATACTAAACTTTTACATCAAAAACACTACATTTTCAAAATAGTTGTATTGGAGCACAATCCTGTGGGGTAGGGGGTATCTAATCTCCAGGACTTAAGCCGCCAAGACCGCCGCCCCCAACCGTGTGAATTTTCGCATAATTAAGCAGGGGGGATAGTAGAAAATATAAAATAAGACATCTTAAACCATTACAACCACTACATTTGATAGTGGTTTTTATTTTGCCAAATAGTATATACTTACAAATATAATTTTCTCGGATAAATGTGTAATTAACTTGACTTCATGTACCTCTTGAGTGATATATGGTATACACCAAAAACATTAGAAGGAGACTAGAATATGGACCATAAAATTACTTATGAATTGAAGGGAGTATCAAGGAAGGAGTTAGCCAAGGCAATCGGTGAGGCAGTAAATGCTACTTCAGTATATAAAGGTGTACCAAGTTGTGCATATGAAATTGGAGACTTGATTTTAGACAGAGGAGGTTCTATTATCCTAGGTGACACCATGACCCCAGTAGAGGTAGACAGTTTAGTTAGAAAGCTTGAAGAGAAAGGTTTTATATCCACAAACTACAGAGAAAATGCCTTTGATGGCTATGAGGTAGCAATGCCCAGGGATATGTTCACAGACAAGGCACTGGACAACTTAAGAAAGATTGTAAATGCCAAAGGAGAACTTATTGGCAAAGCTATAGGAAATGTGGACTTAAGGATTATTGAAAGGGATGAGGAGGTAAGCTTTCCTTGGTATCCAAAGACGGAGGATGCAGAGGAAGTCAAATATTACCTACAGTTTAATGAAAGCCTATGCAAAATGGCAATTGAAAGAACTAGGGTAACCTCCACAGCCAAGATAAGCGAGAATGAAAAATATGACTTTAGATGCTTTCTTCTAAGCCTTGGATTTATTGGAGAGGAGTACAAGGGATTTAGGAAATTTATGATGAGGAACTTAACAGGGAATGCTGCCTTTAAAAAAGGTAAAAAGGAATAAAAAAAGGGGAAGTTGTGAACTAAATCACTTCTTCCCCAATAGCCTATTACACCCTTTGAAACTGCATTTTTTTACACAAGACCCCAGCCCGCTGTCCGTATTGAAAAGGACCAGAGATACACACACCCCTACCCCATTCTAATTAGTTTTACTGCCTCTGGTACTATTAACTTTCCATCAAGTCTTTCAAATCCCAGAAATCCAGTTTCATAGTTGACAGCATACAGCTCTGTTAACCTGGCAATTGTAAGGGGCTGACGCTGTATGATCCAGTAGAAGCTAAAGTCCCCGAAGGCAATGGGTGATTTGCCAGTCTCGATACTAGGCATATAGTTTGAGTAATAAATAGGCTTACCTAGAATGGTATCATCCACGCTGTTGTAAAGATAGTTCCCATTGGCATCCTTTAAGGTTCTAAGGTAAAAGGCTGTTTCATCATTCATAAGCCATACAGCATTTCTTCTGTGTTCAGGCTTTAGAGAGAAGTATAGCTTGATTACATCATCATAGCTTAGGTCGACACCTTCCTCAATAGTTACACCAACTTCACCACCACCTGTGGCATGTAGCATTCCAGTAGGAGCATCAATGCCTGTGCCATTAATAAAGGCATCCTCTTCAGCTCTGCCAAATCTTCTGGAAAACTCGTTCTCAAGATAACCTTCAATGTTGAAGTTGTTATCACCTACAAAGCTATTCTTGATCTTTGAAATGGCAGCCAGTTTATAGGAATTTGCTGTTATTTGCTTAAATCCATCTGAACTTTCCGGTATGGTTGTCATTTCCTTTAGCCACTGGGCACTACCTATGGAAGTAATGACATTAATCGTTCCTTCACTGGTAGAGGAGTCAATGGTAGTGGCTAATCTTCTAAATACATTTTCCTTCTCAAGAGTCTTTAGATACTTCTCATTGAATTCGCTGGGAACAACATATCCTGAAGAATTTCCACCTTCACTCATATCAGATGGTCTGTCGTGTTTTCCCCTCATTGTGTTCCAAAATGCATAGTTGTAAGTTGCTGTAGTTTTCATTATAAAATCCTCCTTTTAATTTGAGGGCAGCTCATTTTTGAGCACCCTGGTAATCTTTCCTTGCTGTAGTTTTGACTGGATTAAGCTCATTATCTTAACCAGATAATAGTAGAAATCTAATCATTCTGTTTTTCCTCCTTTCGGTATCTTGTAATCAATTCAGGATAGAGTGGGGGATAGGCTTCATACCTTCTTGGATTGATGTAATAGGGTAGAGAGACCACTCTTATAAACACAATTGCCGGTGGTAATGATGATTTTTATTTTTGGGGCAGTATGTGGCAGGTTTTTAGGTAAGTTTCTCGCGTGACTAAAGAAATTTTAAACCTACTGAAATTGCTGCCACAAGCTGCCCCATTGTGGATTTAGTCAAGGAATTCAATTCCTCTTAGGAGTTTATAGCCCACAAAGACTGTGGTTTTCTCGCCACCGCTTCTTGGTCTTTTCCTTACGATCTCTCCCACATTGGAAAGGGCTGCTTTGAAGTTCCTGGCATTTTCTGCGTAGTAGCCATTTTCCCTGCACCAGCTCTGGTAGGCAAAGTATATGTCAGAGGTTCGCTCCTCACAGCTGCCATCTTCAATCAGGCGCTCTTCTATGAAAAGGCCAACCTTATCGTTTTCCTTGTGATAGGCTAGGGTAGCATCCTGTACAGACTTTGGCATATCAAGACCAGCCTTACAAAGCTTCTGGTAGCCTTCCAGAACCCAGTTCAGAATACCGCTGAGGTTCTCCTGACGGAAGAACTCATGCTTTAGACCATGGTCCCTTTCATGAGGTTCAAAGTGTCTTTCAAAGGGGATGATCTTAACACGTCCACTGGTGAGAAGGGTAAGGTCTGTCACAGTTGGCAGGTGATTAGTGTTGGTGAAGATTTTGAATTGTGGTTTGAAGTCAAAGCTGTTCTCGTGTAGGAATCTGGCATTGATGGTATCACTGCCTGTCAGAGTCTTAAGAAGAGCTGCACTTAAGGTCAGTTTCTTATCAGGCTCACTGATGTTTACAAATCTTGCACCAGCAAGTCTTGCTACATCCTCAGAGGGTGCAGAGCCGTTTCCATTTGACTTTATACCTATGGTCTCAGGTCTTGAGGTCCTGCCATAATCACCACAGATACGAAGGAAGGTCTCCATGGAGGTGCCCTTGCCATTACGGGTGGTGGCACCAAAGAGGATGAACATGGCTTCATACCTTGTATCACCAGTAAGGGAATAGCCTAAGCTCTTTTGAAAGAAGTCCGCCTTTTCCTTATCTCCACTCATGACTTCATCTATGAACTTCTCCCATCTGGGACACTTGGCGGATGGATCATAATGGGCACCTGCTATTTTGGTAATGTAGTCTTCGGCCCTGTGGTCATAAAACTCACCTGTCTTAAGATGGAGAGTCCCATTTTGGCAGTTGAGAAGATAGATGTCCTTATCAAAAGCGCTGATGGAGAGGGGATGAACATCCTGGGCATCCTTTAGAATGGTTTCTCTTAGCCTTCTGGATTGCCACCTGGATACAAACTCGATGTATTGCTTTCTAAGCTGCTCTTCCTCAATGGAGAGGGCATATATCATAAGCTTATTGGCCAGTTTCTTACAAAGGTTCATGACCTTTAGGTTTCCAGTATCTGCTCGCCAGGCTCTCCCATCATAGACAAACCATTTCTTTCTCTCAGTGACATACCTGGCTATACCGCTGTAATGGTCTGCAAATAGATTGCTGTTACCGATATCATTCCATCCATAGCGTGGATTGCTGTGGGGGGATAATTCTACCAGGGGCTTGCAGCCTGGAACGTCAAAGTCTGATTCTATGGTAGAAAGCCTTCCCAGGGGACTGTAGACTTCTGATACGCTCTCAGCGGCTTTTTCCAGGGTAATCTGACCATAGGTAGACCCGCTTTGTACCCTATCCCATTTTTCCCTGTAAAGACCACTTAGGCGAAATAGTCTGTCCATTTGGATTAAGTCCCTACCACACCAAAAGGCCAGATGGGTACAAAGGCCAAGGTCTGCTTCACTATGGGATTTACCTTCAGGAATTTCACCAGCCCAGAGCTTATCAAATTCATCATGGTTTTTAGCCCCTCTTGCCTTTTTAAGCACCTCCTCATCAGAGAGGTAGGAGAAGGGAGGCTTATGGTTTTTATTTTTCTTTTTCTTAGGCCTTATCATAAAGCGGTCAAGAAGTATCTGCAGCTTATCCTTTGCATCAAGAATGTCTCCATCCTGAAATACATTACCAGTTATGGTTACAAACTTATTTGTTGCACCACTGACATAGACCTCCAAGCCAAGGGCCTTGTTATTAATGTAGTACTTGCCGGTATTGTATTTAAAACCTGGAACCTTAAAGAGAATACGCAGACCCGTTCCTGAAGGACTGATCTCCATATAGGAGCCATGGAATAATTCCACAATGGTCTTAGCCATAGAGGTAAGGGAACCATCTTCATTGATACAGTGGTCCACATCAATGGCAGAGAAATCATCAAAGACTCCAATGCCCATGCCATCGTACTGGTTTATTAGTTTTAGAACTGAAGCAAGATCACTAAAGGTCTTTATATTATTAGGTTGAGCACGTCTTCCGTTTATTTGATAGGGAACCTTTGTAGGTTTGTCCTGACCATTTCTTTCCTCGTACTTCCAAAGACAGTACTTTCCATTCTCTTTTAAGTCCTTAGGCAGATTGTCATATTTCATAGGGGATTCACCTCCTTCCTGGGGCTAGGTTTCTATTTTTAACTGCTATAGGGTATGGGTTTCTGTCTAGAGGAGTAATGAAATACATCTTTAGTCCTCATCTTCAAATAAGTCTTCAGCACATTCGCTGCAGAAATATCCTGAGTAGACCGAATCCATTTCTGCTGTGGCAATCAAAGTGGATATGAAGTTACCTAGATCTGTTACACAAAGCTTGCCACAGTTTTTACATTCCATTTGAATCTGCATCCTGCTCACCTCCTCTAGGTCTTTCAGAGCCATCCAACTGGCTAAGCAGCTCCAATAGTTTCTCGTAGTTGATAAATGCTTTTTTCCCTACATAGATAACAGGGAGCTTACCATCCTTTAGAAGAAGCCTTATGGCATGTTCAGGCAGGATGCCTTTCTTGGCTACTTCCCTTACAGTAAGCATTGTGGGTTTGTTCTCTTTCAATTTGTCCACTCCTTTCAATAAATTATGGTGTTGGTCTTCCCAGCCTTATAGGAAAGCTTCTAGTCCAGGCAGGGAACTCACAGTAGAGAAAGATAAGAGAAGAGAAGTTTAAGGATCATTCCCATCAACAATCTCTCATAAAGTGAGATTTCTAATTTAATAATACAACATTAGGTGAGAGGTGTCAATGCTAAAAGTCACACAAAGTTAGATAAAATTAGAATAACTTAAAATAAATCTCACAATATGTTTGACAATACTCACTGATGGTGATATTATTAACTCAAGAAAGACAACAATACTAAATGAGGTGAGATGATGTTTGCTGAAAGGTTAAAAGTATTAAGAGCGGAAAAGGGGTTAACCCAGGTGGAACTGGCAGATATGCTGGGAGTATCTAAAGGGACTGTAGGTATGTGGGAAACAGGAAAGAGAATGCCTGGCTTTGAGACTCTGGATGAAATGACTAGAATATTTGAAAGGAGAATGGACTACATCCTTGGCTATTCCAACGACACCACTTCTCCAATCCTTACTGATGAAGGCATAGACCAGCTTGGCACTTGGCTTGTGGAGGATGATTATACTGAAATTGTCTATTCCTTTCTAAGGCTTGATTATTACGGTCAGGAGGCAGTGGAGAGTCTTATAAGGGCAGAGACAAGAAGGTGTAAGGACCAAGGGACTTTGAAATCAAGGGATGACTTCCAGGCAATGGTTAAGGTAAATGTAGTGATTGAAGAGGAATAGGAGAAGTTTGGAAGCTGTTTTTATTTGCAGCTTCTTCTCTCTTTTAGGTGCTATTAAAACCATATCAAAACCCTTGATAAAGCTTGATATTATGCGGGTTTAGAGGTAATATGTGACACTAATAGGAAGAAAGTTTCTACCTATAATAATAGAAAATCTTTAGAAAGGAGTGCATAGGATGCTACTGGGTGAAGCCTGCGAAAGGTTTAATGATTATTTAGAAAGCATAGACAGAAGTCCAATGACTATCGAGAGGTATATGAGAGACATGGTCTTTATTAGAAAGTATTTGGAGGCAAAAGCCAATGGACCAGTGTTTGTGGATGAAATCACAGAAAAGGATCTGGAAGACTTTATGAGATACCTAAAAGATGTAAGGCAGTTTGCTCCAAGCAGTAGGAGCAGGTACTTTTACACCTTAAGAAGCTTTTATAAGTTTGCGACCAAGAAGGATATCGTAGAGAAGGATATTGCTGCAAAACTGGACACCATAAAGATGCCACAGAAGGAAAGAGTTTACCTGACAGAAGAGGAAGTGATGCAGGTGGCAGATGCAATTGATATCTACCTAATTAAGCTCATCGTGTTATTTCTTTTTAACACAGGGTTAAGGATTTCAGAATGCAGAGGCCTTCAAATTGAAGATGTAGATTTGGAGAAGAGGATCATTTATGTAATAGAAGGAAAGAACAAGAAGGATAGGGTAGTTCCAATAAACAACAACCTTTATGGACTCTTGGTTGACTATATTGAAAATCACAGAGATGCACCAGAGTCCAACTACTTCTTTGCAACAAGCCAATCGGGTACAGGGAGCATTTCCTATCCTCACATAAGCCTTACCTTAAGGGAAGCAGCACAGAAGGCTGGAATAAAGAAACAGGTGACTTGCCATATATTAAGGCACTCCTTTGCTTCTGCCCTTGTGAAAAAGAAAGTAGGCCTTGTGGAGATTCAAAAGCTCTTAGGACATTCTAACCTGACTGTGACATCCATTTATACCCACACCAGCATGGATGCCCTATCAGAAGCGGTAAATACACTAAACTAAGAAGGGAGGAAGGACATGGCGCTTATAGAATGCAAGGAACCTGTATTTGATAGAAAGGTAAACAAGGTTCTGGAACTATTAGAAGAAGGAAAAGACAAGGAGACCATAGCAGAGGACTTAGGGTATACCAATCCCATATCCCTTGACAATTACATGAGAAGAAGAAACTTTGCATGGGAGTCCAGACAGAAAAAATATGTACCAGCTTCTGAAAAGTATTCAGCCCAGGGTAGGAACAATATACTCAAACTAAAGGGAATATCCAAAGCTGCACTTGTAATTTCACTCTTTACAGAAGATGGAGCAGATCCTAGGGATATTGCAGAACAAACTGGATTTGTAAGCCACAATGACATGGCAGTCTATATGAAAAGAAAAGGCTATGAGTGGAATACAAAAAAGGCAAACTACGTGAAGGCAAATACAGAAGATGAAGACGGTGAATCAAATACAAGCCAGATTAATGTTGGGTCAGAAGCAATGGAAGAAATTCTAAGAGAAATACTTCAGGGGATAAATGACTTAAAAGGCGGAAAGAAGAAGGGGAAAGGAAAGAAGGAAATTGGTGAAGAGGCATCAGAGATACCCAGATACATTGTAAACGGTAGCTATGGCACCAAAGCAGTGAGGATGAATTCAGTCCTTGACCACATGATCACAGCCTTTAGCAAGGAGAAGTATATTTCCCAAAGGGAGATAGTGGAAGTAGCCATTGTGGAATTCTTTCTGAAATATGGAAAATCAGGACTCATCCAGGAGTTTCTGGATTAAAACTTAAAATGAAATGAAAGGGGCTAAATCTTCTAATAAGTGGATTTAGCTCTTGTTGTTTTTTGGTGTTTTAGCTCAAGGAGAAGAATTACAAAAAAATGACCGAATGGAAATAGGAAAAGTGACCGAATAGAGTTTGCAAGGCTGCATATTTAAGGGATGATGGGGTCTATGTGGTCCCGATTACAGCTTTAAAACCATAATCCAATCTCACATTTAGAGAGAATTGATTAACTATTTTACTCAAAAATCAGTTCAATCATAGTGTTATCATACCTATTGTAACATATGATATGGTTGTCATAGCAATCAAAACTATATGTCGAAAAGTGTAAAACCCAGACAAACCCCCTAAAATAGCCATTTTGATAATCACAATCACACAACAGATAGTGAGAATTCGAAGGGTTCACCCTTATTGAATTGATTGTAGTAATTGCAATTTTGGGTATTTTGGCAGCGATAGCCGTTCCAAGATTGGCTGGTTTTAGGGATAAGGCCATAGAAGAAGGCGATTACACCACAGCTGCAATTGTTGGTAAAGCTGCATCTATGTATATAGCATCTGATCCATCTGTTAAATATGGTGATGCAATTGAAATGTCAGATATAAAAGATTATCTTGAAGCAGGTGCAGATACAAAGTATTCTGATGCTACAGAGCCAACAATTAGTTACACAGAAGATGATGGTATTCAAGTGTTTAAAGGAGAGGGGAACGTATTATATCCAAGGCCTACAGAGTAAGCTCAATCGCAAGTGATCACGCTATGGTACCAGGTACCTTCAGACTAAAGTGAAAAGTTCACATTTTAGTTAGCGGGTCTTATGCTCATATCTTTAACTTAAAAATTTAATAAGCAATTTAAAGCTGCGTCTAAGGGGAAACTCTTATGGCTGCAGCTTTTTGTTTTCACCAATACTATTTTGTCATGGAAGCTTTGTAAGCTCTTTTATAGTATTAGTTCCTTGGTTGTCCACTTCAAAAAGTCCATCTGGGCATAAAACCAAATAAAAATTGAGGAAATAAATAAAAAACTTTCTAATTAATCAAGAGTGAATTTAGAAAAACGAGAAGGAAAAATGGTGTCCACTTCAAAAAGTCAATCTAGGCAGAAAATGGTATTAAATTTTTAAAATAGGTAGAAATTCTTTCTACTTAACTAAGGATGGAAATATAGAGTATTAGGAAGTAAAAGTAGTCATAAAAAAAGAAAGGCATGACAAATAAGCCTTCTGGAGAGGTAAGGAGATATAATTCGTGATAGCTTGTCCTATGCTACTCTATCGTATTTGTGGTATAAGCCATTTAATACAGGAGTAGTTTTAATTTTGAAAGTATCAATATCCACGATTTCATATTGAGTAGTAGGAATAGGAGTATTTCCATCTAAACCCTTATGAGTACGGTGACTATTATAATAATCATTGATGTATCCATCTAATAACTTCTCAAGATGTCTTTCACTAAAGGGAATAATGTGATTTAAAAGTTCAGCCCTAATAGTACCTATAACTCTTTCAGCATAAGGATTTTGCCAAGGAGACTTAAAGGAAGTAGCTTTTGATTTAATATTAGATGATGTTAGAAAGTCCTGGAATACCTTGGATTTAAAAGCTGGATCATTATCATGAATGAGAAACTTTGGATGATATCCATAAGGTGTAGCATTTCTAAATTGCTGGGTAAGCCAGAACATATTAGGATTTTTAGTGACAGCAAAGTGAATTATCTTTCTAGAACTATGCTCAATGATAATAAGTATGTGCAGGACTTCAAACCTAATAGTTGGAATGGTAAAGAAGTCAGCAGCCCAAGTTACATCCATGTGATTTCTAATAAATGTATGCCAATTCTCTAATTGTTTTTTAGTAGGAGGCTTTTTCAAATCTTTAATATATTTAGCAATAGTGTTTGGAACAGGTGGATTTTTTAGACCTAGATTCACTAATTGTTCAAATATCTTTTCAGGTGATAACTTATAATTTTCTGAATAGATTTTTCTTATGAGTTCAATAATTTCTCTATCAACAGATGGTCTGCCTCTTCTTTTGGATTTCTTAGTCCAAAACTCAGTAAATTTTAGTCTACGCCATTTAACTAGTGTTTCTGGTTTAACTATATTAATCCATTTATCCCAATCTGGTAGGTATCTAGATATATAAACCCAAGTTTGTCTATATATTGGCGTAGGTCTTGGTTTTGGAATTTTACCTGATATGACCTGTTCTTCGTATAAGGCTAACTCACTTCTTAAGCCTATAATAATCAAATTCTTATCTTGAGATTCTATAAAACTAAGTTTGATTTTTTGAAATATAAAACTAATCCAACCATACAAATAAAGCAAAGAAGCAATAATTAAGTTCATGAAATCCCTCCTAGTGTATATAATTCATTATATGATAGCATATTTTATACAAAACTGAAATTTAGAAAAAATGACCGAATTAAAACCGGAAAAATGACCGAATGAAAATAGAAAAAATGACCGATTAGTTTTATACAATGGTTAAGGTGAAATATAATGAGGAATCTAGATTATTACCAAGAATCATTCATAAGGCTGTTGAAAGTCATTTAAGGAAAGTTGAAGCTGTTTACATTGAAGGTGCTAAATGGCGTGGGAAGACCTGGAATGCCAATATCTACAGCAATAGCAGCGTTTATCTAGGAGATCCTGCAGAAATTTCCAGAACAAGTCTTTGGCAAGAATTGATCCTAAACTGGTATTAGAAGGGAATTCTCCAAGGCTAATTGATGAGTGGCAGGCAGTTCCTGAACCATGGGATGCGGTAAGACTTGAGGTGGACCAAAGAGGTAGTTTATATTGACAGGCTCTGCTACTCCTGCCCAGAAAGGAATACTACACAGTGGAGCAGGTAGGATATCCACCTTAAGAATAAGGCCTATGTCTTTATATGAGTCTAAGGATTCATCTAGACAGATTTCCTTGCAAAATATTTGCAAGGAAATCTGTCTAGATGAACATTGGGGTTAAAGAGGCAAGTTTAAATATGATCATTAACCTAAGTATAAGGGGAGGATGGCCTGGTAGTTTAGACATTTAGGCATCAGACTATACTGTTATTGCCAGAGAATACCTAAATGCCACTATCAACCATGACATCTATAGGTTGGAGGGCATCAATAGGAACACTTGGAAGATGAATCTACTCCTTAGGTCCTTGGCTAGGAATGAAAGCACCACAGTTTCAATGAATACTTTAAAAATAGTTATAAGGGAACAAAAAGAGGATGACTTGGATAGCGACAACAATATCAACATAAGCAATGTACCATGCAAACTTTGGTACTTGGCCAACAACAGTAAACCAATTAAGTGCTTGCTTGGATCCAGGGGTAATTACAAAATGTTGTACTAAAACTATTACTGATGGTCAGGGAATTTTGCCATAAGTAACCACTTTTGATTGTCAAGTTTAGAATTAAGATGCACAGAATCAGTTCAAAGAACTATGAAAGTTAAGTACGATTAGGCAGCTCAGTAAACTAGCTGTTTCAGATGTATGGATTCTAGGCACTCTCATGGTGGAATGTGAGACAAAGATTGATTAAGTGCAAGAGGCACCAAGGGATATAAAAGAAAGAAAACAATTTGAAAAGGCGTCTATATGGCGCTTTTTCATAATTGATAAGTTCATATTATCCAACTTTTTAGCAGAGCTCTTAACAAAACAAGAATTAGGATTATGAATTTTGATAACAATAATGGAGGTAAAAACTACAACAAGCTCAAAAAGTACTGGAAATTACTACTTAAGGATAAATCTAAAGTTAACTACTATATATACCACTATCATAGACCTTTTAAGAAACCCATGAGAGAGGTTGATATTATTAATTATTTGTTGGATACTAGTCCTGAAATTAAAGCTAGCTATTAACTCTATCTCGATGTTAGGCATTGTGTGCAGACTAAAAACTATGAGTTACTAATAGACTTTATCACTACTAAGAGCAAACCTTATCTATCAGACCTCCATAGAATTCATTTAACAAGCAAAAGGTATACATAATGAACAGATCTAGCACAATTTAGCTGGACAAATTACATTATCAACGGCATGCGTGTAAATGTATGAGAATCTAATAGGAGAACAATGTATGTGTTTTCATATTTTAACTGTAGTTGATTTGTATGGGGTATAGGGATTAAAATTTACAATTTTAGTTATAACCAATAATTAAATTTTAAAACTGAAATAAAATTCGAATAAAACTGGAATCAAATGCAGATGGGGTATACTATAAATTAACAAAACAACTAATTCTATAACTACTGTTTTTCCTACTAAGTATTTAGTAGACATCGAAGAATATTTATCATCTTAGGGATTAGTTTATCAGATGAGTTTCGTTGAATTAATAAAAAAATGGAGGTGAGTAATATGTCATTTAGAAAATTAAGATTCATGTCTATTCTTATTGCTTTTGTGATGCTAATAGGTATTAATATTAGTTCTTATGCAGAAATAATTGATTTAGATGCTACAGATATTAAGGATGATAATTCTGAACTATCTGATGACAAATCAGAGAAAACAGATACATTAGAACCAGTGGATTCAGAATTAGATATATTTGAGAAAATGATTCTATTGGAAGATGAAGTAGATAATGAATCTGTTTTAGAGACAAATCCAGATATGATAGATGCTCCAGAGGTGGTTTCTTCACCATATATATTCTATCCCCAATCTGAAAAATCTAAAGAATTGGACATTCCAATGATGATGAATTTTAGTCATAGGATGATTTCGTTGGATGAAAGTGGTGATCATAATAATATTGATTATCCACTACCTGGATCAGTATCATTAGATAAGTGGGCAACAAAAGTTGAGGACTCAGATAATCTTTGGAGAATTGATCTGACTTTAACTGGTAAGAACATCCATTCTACTTCAGATATAGTACTTGTAATAGACAGATCTGGTAGTATGAGTGGAGCAAGAATGGGGGCTGCAAAAAATGCAGCAGCTAATTTCATCAATACTTTGCTTGCAAATGAGGATAATACATCCATTAGAATCGCAGTTGTTTCATTTTCATCTAATGTAACGGTTCATAACCAACCTAGCCCCTTCAAGACATATGATGGAAAGACTGATTTGTTGTTGGCAGTTAACGGACTGAATGCTAGTGGAGGAACATTTACACAAGCAGCATTAAAGCAAGCAGAAGCTTTACTTTCAAGTAGCACAGCAGATTATAGAAATATTGTACTTTTAAGTGATGGTGAGCCAACTTATAGTTATGCATTAGATAACTTCAATAGCAAACGTAACCCGACATATTTTGAGAACTTTGGGGGTAACAATTGGCAGAATAAAGATAATCTAATGGAAACAGATTATAATTATGGTTCTACTGCTGGAAATGGAAATAGTATGACAACACAAGTTAACACATTAAGTGGGCAAACCTATTACTATAACCATGGAAACAGTGCAGTTGCTGAATCAAGATTTATTAAGAATAATTCAACAACAATATATTCTGTTGGATTAAGTGCTGGATCAGATGGACAAAGTGTTTTAAATAGAATTGCAAGCCCAGGCAAGTCCTATACTGCATCAACTTCGGATCTTAATGAAATTTTTCAAACTATAGCCGGGAGTATAGCATATGCCGCAACTAATGCGGTTGTAACTGACCCAATGGGTGGTATGTTTGGTATTGAAACAATCAACGAAACAAATTATTTAGACAGGATACATGTTAATAGAGGGTCTGTTAGTTGGGATAATCTTACTCAAACAATTACTTGGAATATCGGAGAAGTTTCTGAAGATAATCCAGCAACTATGTGGTATATAGTTGAAATAGCTGAGACTGCAGAAAGTGGAGAAGTATACCCGACCAACAAACATACATTTTTAACTTATACTAATGCTAATGGAGTTCAAGCTCAGAAATCTTTCCCAATTCCAGAAGCAGGGATTGAGCTGATAGAGGTAACGGTGGTTTTCGATGAAAACTACATCGGAGCCCCTAGCCTTTACGAAAGAACTACCAATAAAGGAAATTCATTGGGAATTGATATGCCAAACAACCCATCTAGAAATATGTATAGCTTTTTAGGGTGGAATACTCAACCAGATGGAGGAGGATTACCTTTTACTTCATCTACAACTATTGAAAACAATCTAATAGTTTATGCACAATGGTTACCAAATTTAGGTGAAAAGCTTGTTATAGGCAGTTATTTAGATATTTACGATAGTGAAGCTCACTCCATATCCGTTGATAATTTAGTTGATAATGATATTGTTTATTATTCTCTAACTAATAATGGAGAAGATTGGATGACTGAAAAACCATATTTTACAAATGTTAGTTCTAGCACAATATATGTGAAGGTTGTTAATCCAAACTTCCTAGATAGAATTGGATCAGGTACAGTTGTAATAAATCCAAGACCATTGACGATAACATCAGGGAGCGATTCTAAGCTTTATGATGGTACACCTCTAATTAATATGACATATAATATAACGGGTGGTAGTCTAGCACCATATGAAGTAATAGATTCTATTAATATAGCTGGAACAATTACCAATGTGGGAAGTGCACCTAATTTAATAAGTGATGTTATAATAAAAGATGGCGAGATTGTAACGACATATAATTATACCATTAATTATGTACCTGGGACTTTGATAATAACACCAGCAATAGGGGATGAGCTTGTTGTAAGTGGTTATACTGGAATCTATGATGCTTTAGAACATGGGGTAACAGTAACTGGCCAAATGTCAGGAGACTTAATCGAATATAGCCTAGATGGAGAAGAGTGGAGTACAACTAATCCATTGTTTAAAGATGTAAGTATAACTACAATTTATGTTAGAGCGACAAATCCTAGTTACACTGATAGAAGTGGTTCAGCAGTAGTAAATATTACCCCAAGACCAATCACAGTTACGGCTGCAAGTGATAATAAAGTTTATGATGGAATTCCTTTAACCAATAGCAGCTTTAGTTTAACCTCTGGCTCGCTGGTCGAAGGACATAATCTTGATGTAAATGTAACAGGATCACAGATTAATGTGGGATCAAGTCCAAACATTCCAAGCGATGCAGTCTTACTAGAGGGTGAAGTAGATGTTACATCAAATTATGCTATAATCTATGTTAATGGTCAATTAAGTGTTAGTCCCGCAACAGGACCATCATTGACAATAGAAAGCTATAATGGAGTATATGATGGAGAATATCACCGAATAGAACTGGATGGAATAATAGATGGGGATGAGATGTTTTTCTATCTATTAGGAGAAACTGAAAGTATAGAAGAAATTAACTGGAACGAAATTGATTGGTCAACAATTAATCCAAGCTTTGTGAATGTTGGAAACCGTACAATCTTAGTTAAAGTAGTCAATCAAATGTACAACGATAGAACAGGTATTGGTACAGTAGCGATAGCACCAAGACCTATTACTATAACTGCTGGAAGTGCATCCAAGGTATTTGATGGTCAACCACTAATAAATGATAACTACAGCATGACATCTGGAAGTCTTGTTGATGGTGAAGATATATTTGATGTAATCATAACAGGCTCAATAAGTCAAGTTGGATCAGCACCAAATACTCCAAGTAATGCTGTTATTGGAATAATTGAGGGACCAACGACAACCTCAAATTATGAAATAACCTATGTAAATGGAACCTTGACAATAACACAACCATTTACACCACCATTAGTATACCAGATTAGCTTCATAGCAGATAATGGAGGAAGTTTGGAAGGACCAACAAGCAGTAATGTAATGGCTGGAACAATATGGGGTCTGATAACAGTTCCAACACCTATAGCAGATGAAGGATTTGAGTTTATAGGTTGGACACCTGACTTCCCAGGAAATATTTATCAGAATTGGACTTTCACAGCTAATTTCCAAGAAATAGAGTTAGAAATAGAAGAAGAGCCAATTCCTGAAGTTCCACCGGTGGTTGAAGAGGAAGAGGAAGAAGTGGTAGAAATAGTTGAGGAAGAGATTCCAGAATCAACTCCAACTCTTCCAAAAACAGGTCACACAGAACCATTGCTTATTTATGGATTTGGGGCATTGTTTTTAGGACTGTTTACAAAAAGAAGAATTAAGTAGTACTAACTATAATTGAATAACATAGATACCTCAATTGATTAGAATAATTCAGTTGAGGTATCTTTATATAATCTGAATTTCTATTAACAGAGAATTAAGAGAATTAAAACCATACAACAGGGTATAAATAAAATGGTAAACAATAATGTAATCAAACAATTTACTACACCATTGCAATGATGCATATATTATGGACATAATCTAATTAAACTGGTATAATTAATACCAAATAAAATTCCCTATTATAAGATAGGTTGGTGAGAATATGAAAGAGTTAATAAAACGTTTTTCTACAAAAAAAAGACCAGGATCAGCATTAACAATGGTAATAATCGTTTTCCTAGTGGTATCAATTCTTTTGTCATCTGTTTTTGTTTTATCCTCAGCAAATACTAGACAAGTGGTTACTCAGGAGCATGGAATTCATTCAGATTATATTGCAAGATCTGGAGCCGAGGCGATGTTTGAGTTCTTAATAACCGTTGAAACTTCTCGATTAGCACAGTATGACTCATGGTCTAATCCATATATAAATAATGAAAGAATAGTTTTCACAGAAGGCGAAGCTTTTGTAACGGTAGAAAAGGCAACTCTCGATGGTAGAAAAAGAGTTAGGATTACTTCACTAGGCACCGCAAGCGGAACTAATATAACTAGAAGATCAATATTAGAGTTTGACCTTGATGGATATGGAAGTATAAAGTGGTCCAGATAAAGGGGAGATAGATATGTTTAAATTATTTAATAATACTAGGAAAGGATTTACTTTAATTGAACTTCTTATTGTTTTAGCAATAATGGGTGGTGTTTTTACAACTGCCGGTACAATGCTCTCCTTTTCAACTAGATCACACAGAATTATTGAAGAGGAATTTCAGATTCAATCTAGTATCAGACTAGCAAGCCAAGTTGTAAGCAATTATATTAGAGAATCCAGTGCATTATTTATGTTAAATGACACACAATTCAATAGCAATAACTTAAAGGATGAATGGGACTATTTTGCTTTAAGTCCTGATAAAACACAAGTTATACAGTATAAATGGGATGATGTTAGTAGAACACATAAGTCAATAGTAATGGCTGATTCTTATCCTGGCATTGTATATAGCTTGTCTTTTCATAAATCTCATAATGATTCAGCTTTAGGTGGATTCAGTATTAAAGCAGTTAGTACTTCGGGACATATAAAAGTCGGGATTGATAATGAGTTAAGCTCTCTGAATTCAGTAGTTGTTGATAATACTGGGAATGTTAATAATCCAGCAGTGGCATTAGCATATAGGACCCATGATATCCCAGACCCAAGTAAACCAAGAATATCAGTTACTTTAGTAATAGATAAATCAGGTAGTATGGCTTGGAATCTAGCAGGGGATACTCTTACAAATGGATATTCTAATTCAAATAGCAGATTATCAATCATGAGGGCTAGAACATTGGATTTAATAAATGAGTTAGAAAAAATTGGCAATGTTTATATTGCTGTTGTTCCATTTGATAGTTTTGCTAATAAATCTGGTAGTTATCATAATTTATATAATATTAGTACGGATAAGGCAACTATTGACAATCTGGTAAATGGCATAAATGTAGCTAGTGGAGGTACAAATATTGGAGATGCAATGCGTAGGGCTTATTACATCCACAACAGCTTTAAAACTAGTAATACTGGCAATTTACTACATTATAACATACAGCTTATGGATGGTAATCCAACTTATTGGACTGAGACTAGTTCAGGAAATTATTACTATTCTGACGGAAATGTAACAAACTCAAATTTGAAAGGAACTGGTCAGGAAACAGAAGCAAATATGAATAACTCAATGAATTATATAATTGGTGTAGGGAATAATTTATATACGCTTGGAAACGTTCAGATAAAGACATTTGTAATTGGATTTGCTGCAGATACTGACAATATTAGTAGATTAAGTAATATCGCAGGGTATGTAACGAGCTCTACAAATTCTAGCATTGTTGGTCAGTATTATGAAGCTAATAGTAGTGAGGCATTAGAACAAGTTTATAGAGATATTAGCAGAAAGATAGAAATGGATGCATGGCATATATTTGGACCAAACAACTAATTGATTAATTAGATTAACCTCAGGAGGAGGGAAAAACATGTTTTATAAGAGAAAAGGGATGACATTGGTTGAAGTAATTCTAGCGATTGCCTTGTTAGGATTAATATCAGTTTCACTAATTACAGGATTTTCATCTCAATTAATCAATATTAATAGGGGAACTGATATAACTGTTCAAGCTATGGATGCCCAATCTATTTTTGAAGATGTAATTTTTGATGTTAAAACAAAGATACAAGATCATCAACAAAATCAACCATTAGATGACTTAATGAATGCATTGCCTGAATGGACGTATGAGTCAGTAACTATATTAGGTGAATCTTTTAATATGCAAAAAATTAGCAAATCTTATTCAGAAGATGTTAAAGAGAATACTATCTACTTGTCTAGAAGACTAGCAGAAATAGAAAAACGTCCTCGGATTTCAATAAGTGGTGTACTGATAGATGTAAGCACAGATGCTAATGATTTGGTAGCTGATTTATCCTTATCTCCACTTCCGACTTTAAAAGCGGTTCATGATGACAATACATCTGAAATCGGTTTCTATGTAAACTTATATAGATGGTGGAAATCTGTCCCAGGGAAGGATATAGCTAGTTTGAGATTTCCTGATGATTTCTCCCTTGTGAATGTTTCTCAAACAACAGATATATTAACTAATTTGTTAGATAATGTCGGTGCAGGTAGGTACGTAGCTCTGACTGTCACCCCGGTGGATATTCATGGGTTTAGAGGAAATACATTGATGAGTTCTAATTATGTATTCGTCAAAGGTGCTGAATGGCGAATTGGATCGTTTCCGTGGGCGGATACTAATAATGATTACAATTTAGATGGTAATGATGTTATTATTGATACCAATAGAATAAAGGAAGAATTAAATGCTTCAGTTCATAATATTCCTAATTTTCTTGACCCTACAGAAATGTTATCTATAAAGAATTCTAGTTTATTTATACCAATGAACATAGCACCTGGAGGAGGGCCAATTCCAGGGGACTTACCCATGTTAGTTGATGGTACTCAAGTAATTAACTGGTTAATAGAGAACAGTATTCACATCGCAAAAGATATAAATATCACTAATGGTACAGATGTTAACATATTTGCTGGAACTGATGACAACGGAGGTAGTGTATACTTGTATCCTTACGTCCAATTAGATGGAGCGGGAAATCCAGTTACAATAAACGGAGCTCCTGTTATCATAAATTATGGTGCATCTATTACTACTGATGGTAATATCAATATAAAAACATTAAGTAGAGGTGATATAGAGTTACTGAATTATAATACTTTGGAAGGAAATAACATTACTCTTGAAACTCGTGGGAGTATTAGAATAAGTAGTTCATCACTATATTCAGATAATGATATTATTTTTGATACTTTGAAGAACCCAGAAATTGCTGGTGATAGATCAGTCATGTTAGAATCCACTTTATTATCAAGCACAAATCCTAATAGTAAGGTAAGATTTGATACCAAAGACGATATTTTATTTAAAGGCGGGGGATGGTCAAGTAATCAAACTCTTTATATACCTGATGGTAAGAATATTTTATTCTCAAAAGGAGCTTCAAAGATTTCAAATTCAGGGATTATCGATCTTGGGAGTTTTGGTAGGATGTACTTTAAAAATTCTATGATTGAGGATCTAGCAAGATCTATAAGAATTAGATTAGAAAAAAATTCTAATGATTCTTTTGAAATTGCTACTATCAATTACAAAAGAAATCTAAACTATGCAAATACTTCTATTAATCAAAAGGTAGTATTACCTGGGCTGTGGAATAAATTAGGTGCAGGTAATCATAACTTCGAGTTTTCAACTAGAGTGATTAGTGGACCAGGAAATGTTGATGACTTAGCCTATTCATATGAAGGGAATGGAATTATTAGAATTCACGTAACAACCGCAATTCAAAGGGCAAATACAAGAGTTAAATTTGATATTAGAGATCGATTTAATAACGAGACAATAGGTCATGGGTATTTTGTCTATTCAGTAGATAGCTCTGGCATATCAAACATCGAAGTGGAACAACCACCACCATTAGATTATTATACTATTACTTTTAATACAAATGGAGGTTCGGTCATAGCTCCTATAAGTGGATATGTGGATGATAATGTTGGAACCATCACTGAACCGACAAGAATTGGGCATATTTTTTCTGGATGGGATAAGCCCATTCCTGCTAAAATTCCCGAATATGATTTAGAGTTAAATGCAATATGGGAAGCCATAGATTACAGAATAACATTTAATAGTAATGGTGGTTTGCCTATTAGTGATATGAGATATAAATATGGTGAGCAAATTTCTATACCTAATCCAACTAGAGTAGGGTATACATTTGCAGGGTGGAATACAACTCCTCCTGAGTATATGCCAGCAGAGGATTTACACTTTGAAGCTCAATGGACTAATAATACACTTACTATCACATTTGATTCCAATGGAGGAACTTCAGTAAATCCTAATTCAATGCAAGTTTTGTTTGATTCTCCATATGGTCCACTACCTACTCCTATAAGAGATTACTATAACTTTACAGGATGGTATACAGGTCTAATTAATGGTTCTTTAGTTGAAGCTACAACTATCGTAAACATTACTGATAATCACACACTATTTGCAATGTGGGAGTCTGCTAGTATTTCAGTTGACGCAGTTTATTTGTTAGATACTGCTGATGGTCAGTTCAAAACATCTATTTCAAAAGAAATAAGAAGAAATAATCTACCTCCAAATATTCCATTAGAGCATAAGATAATGCCTGAAAACGCAACAAATAAAACTGTTACTTGGAGTAGTAGTAATAATAGTATAGCGACTGTTGACAGTAGTGGAGTAGTTACATTCGGCAATAACATAGGAGATGTTACTATTACAGTCACCACTAATAATGGCAAAACTGCTACATTAAGATTACGTATTACTAATTCCAGCGGTTGTTAATAGAAAGGTAGAATAATGATTAATAATATTTTGGCGATGATTATAGATAAAAGTTTTACGGGAGTTTCTTTCTATATTTTGTTTAATTTAATTTTGAATCCATTAGTAGTAATATTGGTATCAACATATTTTATGAATAAAGAAGGGATATCGTTGATGAAAGCGTTCTTGATTTCATCAACGATATCCTTGTTAGTAATTGTGGGATCTCGTCTTATTCATGCTATTATAGCGATAGGTTATTATAAAGACTTTGGAATTAATCCTTTGGAATTAGGACCAAGAAATTTTACTATGTTTGGAGGATTCGTATTAGTTGTTCCAATGCTATATGTTATTTGCAGAATAATGAATTTAAAATTTTGGAGTATAGCAGATCTATTTACTCCTGGTTGGGCATTGGGGATTGTTTTTAACAAGACAGGTTGTTTATTAAACGGTTGTTGTTTTGGAGTCCCAACGACACTTCCTTTTGGTATTTCTTATCCTAAGGGGACAGAACCATATGGCTATTATTATAATGAACTTATAAGTTTAGTTGGAGAAAATGGGAATTTAATGAATTCCATATCAATTCACCCTGTACAAACATATGAAGCTTTGATAGGATTATTAGGATTTACTTTATCGATATATTTACTTAGGAGAAAACAAAAAAATGGCATCATTTTCTTGACATTTGCATTATACTATTCTTTAGCTAGGGTAATACTTCATTATTTAAGAGCTACACCTTATAATATGATGGAAGTTAAAGAGCTACTTCCTTTTTTATATGGAGGAATTTTTATTGCGACATTATTTATCTTTATTTATAGGATTAAAAAGATTCAGACTTGATTTGTTTAAATTATCTATTACAAGCAATAAATAGTCCAATTAACGTATATAGACTTAATTGACGATAATATACAAATATTTTAGATGTTAACATTTGATACACAAATAATAGCTAGATTCCTAATATGTTGTGAATGCATACTTTAAAATATAAAAACCCGACACCTAACTTGATAACTCATTGATTATTCTGATTAAAGCTAAGCAAGACTTAGACACATGAGCTCTTATTTAACTGCTTCTTTGACAAATATTATTGGTGGAGAATAATTCAATTAGAGAAACGAGATGAATTTGATAAAGTATAACCTGAGACTTGGAAAATTAGTAACTAATATTTCAAGTCTTTGGATTGTCAACACTAATTTAGACAGTTTTTTTAGGTTATGTAATTTATATACTTTAAGGCTTAAATAACCCAATGTTGAATGAATCCTTATATTGTTAAACCAATTTACATAGTCATCCAACATAATTGTTTATGGTAATCCAAAAATACAATAAAGGGGCTGCGGACGTTTTATTGGACATTACAAAGCCTGCTGTTTCCCTCAAATAATCGGCAAGTGATAGGTAGACCTGAATTATCCATCAAAAGTCCCATCTAGATTATTGGATTGGTCCTATTCTTCTTGGAAACATCCTTCTTATTGAAATCATAAGATTCATTTATCTCAAAGTAGTAATCAGTAACATCGTAATAGACATTGATTGTATCTCTTTCGTAATGCATTCTCACCATTTCATGAAGATGAAGTATCAGTAAGCTCTCCTTTAAAACATAGAAATAATCGAGAATCCTGTATACATGATCAAAGCTAAAATTGAGTTGTAGGAAACATTTGGCCATGGATTTAAAAGAAAACTCTTTGGAAGAAGGAATCTGTAATTTGGAATACACCAACAACTGAAAAATATTCTTAAGGGGATAATTGAGTCTAGGGTTTCTTTATCTGTTGATGAAGCATTTTTCAATATCTAGCTCATGGTAAAAATGATTAAGTACAGAAAAACCAAAATTCTATCTTAGTATATTATTTGAATCAATAGTATCAGTCGATGAAAAGCTAGAATTTAAGGGATAGCATAATCGTTAGCAGCTAGAGCAATTTGTTTGTCAATCTAAGTAAAATGAGAAATTATATCGCCGAACTTCTTCTCCAGAGAATCCACATAATTAAGAAATCCAAACTTTCTGTGCTTAGTTTTTCCGGTTTAAGGATCTCTGTAACACTCGACAATAAATAGATATATTCTTCCATTAGAATTTTTTATCTTTTCACAAGAACATTTCTTCCACCTCGTATACATTACTCCATAATACAACAAGGACAATAAGAGAAAGAGTATGATTTGGGAAAAAAATCTTTGTATTTACTGATATTAGAAGGATTAGAGTCCAAGTGTTCAATTATTTACTGCAAAACCCACGAAAATTAGCAGAAATTGTAAGAATATATAGTGAATTAGTGTGACAAAATTATGCTTATAGGGTATAATGTGATTATAAACGTTAGTAAATAGATACTTACAGATAATTGAGAGGGTAAATAATGGCATTTATTATAATGGTATATGGCTTGTTGATTGGATCTTTTTTAAATGTTGTGATTTATAGGCTGCCTAAGAATGAAAGCATAGTCTTTCCTGGAAGTCATTGCACAATTTGCAATCATAATTTAGCATGGTTTGACAATATACCTGTAATATCTTACATGCTACTCAAAGGAAAGTGTAGATATTGCAAAACGAGAATTAGCCCTAAGTATCCAATTATTGAATTACTTAATTCATTTTTTTATCTTTTATTCTACATGAAATATGGTTTTAACACTAATTTTTTTATGTACTCATTAATTTTTTCGGTATTATTGGCTATTACATTAATTGATTTAATACATCAATTAATTCCAGATTCATTAGTAGCTGCAATAGTAGTAATAACAATTCTGTTTAGAATCGTTGGATATTATATTAACAGTGATTCACTTAATATACTAGATAGCTTATCTGGATCATTAGTTGCAGGTGGACTTTTCCTCCTCATTGTTTTAATAAGTAAAGGTGGCATGGGAGGAGGAGATGTTACCCTTATATCATCTTTAGGATTTGTGCTAGGCCTTAAAGGAATTCTAGTCACTATATTTATTTCTTTTATTATAGGATCAATTGTGTCAGTCTTACTCCTTAGCTTTAAGCTTAAGACTAGAAAAGATCCAATACCTTTCGGCCCTTTTATTGTAATCGGATTTTTAATAACTTTGTTATACGGTGATCAATTAATAATTTGGTATACTAATTTGCTCTTGTATTAAGCAGGTTTTTACTTATCTCATAGTAAGAAAGGAGGAGGTAGTATTGGGACTATTCAATAATGGTAAAATTTTAAGTATTGATTTTAAAAACCAAGAGATAAAAGGAGTGATTGGACGAAGTACAAAAAAAGGAATTATAGTAGATAGTACATTTTCCATTGATGTACCAGAAGGAATATATGATGATGGAGAAATCAATGATCTTGACCAATTAACTTATTCATTAAGAAGTGGATTATCTGAGAATGGAATTAAACAAGAACACACTCATATTGTAATCAACTCAACAAGTATAGTAATGAGAGAAGTTACGCTACCACTAGTTAGTAAAGAGGAGATCGAGGCAATCATAGCATATCAACTTGAGGACTATATACCAATAAATCCTGATGATTATATAGTACAGTACATTAAGATAGGAACGAAATTCGAGGAAGGTATAGAGAAACTAGTATTACTTTTGGTTGGAGTTCCAAGAACCATTATTCAATCTCATTTAACTCTACTTTCAAACTTAAACCTAAAACCTGAGGCAATGGATTATCACGGAAATGCTATAGCTAAACTAGTTTCTGCTGGTGGTTTAATTAATAATTCCTTTGACAATAAAATGACTATAGCTTGTATAGACTTAAACTCAAGATTTACTGAATTAACTATCGTAGATGAGGGAGTTGTAAGGGTAGCAAGAGTTATTGAAAAAGGATTTGAGTCTATCTTTGATAGCATTAGTAATAAAATCCCTAATATAGATAAGGGTAGTATTATGAAAAAGATACTGGAGATTGAAGACATATCAATAAAACCTTCACAGGATAATCCAGATCAAGTTTTTATTGAAACATTAAGAGATGGAATATATGAGATTTTTGACAGATCTGAAATGATTTTTAGATACTATAAAACTAGAGAGATAAGTAACGACATAAATTTAATTCTGTTGTATGGAGAACTATCATCAATAAAAGGTCTTGATAAAATGTTAAATGATTTTATTGACACTGAAACAACTGTTTTAAGATCCTTACAGAATTTGAACTCAGTTAAAGACTTAGGTTTATATGCTAATGCAATAGGTGGTTTAATAAGGGTTAGTGAGGTGAAAAAATGAGAGATCTAAACTTTTTTGAACCCTTTCTGGATAAAAAGCAAATAAGATTTAATAAAATGGTAATACTATACTTTCTACTATTAGCATCAATGATTGGTCTAAGTGTTCTGGCAGGATTAAATCAAGTTAAGATTAACTCATTAAAGAATGATGTCAATTCATTAGCTGTTGTTGCAAACAATCCTCAAACTCTTCAAAAGATAGAAGAGATTAATGTTTTTGAACAAGAGGTTGCAAGATTTAGAACAGAGGTAGATAATATAAGGAGTTTAGATGCAAGTATTAAAGCCAGAGATGTTATTAGAGAGGATTTGCTCTATAATATTAATACTAGATTACCTATGGGAGTTTTCTTAACTAATATGAGAATTGTTGGCAAGGATATTCAATTAACAGGTTATGCAGAAGATCAGTACTCAATTGCTGAGTTTGGAAAAGGACTTGAAGTTCTTGAAAATGCTAATGAGGTATTCATATCAAATATATCATCGGTTGAATCTTACTATAAGTTTGATTTAAATTTGATTTTAAAGGAGGTATTAGTTAATGCCAACTAAAAAACCTTCAATATTAAGAAAAATAAAAAGTGTACCTTTAACAACAAGTGAAAAAGTATTGTTAGTTTTACTGGCTATAGCAATAATCCTATATGTGGGAAATAGATTTATTTTAATACCACAAGCTGCCAGTATTAATGATTTGGAGAATCAAAAGGTTGATATGAGCATGAGAATTAATGAGATGAATGCTACACTAAGAAGAGAGCCAGAAATTAAGAAAGCATTCGAAGAATTAGAAATTGAAAGAAATCAAATTCTTAATAATTACTTCCCTACACTGGATCAATCACAAATTATTTATTTGTTAAATGATATGCTACCTATAGAAGAGGTAGAGATATCAAATCTTGATTTTAGCAGACCGGTTACTGAGAGCTTAAATCAAATAGATGTTCGTAACATGGCTATATCATTGCCATTTAACGGGCCTTATAGTGAAGTGTTAAAGCTTGTAAAATCAATTGAAAGTAGTCCAAGACGTATGATGGTAGACTCTATAACTTTAGATCGAGAATCAGATGATCTTATGGCAGGTAGTATGAACTTGAAAGTATATAGCTTAGAAGGACTTGCTGAAACAGATCCAAATGTTATTTTTGTTCAGATACCTTACAACTCAAATGAGAAGACATTATTTAACAGTTTTGAAAACTTTGACATGATGTCTAGTAGTATAAATGGATCAGTTGTAACTCCTGGAACTACTGATGGATCAGTAGGTACTGGAATAGGGGATGAACCTTCAGAGCCAGAGCCAATTAGAGGGGATATAATCAATAACTTTGAACAAAGAGATTATGACTTTATACCTTCTCATGAGTTTGTAAAGGGAACAGCAACCCCAACAACCATAAAAACCAGTGGTAGGTTTGGTTTAAGGTTTGAGTATAATATATATGGTGTTGAATTAGAGAATAGAGCATATGTTGATTTAACAAACAAAAATATGGAATTTACAATCCCACCTCAGTATATCTACATCAACATCTACTCATTTAGCTATAACCCAGGAACATTAGGAGCTAGATTTGTAACAGCAAATGGAGATATACTGCACACTAGAATATCTGATGGAATCGACTGGTTAGGATGGGCAAGGGGAGAAATAGAAATACCAAGAGACTTAAGTCTATATCCTCTAAAACTTACTCACCTATACTATGGAACAGAATACAATCAGGATGATTTTGGAGTATTGATATTTGATGATATGGAAGTATTATATCCACATCACTATGAGGAAGAAGTGGATGTTATCTCTCCAAATATGTTCTTCTATGAAGTACAACCTGGAGAGAGTATATCAAGTATTTCAGTGAAATTCTATGGTTCAGAAAGATATAAGGATGAAATACTTAAGAATAACGAGTTAAAAGCACAAGATGTTTTGCCAGTAGGAAAAATATTAGTAATGGCGAAGAGATAGGAGGAGTGAGAAGATGAAAAAGAAATGGATAATGATTTTGGCTTTCGTTTTAACCCTCCTGTTATCTTCAGGAGTAGCAATTGCAGCAAATGAGAATCCTGATTATATATCTGGGTATGTAGCAGCTCAGGAATTTTATGCAACATCAACAGAAAAATATGATTATACTTTTGCATTTTATATTTATCTAAATCAAGGACGAGTTGACGAAGAAATAATCAAGAATTATAGTAGAAGAGTCCAATATGAAGAAGGTTTTAGGCAAGGATATAAGGATGCTGATGAAGGCTCTCCTCCGGATGTTAATTATGCAGAAAACATGGGTAAAAGTCTTGGGGAGCAGTATGCAGCTAGGGATTATTATGATGGAATGATTAGTTCTTTCTCTAGGGCGATGCCAAGTGATTCTGCTATAATTTTTAGGTATAATCTTGGAAAGCTACAAATCGATTATCGAGAGAATTTTATTCTAGAATTTAAGAATAATTTTCAAATGGGTTATATTGATAAATATGAGGAATTACTATTAAAGCCAAAACTAGACAGCTTCCAGCAGGGTTTATCCGATGGTCAATCAATGGGTGATGCAGTAGGTAGGATATTTGCCCAGAGGGATTACTTCAATAAGTTGGCAATGAACTATCAGAGAAACCTATTGACTGATGAACAGATAAGAACTCAATATAGACTTAGCCTACACAATGTTACATCTCCAGAATATGCAGATGCATTTGTACAAGGTTATAAGATGGGCTATCAGTACGGATACATTGAGGAGTACAGAGCTAAGGCTAATGAGGATTACAGTAGTCTTCTAGGTAATTTCGTTGTTACACCAGCTGGTGGAGAAGTGGCCACTCCTGGTGGAGAAGTAGTGATGAATTTCCTACCTGGAACATATTACAGAGATGCAATGGTGATTGTTGAGAACAAGCTTAATTCCGTATACAATACCAGGGAGTACATCAGAGCATCAGATGTATATGATGTGACAATTTCCAATCCAGCAGGAACATTTGATAAGACAAAATATGTGAAGATTAGCATGCCATACCACAGTGATGGTTACCAAGCTGGAATATACAAACTTGTTGGTGGAAGATGGATGTATATGCCATCCTTTGAAGAGGGAGATAGTATCTACACCATGGTTAGAATAGATACCATTGACAGTAAGACCAGCACATTTGCTCTATTCAAGGATGAAAATGTTAGAGTAATAACTGATATCAGAAGTCATTGGGCAAGACCAGAAATTGAGACAATGATAAGAAGGGGAGTAATAACCGGTTATCCAGATGGAAGATTCAGACCAGATCAGAATATAACCAGAGCTGAGTTCCTGACTCTACTAAGTAGATTAAACTCATGGGTATTACCTTCTGAATCAACTCAACTTCTAAACACAAGATATTTCAGTGATTATCAAAGCTTTAGTTCATACGATAGAGTAATAAGTTATGGTAGAACAATGAACTATATATTTGGTTATCCAGATAGAAGCTTCAAACCAAACAATAACATTACCTACAGAGAAATCCAATGGATAATGGATAGAGTAATCAGAACAGAAAATTTTAAATGGTCAGATATTGCAACACAATTACAATACGAGAAAACCTTCAAGTCTCCTGGACTTACAAACTTAGATTTAAGAATAACTAGGGCAGAGGTGGCATACATGTTGTATAAGGTTTATGAATGGCGATATTAAAGCTTAATAATAAGGGCTACACCTTGATGGAACTCATCTTGGTGGTAGCCCTTTTTTCTGTGTTTTTTTTGATTGCTATTCCAAATTCATCTATTGTAAATATCTACCAGGAGAATATTGAGCTAAAGATGATACAAAAAGATCTAAGACAGGCAAGGAGTAAGGCTGTAGTAGATAACACCAGTATATTTGCATATTTCTATCCATCCATGAACGAATATGAAATTAAATCAGGGGAAGAAGTAATAAAGAGAAAGAAGTTAAAGCGAATTAAGATCACACATTTCAATTCAGACAGGTATACCTTTAATAATGACGGGAGAATTGGAGGGTCAGGTACAGTAAGCATCCTAAGAACCAATGGTGACTTATATTACTTAAGTGTTGGAGTTAACACTACTACAATAAATCTACATAAGGAGGGAAACATTAATTGAGAAAAGGTTTCTTACTTATAGATATAATACTAGGTTTTGCATTAATAGGACTTATAGTAGTGACCATTCAACCTGCTCTGGCAATGTCAGTTAAAAATTTATCCACTCTGGAAGATAAAAGTGTAGGGATTGATCACTGTAAGAGAATAACTGAAATCCTTAGATGCAGCAATGAAGCTAATGATAGCTTTTTCTTGGACTTAATAAACGAAGGAGAACCTACTGAATATAATGATTCCATGTTAACACAAGCAAAGATACTATGTACTGTGGAAGTAATAGGTAGAGATGATCTTATTATAAATTATAGAGTGACAACCATGTCTTTAGATAAAGAGGTGACATATGCATCTTTTACATGTGCCAGAATTCTCATGGAGGAGGAGTAAGGGTTTTACTCTTCTGGAAATCATAATTAGTATTGGACTAATGTCCCTGATAATTTCAATAGTATTTGCCCTTATTAACTTTGTATCCCTAAGCAGTGAAAGAGTTTTAGGGAGTGACGACACATTATTAAATGGTAGACATGCTCTTGATTATATTCTTGCTGATGCAAATGAATCAATAAGTATAATGCCAATTGATAGTATCAATAATTTAGATAGCAAGTTTGAAAACAATATGGGTTTTGTCTTAAGAAAGAGTATTGATGCTAATGGGGAAGAAGGAGAAGGAGAAGGGGAAAGTAAAAAATACAGATATGTGTTCTACACTAAAAGTGGAGATTCATTAATAAGGCGGACCTTTGATAGTCCCTTATATGATCCACCAACTTACAATAGTAATGGAGGAAACAACAATCTATTAAATGATGTGGAATCCATTTCAAATTGTGTCTACGATGAATATAATAACGTGCTTGTTCTATCCATAATTGTAAAAGATAAGAAAACTTCAAAAAAATATGAATTTATTGAAACAATTAGCATAAATAAAGATAGTTTCTAGGAGGGTTCATGCGTAAAGGTGCAGCAATGTTAATGGCAATAATACTTATGGGAATTTCATCCATGTCACTATTTTTTGTGTTGGATTCTGTAGTTTTTCAATCCTATCTCATAAGAAACAGACAGGATAATATTCAAGAGTATTTTAATAGCAAGGAGAACTTTATATATAATGTATTTTATAAGGAAATTTACATACCAAAAATACTAGAAACAATACCAACAGCTGTAAAACCCTACATTCATACAAGAATAAATACATTTGATCTTGAGGGTAGGGATGGCTTAATAACTACAGGTGTCATAGATTTATCCTATAAGTATGATGATATATCATATGATTGTAAATTAACCACTGAAGGTAAAAGTGGAGAAACAGTTTTAAGCGGGAAATTACTCAATGATTTTTTCCCTAAGCAGATTTCTAAGGATAAAATTCCCCACTTAAATTATAACAATGTGGATATTGCTAAACTACCTGAATTTATGGAGTTTTTTGACTCTATACCCAGCAAATTAGACCTAGATGACTACCAACTTGACACTGATTACCAGATAATCCATATGGCTGATGGTGAGAATATAAAGATAAGAGGCGGAACTTATAATTCAAGCTTAAGTATGATTAGGGAGGATGGTTCAAGCTCAAAAATAAAGACCACCACTAATATCTTTATTGAGTCCCCAGATGATCTTAGGACAGACTTAGTATTAGAAATAAACAATAGGGACTATTCTAGACTAAGTGGAGTAATTTACATAGAAAATGGTGATTTGATCCTAAAGGGAAATTGCTATATAAATGCCCTGATAATAATGGGTAATGGAGAGATTATAGTTGATGGTGCTTTCACCCCAACTATAACAGGGATGGTCATAACCAATGATAGCATTGACTACTCCTCAAAACTTGCCATGGAATACAGTGGAGAGATTATAGTGAAACATGGATTTTTAGTTCCAGGATTAGTGGATCCAAGTATAGACTCCATTGAGAATATTAAATGACAAAGTCATCTTATATATGCATAATTTTAACTTGTTAGTAGCTTATAATACTGATATAATGGATGTATTGAAGAGATAATAATCCAAAAAATCTTTAATTATCATAAGAAGAGGAGGGATTAGTTTGATACAAGCAGGTGATTTTAGAAATGGTATTACATTTGTTATGGATGGTAGTGTTTATCAAATAGTAGATTTCCAGCATGTAAAGCCAGGTAAAGGTGCTGCATTTGTAAGAACTAAAGTAAGAAATGTATTATCTGGAGGACTTAAGGAAATTACCTTTAATCCATCAGAAAGATTTGAAAAGGCAGTTATAGAAACCAAGGAAATGCAATACTTATATTCTGATGGTGAGTTATATCACTTTATGGATACTGAAACATATGAGCAGCTTCCACTATCCTATGAGTCAGTGGAACATGCTATTAAGTACTTAAGGGAGAATGATACAGCAACACTTAGATTTTTCCAAGGTAAGGCTTTTGAAGTGCTTCCACCAAACTTTGTTGAGTTGGAAGTAACTGAAACAGAACCTGGAGTAAAGGGAGACACTGCTCAGGGAGCAACTAAGGCTGCTATTGTAGAAACCGGCGTATCAGTCAATGTTCCACTGTTTGTGAACATTGGTGATAGAATAAAAATTGATACAAGAACCAACGAGTATCTATCCAGAGTTTAGAGGAGGGGAAAAAATGGAATATTTATTTCAGAAAGTAGCATACCTTAAGGGCTTAGCAGATGGACTAGGCATTGATGAATCCACTAAGGAAGGAAAACTATTACTTCAAATCGTGGAAACTTTGGAAGAGTTTGCTGATGTAATGGAAGAAATGGTTGAGGATCAAATCGATCTAGAAGAGTATGTAAACTTTATCGATGAGGATCTTGCTGATGTAGAAGATGATATCTACGGCGATGATGAAGATGATTACGAGTTTGACGACGATGATTTTGACTTTGATGATTACGATGATTGTTGTGATGATGAAGGTTGTGATTGCTTCAAAGGTTATGGAATTGAAGAATACCTTGAAGATGAGGACGAGGAAGAAGAATAATCAGTTTACTTAGGTAGCCTAAAGCCCATGCTTTAGGCTATTTAAACGAATGTATCATTGTAAAGGCTATACTCCTTTGGTATAATAACTTTAGAAAGCAAGGGGTGTTAATATGAACGAAAAAGAGAATGTTGATTATATGGATAATGGAAGTGTTAAGATTTCAAATGATGTCTTATCTACCATAGCAATGACTGCTGCCAATGAAGTTGAAGGGGTTATGGGAGTGACTTCAAACTTAGCCAGTGGTATTTCTGAACTCTTAGGCAAAAAAACCACAGGGAAAAAGGTGAAGGTTGAACTAAAGGAAAATGAAGTTTTTGTTGAAATGCATTTAACCCTAGCCTATGGAGCCAAGATAAATGAAGTAGGACTAAATGTTCAGAAGAAAGTCAAGGAAGCCATAGAGAGTATGACAGATTTAAGCGTAAAGGAAGTAAACATCCACGTTGAAGGGATTAGTAGAGTCAAGGAATCAAAGGATGAATAGAAACCTAATTAGGAGTAAAATATGAGTAGAAAACAAGCAAGAGAAGGAACCATGCAGTTGTTGTTTCAAATGGAGAGCAATCACGACTTTTCAAATGATGCCTTGGAATTATATCTGGAAAACTTTGATTTTGATGATGATGAAGTTGAATATATTAGAAGATCCGTCAATGGTATTTTTCAGTACAAGGACATAATTGATGAGCATATAAAAAAGAATATTGAAGGTTGGTCACTGGAAAGATTAGCTAAGGTGGATTTATCAACACTAAGACTGGCAATTTATGAGATACTCTATAGGGAAGATATTCCAGTAGAGGTATCTATTAATGAAGCCATAGAGTTGGTTAAGAAGTTTAGTGCCTTTGATTCATACAAGTATGTCAACGGAGTATTAGGTGGTTTTGTAAGAACCCTTGAGAAAGATGAGTAAGTATTACTTAGGGATTGATACAAGCAACTACACCACTTCAATAGCCATAATAGATGAAAATTTAAATATAATCCATGATGAGAGAATACTTCTAAAAGTGGTAAAAGGATCTAAGGGGCTCAGACAACAGGAGGCCCTATTTCAGCATTTAAAGAATTTACCTATCTTGTTTGAAAGAGTTAACATTGACATCAATAGTCTTGAGTCCATAGCAGTAAGTACAAAACCAAGACAGATTGATGGTTCTTATATGCCAGTATTTTTAGCAGGTGAAGGATTTGCCAGGACAATCAGTGCTTTAAATAATATTAAGATGAAGAGATTTTCCCATCAGGAAGGGCATATTGGAGGGCTTTTACTAAAGGAAGATATAAGTGGTGGCTTCTTTGCAATACACCTATCAGGAGGGACTACAGAGGTTTTAAAGTGCATGAATAAGAGAGACAATCTATCTCTTGAACTTGTGGGTGGAAGTCTTGATATTAGCATTGGACAATTGATTGATAGGATAGGGGTTTACTTAGGATTGAATTTTCCCTGTGGACAGGAAATGGATGTTATGGCTGCAAATGGTAAGAGGTTAAAGTTGGGTATTGATGTAATAATTAAGAATGGTTACTTCAATTTATCAGGCTTAGAAAATAAGTTCAAGGACCTCTTGGATGAAGATAGATTTGAAAGAGAAGATTTACTTTTTACCCTATTTTCTATATTAGGAGAATTATTGTTGAAATTAGTAGAAATATATATAGATAGTGGGGATGAAAAAATCCTATTTGTTGGTGGAGTAGCATCAAATAGGATAATTAGAGATATTATATTAAATTCAAGATACAAGGAAAATATAATATTTACAGATGCAAGACTTTCAACTGACAATGCAGTTGGAATAAGTTATCTAGGAATGAAAAAAGTAGGATGGGAGGAATAATTTTGAGACCACTACTGGTAAATGAAGTAAATGGTTATATTAAAAAGCTATTTGCAAACGATTTATTACTTACATATCTATCCATAGAAGGAGAAATTTCAAATTTTACCCATCACTATAGTGGGCATATGTATTTTAGTTTAAAGGACGATAAAAGTAGAATCAAGTGTGTCATGTTTAAGGGTGATAATCAAAACCTTGATTTTAAACCAAAGGATGGTAACAAGGTTGTGGTTACTGGTTCAGTATCAATATATGAGAAGGATGGAAGTTATCAGGTATACGTTAAGAAGATGGCTCCACTGGGAAAAGGTGATCTCCACAAGGCATTTGAAGAATTAAAGGCTAAACTAGAAAAAGAAGGTCTTTTTTCCAGTGAACATAAAAAGGATCTACCTAGATTTCCAAAGAAGATAGGTATAGTGACTTCCTCAACTGGGGCTGCCATAAGAGATATGGTTAGTATTATAAAAAGAAGGTTTCCTCCATGTGATATATTGATTTACCCTGCCTTGGTTCAAGGGGACCAGGCACCAAAGGATATAATCAAGGGATTAAAGTATCTTGAAAGTAGAGAGGATGTTGACTTAATTATCACTGGTCGAGGGGGAGGATCCTTTGAAGAACTATTTCCCTTTAGTGATGAGGAGCTGGCAAGATATATTTTCTCCATGAAAAAACCTGTGATATCTGCTGTTGGTCATGAAACAGACTTCAGCATTTCTGATTTTGTTGCAGACATTAGAGCTGCCACTCCATCCATGGCTGCTGAATTAGCAGTTCCAGATAAGAGGGCTCTTTTGGATGAATTAAACACACTGGGATATGGTATTATAAGATCTGTCGATGATAAATTAAATTCACTGGATAATGAACTAAGTTCCCATGGAAGAAGTTTAAAATTCTTAAACCCAGAAAGTATATTAAGGGATAGAAGGTTGGAGATTGATAGTATCTTGAAGGAAGTAGAATTCAAATTAAGCAAGAAACTTATGACTATGGATAAAAAACTCACCACTATAAAGAATAGAATTAATCTCTTAAACCCAAGTATTCCTTTAGAAAAGGGTTATGGGATTATATATGATGATTTGGGGAATATAGTAAAGTCAGTATTAGGAATAAATAAGGATGACAGAATTAATATTAGATTACAAGATGGAAGTATAAAAACCCTCGTACTTGAGAAGGAGGAAAATAATGGATAATTTGAAATTAAGTTATGAAGAAGCCTTAAAAGAACTAGAAGTACTTCTTTCTCAAATGGAAGAAGAAGGATTAAATCTTGATGAAACCATAGGGAAGTTTAAAAGAGCAATGGAGCTATATGATTATTGTAAGGGAATCTTGGATAAGGCTGAAGGTGAAGTTAAACTGATCCTTAAAAAAGGAGACTTACAAGAGGAAGTAGACTTTTTGGAGGATTACAAGGAGGAAATTGATGAAGACTTCTAAGATCTATGAAGAGTATTTAGCTCTTATAGATGAGCATTTGCTTAGCAGTGTAAAGGAAAGCTCAGACTATGACAAGATAATTTGTGAAGCAATGGAATACAGCTTATTCACCGGTGGAAAGAGGTTAAGACCCTTGATGACCATTATGGCCTACGAGATGTTTGATGATTACATACATAATGCAATCCCCTTCGCACTGGCCATAGAAATGATACACACCTACTCACTAGTCCATGATGATCTGCCTGCTATGGATAATGATGACTATAGAAGAGGTAAGTTGACAAACCATAAGGTTTATGGAGAGGCCCTTGCAATTCTAACTGGTGATTCTCTACTTAACCTAGCCTTTGAGACCATGCTAAAAGCAAGTATGAAAAACCCTAGCGAGAAGTATATTAAGGCCATGTGTGAAGTGGCAAGAGCTTCTGGATACAAGGGTATGATAGGTGGGCAGGTTATTGATATAATAAGTGAGGGTAAGAAGATCCCTGAGGATGAGCTTAGCTTCATGTACAAAGGAAAGACAGCTGCGCTGATAACTGCTTCAATTCTATCAGGAGCAATTGTAGGTGGAGCAAATAGTGAAGTGGTTGATAGTTTAAGAAAATACGGAGAAAAACTAGGACTAGCCTATCAGATTCAAGATGATCTACTGGATTTAGAACAGGATGAAAAAATTGATAAATCTACATATCTATCCTATCACACTAAAGAAGAAGCCTTGGGCGTGATATATAAATTAAGTGATGAAGCAATAGAAATTCTACAGGTTGAATTGAAGGATTATAATACTGAATTCTTTCAGTTCTTAACAAGGGATCTCGTTAAGAGAAGAGTGTAGAAATATTGAAGTTTTGGTGGATTTATGTTATAATCAGCTTAGCTAACAGTGGTACAGTATTCTAGTCAGCACAACTATTCTTGAAGGCGGGGCTAAAAATCCGTCAAAGGGCATATCGATGAAGTTCTTTGTGTTTGGCTTGCGACGCCCAGTCGTGGGCTTTCATAAGGAGTAAGAAAGATGGGGCGATCTGCAATGGCATGCAGGCGTGGACCCTGCTTTCGTGGAGACTCAATATAGTGATAAATAGTACTATATTGTGATAAACCTGCAGGACACAATATATTTAATTAAAAGTGCAGAGTAGCCTGCCTTGAGTGAAGTAGCGCGGATGGTAAGTTCAATTTAGCTAGACGGGGGCCCAGTTCTGGTTAAGTTCTGTTACCGAAATCTATTTTGCAAAAGAGGCTAGGGAATAGAATGGCTGTAGAGGAAAACTCCTAGACTGTTCATATAAGAGGTAGAAAGAGGATTACAGTGCGGACTAAGTGGCAATCCAGTTCCGTTTTTGGCAACAGGACGGTGATGAGATTAAAGGGAAACCGCTGTACTGGCGACAGACAGTTCCCATCAGAGAAAGTCTGCTGGACCTAAAGCCGTAAGATTTACTCTTTTTACTACCACTTTATAAGGCTGATAGCAGTGCTATCAGCTTTTTGCTACATATTTGGAGGGTAAGGAATGAGCAAGGGAGACGAAGACAGTTTTTATAAGAAGTATAATCTAAAATGGGTATTACTCATAACATTTTGGACATTTATTCTAGCCATAGCATTTTCTGTAATAGCTGAAAACCTGGTGAATAATTTAGATGTCCTTTTTGCATTTGTAATACTTTTATTATTTATAGCTATTGGAATTATCTTTGATATAATAGGAATAGCAGTAACTGCTGCCAGTGAAAAACCCTTTCACGCCATGGCAGCTAATAGGGTTGAAGAGGCAAAGACAGCCATTAAATTAGTTAGAAATTCCAGTCAGGTATCTAACTTCTGCAATGATGTAATAGGTGATATTAGTGGTATTATTTCAGGCGCAACAGCAACCAGTATCATCTTTAAATTGATTTTGGTCTTTGATGCTTTAAATGCCACAGTATTGACCATTATTCTAACTGCATTTACCGCTTCCCTAACAGTAGGAGGTAAGGGAGTAGGTAAGGCTATTGCCCAGTATCATCATGAAGCAATTATCTATAAGGTTGCTAAAATCATAAGAGTATTTGAAAAATTGTTTAATACGGAGTTCTTTCCCGTCAAGAAGAAGAACAACAATATAAAGGGAAAGAAGAATAAGGGAGAAGTCTTAAATGGAAAAGAAAAGAGCTGATGTAATACTATATGAAAAAGGTTTAGTCGATTCCAGGGAAAAAGGCAAAAGGGTAATAATGGAAGGATCTGTCTTTATAGGGGATCGAAGAGTCGATAAACCAGGAGAGTATTACGATGATAGCGTTGAAATATATATAAAAAAGAATCCACTTAACTACGTTAGTAGAGGTGGTTTAAAACTAGAAAAGTCCATAGGGGAATTTAACCTAAGTCTCAAGGACAAGATAACAATGGACATGGGTGCATCAACTGGAGGCTTTACTGATTGTATGCTTCAGAATGGAGCAAGTAAGGTATATGCAGTAGATGTGGGCTATGGTCAACTGGATTGGAGACTTAGAAATGATCCCAGAGTTGTTGTGATGGAAAGGACTAACATTAGATATCTAAAGGAAGAAGATATTAAGGATAAAATAGACTTTGTATCAATTGATGTTAGTTTTATCAGCCTTAAATTAATGTTACCAGTGGCTAAGATACTAACGGGAGATAATTGCGAAATCGTAGCCTTGATAAAACCTCAATTTGAAGCGGGAAGAGATAAGGTTGGTAAGAAGGGCTTGGTAAGAGATAAGGAGACTCACAAGGAAGTAATCTTAAAGGTAATAGATTTTGCTAAGGAAATAGGTTTATATACCAACGGACTAACCTATTCGCCAATAACAGGCGGTACTGGAAATATTGAATTTTTAGTCTACCTAAAAAAGACTAACATTGATTTTGATTTGAATAAGATAGATATGGTCATAGATGAAGCACACCAACAATTGAAATAATGGGGGAAGAGCCTATGCTTAAGGAACTTCGAATTAAAAACTTTGCAATTATTGATGAATTGACTATAGATTTTACTGATGGACTAAACTTACTAACTGGTGAAACAGGATCGGGAAAATCTATCATAATTGAAGCTCTTGAGATGGTTTTAGGTGGAAGAGGAAGTAAGGACATTATTAAAACAGGTAAGGAAAAGGCTTTGATTGAAGCTATGTTCTTTTTGGATGAGGATCTAAAGTCAAAATTAAATAATCTAGGTTATGATTGTGAAGATATACTAATAGTATCCAAAGAAATATCAGACAAGTATCCCAGTGTATCAAGGATAAACAACAGACCCATAACCTTAAGTGCCTTGTCTCAGATAACATCATCCATGGTTGATATCTTTGGACAGCATGAACATCAATCATTACTTGATATCAAAAATCATATGGAAATAGTGGATTCACTACTGGATAAGCCAGGAAAGGAAAAACTATCAAATATAGGATCAAAATATGAAGAGTTCAAAAACTTAAATAGACACTTAGAAGAAATCAGTATATCAAGCTATGAAAGAGAAAGAGAACTTGATATCCTTCAGTTTCAAATAAATGAAATAGACAGTGCAAATCTTAATGATAGTGATGAAGAAGAAATTGAATTGGAGTTTAAAAAGTATGACAATTTAAAGGATATCTTAAAAAATACAACAGAGGTGGGTGCAATCATTAAAGAAAACTATGAAGGTACTAGTCTTCTTTCCCAGCTTGATTATATTATGGCTAGAATCAATGAGGTAAAGAAGTTTGATCTTAATCTTCAGGATACCTACCAGAAATTAGTAGATATAAGATACCAGATAGACGATCTTTATAGGGAACTGGATCACTACAATAGCTCCTTAGAATTAGATGATGAAAAATTATTCTATCTTAGAGAAAGATTAGATTTAGTGAATACATTAAAGAAGAAGTATGGAAAGACACTTTCAGATATAAATAAGTACAGAGAAGAAATTGGATCTAGATATGATAAACTTGAAAATTTAGATAAGGAAATGGACCTTACTAGGAAAAAAATTGAAGTCATAAGAGAAATAATCTACAGAGAATCCATTGACCTCAGTCTTCTTAGAAAAGAGGTTACTATAATCCTTGAGGAGAAAATGGCCAAGGAGTTAGCAAGTCTTAATATGACTAATGTGGTATTTAAAGTGGATTTCAAGAACAAGGATAGAATCAGTGGAAGTGGAATAGATATAGTTGAGTTTCTAATATCCACAAATCCTGGTGAAGAATTAAAACCCTTATCAAAGATAGTCTCTGGTGGAGAAATGTCAAGGATCATGTTGGCTTTTAAGGGAATAATTGCAGATAAGGATAAGACTCCTACCTTGATATTTGATGAGATTGATACTGGCATAAGTGGTAGAACGGCACAAATTGTCGGGGAGAAGATCAAAAAAATAGCAAAGAGCCATCAAGTAATTTCAATATCTCATCTACCTCAAATTGCAGCTCTTGCGGATACTCACTTTTTAATTGTAAAAGACTCCACTAAGAACTCAACAATTACTAAGGTTGAAAGATTAAGTGACGATGAAAGAATTGAGGAATTAGCAAGATTATTAGGTGGAGTGGATGTGACCCAAACCACAAGGGATCACGCCAAGGAAATGTTAAAGATGTCTAGTAGAATACAGAACTAGCTAATATTAGAAGTTTTAGGAGGATAATTATGACTTACGAAGAAAAAACTATGAAATGCGACAAAATTTATGAGGGTAAGATTGTCAACTTAAGAATAGACACTGTAGAGCTACCAGATAAGAAATATTCAAAAAGAGAGATTGTTGAGCATCCAGGTGGAGTGGGCGTTGTTGCTATAAAGGATGATGGAAACATACTACTTGTGAAACAGTATAGAAAAGCAATTGATAAAGTAATTTTAGAGCTACCAGCGGGTAAGCTTGAAGTAAATGAAGAACCTAGAGAAACAGCTTTTAGAGAATTACAAGAAGAGACAGGATATACAGCTGAGAAACTTGAATATTTATTAGAATTTTACACTTCTCCTGGATTCAGTACCGAGAAGATATACCTCTTCTTGGCCAAGAAGATAATTGAAGGAGAACAACACCTTGAAGCAGGAGAATTCATTCAAGTGGAAAGCTATTCCATAGATGACCTCTTGAAGATGATAGATAGAGGAGAAATTATGGATTCAAAAACCATAATAGGGATAAATATAGCCAGAGATATACTAAAAAAGAAATAAGGGACTAATTATGATACTAAAAGTTAAAGAAGACTATAAGAGATATATAGAAACAGAGAAGAAACTTAAAAAGAATTCCAGGGATGCTTATGTAAGAGACTTGGAAAGCTTCAATGAGTACATCAATTCTTTAGGTATAAAAACTATCTCTGATATCAACAACACACATATAATAAGGTACTTATTAAATCTTCAAAGAGAAGGAAAATCAACAGCTACTATATCAAGGCACTTAGCTAGTATAAGGTGTCTGTTTGAGTACTTGCTAAATAATGGGCAAGTAAAATCAGACCCGACCTTAAATTTAAGACCTCCAAGGAAGGAAAAGAAGAGTCCCCTTATTCTAACAGAGGATGAAATTGATAGACTACTTAATATTCCTGATGTAAGTAAGGAAAAAGGCTCAAGGGACAAGGCCCTCTTGGAAGTCTTGTATGCATCTGGACTTAGGGTTTCAGAAATAAACTCCTTGAATATTGAGGATATTGACCTAAAAGAGGGTACAATTAAATTGTATCAGGATGATTCATCTAGAGTTGTACCAATGGGTAAGATTGCTTTGGAAAGTCTTAGTAATTATTTAAGTAATTACAGAAAAGATTCTTCAAAGGATGAACCAGTATTTATTAATTACACCGGTGAAAGACTTACTAGACAAGGACTATGGAAGATTATCAAAGGATATGCCAAGGAGTTGTCCATTAAGAAATCAATTACTCCTCAAGTATTGAGGAATTCTTTCGCAGTTCATCTTTTGAGAAACGGAGCTGACATAAAGACTGTCCAGGGAATTCTAGGTCATTCTGATGTTGCATCTACCCAGGTCTATACCTTTTTAGCTGAAGATGCAAATTTAAGGGAAGTATATAATAATACACATCCCCGTGCTTAGGAGGATACCATGAGAGCAGTAGATATTATTGAAAAGAAGAAACACAATTTAAAACTAAGTAAGGAAGAAATAGACTTCTTAATTAGTGGATACACAAAAGGAGATATTCCTGACTATCAGATGTCTGCATTTTTAATGACGGTTTATTTCAATGGGATGGAGCCAGATGAAATAGCAAATTTGACTCAAAGTTTTGTGGAGTCAGGAGATCAAGTGGACCTATCTGAGATAGAAGGAATTAAGGTTGACAAACACTCCACAGGGGGTGTTGGAGATAAGATTAGCTTAATAGTCATACCCCTGGTGGCTTCATTTGGAGTACCGGTTGCAAAGATGAGTGGAAGGGGCCTAGGTCATACAGGTGGAACTATAGATAAGCTGGAGTCCATAGAAGGTTTCAGAACTGATTTAAGTACAAAAGACTTTATCAACAATGTTAATAATTACAAGATGGCCATAGTAGGGCAAACTGCCAACCTAACACCAGCAGATAAAAAAATATATGCCCTTAGGGATGTTACTTCAACAATTGATAGTATACCCCTTATTGCAAGTTCAATTATGAGTAAGAAGATCGCTTCAGGTGCTGATGCAATAGTATTAGATGTGAAGGTTGGATCAGGGGCCTTTATGAAGACAATTGATGAAGCAGAAGATTTGGCCAGAACTATGGTATCCATAGGTAAAAACCTAGGCAGAGATACCATAGCCATAATTACTAATATGGATCAACCTCTAGGCTATGAAATCGGAAATAGCAATGAAGTTATGGAAGCAATTAAAGTTTTAAGGGGAGAGGGATCAATAGATGAAACAGAGATTGCTTTAGCTATAGCAGCTAATATGTGTCTTCTTGGAGGAGCTTTTTCTGATATAGACGAGGCATATAAAGAGTTGAAACTCTTAATTGAATCTGGTAAAGCAATTGAAAAACTGAAGGAACTTATCAGGATTCAAGGTGGAGATCCTAGAGTTGTAGATGATAACTCCTTATTCCCACAGGCTAAGAACACATATGATATAAGGGCAGAAAGAGATGGTTATATCTATTCAATAGATGCAGAATCAATTGGTATAGGTGCTATGTTACTGGGAGCTGGTAGAAAAACCAAGGAAGAATCCATTGACCCAGCAGCTGGAATAAGATTAGTTAAAAAAATTGGAGATAGGCTTGATAAGGGAAGTGTAATATGTCAGCTTATGACCAATTTAGATGAATTTGATGATGCTATTGATAAAGTTAAGGGAGCATTTGTCATTAATGATGAAAAACCTGAGACAAAACCATATATATATAATATAATAAGGTAGTAGAATACCTCGACTTAGAAGTCGAGGTTATCTTATAGTAAGGAGCATAAAATGAATTATTTAATTAGTTTACCAGGATTATTAATTGCAATAGTATTTCACGAATTTGCCCACGGATACAGTGCCTATTTACTAGGAGATCCAACTGCTAAAAATGCAGGGAGATTAACGTTGAATCCAATTAAGCATATAGATCCTATAGGTTTCTTGTTTATGCTGGTATTTCGATTTGGCTGGGCCAAGGGAGTACCAATAAATCCAAAATATTTTAAAAATAGGAAAAGAGATACCATTATCGTTTCCTTGGCAGGAGTATTTACTAATTTCACTCTAGCCCTTCTAATTGGAAGTATCATCGTATATCTCCCCATTAAGAATGAAGTAATAGTTGAGATGCTAGTAATAACTCTATGGTATAATATTATGTTAGGGGTATTTAATTTATTGCCTTTTCCTCCTTTGGATGGATCTAAGGTTATAGCAAGTTTACTTCCAACAAAATACGAGTACTACTTCTATAAGTATGAAAAGTATTTTTATCTGGTATTGATACTTTTAATAGCAACAAACTATATCCAGAGAATTATTGGACCACTGGTGGAATTTGTGTATAATATGGTAATTAGGTTACTCTTATTTTAGGAGAATGTTATGGATTATAATGTAAGCATCAATGTTTATGAAGGTCCCCTGGACCTCTTGTTAAGTTTAATTGATAAAAACAAAATAGATATATATGACATTCCCATACATGTAGTAACAGAACAGTTTCTTTTTCACATAAGAAAATGGGAAGAGTTAAATCTTGAGATAGCCAGTGATTTTATACTAATGGCTACAACCTTACTTGAGATTAAATCAAGGATGCTCTTACCAGTACAAGTATTGGAGATTGATGGGGAAGAAGTAGAGATAGATCCTAGAGAAGAGCTTGTAAAAAGGTTACTTGAGTATAAGCTCTATAAGGAAATAGCTGACGACTTAAAATCATCAGAAGAGATATATTCAAAGGTCTATTATAAACCAGGGGAGGATGTAAGTGACTACAGAGATCCTTTTGATGAATTAAGCAATATGAAATTGAGTGACCTTATGAAGACATTTGAGAATATACTGGAAAGATATAGATACAACACGGGAGATCCTAGTTTTTTTGAAATTCAGAGAGAAGAAATTAGCCTGGAACAATGCAGTGAAGACATAACCAATAGATTAAGCATAGGAAAAATTCTTAAATTCAGTGAAATAATTAATAGTCATCACTCAAGATCTAGAATTATTGCATATTTTCTATCCCTATTAGAACTTATGAGAATGAGATTGATTCTTGTAACCCAAGATGACACCTTTTCTGATTTACTAATTGAAATGAGGAGCTAATGTATGGATAATAGAGAGTTAAAAGCAATTATAGAGGGCCTTTTATTCACATTTGGAGACCCCATAGAGAGTAAAGAGTTAGCTAAGGTATTGGATATTTCCACTAAAGAAACTGATATAATATTAAAAGAATTAAAGGATGAGTATGACTTCAATAGAAGGGGAATAAGAATAATTAAGTTTAATAATTCCTATCAATTGGGAACTAGGCCAGAACATCATGAGTACATCAAGGCTATTGTTCAGACTAGAAATACTAGGAGTTTATCCAGTGCAGCCTTGGAAGCATTATCAATTATCGCATATAAACAGCCTGTAATCAAAGCGGATATTGATCAGATAAGAGGAGTAAAAAGTGACAGGAGTATAGAAACTTTAATTAGTAGAAAATTAGTAAAGGAAGTTGGAAGATTAGATAAACCAGGAAGACCAATATTATATGGAACCACAGATGAATTTTTGAAGTACTTTGGATTAGAGAGTATAGAACAATTACCACCAGTGGATATGTATATGGGAGAAATAGAAGAATAAAGGAGAATGTGTATGAATGATGAAACCATGAGATTACAAAAATATATGGCATTGTGTGGAGTTGCATCTAGAAGGGCATCTGAAGAATTAATAAAGAATGGTTTAGTTACTGTAAATGGTAAGACCGTAACTGAAATGGGTTATATGGTAAAACCTAAGGATAAGGTTATGGTTAATGGAAAGAACATTTCAGTGGAAAAGAAAAAGATATATATAATGCTTAATAAACCTGTAGGTGTAATTACAAGCGTTAAGGATGAAAAAGGAAGAGTTGGAGTCACGGATTTAATTGAAGGAGTAAATGAGAGGATTTATCCTGTGGGACGACTGGATGTTGATACTACTGGTTTGGTATTATTAACTAATGATGGAGAGCTTGCTTTTAAATTAACCCACCCTTCAAAGAAAGTGTATAAGAGATACATTGCAATAGTTGAAGGGGTCCCCAATAGAATAGAGCTTGAGAAATTCAGAAAAGGCATAAAACTTGAAGGAAGGCTTACAGCAAAGGCTAATGTAAAAATTCTGAAAAATTTTGGGGAAGATTCTATATTGGATATTGAGATACATGAAGGTAGAAACAGACAGGTAAAGAAGATGTGTGAGGCTATAAACCACCCAGTTAAGAAATTAAAGAGAATAGGATTTGGGGAATTAGAATTAGGTGGATTAGATGTTGGTAACTGGAGATATCTTAATGATGAAGAATTACAATACATTAAAAGTTTATAGAGGTGTCTTATGTTAGTTTTTAAAGATGTTAGTGATATGATAGTAATAAATAAGTATATTGAAGATAATAAGTTAGAGGAACTTTATTTTGAGGATGGGTTATTCTTTGGTGCTTTGGAGGATGACCACTTATTTGGATTATGTCAGGTAAACTTTGATGAAAAAGGTATAACCATGGGAATGATCTATATAAGTGAAAGCCACCGTGGAAATGGTTATGGAAATGCCATGGTAAGATCACTTTTTAACAAGTTGGAGATAAATGGTATAAACTTTATCTATTCTCCATCTACAAATCCCTATTTAGATAAGTTAGGTTTTAGATTCCATGGAGAGGATTATGGATGTAATTTAAAGGAGTTGTTTAGTGGTTCCTGCTCCTGTTGCGGAGATGACAATTAATGAAAGATGATTTTATAAATAATGTCAATGACTTCAACTCTATACTAATAAATTCATTCATTAAGGAAAACTTTATATGTTTGGATGCTACTGTAGGGAATGGAAATGATACATTAAAGATCCTAAGAGCATTAAATGGTACTGGCAAAATATATGGATTAGATATACAATATAATGCAATAGAATCAACAAAGGTCTTATTAGCATCAGAAAGTAGTGAAACTGAAGTCATATTAATAAATGATAACCATGAATTTCTAGATAAGTATATACATGAAAAGTTAAATTTTATAATATATAATCTAGGATACTTGCCTGGAGGCAATAAAGAGATTAAAACGGAGACTGATTCTACTTTAAATAGCCTTAAAAAGTCTATTGACCTATTGTCAGATAAGGGATTAATTTTAATCACTGTTTATTTAAGCCACCCAGGGGGTATGGATGAATACAGAACCATCATAAATTACTTATCTGAATTAAATCAGAGGAAATACAATGTTTTCAAACTACAATTTATAAATCAAAAGAATAACCCACCAATTACAATTGGTGTTGAAGCTAGAGGAGGAGAATAATGGCAAAGGTAAAGATTATGGAAACAGCTCTTAGAGATGCTCATCAGTCTCTAATTGCAACAAGAATGAGTACTAAAGACATGCTTCCAATCGCAGAAAAACTTGACAAAGTTGGGTATCATGCTCTTGAAGTGTGGGGAGGAGCTACATTTGATTCATGCTTGAGATTCTTAAATGAAGATCCCTGGGAAAGATTGAGAGAACTTAGAAAGGTATTTAAAAACACAAAACTTCAAATGTTACTTAGAGGTCAGAATATATTAGGATATAAGCATTATCCTGATGATGTGGTAGACCTGTTTGTAAAAAAAGCAATAGAAAATGGAATTGACATAGTAAGGGTATTTGATGCTTTAAATGATCTAAGGAATATTGAGACATCAATTAAGGCTACTAAAAAATACGGTGGGCATGCTCAAGGTGCCATATCCTATACTATAAGCCCGGTTCATAATACAGCCTATTATGTACAAGTAGCAAAAGATATGGTTGAAATGGGTTGTGACTCAATTTGTATTAAGGATATGTCAGGGATATTGTTACCTTATCCAGCTTTCGAATTGGTAACTGAACTTAAGAAAGTAATTAATGTTCCTATAGAAATTCATTCACACTTCACCAGTGGAGTTGCAAATCAAACCTATTTGAAGGCAATAGAAGCAGGTGCTGATATAATTGATACAGCTATATCACCACTGGGTAATGGTACAAGTCAACCTGCAACTGAACCTATGATAGCCTCTTTAGAAGGATCAGAGTATTATCCAGATATGGATTTTGATTTACTTGTTGAAATAGCAGACTACTTCAAGGTTCTAAAAGAGAAGTATATAAAGGAAGGATTACTTGATCCAAAGGTGATGAATGTTGATATTAACACTTTAAAATATCAAGTTCCTGGTGGAATGCTTTCAAACCTAGTTTCTCAACTTAAGGCTCAGGGTAAAGAAGACCTGTATGAAGAAGTATTAAAAGAGGTACCAAGAGTTAGAGAAGATTTTGGATATCCACCACTAGTCACACCTATGAGCCAAATGGTTGGAACACAAGCTGTATTTAATGTAATACTTGGTGAAAGGTACAAGATGGTGCCAACTGAGGCTAAGAATTATGTTAAAGGACTTTATGGAAAACCAACAGTTCCCATCTCTGATGATATTAGAAAGAAAATAATTGGAGATGAGGAAGTATTTGAAGGTAGACCAGCTGATTTATTAGAACCACAGCTGGAAAATTACAGAAATGAGATAAAGGAATATATAGAGCAAGAAGAAGATGTGTTATCCTATGCTTTATTCCCACAAGTTGCCATTCCATTCTTTAAACAAAGACTGGCAGCGAAATATAAGATTGAAACTGACCTTCTGAACCAAGAAGATCAAACACATCCAGTATAAGAACTTTAACCCCTGTTTTCAGACAATTGTCAGAAAACAGGGGTTTATTATTAATTTTTCCAAATCTTGAAAGCAAACTTGCAAAAAACATGGACTTCCCAAAAAATATGAAGTAAAACTTGCAAAACTAAATGTAATTTGGTATGATTTAGTTAATTAAATATCTAATGTATAGGGGGGAAAATAATGCCTGAGAATAAAGAAAAATCTTTAACAGTTGACAAGGAATGGTGTAAGGGCTGTGGTATTTGTGTGGCATTTTGTCCGAAAAGTGTTCTTGAGATAGAAAATGGTAAAGTAGAAATTAAGAATTTTGATGCATGTATTCAATGTGGACAATGTGAATTAAGGTGTCCAGACTATGCAATTTACTTAGGAGGGAATAGATAATGGCAATTAAACTTATGCAGGGAAATGAAGCTTGTGTGGCAGGTGCTTTAAAGGCTGGCATGAGATTTTATGCTGGATATCCTATAACACCTTCCACAGAAATAGCTGAGTTATCAGCTGAAGCATTACCAAAAATAGGTGGTAAATTTATACAGATGGAAGATGAAATCGCTGGTATGGCTGCTACTTTGGGTGGTTCACTAGCTGGTCTTAAGTCTATGACAGCTACCTCTGGTCCAGGCTTTAGTTTGAAGCAAGAAAATATTGGTTATGGAATTATTACGGAGACACCATGTGTTATAGTTAATGTGCAAAGGAGTGGACCAAGTACAGGATTACCAACTTCACCAGCTCAGGGAGATATTATGCAAGCTAGATGGGGAACTCATGGAGACCATTCCATAATAGCCTTATATCCTTCTTCAGTTAAGGAAATTTACTATACAACAATAAGAGCATTTAATCTTGCTGAAAAGTACAGAACCCCAGTAATTCTGTTGTTAGATGAAATAATTGGACATATGAGAGAAAAAATAGAGATACCTGAAAATGACGATGTAGAAATAATCGATAGAAAAAAACCAAACTGTGCACCTGAAGAATACAAGGCCTTCAAAGTTAAAGAAGGTGATATTGTTCCTGAAATGGCTGGTTTTGGACAGGGATATAGATATCATGTCACAGGACTTGTTCATGATGAAACTGGATTCCCATCTGGTAATGAACAAGTAGCAGATAAATTACTTAATAGATTAATGAATAAAATTGAAAATAATAAGGACGATATAGTTACTTATGATGAATATATGCTTGAAGATGCTGAGTATGCAATAGTATCATTTGGAGCAATTGCTAGATCAGCAAAGGCGGCTGTTGATAATCTTAGAGAAGAAGGAATAAAAGTTGGCTTGTTCAGACCTATTACTATTTGGCCATCTGCAGACAAGCAACTTATAGATTTAGGTAAGAAGATGAAGAAAATATACGTTGTTGAATTAAATGCTGGTCAGTACTTCTTGGAAGTTGATAGATTGGCTGGAAGACATACAGATGTTGCTAAATACGGAAAGATAAATGGGGATATAATAACTCCCGAAGATATAGTTTCCTTTGTGAAGGAGGATCAAAATGCCTAGTGGATTAGTTAATCAATATTTTAGAACTCAGAATCTGGCTCATATTTGGTGTCCAGGTTGTGGTAACGGAATCGTAACAAGAGCATTAGTAAAGGCTATAGATACCTTAGGACTAGATAAGGACGATGTTTGTGTTGTTTCAGGAATCGGTTGTAGTTCTAGAGCACCAGGTTATCTTGATTTTAATACTCTTCATACAACACACGGGAGAGCATTGGCCTTTGCAACTGGAGTTAAGCTTGCTAACCCTAAGTTAAATGTTATTGTTGTTACTGGTGATGGAGACTCATCTGCCATTGGAGGTAATCATTTAATTCACGCCGCTAGAAGAAACATAGACATAACCGCAATTGTTTTTAATAACAATACTTATGGAATGACAGGTGGTCAGTATTCACCAACAACTCCAACTGGGGACAAGGGAACAACGGCACCTTATGGAAATATCGATACGAGTTTTGATCTTTGCAATCTAGCTCAGGCAGCAGGTGCTACTTATGTTGCAAGAGGAACTGTCTATGCAGCAAACCAGCTGGAAAAAAGTATAATTGATGGAATAAAGAACAAAGGCTTCTCCTTTGTTGAAGCTATGACAACTTGTCCTACCTATTATGGTAGAAAGAACAAAAAGGGTAGTGCTGTAGATATGGTTAAATATCTAAAAGATCATGCAATTAACAAGATAGCATGGGAGAAATTACCTGAAGAAAAGAAAAAAGGCAAGTTTGTTATTGGTGAGTTATATAGTACTACTCGTCCTGAGTATACAGAACAATATGATAAACTAATTAACTCACTCAAAAAGGAGGTTTAATAACATGAATAGATGGGAATTGAGATTATCAGGATCAGGTGGACAGGGTCTTATTACAGGTGGAATTATTTTAGCTGAAGCAGCTCTACTTGATGGTAAGAATGCCATTCAGTCACAATCATACGGACCAGAGGCGAGAGGTGGAGCTAGTAAAGCAGAAGTTATAATTAGCACTGAAGAAATTACCTTTCCAAAGGTAGAAAATTGTAATTTGCTTTTATCATTAACTCAACTTTCATGTGATAAATATATTAAGGATTTAAATCCTGGTGGAATTCTTGTAATAGATTCTTCTGTTGATATGCCAGAAAGAGATGATATTACAGTTTATAGAGTTCCTATCTTAGAAACCGCAGAAGAAAAAATGAAAAAGCCAATGGTAGCAAATATTATTGCTTTAGGTGTAATTTTTAAGATTACCGATATAGTAACTGAAGGTTCACTAGAAAAAGCAATATTGGCTAGGGTGCCAAAGGGAACAGAAGAATTGAATAAAACTGCATTTAAAGAGGGATGCGACCTTATTAAGTAGAGAGGATGGTAACTTTGAGTAATAACCCAAATGTAATTAAAAACATCCAAGATAGTTATTCTTCCCTAAGCAAAGGTCAAAGAATTATAGCTGAATATATGATAAATCATTATGACAAGGCTGCTTTTATGACTGCAGCTAGTCTTGGTAAGATACTCAATATCAGTGAATCAACAGTTGTTAGATTCGCAAATGCATTAGGATATACTGGATACAAGGAGTTGCAAAAAGAGCTACAAGAACTTATTAGAAACAAGTTGACAACAGTTCAAAGAATCAATTTAAGTGGTGAATTTAACAGTAATGGATCAACATATTCCAAGGTGATTGAAAAAGATATTGAAAACATGAAGAAGACACTGACAGAATTAGATCCAAATAGCTTTTCTCAAGCTATAGAGAAGACTATTAAAGCAAAGCAGATTTATATTATGGGTCTTAGAAGTTCATCATTTTTGTCAGGGTATTTAAGTTTCTACTTGAATTTCATATTTGATAATATTAGAACTATTGCTCCAGGAGCAAATGATATTTTTGAACAAATAGCCAAGGCTAGCAAGGATGATGTAATTATCTGTATTACATATCCAAGGTATTCAAAGAGAACTTTGGAGGCACTGGAATATGCAAAGGCTAAAGGATGTCAGATTATTAGCTTTACTGATAGTTTGATCTCACCAGCTTCTAATAGATCAGATGTTACTATAATAGCTAGAAGTGATATGATATCTTTTGTTGATTCACTTGTAGCACCTATGAGTTTAATTAATGCCTTTATCATTGCACTAGGAAACGAGAAGAAGGACACAATAAAACCATATTTTGAAGAATTAGAAGATGTGTGGAAAAAGTATAGCATATATGATGAAAATGAAAATATATGATTAAATCAACCAAGATTTTCTTGGTTGATTTTTTCTGAAGTATTATCATAAGAAAGAATATCATAAATGATAACATATTTGATGAATATTTGTTATAATACCTGTAGGAGGAAGACAAACATGGAAAAAACAATAGGAATTATAGGTGCAGGTCCTGCAGGAATAATAGCAGCAGGTACGGCAGCAGAAAATGGCAAGAAAGTAACCTTGTTTGAAAAAAACAAGCAAATTGGTAAGAAACTATTTATAACAGGAAAAGGTAGATGTAATATTACAAATGCCAGTCCAATAGATGAATTTTTTGATTGTATAGTATCCAACAAGAATTTTCTATATAGTAGTTTATATAGTTTTACAAATATCCAAATCCTAGATCTTTTAGATAGGTATGGATTAATAACAAAGATAGAAAGAGGAAATAGAGTATTTCCAAATAGTGATAAGTCAAGTGATGTAATCAAGGCTCTCAACAAGTATTTAATAGATACTGACGTGGATGTAAGATTAAATACTGAAGTAACTAATGTATATTTTGATGGGTTTGACTATGTGGTTGAAATATCAACAGGAGAAAAATTCAAATTTGATTCAATAATCATTACTACTGGGGGGAAAAGCTACCCAGCTACTGGATCTACTGGTGATGGATATAGATTTGCCAAATCCTTTGGACATACTGTAACCAATTTAAAACCATCTCTTGTACCTGTTGAGTTAAATAATCAGTGGATAAGTGATCTTATGGGATTGTCACTTAAGAATGTTACCTTAAAAGCACTATCAGACAATAAAATTGTCCATGAAGAGTTTGGAGAAATGGTATTCACTCATTATGGTATATCTGGCCCAATAGTTTTATCAATCAGTAACTATATAAATAGAATAAACAAGAACTTAAGATTGACTATTGATCTTAAACCAGCCTTGGATATAGACACCTTAGATAATAGAATTCTAAGGGATTTCAGTCAGTATACGAATAAACAGCTTAAAAATTCTTTAAATGATTTATTACCTCAGAAATTAATACCTTGGGTTATTGAAGCTGCAGGGATTTACCCTGAGAAGGTTGTTCATCAGATAACCAAGGAAGAAAGAGATAGACTAATCCAGGCACTTAAGAACTTCCCATTAGAATTTAAGGGTTTTAGGCCAATTGAAGAAGCAATAGTAACATCAGGGGGTATTAATACAAAAGAGATAAATCCATCAACTATGGAGTCTAAAATTATCCCAGGTTTATACTTTGCAGGTGAAGTAATTGACGTTGATGCCTTAACAGGAGGATATAATCTTCAAATAGCATATTCAACAGGATATTTAGCAGGATTTAATGCATAAATAACTTGTTTACTTATGGTTATTATTATATAATTATAAAGGAGAGTTTGTATGAATGTAGTATCTATTAGAGGGGCTATTACTGTAGAAGACAATTCTAAGGAATCTATACTGAAAGGAACCTTAGAATTATTGAGGACGATAGAAGACAAAAACCATCTACAAAAGGATAGGGTAATTAGTATGATATTTAGTGCTACTAGTGACCTAGACCAAGCCTACCCTGCAAAAGCCGCTAGGGATATGGGATATGTAAATTGTGGACTTATGTGTTTTAATGAAATGGCTGTGAAGGACAGTCTTGGAAAATGCATTAGAGTTATGATTTTATATAGTTCCAATGTTGAACAAGAAAATGTTCAACATATTTATCTCAAGGATGCCAAGAGCTTAAGGCCGGACTTAGCTACTTAAGATACAGACCACCTCACAGGTGGTTATTCTTTTTAGGAGGACAAAAATGAACCCTTTATGCTCAATAGCAATAGATGGACCAGCAGGAGCTGGCAAGAGTACAATAGCTAAAATTGTAGCAAACAAATTAGGCTTTGAGTATGTTGATACAGGTGCTATGTATAGAGCTTATACTTTAAAAGTTATATGTAATAATTTAGATCCAAAAAATAGTAGTGATGTTTTATCCATACTAAATGATACAGATATAGACTTTATTGATAATCATATATATCTTGACAATGAAATAGTAGATGAAGAAATAAGAAGTAATAGTATTTCAAAACAGGTTTCATATATTGCTAGTATCAAAGAAGTGAGATCAAAGATGGTAGAGATACAACAGGAAATTTCTAAGAGAAGATCTGTAGTAATGGATGGCAGAGATATAACCACTGTTGTTTTACCCAATGCTAATTATAAATTTTATGTAACTGCTTCAGTGGAAGAAAGAGGTAGAAGAAGGTTTCTTGAGTTACAATCAAAAGGAATTAAGGATATTACCCTTGACGAAGTAATTGCAGATATTGCAACAAGAGATGAAATAGATAGCAATAGAGTAGAATCACCTCTTACAAAGACGGAAGACTCTATACTAGTTGATACTACCAATTTGAACATTGAAGAAAGTGTAGACAGAATTATCTCCATTGTGAAGGAGGGAAGGTTAGATTGTTCTACTCAGTGGTAAAAGTAATACTTGCCATAATATTTCGTATTATATTTAGAATAAAGATTGAAGGGAGCGAAAATATTCCCTTAACAGGAAGATTAGTAGTTTGCTCAAATCATTTCTCCAACTGGGATCCTTTGGTAATAGCAGCATTCTTCAAAAGAAAAATCTCATGGATGGGAAAGAAAGAACTATTTGAGAACAAGATCTTAAAGCACCCCTTAAGTTGGCTTGGGGTATTTCCAGTTGATAGACATGAAACAGATATCACAGCTGTAAAAACTGCTTTGAAGATTCTAAAGGAAGAAAGAGTTTTGGGAATTTTCCCTGAGGGCACTAGAGTAAAAGAGTACAACCCAGAAAATGCTAAAGCAGGTGTTGCACTTCTTGCCCTAAGATCAAAAGCTCCAGTTATTCCCATATACATTAAAAGCAATTATAAATTATTCAAGCCCCTAACCATAATTTTAGGGGAAGTAATTGATTATAATACTCAATATCCTGGTAAATTGGATAATGAACAATATAGTCAAATTAGCAAGGATATCTTACAAAAGATATATAAATTAGGAGGAAAATAGTGGATATTATTGTGGCAAAGAATGCAGGTTTCTGCTTCGGGGTTGATAGGGCAGTTAAAATCACAAAGGAAGAACTAAGAAAAGATAAAACTGATATATATTCATATGGTCCTTTAATTCATAATCCTCAAGCAGTGGAAAAATTAAAAGGTAAGGGACTTAATACTGTAGATGAATTTGAATCAATCCAAAAGGGTAGAATTATTGTAAGATCCCATGGAATTCCTAAATCTATTCAAGATAGTATTATAAATAGTGGACTAGAGTTAATTGACTGTACATGTCCCTATGTAATTGCAGTTCATAAAAAAGTTAATGAGTATTCTTCAAAAGGATATGATATAGTAATAGTCGGGGATAAAAATCACCCTGAAGTGATTGGAATAAACGGATGGTGTGAGGACAAGGCGTATATTATTAACTCACAAGATGATGCCAACTCATTACCAGAATTTAAGAAGGTTTGTGTTGTATCACAAACTACAAATAGATTAGATAAATTCGTAGATTTAAGCAAGATAGTTGAAGAAAAATCTGAAGAAGTAGTATTGTTCAATACAATATGTAATGCAACTAAGTTAAGACAGGAAGCAGCAGAAGAGCTAGCGCAGGAAGTTGATGCTATGATAGTATTAGGTGGAAAAGAGAGCTCAAATACTATTAAATTAGCAGAAATTAGTAAAAAATTCTGTAAGGATGTTTATCATGTTGAAACTATTGATGAACTTGATTTCAATGTATTACAGAATTTAAATAAAATAGGAATAACCGCAGGTGCATCAACACCTGATTGGATAATTAAGGAGGCTGTTAAGGTGATGGAGAATTATAACAAAGATGAAATGATGGAGGCTATCGATAGTTCCTTCAAAAGAATTGGTAGAGGTGATGTGCTAAAGGGTACAGTGCTCTATGTTACAAACACAGAAGTAATGGTTAATATCAACTACAAAAGCGATGGTATAATTGAAAGAGAAGAACTTTCAAAAGATCCTAATGTAAATCCAAAGGACCTTTTTAAAGTTGGGGATGAAATTGATGTTTATGTTATGAAGTTGGACGATGGAGATGGAAATGTTGTCCTTTCTGCAAAAAGAGTAGATTTTATCAAAGACTGGGAAATTCTAGAAGAATCATTTAAGAATCAAACAACAGTTGAAGTAAAGGTTGACAATGCAGTAAAAGGTGGCCTTACAGTTTCAGTTAATGGAGTAAGTGGATTTATGCCAGCTTCACAGATTTCTGTAAACTATGTTTCAGACTTAAATCAGTATAAAGGTAAAACATTAAAGGCAAAGATTATAGACTTTGATATTCAAAAGAGAAGAATGATTCTATCAAGAAAAGTCATTGAAAAAACAGAAATGGAAGAAATGAGAAAGGTATTATGGGAGAATATAGATGTAGATAAGGTTCTTACTGGTACAGTTCAAAGATTAACTGACTTTGGAGCATTTGTCGACCTAGGCGGAATTGATGGACTTATTCACATTTCTGATCTAGCTTGGTTTAGAGTTAAGCATCCTTCTGAGATATTGAAGGAAGGAGACGAAGTAGAAGTTAAAGTATTAGCTTTTGATAAAGAGAAGAATAGAATTTCACTTGGTCTTAAACAAACAACTGAAGAGCCTTGGGAAGTATTCCTAAGAGATTATAAGGTTGGGGATGTAGTAGAGGGAACTGTTGTTAACCTTCTTGATTTTGGAGCTTTCGTTAGAGTTATCAAAGGGGTTGACGGATTACTTCATGTTTCTCAAATTTCAAAGGATCACGTAGAAAAACCTGCTGACGTATTGAAAGTAGGGGATAAGATTATGGTTAAAATTACTGAAATAAATGAAACAGACAAGAAAATCAGCCTAAGTGCTAAGGAAGCTATGGAACCAGATGAAGTTGCTGAAGTTGCTGCTGAAGAAGAAGTAGCGACGCCAGTTGAGGAAGAGTTAGGCACTTCAATAGAGGAATTAACTAAAGAGGACTAAAAACTAGAATGGGTTTAATAACCCATTCTTTTTGGCATATAGGCATGGGAGGAGATAAAACTATGAATAGTAAAGACTTTTTAAGGATTTTATCCAATGGGAAGGGTATCTCTGGTTATGAATACCTAATATCCAATGAAGTAATAGATGCTTTTAATGAGTACGCAGATTCAGTTACCACGGATAAACTAGGGAATGTTATTGCTCATAAAAAAGGAACTGGCAACGGAAAGATAAAGATTCTTTTAGCTGCACATTTGGATGAGATCGGATTTGTCGTTAAGGATATTGAAGATAATGGATTTTTAAGATTTGCTAATATTGGAGGGTTTGACCCCAGAACAGTACTTGGACAAGAGGTTAGAATCCATGGGACTGAAGATATCTCAGGAGTAATAGGTTCTAAACCTCCTCATCTCCAAACTGATGAAGAACAATCAAAGACCATTAAACTTGAAGATATGATAATCGACACTGGATATAACAAGGAAGAAGTTGAAAAAAGAGTCAAAATCGGTGATAGTATTACTGTAAAAAGAGAAATGCTTGAATTGATTAATAATAGAGTAGCGGGGAAAGCAATGGACAATAGGACAGGAGTTGTATCCTTGTATGAGGCTTTAAAAGAGCTGTCTAAGCTAAATCATTATGCAGATGTATACTTTGTCATGACTGTGCAAGAAGAAGTCACCATGGCTGGTGGCTTGACATCTGCTTATAGAATTAATCCTGATTTGGGGATTGCTGTTGATGTAGGTTTTGGTAGCACACCTGACATTAATAAGGCCAGTACAATTGATTTAGGAAAGGGCCCTGGTATAACCTTGGGTGGGAATATTCATCCAGGATTTAGAAAAAAACTAACTGAAGTTGCTACTGAGTATAACATACCATATCAAACTACAGTTAATCCTGGCCCAACTGGTACTGATGCGAGAGCTATTCAAATTAGTAGAGATGGGATTCCAGCTCTTGTGGTGTCAATACCACTTAGATACATGCACACTTCTGTTGAGGTCGTGGATTTGAAGGATATTGATTATATTGGAAAATTATTAGCATTTTTTATAAACTCCATAAAGGAAGATGAATTGGAGGGATTGACATGTTTCTAAAGAATTTAACTGAGAAATCTGGAGTATCTGGAAATGAAAAAGAAGTAAGAGACTATATTATTTATGAGATAAAGGATTATGTAGATGATATATATACTGATAGAATCGGTAACCTTATAGTATTTAAAAAAGGTAAAAATAAGGCCAACAAAAGAATAATGGTTACTGCTCATATGGACGAGGTTGGACTAATGATTAAGGAGATTGATTCTGCAGGATTACTTAAATTTATTCCTGTTGGTGGAATAGATCCAAGAGTCCTAGTTTCTAAAACTGTTGAGGTAGGTAAGGATAAAATAGTTGGAGTTATTGGAGCCAAACCAATCCATTTGCAAAAGAAAAATGAATGGTCAAAAGTTCTAGGGATAGATGAGCTATATATAGATATAGGTGCTAAGGATAAGGAAGATGCAGAAAAGAAGATAAATATTGGTGATTATGTAAGCTTCCTAACTAAGTATGAAGAAATTGGAAATGAGATGATTAAAGCTAAAGCATTAGATAATAGGGTGGGTTGTTCAATACTGATGGATTTACTAAAATCCCATTCACCTCTTGATTTTTATGGTGTCTTTACTGTCATGGAAGAAGTAGGCTTAATTGGAGCTGGACCTGCTACATTTAAAGTTGAACCTGATCTTGCAATCATACTTGAAGGTACTGTTTGTTATGAAATGCCAGATCTAGAATCACATCTTACACCTACAAAAGTAGGTGAAGGCCCAGCCATATCTCTAGCTGATAGGACCACTGTTTATGATAGAAAACTAAGAGATAAAGTAGTTGAAATAGCTAAGGATAGTAAGATAAAGTGGCAATATAGAAAAACTTCCATGGGTGGTAATGATTCTGGAAAGATTCACACAACTAAATCTGGATGCTCAACTGTAACTTTATCAGTTCCAACAAGATATATTCATAGTCCGGTTTCTGTAATAAGTAAAGAAGACTATGATAGCACTTACAAGTTATTAAATGCAATTTTACCAGAAATTGATAAGGGGGAAAAATAATGAAACTAAATGCTGAATTACTAAAAAAATTAGTTACAGCTTACGGACCAGCCAGTAATGAAGAGATTATTAGAGACATTATTATAAATGAAGTTAAGAATCATGTGGATGAGTATAAAGTTGATTCATTGGGTAATTTAATAGCTCATAAAAAGGGTAATGGCAAGAAAATAATGATATCAGCCCACATGGATCAAATTGGTCTTATGGTTACTGATATTGACAAGGATGGCTTTATTAGATTTGGAAACATAGGTGGTATATCACCATCTATTTCACTAAGTCAGAAGGTATTATTTGAAAATGGAACAGTTGGAGCTATTTTTTCAGAACCAGTTGATGATCTTTCAAAGTTAAAACTAGAAAACATGTATATAGATATTGGAGCTAGGAACAAAGAGGAGGCAGAAGAAAAAGTTAACATTGGGGATATCTGCATCTATTATAGTTCCTTTATAGATAATGAACATGTTGTGTTTACATCATATTTAGATGATAGAGTTGGATGTTATGTGGCAATAGAGGCATTAAAAAATTTAAGTAAAACTGATAATGACCTGTATTTTGTATTTTCAGTACAAGAAGAAGTTGGCTTAAGAGGAGCTAAGACAGCAGCATATAGCATTGACCCTGATTTTGGAATAGCCATAGATGTAACAGCTCATGGTGATACCCCTAAGGCTAAGAGATTCGCTATAGGACTTCATAAGGGTACAGCAATTAAGGTTAAGGATAATTCCATAATCACTCATCCTACTGTTAGAAACAATCTAGTTGAACTTGCTAAGAAACATGAAATTAAGTATCAAATGGAGGTCTTGGAATTTGGAGGAACAGATTCTGGAGCTATCCATACTACGAAAGAAGGAGTTCCATCTGGAGTAATTTCCATTCCCACAAGATATGTTCATTCTACAGTGGAAATGGCATCAAAGGATGACATAATTGAAAGCGTAAGGCTTTTAAAAGCTTATTTAGAAGAGAATAAATAGAACAATAAATATCTATATATTCATTGTACAAGGGTGTGTAAAACACCCTTGTTTGTGCTATAATTTAACTTAGAGTGATAATTAAGATATGTAAGGAGAGAATTTTATTAATGAAGAAGTATTTAATATCAACATTTGGTTGTCAAATGAATGAGCACGACTCAGAAAAAATAGCTTGGATTCTAGAAGGAACGGGTTATATTTCCACTAATGATAGAGAAGAAGCAGACATTATAATATTTAACACTTGTGCTGTTAGAAAAAGTGCAGAAGACAGGGTGTTTGGCCAGTTAGGTGAGTTAAAGGAATTAAAAAGGAGAAAACCTAATATAATACTAGGTTTATGTGGATGTATGATGCAAAGGGAAGATATAAGAACATATTTCCTATCTAAGCATAAGCATATTGATTTGGTATTCGGTACTAATAATATCCATAAATTACCTCAATTACTTCAAAGACATATGGAAACAGGAGAAGTTATAGTCGATATAATTGAAGATACTAGGGAAATAGAAGAAAGTATCCACGCAAATAGAAAGTATTCATATAAATCTTTTGTTAACATTATGTATGGTTGTAACAACTTCTGTACCTACTGTATAGTTCCGTACACTAGAGGTAGGGAAAAGAGTAGAGAACCAGAGGATATAATTAATGAGATCATGGAGTTAGCTAGTAATGGAACTAAGGAAGTAACCTTATTAGGTCAGAATGTCAATTCATATGGAAATACCCTTGAATATGAGTATACATTCACAGATTTATTAAGAGATATTAATAAGATTGATGGAATTGAAAGAATAAGATTTATGACTTCACATCCAAAGGATTTATCTGAAGAACTGATTAAAGCATATGGCCAGTTGGACAAACTATGCCCTCATCTTCATTTGCCAGTGCAATCTGGAAGCAACAGTATTTTAAAATCAATGAATAGAAAGTACACAAGAGAGGACTATTTAGCACAAATAAAAAAAGTTAGAGATATAAACCCAAATATTGCCATTACTACTGATATAATTGTTGGTTTCCCTGGAGAGACAGATGAAGATTTCAATGATACCTTGGGATTAGTAAAAGAGGTTGGTTATGATTCTGCATTTACTTTCCTATATTCCATTAGAGAGGGTACAATAGCAGCTAAGATGGAAGATCAGGTGCCAGAAGAAATAAAGCACAAGAGATTCCAACAGCTTCTAGATACTCTACACCCAATTGGCCTTGAACTAAATGAAAAGCTCTTAGGTACAGTGCAAGATGTATTAGTTGAAGAAATAAGTAAAAACGATAATACAGTTTTAAGTGGAAGAGCTAGCAATTCAAAGCTTGTGCATTTCAAAGGTAGCGAAGATTTAATTGGTAAGATAGTAAAGGTAAAAATCAATAGTGTTAAGACATTTACCCTGGAAGGAAAACTTATAGATTCGGAGGCATAAAATGAGTAGCTTAACCCCTATGATGCAACAATATGTTGATGTAAAAAAAGAATACAGTGATGCCCTACTGTTTTTTAGATTAGGGGATTTTTATGAAATGTTTTTTGATGATGCAAAAATAGCTTCTAAGGAGCTTGAAATTGCTCTTACCCAGAGGGATTGTGGGTTAGAAGAAAAAGCTCCCATGTGTGGAGTGCCTCATCATGTAGCTGATACCTATATATCAAGATTAGTAGATAAAGGATATAAGGTGGCTATTTGCGAACAAGTTGAAGATCCACAACTTGCAAAAGGTTTAGTAAAAAGAGAAGTGGTTAGGATTGTAACTCCTGGTACTATTATGGATGGCAATCTTCTTGATGAAAAAACCAATAATTATCTTCTATCCCTATATCTGGATGATTTTGGAGTAGGAGTCACATACGTTGATACCTCAACAGGTGAGATGTTCACTACTGAATTTATTGGAGAAATTGACAACAGTTACAGGTTTCTACTAGATGAACTGGGCAAGATACTACCCTCAGAAGTTATTTGCAATGAGCTATTCACTAAAAACATCAAGTATTATAGTATGATACAAAATAGAATAAACCCATATTTCAATATCCAAAAAGACAGTACAGGAGATATTGAGAAATATATTAATGATATTAATGTGTTTTTCAATAAAGATAGTATCAAGGGGTTTAATATCAATGAAAGAATATATAGTATAATTTCAGCTTGGAAACTGTTGGAGTATCTAAAAGCCACACAATTTTCTAAATTGGAACATATTAACGAACTAAATTATTACCAACCAGAACAGTATCTGTTAATGGATATAAACACTAGAACAAACCTAGAAATTCATGAAACTATGAGATCTAAAGAGAAAAAAGGTGCACTTATAGGAATCTTGGATAAGACTCAAACAGCCATGGGTGGTAGATTGCTGAAAAAATGGTTAGAACAACCTTTGCTGGATATTAAAATGATACAGTCAAGATTGGATATGGTAGATTATTTATATAATAACCCTTTTGATTTGAATGAAATCAAGGATAAATTAAGGGAAATTTATGATATTGAAAGAATTGTTAGTAGAATAAGTAATGGTAATAGCAATGGTAGAGATTTAATAGCCCTTAAAAATTCAATAAAAGATATCCCTGAACTTAAGGATACCCTAATAAAGACAAATCTAGATCATTTTATTAAGCTACAGACTGAAATGGATGATTTAAGAGATATATATAATTTGTTGGATGACTCAATTATTGATAATCCTCCCCTTACAATAAAAGAAGGAGGAATTATAAAAGAAGGATACAATCAAGATTTAGATGAATTAAAGGATGCCAGATCAAAAGGCAAACAGTGGTTGAGCAGGCTGGAATCTGACGAGAAGAAAAACACTGGCATAAAAACACTTAAAATTGGTTACAACAGAGTTATGGGCTATTATATTGATGTTACAAAAACAAATATAAGTTTAGTACCAGAACACTATATTAGGAAACAAACCTTAGCTAACTCAGAAAGATACTATACTGAAGAACTAAAGGTCATGGAAGAAAAAATTCTTGGTGCAGAAGATAAGAGTATAAAATTAGAATATGAAATATTCCAGGAGATTAGAGAGACCATAAAGAAAAATATTACTAGGTTGCAAAAAACTGGAAAATTATTGGCCTATTTAGATGTGATTTTAAGTTTTTCCATTACGGCAAATCAATATAATTTTGTTAGACCTACATTAAATAATAAAGGAACCATAGACATTAAGGACGGTAGACATCCTGTAGTAGAAGCAACAATAAAACACCAGTTATTTGTCCCAAATGACACTCATATGGATCTAAGAGATGACATGGTTCAAATAATCACTGGACCTAATATGGCGGGGAAGTCTACTTATATGAGGCAAATTGCAATAATTGTACTGTTGGCTCAAATTGGTTCGTTTGTACCTGCTGGGTCCGCAGATATTGGTATTGTTGATAGAATTTTTACTAGGATTGGTGCATCAGATAATTTATCTCAAGGTGAAAGTACCTTTATGGTAGAGATGACAGAAGTATCAAATATAATGCGCTTTGCAACCCCAAGGAGCCTTTTGATTCTTGATGAGGTTGGACGGGGTACCAGCACCTATGATGGTCTTAGCATCGCTTGGGCTGTTATAGAACATATTACTACCAAAATAAAAGCAAAGACTTTATTTGCTACCCATTACCATGAATTAACACAACTGGAGACCAAGTTCAAGGGTATAAAAAACTATACTATAACAGCTAAGGAACAAGGTGAAGATGTAATATTTCTTAGGAAGATAGTTGGAGGCAGTACAAATCAGAGTTTTGGAATTCAAGTAGCTAAACTGGCTGGTATATCCAAGGATATTATAGATAGAGCCAATGAAATCCTATCCATGATTGAGGGAAGTCATCAGATAAATTTACATGAGCCAATAAAAGTTAATAATCAAAAACAACTTAACCTCATGGATTATAAGAAGGATTTCTTTGTGGATAGAATTAAGAACATTGATATAAACACACTTACTCCTATGGATTCTATGAATCTTTTAGGAGCTTTGATAGAAGATGCAAAAAAACTTAAGGAGTAAACCTTATGAGCAAAATTAAAATTTTAGATGGATTGACAATACAGAAAATAGCAGCAGGTGAAGTTATCGAACGCCCCGCTTCAATAGTAAAGGAACTTGTTGAAAACTCCATTGATGCAGGTTCAACTCAGATTATCATTGAAACCATTGATGGTGGACAGTCCCTTATAAGGGTAACTGATAACGGGGAAGGAATGGATAGGGAAGATCTTCTTCTAGCTTTCGAAAGACACTCTACATCTAAATTACATGCCATTGAAGATCTAGATACAATTTTAACTCTAGGCTTTAGGGGAGAGGCATTATCCAGTATTTGTGCCGTAGCTCTAGTTGAAGTCATAACCAGAACTCCTAATACAGATGAAGGTATGAGAGCTAAAATATCAAATGGTATTGTTAATGAAATAGAACCTATTGGAGCACCCATTGGTACAACTATGATCATTAAAAATCTCTTCTATAATTTACCTGTTAGAAAAAAATTCTTGAAAAGTAACAATACTGAAGATTCACATATAAGTGATATATTGACTAAATTAGCAATTGGTAATCCCGCTATTTCCATTAAGTACATTAGAGATAATAAGGTGATTTTTAATACACAGGGAAGTAGTAAAAACATAAATGCCATCTATGAATTACTTGGCAAGGATAATACAAAAGATCTAATCCCAGTTGATATAGAATCAGATGATTTTAAATTAACTGGTTATTTATCAAAAAACACACTATATAGGAGTAATAGAGCTCACCAGTATCTTTATGTTAATGGAAGATATGTCATTGATCATAGAATTTCAAAGGTTATTGAAACCCAATATAGTAGTTTGATTCCAATAAATAAATATCCAATATATATATTGAATATTACAATAGACCCAGTAAATATAGATGTTAATATACACCCAACTAAACAAGAAATCAAGTTTGTGGGTGACACTATGATTTATGATAAGTTGGGTCAGGCCATTAGGAAGAATTTAAACGCTATTATAAATATTCCTAAATCAACGGCGAAAAAAGTAGAGGAAGTTAGAAGTACAAGTATTTTTGATATAAGGCAATCTGATATAACAATAGATCCTATTAATAAGGGTAATTTTGATTCTACAATTGTTTTTAGAGACTTCTCTGAGGTAGAATTTGATTCTGAAATCCCAATGATTAATGAGGAACTCGATGTAGAAGAAATAAGAGAAAAGCAAATCATATTTTCATCCTTAGAACAAATTGGAATTGGATTTAAGACATATATCTTTGCTGAGGATATCTTAAATGATAAACTGTATATAATTGACCAACACGCTGCTCATGAAAGAGTTTTATATGAAAGGTTTAAAATTGATTTTGAAAATGAAAAAATTGCTATTCAACAACTTTTATATCCAGAAATAATAGAACTTGATCCAAAGGAATTAGTAACTGCAAAGGGAAACATCTCATATTTTAATAAGATTGGCTTTGAAGTGGACATATTCGATGAAAAAAGTGTTATTATAAGAGGTGTACCCCTATTATTTGGTAGACCAAATAATAAGAATTTATTCCTAGAAGTACTTGATAAGATTGATGATAAAGTTGAGAGTAATCATAGCTTAAAATTAGAAAAAATCATTAAATTATCCTGTACTAGTGCTATTAAAGCGGGCGATTCCATTAAAGAAATTGAAATTAAGTCCTTATTTAATCAATTAGATGAATGTAAGCAACCATACACATGTCCTCACGGTCGACCTACCATAATAGAAATAACCAAGGATGAGTTAGAAAAGAAATTTTTAAGGATCATATAGGTGTAATTATGAAAGAGAAATTAGTAATAATAACTGGACCCACAGCTGTTGGGAAAACTGAATTATCTATTGAAGTAGCTAAAAGATTTAATGGAGAGATTATATCTTCAGATTCCATGCAGATTTATAAGCATATGGATATAGGAACAGCCAAAATTAGCAAGGATGATATGAAGGGAATAAACCATCACCTAATTGACTTCTTAGACCCAGCCACAGAGTTTTCAGTTTATGATTACAAAGAGATGGCCAGCCAAGTTATATCAGTATTAAATGATGAAAATAAGTTACCCATAATAGCAGGAGGGACCGGTTTATATATAAATTCTCTGGTTTATGACCTGAATTTTTCTCCTATAGCTCCTAATAAGGTATTAAGAGAAAAATATGATAGAATATTTATTGAGGAAGGTTCAGTGGGCTTATATGAAAGATTAATAAAGATAGATCCTGAATCAGCAGATAGAATAGATCCAAATAATCATCAAAGACTGATGAGAGCTCTTGAAGTTACTGAATCTAGTGGAATTCCCTTTAGTAAATATAACAAGGACTTTAGAAAAGAGTCTGACAAATATGATATGGCTTACTATTGCTTGAATATGGATAGGGATAAGTTATATGATAGAATTAATAAGAGGGTAGATATAATGTTTGAAAAAGGTTTACTAGATGAAGTAAAGTATCTTCTTGATAGGGGATATAATAAGGATATGCTATCCATGAAAGCAATAGGATACAAGGAAATAATAGCATATCTTGAAGGGAATATGAGTTTAGATAAAGCTATAGATAATATTAAGCAGGGATCAAGAAATTATGCCAAAAGACAACTTACCTGGTTCAGGAGGGACAATAGAATTAAATGGGTTAATATAGATCTATTTAAGGATAGAAATGAAATGATTAATTTTGTATTAGATGATATAGCTATTACTCTAAATATTTAAGGAGGTTACTTCAATGAATAAAAATTTAAATCTGCAGGATCAATTTCTTAATACCGCCAGAAGAGAAGGCATAGTAATTACTGTTTTTCTAGTGAATGGATATCAAATAAAGGGTCTTGTAAAAGGATTTGATAATTACACATTAGTTTTGGATTCAGAGGAAAAACAACAACTAATTTATAAACATGCAATTTCAACAATTATACCTAGTAAAACGATACATTTTGAAATTTAGATAAGAGTCTCTTAGGAGACTTTTATTATGTAAGGAGAATATAATGAATAAGTTGACAATAAATATATTATGTAAACAATTTGGTATAAAAGAAGAGGTAATAAATTTTGTGCATTCTTGTGAAAAAGAAGTTACTAAAAAATTTGAACAGCTAGATTCAATTAGGGAATATAATCAATATAAAGTTATTGAAGCAATGCAATACTATAGACTAGCTTCAACAGACTTTTACTGGACAACAGGATACGGTTATGGAGATGTTGGACGTGATAAAGTTGAATCTATATTCGCAAGAGTTTTCAAAGGGGAAAGTGCCCTGGTAAGACCAGCTATTGCATCAGGAACCCATGCTTTAAGCCTAACCTTATCAGGAATATTAAGACCAAAGGATCATCTCTTATACATTACGGGGACACCCTATGATACACTTCAAAAAGTAATAGGAACTAAAGGAAATGGGGAAGGCAACCTACTACAATTTGGTATAGAGTACGATGAAGTTCCTCTAATTGAGAATTCAATAGATATTGAGAGCTCAATAAAATCAATAAAGGAAAACACAAAAATTGTAGCAATTCAAAGATCTACCGGTTATAGCGATAGAAGAGCCTTAACTATAGATGAAATTGAAGTTGCTATTAAAAGCATTAAGGATGTTTATCCAAATATTATTGTAATGGTTGATAATTGTTATGGGGAATTTCTAGAGGAAAAAGAACCCTTAGAAGTAGGTGCTGATATTATAGCAGGATCACAGATAAAAAATCCAGGAGGAGGATTAGCTTTATCAGGTGGTTATATTGTTGGTAAGGAAGAATTGATTGATATGGTAGCAAACAGACTTACAGCTCCAGGATTAGGAAAAGATACTGGTTTAACATTTGGTACAAGTAGAACAACTCTACAAGGTTTATTCCTAGCTCCACACATAGTCATGGAAGCAGTTAAGGGAGCGCTACTAGTTGGCCAGACATACAGTAATCTAGGCTTTAATATTGTACCTAAATTAGATGATAAAAGAAGTGACATAATTCAAGGTGTTGAGTTATTGTCTCCAGAAAGAGTTAGTGAATTCTGTAAAGGAATTCAAGCTGCATCTACAGTTGACTCCTATGTAATCCCAGAAGCATGGGATATGCCAGGATATGCTGATAAGGTAATAATGGCAGCAGGAGGCTTTATAGAGGGCTCATCAATAGAACTAAGTGCAGATGGACCTATGAGGGAACCCTATTATGCCTATTATCAAGGTGGTTTAACTTTTGATCACTGTAGACTAGGAGTATTTAAATCCGTCAATAATTTATATGAAAAAAAATTAATAAAACTACCATAGAAAAAGATGCAAGTTAGTACTTGCATCTTTTAGTATTTTCTGTATAAACCTTTAACCTTACCTAATATGAGAACATCTGTCACATAAATAGGTTCCATAAATTGATTCTCAGGTTGTAATCTTACCCTATCTTTTTCTTTAAAAAATCTCTTTACAGTGGCTTCTTCACCCATTAAAGCAACAACTATATCTCCATTGCTAGCATGATTTTGTTCGTGTACAAGAACTAAGTCACCATCCATTATACCAGCCTCAATCATACTTTCCCCTGAAATTTTTAGCATGAAAGCATTATGGCCTTCAACATCTTCAAGGGGAAGAGGGAAGGTGTCATCAATATTTTCAACAGCTAGTATTGGTGATCCAGCAGTTACTCTACCAACGATTGGAACTTCAACAGTCTTTTTATTTTGCATAAAATTACTATCCCAGCCTAGTATTTCTATAGCTCTTGGTTTAGTAGGATCCTTCCTTATAAACCCTTTCTCTTCTAAAGAATTTAAGTGAGCATGAACAGAGGAGGGGGACTTTAAATTAACACCTTCACAGATTTCTCTTACAGTTGGTGGATATCCCTTAGAAATTAGTTCTCTTTTAATGTAATTCAAAACTTCAGTTTGTTTTTTAGTTAATTCTTCGTACATATTATCACCTCACTTATAAATTAACTTCTATGATTATTTTATCATATCTATAGAACAAAATCAAACAAAGGTTCGTTTTTTTGATTAAAAACTGTTGACATAGAACGCATGTTTGATGTACAATGTAATTAATCGAACAGATGTACAAATATGATAGAGAGGTGTCCCATGAAAACAAAGAGATATGTGATTGTAAATAGCAGAAGATTTTTTACCTTTATTACACTTGTTATAACATTATTAGCACTTATTGTATTTACTATCATGAACTTACAAGGAGCATACTCAACAGCATATACAATTGAAACTGAGGACTATTGGGTTAAGCAAGGTGAAACACTATGGAGTATAGCACAGGAGTATTCACCAGATGGATATGATATAAGAAAAATGATTTATGAAATAAAGGAAATAAATGAAATGGAGACTAGTATGATTTATTCCGGTGATAAAATCATGATTCCAATCATAGCAGATAATAACTAAACCTAAGATTTCTCTTAGGTTTATATTTTTAATCTTTAAGTTTTCTTTTGGAAAGGGGATTACTTTTAACGGCTTTTCTAAGCCTATCATCATCAAGATGAGTATAAATTTGAGTCGTAGAGACGGATTCATGACCTAATATCTCTTGTAATGCCCTTATATCAACATTCCCATACTTATACATTAAGGTGGCTGCAGTATGTCTTAATTTATGAACAGAGTAGACCATAGGATCAAGTCCAGTCTTTTCCAAATATCTATCAATCATATGTTGAATGGCTCTATTACTCATTCTTTGGCGCCTTTTACTTAAGAAAAGGGCTTTTTCTCCTGGAACTATAGGTCTAAATTTAAGGTATTGGTTAATAGCTTGTACGCATGCTTCATTAAGGAAGATGGTACGTTCTTTATTACCTTTACCAATAACAGTTAAATTATCATCACCATTTATCTTATCCAGATTGATGCTTGATAACTCACTAAGACGCAATCCACAATTTAGGAACAACATTATAATAGCATAATCCCTTGAACGAAATAGATCATTGGGATTGAGTAGAACAGTATTTAGAAATTTCTCAGCTTGTTCAAGACTTAAGTATATGGGGTGTCTAGCATCTTGTTTTGGGAATTCTAAATTTAATGCAGGATTATTATCAATCAAGTTAACCTTAGAATGTAGGTACTTAAAAAATGATCTAACTGAAGCAACTTTTCTAGAACGAGTAGTATTTGAATTCCCACGAGTTCTGTCAATATATGAAATATAAGCATGAAGATCTTGAATATTGACTTTCTTAATTAAATCAATTTCTATGTCATCAATTTCAATTTCATCAAAAATTATTTCTTTGGGAACAATTTTATATCTAATTTTTAAAAATCTAAGGAAAGTTCTTAAATCAAAATAATATTCTTTAACAGTGTTAGAGGAGGTTCCTTTTATAGTTTCCATATAATTTAGATAATCTTCCAAGAATAATGGTATTTTCATCAAAAATGCCTCCTTTTTTAATATTATTAGTCACAAAATAACTATTTTGTGACTAATAATATTATATAATAAATACCGCTAATTTGCAATATTTTTTTAACTTCTCTCTTAGCGATTTTTATTTTTGTTGCTGTTATTTTTTTAGATTTAGTTGATTGTAAAATAATCTTTTTCTGTTCTTGATTTTTTATATCTTTAATTTTTCGATTTAACTACCAGCACCTTTAAACTCTAAATTATTGGATCCTTTAAATTATATTACAGATTCATTTTCTAATTTTAAGTCAAGCTTTATCAAATCAGCCTATATGCTCATATTTCTATATATACCCTAAATATAGGACATGCTATCCTATGCCTTAAGTAAAAAACGTGTCTTAGAATCGATTCTGAGGCCTCGTTTTTTTTGGATATTTTTAGATTATTTGCAGAGTTAGTGTTATAGAGTTTATTTAAATATAAATGAAGAAAATGGTATACATAATTATATTATGTATACCATTTTGATAACTAGCTATTTTGATCCTAAAAGTTGTTTAATTCGATTTAAACCTTCAACAATATTTTCCATAGATGTTGCATATGATAACCTTACATATTTATCATCACCAAAAGCTAATCCGGGGACAACTGCAACTTTACATTTATCTAATAAGAGATTAGCAAAGTCAACTGAAGAATTAATCATGACTCCCTCAATTTCTCTTCCATATAATTGTGAAGAATTTAACATAATATAGAATGCACCCTTTGGAACAAGGCAACTAATATCTTTAGTAGAATTTATCATATCAGCCATAACAATTCTTCTTTTATCGAATTCTTTTTTCATCATATCTATACTATCTTGTGGTCCTGATAATCCTTCAACGCTAGCGTACTGAGCAAGTGAAGATGGATTTGATGTTGTATGACTTTGAATATTGCTCATAACTTTAATTATTCTTTCATCTGCTGCCGTATATCCAATTCTCCAACCTGTCATTGCATATGCTTTTGACATACCATTAACTAATATTGTCAATTTCTTAATATCATCATTTAGCTGTGCAATGCTAATGTGTTCTTCACCATCGTAAATTAATTTTTCATATAATTCATCAGATATTACAAATATGTTATTCTTAACTGCCCAGTCTGCTATATCTTCAAGTTCAGCCTTGGAATAAACTGCTCCTGTTGGATTACTTGGGCTATTTAATATAATTGCTTTTGTTTTATCAGTTTTAACTGATTCTAGATCCTTTGATGAAAATTTAAATTCATTTTCTTCTTTAGTTTCTAATAATACTGGAATACCACCAGCTATCATAACTAATTCTGGATAACTTACCCAATAAGGTATGCTGAAAATAACTTCATCACCAGGGTTTAGTATCGCCATTAGTGCATTGTAAAGAGAATGCTTTCCTCCATTTGATACTATGATTTCAGAAGGTTTATAATCCAATCCATTTTCATCTTTGAATTTTTTACATATTGCCTTCTTTAATTCTGGAGTTCCTGAAGCCGCTGTATATTTAGTAACTCCGTTAACTATGGCATCAATACCAGCCTTTTGAATGTTTTCAGGTGTATTAAAATCTGGCTCACCTACACTAAAACTTATTACACTTTCTCCCGCTGCTTTTAAAGCATTAGCTTTAGCTGTTATTTCTAATGTTACTGAAGGTTCAATAGACAAACCCTTTTTTGATAATACAAATTCCATTTTTATCCCCCTTTTAATGTTAGTATGTTAACTATTTATCCCATATATATCTTTTAAAACATTCTTAACAATATAAAGTGAATCATCAAAGGCTGATTTATTCATATTCTTAATTGTTTTATAATGGTCCTTACCTTTATCAGTAATTTTATAAATCCTGATTGTTCTTTTGGTAGGTTCTTCCCACTCTCCTGTAATGTATCCTTCCTCCTCTAGTTGATTAAGCAGAGGATATATCATTCCTGGACTAGGGCTCCATTTTCCATTTAATCGTCTTGTTATTTCGTGTTTAAGTCTGTTACCATAGTAGTTTTTTTCATTTAATAAATGAAGTATATATAGTTTAACAAATGAAGTTGTACTTATAGTTGTTGGAAATTGTCTTTGTCGTTCACCTTTCAACATTTTGAATCAACTCCTTAAATATAGCACATTCTTCTAAATTTATAAACCTACTACCTAATATATCTTCATCACCATGAAAATCTGATCCACCAGTAATTATTAGATTATTTTCTATTGCGAACTTAATAAAGTATTTTTCATCCTCTTTTGTATGTTTTGTATGATAACACTCTATCCCCATTATACCCTGTTTAACACAAAATGTCATTATATCCTTATTACTTAAAAGTCCCGGATGAGCTAGAACTGATATACCATCTACACTATGGATAAGATCGATTGTATCCTTTATAGATAATTGGTGCCTTTTAACATATGCAGGTTTTCCAACATCCAAATACTTATCAAAAGCTTCTTTTATTGATTTGACATAACCTTCTGATACTAATTTTCTAGCAATTAAGGCTCTTCCAATAAATCCAGATGCCTCAGCTTCTGAGAGTATACTGTCCATGTTTAGTTTTATCCCTAGATCATTTAACTTTTTAATAATTTCTATACCTCTTTTCCACCTTGATGTTTTTAACTTATCAAGCTCATTTAAAAGTTCTGTGTTATTGTAGTCAATAAAATAACCCAATATATGAACTTCTTCCTGGTCATAAAAACATCCTAATTCAATTCCAGCAATTATATTGAAATTCATAATTGCTTTTGATGTATTAATAGCATCATCTAAAGAATCAATTGAATCATGATCGGTAATTGCTATACCTGATAATTTCTTTGAAACAGCAAGATTTATAAGTTCATCAGGACTTAATAAACCATCTGAGCTAAGAGTATGTGTGTGTAGGTCATACTTTAAAATAATATCACCTCCCTTATATAAAAAGACCCGCCACTTTAGGCAGGTCTTTATTGCTATTTTGCGTATTCTATTGCTCTTGTTTCTCTAATTACATTTACTTTAATCTGACCAGGATAATCAAGCTCTGATTCAATCTTCTTAACAATATCTCTAGCTGTATGAATTATTTGAGCTTCACTTATATCTTCTGGTTTAACCATAATTCTAATTTCTCTACCAGCTTGAATAGCAAAGGATCTTTCAACTCCTTCAAAAGAGTTTGCTATCTCTTCTAGTTTTTCTAATCTCTTAATATAATTTTCTAATGTTTCTCTTCTAGCTCCTGGTCTTGCAGCTGAAATCGCATCTGCTGCCTGAATTAATACAGCCTCTACAGTTTCAGGTTCAACATCACCATGATGGGCTTCCATAGCATGAAGAACTTCTTTTGTCTCTTTATATCTTCTAGCTATATCAACACCAATGTCAACATGTGGGCCTTCAATTTCGTGATCGACTGCTTTTCCTAGATCATGAAGTAATCCAGCTCTTCTGGATACTTTAATGTCAGCACCTAGTTCAGTTGCCATTACTCCTGCAAGATGAGATACTTCAACAGCATGCTTAAGAACATTCTGACCATAACTAGTTCTATACTTCAATCTACCTAATAGTCTAATTATCTCTGGATGTAATCCATGAACTCCTGCATCAAATGCAGCCTGTTCTCCAGCTTCTCTAATTGTATTCTCAACCTCTTTTTTAGCTTTTTCAACCATTTCTTCGATTCTAGCAGGATGTATTCTTCCATCTACTATTAATTTTTCAAGAGCAATTCTTGCTACTTCTCTTCTTATAGGATCAAATCCAGATAATACCACAGCTTCTGGTGTATCATCGATAATCAAGTCAATACCAGTTAATGTTTCTAAAGTTCTGATATTTCTTCCTTCTCTTCCGATTATTCTACCCTTCATTTCATCATTTGGCAGTGCAACTACAGTTACTGTAGTTTCTGCCACGTGATCAGCAGCTACCCTTTGTATAGTAGTTGAGATGATTTCCCTAGCTTTTTTATCAGCTTCTTCTTTAGCTTTTGCTTCCATTTCTTTAATCATCATTGCTGATTCATACATGATTTCTTTTCTTGTTTCATTTAAAAGCAACTCTTTTGCTTCATCTGAAGATAGGCCTGAAAGTTTTTCAAGCTCTAAAGTCTGCTTATGATACAGTTGATCAATAGCTTCTTCTTTCTCTTCTAGAGTTTTTTGTTTTCTCGAAATTTGTTCTTCTTTCTTTTCGATAGATTCACTTCTTCTATCAATAGATTCCTCTTTGTTTACTAATCTTCGTTCCATTTTTTGAATTTCATTTCTTCTTTCACGAACTTCGCGCTCTAAATCACCACGTGATTTATGAATTTCTTCTTTGGCTTCTAATAAAAGCTCCTTTTTACGAGCTTCACCATCTTTTACAGCTTCTTCAGTGATTTTTTTCGCTAACTCTTCAGCGTTTTTTATTTTTCCTTCGCCTATATATCTTCTAATAAAATACCCAGCGATTACTCCAATAATTAAGCCTGGAATTGCGTAAATTAAAATTTCAATAGGAAACACCTCCATCGTATTAAATTTTCAAGTTCCATATCATCATTATACTTTAATTAACATGGATAATACTAATTGTATTATCATTCATTCGAAAATATACACATAAATAATTGCGTATTATAATGAATAAATATCCCTTTTGGACTAGAATATGTTTGTATATTATTCTATGGGTACATACAACTTAATTTTATTACTTTTGTTGTTTCCTGTCAAGTTGTTATCAACTATTTACAGGACTTACCTTGCTTGTTGTTCCAGAAATATCAACCCTATATGCGTTGTTTGACAATGCTGCTAAATGAGCATTATGAGTTACCATAATTATTTGCCTGTTAAACATCTCGGAAGTTTGTTTTAGGAAGTCTCCTACATTATATATATAGTCTTCACTTACATGTTTTGCTGGCTCATCAAGTATAAGAGGTCCTTGTATTGGTGGCTTATGAGTTTGTAAGAAAGAAATTCTTAGGGCTAATGACACTATATCAACCACTCCCCCACCTCTTGATTGTTCAGGCTTAGTTTTTAAATAAAAATCAGGAGTATCGTTAATAACATAGAATTCTGCATTTGATTTATTTCTTAACTCTTCCAATTCAATTAAAAACTCAATATTAGACTCAAAAATATACTGTAAACACTTGGTCACCAAACTTTCTATCTGATCTTTTGCTTGTTTACGAGCAAATTCAGATGTCAGTTGAAACAGTACCATTACTTGTTCTAATGTATTATAATAATCACTCATTGTAACCAGTTCATCTTCTGATAATTTTAGCTGATCAGTTAGCTGATTTTTTTTGCCTTGTTGAATATTTATATAATCTCTTAATTTGAATATATTAGTTTCCAGATCTTGGTACTCATAAGACATAATATCCCTACTTTCCTAATATATCTTTTGGCAAAAGACCGTTAGCTTCATTGATAAGTTCCTCGATTTCTTTTTTCAACTTATCAATTTCCTCATCCAAGTTTTCAGGCTTAATTCCAAGTCCATCTAACTCTTTAATGATTTCTTCTTCTGAGTTTTTTAATTGTTCAAGTCTAGCTTCAGCTTTGTACTTCATACCTTTTGCTTGATCTAAAAGTTCTTTTAACTGAGATAATTCTTTTTCGTAATCCATAAAATTAGCCTCCTAGATGATTTTTTATAATATTATCAATAGATTCCGTTGTTATATCACTAAAACAAAATGGACATTTTTCATTTTTAATTAAAATTTGCTTATACTTTTCCATTAAATTATAGATATTTTCTTTATTAGTTTTTAGTTCATTGTTTGATTTTTTTAATTCTACTTGTAAATACTTATAATTATTATTAATGTTATTAAGAATTTGTAATTTATTTAAATTATTTAGGCATTTATTTAAATCCTCATCAATTTTTACAAATTGATCTATCTTATTTGTATAATCAGTTCCATTTTTAATTCTACTTCTTATATCCATTATGCTACTATTAAAACTGGATAATTTACTTAACAATATAGTATTTTCTTTACCAGAACTTATCTTGTCTTCATACGAGAGTATTGTATTGATCTTATCTAAACTAGTTGATATATTATATTGTTCCTTTTTAAAACTACTATATTTATTTGAGGACTTTTCTAAACTATAATGTTTAACAATTAGTTGATTTAACCTATAAAATAATTTATCTATTTTCTCTACATGTTGTAATTTATCATTTAAAATACTATAGTAGTTGTTTTCTGTTTTATATTTAGTAAATGCTAAATTTAATGTTTCTAGATTCTTAAACTTTAAGGTATTAATTTCTAAATCCTTTATCTTTGACTCCAATAACTCTATACCCTTAAGTTTAGTTATTAAATTATGTGTAATATTCATTTGTTCTTTAATATCCAGGTACTTATTTTTATTAGTTGATAAGGAGATTAAGATATCGTTCTTTTCCTTTATAATTAATTTAATCTCATTTAGTCTTATAAGCTTAATCTTTAACTCTTCTAGATAATCATAATCTTTAATCTCGTTTTTCAGATTTTCTACCCTTTTTTCAGTATTCTTTCTGTTAGAATTAAGATTCTTCATGTCCTTTAGTACATCGGCTAGGGCATCATCAATTACATTTACACCAACAAGTCTACCAATGGCATTAGCTCTTACTGATGTCTTCTCAGATAATAGGAAGGGACCTTCTAATTGTTCACCAAGATTTATAGCTGATGATTCATCCCTATCAAGCAAAATCTTCTTAATATTTGTTATGTCAGTTATTTCTTCAGGAACATCTTTACCGAATCCTTCAAATCTCATTTCTTCTCCATCATTTTTTATTAAGAGATAACCATTTTTACTTCTTGTCCTATATCTTTGCAGAATAGTACCATCACTAATATGAATAGTCACACTGCAATTGGTTTCACCTTCTCTAATAAAAAAATCTCCTGATGGCTCATTGTATAGAACCCATTTCAATGCCCTAATAACAGCTGATTTGCCTGTATCTGAAGGACCTACAATAACATTTAACCCAGCTACAAAATCAACTTCGCTATATTTATGAGATTGAAAGTTTTCCAATATTAACCTTTTTATATATTTCATAGTATCACCAAATTATTCTTTCATTTGAATTTGTGCAATTCTTCTCAAGGCTTCTTCCTTTACTTTTGAATCAACATTTTCAGATAATGCTACTTCTATCAATAAGTCATTGATATCCATTTTTTCAAAGTTTAAAGCAGAATCTATTGTTTGTTTAAATTCAAGGATTCTTTCACTTTTAAAAGTACTCTTTTCAATTTCTGTTCTATCTAATATTTCATCTCCTGGTAGTGCTGAAATAAGTTCTATCATGGAAATATTAATTTTATCATTTAATTCTATTAAACATACTTGAGGTATTCTTTCTATTTCTTTCAAACTATTTGTAACCCTAACAAGACTACCAGGATTAATAAAGTACTTACCATCTTTTTCAATAGTTTTAAAACCTGCATGGTAGTGTCCAGTTAATGTAATATCTGCATTCGTATTAATTATATCATCAACTAAAGTATAGGGTATTCCTTTAATGAATGGTCTATCAAGAAGCATACCATGTACAATATGAATTGAAAAATCAACACTGCTATTAGTCTCTTTTAGAATATACTTATCAGGTGTTTCATCAACATCGTAGCTATAAGGAATTCCAGTTAGTTGAACCTTGATTCCGTCCTTAGTTAGAATTATAGGGGTTGATTCAGGGATAACTTCTAAAAAATCCAGGCTATTTAGTAGCCCAAGCATTGTTCTATCCAATGTTTGTGGATTATGACCAAAGATATCATGATTACCACTAACGATATAAATCGGTACCTTTATCTTCTTTAAAATGTTAGTAAATCGACTAACAACCGATATTGATATATCAGGTCTATCAAAGAGATCGCCACCATGAATTACATAATCTACATTTAGAGAAGTAATTAGATCATTTATTTCTTTGAACTTATTTTCTAATGAAACTAAAAAGTCGTCCTTTCGATTCTTTGGATTTGTTCCTCTTATATGTGTATCAGTAAAAAATAGTATTTTCAATATAATCTCTCCTAGCATAAAACCTCCTATATAGGAGGTTTTATATCTTATTCTTCAGAGTTAGTATTTTTTTCGTCTTTTATTAATCCATAATGTCTTCTTACAAGATTTTCAATTTCTGCATAGATTTCTGGATTAGTTTTTAAGAATTCCTTAGAGTTTTCTCTTCCTTGACCAAGTTTTTGGTCATTGTAACTAAACCATGATCCAGCTTTATTTACAATACCTGCAGTAACTCCTGAATCTAATACACTACCTTCTCTAGAAATACCACCACCATACATTATATCAAATTCTGCTTGTTTAAAAGGTGGAGCTACTTTATTTTTCACTACTTTTACTCTTGTTCTATTTCCTACTATCTCATCACCTTGTTTAATGGAATCAATTCTTCGAACATCAAGTCTAACACTTGCATAGAATTTAAGAGCTCTACCACCACTTGTAGTTTCTGGATTTCCAAACATTATCCCTACTTTTTCTCTTAACTGATTTATAAATATACAAGTTGTATGAGATTTGCTTATTGCTCCTGCTAATTTTCTTAAAGCCTGAGACATTAGTCTTGCTTGTAAACCAACATGACTATCCCCCATATCCCCTTCTATCTCTGCTCTTGGTACAAGAGCAGCAACTGAATCTATTACTATTACATCAACAGCTCCACTTCTAACTAAAGCCTCAGTTATTTCTAGAGCTTGTTCTCCAGTATCAGGTTGCGAAATAATTAAATTTTCTATATCTACGCCTAGTTTTCTTGCATATCCAGGATCAAGAGCATGTTCAGCATCTATAAATGCTGCTATTCCACCATTTTTTTGAGCTTCTGCTATAACATGTAAAGCTATGGTTGTTTTTCCTGAGGATTCAGGTCCATATATTTCAACTATTCTACCTCTAGGTACTCCTCCGATTCCCAAAGCGATATCCAAATCAATAGAACCAGTGGGTATAAAGTCTAGATCAATTTTAGAATTCTCTCCAAGTCTCATAATTGAGCCTTTTCCAAACTGTTTTTCAATTTGATTCAATGCAATGTCTAATGCTTTTTTTCTCTCGTTAATATCAGCCATGTCTATCCAGGTAACCTGGATTCACCCCTTTCTTGTTCGAACATTAGTTCACTAATTATATGTTACACTAATACTAAACCTAAGTCAACTTATAATTCAAAAAATTATAAAGGTTTCCAAGAGCAAAGTTTGTAGCTCTTTCCTGGATTATTTCCCTATCTCCTGAGAATATTCTCTTATATACCATGTGCTTTTCTTTATTAGCTACGCAGACATAAATTAATCCAACGGGGGTATCTCCCATACTAGTTGGTCCTGCATTACCTGTAGTAGAAACAACTATATCAGAAGAGGAAATTCTTAATAGTCCCTTGGCCATTTCTATTGCTATTTCTTCACTAACAGCACCATGAGTTTCTAGAGTGTCTTTGTCAACGCCTAATTCATCTATTTTAGAATTGTTTGAATAGGTTATAAGGCCTCTATCAAATGTATTTGATGCACCTGGCACATTTGTCAATCTAGCAGACAAGTTACCTCCTGTACATGACTCTGCAACTGAGATTTTAAGTTCATTTTTAATTAACTGATTAATAACTACATCTTCTACACTTACATTGTCAAATCCATATATGTAATTGCCAACTTTTGATTCTATCTTTTCTATAATAATTTTACTTCTATCATCTAAGTAATCCTTATCTAGACTTTTACCAATTACTTTGATCTCAACACAACCTCTAGAAGCATATGTGGAAACACTGAATCCATCAATGTCTATATTTAATTCTTTAAGGTCAGTTTCTAGCTGTGACTCTCCGATCCCAATGGTATTAATGGACTTTACATAAATATTATAGTCGTCCTTTATTAGATCAACAACATAATTGTCAAACATAGGAATCATTTCCCTTGGTGGTCCAGGCATCATAATAATTTTTTTGCCATCATTCTCAATGTATATTCCTGGAGCTGTACCCTTGGGATTAGTAATGAAATGGGAACCAACAGGTTTCATAGCTTGTTTTAGGTTATTGGAAGTCATTTCTCTTTGAGAGTAGCTAAAGAAATACTTTAGATTATCTTCCATCTTATGATCAGATTCCATGGACAAACCTAGTGCGCTTGCTATTGCTTCTTTTGACAGATCATCATCAGTTGGACCAAGTCCACCTGTTGTTATAACTATATCTACTCTACTAGTAGCATTCTCGATTACTTCTTTTAGCCTGTTGAAATCATCATCAACTGAAGTATGATAAAGAGTTTCAACTCCTATTTCTGCTAATCTCTTTGATATATATTGAGTATTTGAGTTTACTATACTCCCTAATATTATTTCAGTACCGATAGTTACTATTTCTGCCCTCATTTTATTCTCCTTAAATATCTTCTAATTTTAAAGTATCTAAATTCTTGTAAATATAATCCACTCCGGAAATGATTGTGAAAATCAGAGCCAAGTATAAAGTTATCATATCCATTGGTATGTTGATATAACTAAAGGGGAAGTTGTTTAATAGCAATAAAATTATTGAAACTAATTGGGTAATGGTTTTAATTTTACCCCAAGAACTAGCCGCTATTGTGACCCCTTCAGATGCAGCTATTACCCGAAAACCTGTTATGGTAAATTCCCTAGCAATAATGACAATTACTATCCAGGATGGTATTTTACCTACACCTACTAAAAGTATTAAGGCAGCTGATGTAAGTACCTTATCTGCTAGTGGATCAGCAAATTTACCGAAATTAGTAACAAGTTTTTGGCTTCTAGCGATATATCCATCAACACTATCTGTTATGGCAGCAAAAATAAAAATAACTGCTGCAAAGTAGGTACTATATGGAATATCTAAATTGAAAACTACAATAAAAACTGGAACTAGTAATACTCTTAATAGAGTAATTTTATTGGGTAGGTTCATTTGTTAACTCTCCTAACAAGTCATATTCTAAGTACTCAGTGATCTTTACCTTAACTATATCTCCAATCTCTAAATCTTCACTACTATTAACATAGACCACTCCATCAATTTCAGGTGCGTCCATAAAACTTCTACCTACATATAGGTTTTCCTCAGCAAATTCTTCAATCATAACATGATATACATTTCCAAGTTTGTTGCTCATTAGATTTTCAGAAATTTTTAACTGTAATTCCATTATTGCATCTCTTCTTTTGTCTTTCACTTCTTCATCCACTTGATTTGGCAAACTATATGCTGGTGTGTTTTCTTCTCTTGAATAAGTAAAAACGCCAAGTTTATCAAATTTAACCTCTTTAATAAAATCATAAAGCTCATTGTAATCTGATTCAGTTTCACCTGGGAAACCAACTATAAATGTTGTTCTTATTACCATCTCTGGGATCTTATCTCTCAACTTGGTAATTATACCCTTAATTGCCTCCTTGGAAGTTCTTCTATTCATTAGTTTCAGAACATTATCAGATGCATGTTGCAATGGCATATCAACGTATTTAGCAATCTTGTTGTTGTTTTTGATAGTATCGATTAACTTATCATCTATATTATCAGGATATAGATACAAGAGTCTAATTAAATAAAGACCTTCGATCTTAGACATTTCATCTAATAGTTTATACAAGGAAAACTCTCCATATAAGTCAATCCCATAGTCAGATGTATTTTGAGCGATGATAATGATTTCCTTTACACCATCTTCTACTAGATTATTTGCTTCTGTTAAAATGTCTTCCATTTTCCTACTTCTATGTTTACCTCTAAGTTGAGGTATAATACAGTAAGTACAAAGATTATCGCATCCTTCAGATATTCTTAAATAGGCTAATGGAGAATTTACTTCCCTTTTTACTCCTTCTAGATATTCATTATCAATATTGTTTATTTCTATGATCTTATTCTTCTTGTCTAAATTGTTGAGAATATCATTTAAATCTTTTATATTTCCAGTACCCATAATTGCATCAACTTCAGGTATCTCTTCAATCAACTCATTTGAATATCTCTGGGCTAAACAACCAGCAAGTATTAAATGTTTGCAATTCCCTTCTACCTTATACTGAGCCATTTCAATGATTGTATCTATAGATTCCTCTTTGGCTGCTTCTATGAATCCACAGGTATTAACTATAATTACATCAGCTTCTTCTAATTCACTGGTATAGGTAAAAAAATCTCTATCCATTACACTTTGCATTATTTCAGAGTCTACTTCATTCTTTGAGCAACCTAAAGTTATTATGCTAACATTTTTCTTATTCATTAACCTTCTCCTAATCTTCTAAGTCTTCTTCTGATATTAACACTTTTCTTGGCTTACTTCCTTCAAATCCACCAACGATACCTCTAACTTCCATTTCATCTATCATTCTAGCAGCTCTAGAATAGCCTACCTTGAGTTTTCTTTGTAATAATGATATGGAGGCAACACCTTCATTAAGAACGATTCTTATAGCGTCTTGTAAGAGCTCATCAGAATCATCAAAGTCTGCCTGTTTTGCATTTTGAACTACATCGATTATTTCCTCATCATACTGAGTTACATTTTGATTTTGTAAGAATTCAACAACTTTTTCCACTTCCTTATTAGAAATGAAAGCACCTTGTAATCTCACTGGCTTGGAATAACTTGAAGGGTAAAATAGCATATCCCCCTGTCCAAGTAATTTTTCTGCCCCAGACATATCTAGTATAGTTCTTGAGTCAACTTGGGATGAAACAGCAAAACTTATTCTGGATGGAATGTTTGCCTTAATAGTTCCAGTAATAACATCAACTGATGGTCTTTGAGTTGCTACAATTAAATACATACCTGCTGCTCTTGCCATTTGTGCCAATCTTGCTATATAATCTTCAATTTCTTGAGCAGCTACCATCATTAAGTCTGCCAACTCATCTATTATTATTACAACCTTAGGTAGTTTTTCTTCATCATTAGTGTGTTTCTCATTAAATGATTTAATATCTCTAACATTATTTTGTGCAAATAATTTATATCTTCTTTCCATCTCCCCCACTGCCCAGTTTAGAGCAAAAGCTGCTTTCTTTGGATCAGTTACTACTGGTATTAATAAATGGGGTATTCCATTGTATACACTTAGTTCCACGACCTTAGGGTCTATTAAAAGTAACTTTACATCCTCGGGAGAACTTTTATATAGTAAGGACATAATAATTGTATTGATGCAGACACTCTTACCAGAACCAGTAGCCCCTGCAATAAGTAGATGGGGCATTTTATCTATGGAAGAAACGATGACTTTACCTGTAATATCCTTACCCAGGACCAAAGGAATATCTGAATCAGAATCACCAAACTCCTTGGATGTTATTAAATCTTTAAAAAATACAGTATCTTTTGTTTTATTTGGCACTTCAATTCCCACAGCTGCCTTACCTGGTATAGGTGCTTCAATCCTAATATCTGATGAAGCTAAACTCAAGGAAATATTATCAGATAAAGAAACAATTCTACTAAGTTTAATACCTGGTGCTGGGGAGAGCTCATAACAAGTTATAGTTGGACCAACGTTGATGTGGGATACGGTGGCATCAATTCCAAAATTCTTCATGGTCTCTTCGATTATTCTAGCATTATTCAATATTTCTTTTCTATTATTAGTATCAGTTCTTCCTAAAGGTGAAGCTAGAAAACTTAAAGGTGGAATTTTATAAATTATTTTCTTATTTAAAACTTGCTTTTCTTTTATTTCAGACTCTATTTTTACAGTTTCTTTTTCAACTTGAGCTTTAGGTATTTTTTCTACTTTTTTAGGTGCTTCATCTTGGGTAGATTCCTTTTCATGAGGCTTGATTTGTTTTTCTTCTTCTTTTGAGTTAGAAGATCTACTATAGTCAGAAATCTTTATTACCTCACCTGATTCAAGGGTTGGTCTTTCTTTTCTTAAAGGTTCTAAAATTTCACTTTCCTTCTTTAATTTTGGTGTTGCTGCCATAGCCTTATTAAATACTTCTTTAACAGTGAGGTTTGTAATTATAAGCAAACTTACTGTGATTATTATACCTAGAACTAAGTAAGTCCCTATTGAACCAAATAATCTATAGAAGAAAAATCCAAAGAATGCTCCAATGACTCCTCCTCCTCTATTTGATGAAGAAAATTCTATAGACTGCCTTATTCTTTCAAATAAGCCAGCATCAGCAGTATTAATTCCATCAAGTACAATCAGAAAACTGATGAATATTGCTGTTAAAGCTAAAATGATTCTTAACTGTATTTTTTCAAATCTTTCCAATAGCAGAACAATACCAGAACCAATTATAAATAATGGTAAAATATAAGCCCCAAATCCTATGGTAGTAAAAGTTGTACTATTTAAAATTCTACCAACTAAACCCATTCTAGCACTAAACAAACTAATCAATGTAATAAAGCCAATTCCAAGAACAACAATACCTAGTATATCGGTATTCAGGTTGCTTATCTTGTTCTGTTTTTTATTCTGTCTAATTGTTGTTTTTTTTGTATCCTTTTTCTTCTTCACTTAGTTCACCTCTTTTAGATAAGTTGAGAAATTATTGTAATCGCTCCAACTAACCATAGATAATATGAAAAATAATGCAACTTATTCTTATTAAGAACCTTTATTAGTATTTTTATGGATATAACCCCAACAACTGCTGATAAGATAACGCCAAGAAATAAAGGCCCATTTATCAACATTTGGCTTGGTTCTTTTGATATTTTTATCATTCCTAGTAAAAAGGCACCAAAAGTTGCAGGTAGTGCAAGTAAAAACGAAAATTCAGTTGCTAATGGTTTTTTTAATCCCCTAAACAAACCAGCTACAATTGTTGATCCAGATCTAGATATACCAGGTATTATAGCAAAACCTTGTAAGACTCCAATTAAAATTGAGTCAAGAAAAGTCATTTCCTTAACATCCTTTGTTTCTTTCCCTTTCCTTTCAGACAACCACAAAAGGAAACCCGTAAATATCAAGGCAAAGCCAATGGGAATTAAGGATGTGTATAAGGTCTCGAAGAAGTCTTCAAAAGTTAGTCCTATAAATGCTGTAGGTACTGAACCTACAATGATGAGCAATCCTAATTTTTGAAATTTTGTCAATTCCTTAATTTTTTTCCCTTTAAATAGATCAATTATGAGCTTTATAAAGTCTATAATTATCAATTTAATATCCTTAAAATATACTATCACAATGGAGATTAGGGTTCCAAAATGAAGCATTTCTGTGAAGAATAGGTTACCCTCTTTTATTCCAAATAAATGTTGTAAAATTGACAGGTGTCCAGAACTACTTATGGGTAGAAATTCTGCTACTCCTTGAAATATACCTAAAATAATTGCTTCAATATAATTCAATTCATTATCCTCCTAATATGTATATACAAATATTATAACATACTACTGATTCTTACAAAATTAAAACATAATCAATAAGATTATGTTTTAACTCAGTCCAGTATGACCAAATCCTCCATGGCCTCTTTCCGTTTCTTCAAGAGCATTAACCACTTGGAAGTCCATCTTTTCATATTTTATCATTACCATTTGGGCAATTCTGTCTCCTCGATTGATAACGAAAGGTTCCTTTCCTAGATTGACAAGAATGACCTTAATTTCTCCTCTATAATCACTATCAATAGTACCTATACCATTTGCCAAAGAAATACCATTTTTAATGGCTAAGCCACTTCTGCCTCTGATTTGTGCCTCATATCCTTCAGGAATCTCAACAAATATCCCCGTAGGCACTAAAAATCTTTCCATTGGTTCTAAAGTTATCGGCTTGTCAATATTTGCCATCAAGTCAACACCTGATGAGCCATTAGTCTTATATTCAGGTAATGATAAAGAACTCTTATTAACTATTCTTACTTTCATAATCACCCTCCATTAACTTATAATATCAATAATTTTTTTCTCGAATTTTTTCTGATCTTTTACTTTACCTACATAGGTTATATTGAGATGACTCCAATCAAGATATTTATCAATCACGTTTTTAATATCATCTTTTGTGATTTTATTTATGATGTCAATAATTTCCTCTGGAGTTTCCTGGGGTTTATCATTAATTAAATTCTTGCCCATATCAAACATTTTATTAAAGGAGCTTTCTAAACTCAATATATAACTACCCTTTAAATTTTCCTTAGCTTTTTTAAGTTCAATATCACTTAAGCTGTAATCCTTAAGATTATTGATTTCTTCTTTGACTAACTGCAGAACAATTGGCAGATTGTCAATATTTAAACCTGCATATATGGATATCATCCCACAATCATTATAAGATGTCAAAGAAGATTCAATTGTATAAACCAAACCCTTTTCTTCTCTTATCTTTTGAAACAACCTTGAACTCATAGTTCCACCTAGTATATTGTTAACAATTAAAACTGGAAACATATCTTTTGAATAAGTTTCTGGTCCATAAAAACCTAGACACAGATTTAACTGTTCAATATCTTTATTTATACCTTCAATTGTATTATTTTTGCTTAAATCAAAATCAACGATATTATTCTTAACTCCGTTACTTTCATTTAATAAACCAAATGTATTGTTTAGTTTATCAAGCATATCTTGTGGATTGAAATTGCCAACAACTGATATAACCATATTTTTAGAATTGTAATGTTCTCTAAAGTAATTCAGTAAAATATCCCTATTAAAGGTCTTAATAGTATCTTCAACTCCCAATATAGGCATGGATAATGAAGTGTTTTTTAACATGTTAGTATTTAATATCTCAAATACTAAATCTTCTGGGAAATCCTGATACATACTTATTTCTTCAGAAATGACACCCTTCTCCTTCTCTATTTCTATAGGGTCAAATATGGAATTCGTCAACATGTCATTTAATACGTCTATCCCAATATCTATGTGCTCTCCCAGTACCTTAGCATAAAAACACGTGTGTTCCTTGCTGGTGAAAGCATTCAATTGGCCACCAATATCATCTATTTTTTCTGCTATTTCCTTTGAACTAAGATTCTTTGTGCCTTTAAAAAGCATGTGTTCTAGAAAATGTGATATACCATTATTTTCAGTATTTTCATAGTATGATCCTGTTTTAATTATTATTCCTACTGTTGCTGATTTTAGATAATCTATTGGATGCATTATCAATTTGATACCATTCTTAAGTTGTTTTTCTATTATCATTTTATCCTCCAATTAAAATCTTCACTTACTATTCTACCAATATTATTGGAAGATTTAAACAAAAAAATAAACATGAACCTAGTAGGTCCATGTTAGGAATACTATTATTCTTCTGTTGGTCTCTCTTCTTTTGGCTCGTCTTTTAGAAGTACCTTTCTTGATAGGTTTATTCTTCCCTGAGGATCAATTTCCATTACCTTAACAAGGATTTCATCCCCAACTTTTACAACATCTTCAACCTTATTAACTCTTTCTTTAGCAAGTTGAGATATGTGTACAAGACCTTCTTTACCATTTAGAACTTCTACAAAAGCACCAAAATTCATTATTTTTGTTACTTTTCCAAGATATATTTCTCCAGCTTCAACTTCTTTTACAATATTCATTATCATCTCTATGGCTCTTTTACTACCTTCACCATCACTGGAAACAATAGCAACTCTACCATCATCTTCAATGTCAATTTTTACGCCAGTTTCATCAATTATTCTATTTATAATCTTTCCACCTGGCCCAATTATATCCCTTATTTTATCAGGATTAATTTGTAAAGTATGAATTCTTGGTGCATATGGTGATAAGTCATCTCTATGCACTGAAATAGTCTCTTCCATTTTACTTAGAATATGAAGTCTACCTATTCTAGCTCTTTCAAGCGCTTCCTTTAAAATTGGTTCATCTATTCCAGAAATCTTAATATCCATCTGAATTGCAGTTATACCATCTCTAGTACCTGCCACTTTAAAGTCCATATCTCCAAGATGATCTTCTAATCCTTGAATATCAGAAAGTATAGCTACTTTATCATCTTCTTTAATTAATCCCATTGCTATACCAGCAACAGGAGCCTTAATTGGCACTCCTGCATCTAACAATGCAAGCGTACTACCACAAACACTGGCTTGAGATGTAGACCCATTTGAACTTAGTACTTCTGATACTAATCTTAAAGTATATGGGAAATCTTTTTCTGATGGAATTACTGGTTCAAGGGCTCTCTCAGCCAATACCCCATGACCAATTTCTCTTCTACCTGGTCCTCTCATTGGTCTTGTTTCACCAACTGAGTAGGCTGGGAAGTTGTAATGATGCATGTATCTCTTGGACTCTTCTTCTCCTATACCATCAATTATCTGAACATCTCCAGCTGCTCCAAGAGTTGCAATTGTCAATACTTGGGTTTGTCCTCTATTGAATAATCCAGAACCATGTACTCTTGGTAGTAATCCAACTTCAGAGCTGATTTGTCTAATCTCGTCTAATTTTCTGTTATCAGGTCTTATGCCCTCCACAGTTATAAGTCTTCTTACTTGTTCTTTCATTATCGTGTCTAATACTTCTTTAATATCTTTAGCAAAATCAGCATACTCTTCTAGTAGTTCCTTCGTAGTTTCTTCCTTTACTAGCTCTACCTTTTGGTCTCTTTCTGCCTTATCAGCAGTATTTAGTGCATGTGCTAATTTTTCAGTAGCTATAGCTCTTACTCTATCCTCTACTTCTTTATTTGGCATAAATAATAAATACTCTACTTTTTCCTTACCACAATCTTGTACTATCTCTTCTATAAATGAACAAATTTTCTTTATTTCATCATGAGCTGTCAATATTGCATTAAGCATTACTTCTTCTGATACAAAGTTTGCTCCAGCCTCAACCATCATTACAGCATCTTTTGTTCCTGAAACAACAAGGTTAAGATCAGAAACTTCTCTTTCCTGACTATTAGGATTTATTATAAATTTCCCTTCTATCAACCCTACTTGTACTGAAGCAGTTGGTCCCATAAATGGGATATCTGAAATAGACAATGCAACAGATGATCCGATCATAGCTGTTATTTCAGGGCTATTGTCCTGATCAACACTCATAACTGTTGCAACTACTTGTACATCATTTCTAAAACCATCTGGGAATAGTGGTCTTATTGGTCTATCAATTAAACGTGAAGTTAAGATAGCTTTTTCACTTGGTCTACCTTCTCTTTTAATAAATCCCCCTGGGATCTTACCTACAGCATAAAGCTTTTCTTCATAATCACAACTTAGTGGGAAGAAATCTATCCCTTCTCTAGGTTTTTTTGATTGAGTTGCTGTTACCATAGTAACAGTATCTCCGTATTGAAGCATGCAAGCACCGCTTGCTTGTTCTGCAAATTTACCAACTGTAACTGTTAAATCTCTACCTGCCAAATTATAATGGAATTTCTTTTCCATAAAATACCTCCTTCTATTTCTACTCTAACTATTATTATATTCTATATTTTATCTATATTAAATAAGAATTAGCTAAATATAAACTAATAGAGCGGGAAATCCCGCTCTAATTAACCTCTAATGCCTAGTTTTTCAATTAAAGAACGATATCTTTCAATATCTTTATTCTGCAAGTATCTTAACAAATTTCTTCTTTGACCAACCATTTTAAGAAGTCCTCTTCTTGAATGATGATCTTTTTTGTGAGTTTGTAAGTGTTCATTTACAGAATTAATTCTGTGAGTCAACAATGCAACCTGAACTTCTGGTGAACCAGTATCTCCAATATGCATTTTGTATTGCTCAATAATTTGATCTTTTTCTACTTTACTTAACATTACTGCACCTCCATTTTTTATATTCACCATTGACTTAGCATTCGCTGAGGAACGATAAGCAAAGTCAAGGTATCTTTAACATTTAAATTTTACCATATATTATTTGCTTTGTAAATCAGATTTTTCCCTAACATAGGAAATATCTTCCCTCATTCGCTTAATAAGATCATCAATATTATTAAATTTAATTTCTGGTCTTATAAACTCCTTGAAGAATACTTCTATATTTTCACCATATATACTTTTATTGTAATCAATGATGTGATTTTCAATTTTAAGATCTACTTCATCAAATGTTGGATTATAACCAATATTCGTAGCACTGTCAAAGTATTTATCCCCTACTTTAGTATAAGTTCTATAGATTCCTCTTTGAGGTAGTACATATTCACCCTGGGGTTTAATGTTTGCTGTAGGAACTCCCAGTTTCTTGCCCAATCCTTTGCCATTGACCACTTCTCCAATTATTGAATAGTCTCTTCCAAGAAGCATATTAGCTGCTTCTATTTCTCCAGAGGATAGTAGATTCCTTATTGTTGTACTACTTACAACTTCTCCTTTGTAATATACGGAGTCAGCCACAACTAGTTCTATATTATGTTGAGAGCAAAGCTTTTTTAATAGGTCAACATTCCCAGATGCCTTATGGCCAAATCTATAATCCGGACCTACAACAATCACTTTTGAATTAAGTTTATTTATTAAGATCTCATAGAAGAAATCCATGGGACTAAGTGTCATTACTCTTTCATCAAATTTCATTGTATATAGTATTTCTATTCCTAGACTAGTTAATATATCAATTTTTTGCTGATTGTTAGTTATTAATCTAGGCCCGTTTCCAAATATTAATGATTTTGTATGGTTCTCAAATACCAACATTGAAGCTTTGAGATTATTGTCTTTTGCTTTACTTCTAACTATTTCAATTAATTCTTGATGTCCAATATGAACACCATCAAAGTTTCCCAGGGCAATTGCACTATTAAATTGAACTTCTTGATCTTCTATATGAATTATTTCCATTAATTTCACCCATTAAATACCTTTTCCATTTTAAGTATTGCATCTTCATCAACTTTTATAATTTTACCTATACCTAAAAATACACCACCCACATAAACACAAATACTAGTATTATAGACTAGATCTTTAGTTATTATAAGTTTTATTTTCACACCATTTGATAATGGTTTAAGGTATGACTCATCTAATTCTATATTTGGTAGATGAGATAAAGCAGAATCTAAAGGTTGAATTATTTTTGCTAGATCTTCAGCTTCCATGGACTTAAGAGTATCCATCCCATAAGCATTTGAGACACTATAATCAGCAACTCTAGTTCTTATAAGATAGGACATGTGCCCATAGGTGCCTAAATCATTACCAATATCATTACATAGGGTTCTAATATAGGTCCCCTTTGAACAAAGAACCTTGATTAATATTTTTCGATTGTTAGTTATTTTTAAGATATCAATGCTTTTTATGTGTATCTTGTTTTTCTTTCTCTCAACTTCAATTCCTTTTCTAGCTAAATCATATAACTTTTTACCATTTATCTTTTTAGCTGAAAACATAGGTGGCAACTGCTCTATTTTTCCCACATATTTATCTATACAGGTTATTATTTCCTCATCAGAAACATCTATAGAACTCGTCTCGATAATCTTTCCACTACTATCCTGGGTATCGGTACTAATTCCTAGGGTTAGTTCTGCAATATATTCCTTATCAACACTGGATAGGTAATCAGATACCTTGGTGCCCTTGCCAACACATATTGGTAGTACACCCGTTGCCATAGGATCTAAAGTGCCAGTATGTCCTACTTTTTTTGTTTTTAACAACCTTCTGAAAAAATAGACAGCATCATGAGAAGTCATACCCTCAGGTTTAAAAAAATTAATAATACCATCCACAATATCACTACCTAGTCCATATATTTTTTAACTTCTGCCAATATTAATCTCTCAGCTTCTTCTATCACTTCTTCTATTGTACAACCAGATGCTCTAACATGACCACCTCCACCAAAGGTGTTGCATATAATGTTCGCATCAATAGTTGATTTGGTACGCAAACTCACTTTGATTTTAGCTTCAGATACTTCCTTAAGAAGTATTGCTACCTCAACAGAATTAGTATCCCTTAAAAATTCAACTATTCCTTCTGTATCTTCCATCTTAGTGTTAGTTTTTTCTAACATCTCTTGTGTAACTTTTGCTATAGCAATACTCCAGTTATTAAAAAAACTAACCTTAGAGATAGATTCGATAAAGAGTTTAGTTCTATTTATACTTCTAGTTTGATAGAGCAACTTATTTAGCTTGTAAGCCTCTATATCATAATTGTATAGATCTGCAATTATACTATGAGTCGTATTACTGACATTTTCATATGTGAATCTACCAGTATCTGTTGATATAGCTACATATAAGTTCTGTGCTATTTCTCTATCTAAAGGCAAGTTAAGATCTTTAATTAGCCTATAAACTAATTCACCTGTGGAAGAAGCCCCACTATCTACAAGGTTAATATCTCCAAAATGAGAATTACTCACGTGATGATCTATATTAACAACTATATTGGACTTATCCAATATAAATCTATTTAACCCTAATCTGTCTGCATCACTACAATCTACAACAAATAGTAGATCAAGAGATTCTAGGCTATCATCAATTGACTTTAACTGATCAACACCATTTAAAAACTCATAATCACTGGGGATGAAGTCTGCTTTTATCATGGTAACATTTTTGCCCATTGACATAAGAGATAACCCAAGTCCAAGTAATGAACCTAGATTATCTCCATCTGGATTTATATGGGAAACTACCCCTATAGTTAAACTTTCGTCAATAATTTTTCTTAATTCTACCAAATTATTCTTGGTCATTCTCATCTTCATCCTTAGGAATATCCTTATTAACTTCTTTGATCAAGTTGGACATGTGAATAGCCTGTTCAATACTCTCATCTAGATAGAATATAGGCTCAGGTACATGCCTTAATTGAATTCTTCTGCCAATTTCTTTCCTGATAAAGCCTTTTGCATTTTCCAATCCTTTAATAGTGTTTTCCTTATCTTCCTCATTGCCTAAAACAGAGATATAGATCTTTGCAAATCTTAAATCCTTAGTTACATTTACTCTATTTACACTAGGCAGACCACTTATTCTAGGATCTTTAATTTCACTGAAAAGTAAATCAGATACTACCTTTCTTACTTCTTCAGAGATGCGATTAATTCTTTTTTCGTTCATATGTTACACCTCTAATCATTTTTAACTTCTTTTAACAGATAAGCTTCAAGATTGTCTCCCTCTTTAATATCATTGAAGTTTTCTAATCCTAAACCAGCTTCAAAACCTGTTAATACTTCTCTAGCATCATCCTTAAATCTCTTAAGTGAAGATACTTTACCATCAAATATTACTACGTCGTCTCTTAATAGTCTAATGGATGCATTACGAGTTATCTTACCACTCACAACATAAATTCCCGCGATGGAATTACCACTAGGCAATCTGAAAGTTGCTCTTACTTGGGCTCTACCTAATACTTCTTCAACAATCTTAGGAGCATGCATACCCTTAACTGCAGCTTGAATATCTTCTATAGCTTCATAGATTACTCTGTAAGTTCTTACATCTACTTCTTCCTTTTTAGCAACTTCAATAGCATTTAAATTAGGTCTTACATTAAAGCCAATTACAATTGCATTAGAAGCTGAAGCTAGCATTATATCAGTTTCAGTTATTCCACCTACACCGCCATGTATAAGATTAACCTTAACTTCCTCTGTATCTAGTTTTCTTAAGGATTGACTTAATGCCTCAATAGATCCTCTAACATCACCTTTGACTATTAAATTCAGATCTTTGATTTCACCTAGTTTTATCTTTTCAAACAAATCATCAAGAGAAACTTTTGAAGATTGCTTCATCTGTTCTTCTCTTATTTGGTTTCTCTTTTCATCTGCAATATTTCTAGCAGCTTTTTCATTTTCAACAGCATATAGTAAAGCTCCAGCATTTGGAACTTCTGATAGTCCTAGAATCACTACTGGGATTGAAGGGCCTGCTTTCTTTACTTTTCTGCCCTTGTCATCAAGCATAGCTCTTATTCTACCGCTAGCAACACCTGATACTACCATATCTCCAACATTTAAAGTACCTTTTTGTACTAAAACAGTGGCTAATGGTCCTTTACCTTTGTCTAATTGAGCTTCAATGATTACTCCTATGGCATTTCTATTAGGATTTGCTTTTAATTCTTGCATTTCAGCAACAAGTAAAATCATTTCTAAAAGCTCTTCAATTCCTGTTCTTGCCTTAGCAGATACAGGAGCAATTATGGTATCTCCACCCCAGTCTTCAGCTAAAAGTCCATTATCAGCTAACTCTTGTTTAACTCTGTCAATATTTGAATCAGGTTTATCTATTTTATTTACTGCAACTATAATTGGAACACCAGCAGCTTTAGCATGGGATATTGCTTCAATAGTCTGAGGCATAACACCATCATCTGCAGCTACAACCAATATTGCAATGTCTGTAACCTTAGCTCCCCTTGCTCTCATGGAAGTAAAGGCCTCATGACCAGGTGTATCAAGGAATACTATCTTTTTATTATTAATATTAACTGCATAAGCACCTATATGCTGTGTAATACCTCCAGCTTCTTTATCAATAACATTAGTATGTCTTATTGCATCCAGTAGGGATGTTTTACCATGGTCAACATGACCCATAACAGTTACAACTGGAGGTCTTGCTACTAGATCTTTTGGATCATCTTCAAAGTCTAAGAGATCGTCTTCTTCAGGTTCAACTTCTACTTCCTTAGTTATGACATCAAACCCAAAATCATCTGCAACTATTGCCGCAATTTCACTGTCTATTGCTTGGTTTTGATTGACCATAACTCCTAAACCTATTAACTTTGTTATTATTTGGGATGCGTTAACTCCCATTAATTCACTTAGTTCTTTAACTATAATTTCATTTTCTATTTCAATAGTTTGTCTAATAATATCAGTTACCTCTTCTTCTTTTGGTTTTTCTACTTCTAATGAATTTTTCTTATTTTTGTCTTTTTTAGATTTTTTCCTTATTTTTTCTTCTTCTACTTCTAAATCAATCTCATCAATTTCGACTTCTTCATTTTTTTTAGTTTCACCAATCAGGATCTCTTTAATTAATTTAGCTTCTTCTTCTTCGATTGAACTCATGTGACTGGCAATTTTTAAATCTAAGCCATCAATGGCTTCCATAAACTCCTTGCTGGTCATATTTAATTCTTTTGCCAATTCATATACTCTAACTTTTGTCATACACGACACCTCCCATTTGTTTAAGGTGATCCTTACTCCTTTATGACTTCTTTCAACTTTTCGTAAACTTCCTGAGTAATTTCAGTTTCTAAGTTTCTAGCAAATTTCTTGCCTTTATAAGCATCTTCAAAGCATTTAAGATTTGGGCATATATAGGCTCCTCTACCATTTGCTTTTCCGCTTAAGTCAACAAAGACTTCATCTTCCTTGTTTTTAACAACACGAATTAATTCTTTTTTGGGTTTCATTTCATTACATGCGATACATCTTCTAAGAGGGATCTTCTTCTGTTTCATTTACTACTCCTCCTTGAAGAATTTTATATTGACTTTCAGATTTGATATCAATCTTCCAGTTGGTCAATTTAGCTGCTAATCTAGCATTTTGTCCTTCTTTTCCTATGGCAAGAGATAATTGATAGTCAGGAACAACAACTAAAGCAGATTTTTCTTTTTCATTTGCTATAACCTTAACAACCTTAGAAGGGCTTAAACTATTTGCAATAAATTCTTCCACATTCTTACTCCAAATTACTATATCAATTTTCTCTCCATTAAGTTCATCAACAATTGCTTTTACTCTTGCACCTTTAAAACCGACACAAGCACCTAATGGATCAACTTCTTCATTCCTGGAGAAAACAGCCAGTTTAGTCCTTGAACCAGCTTCTCTAGAAACAGAATAAATCTCTACTATGCCTTCGTTAATCTCAGGAACTTCTAGTTCAAACAATCTCTTTACCAGTCCAGTATGAGCTCTAGAAAGAACTATTTGTGGTCCTTTTGTTGTTTTCTTAACTTCCAGTATTAGAAGTTTTAACCTATCTCCTTGATTATACTCTTCTCCAACTATTTGTTCAGCTGGTGGAAGAATTCCTTCAGTTTTTCCTAGGTCAATATATACATTATTCTTTGCAATTCTTTGAATTTGACCAGTTATAATCTCATTTTCACGAGTTATGAACTCATCAAATATTACATCTCTTTCAGCATCTTTTATTCTTTGAATAACAACTTGTTTTGCAGTCTGTGCTGCAATTCTTCCAAAGTCTCTTGGAGTAATTTCAACCTTAACCACATCTCCTAGTTGGTAATTTGGATCTTTTCCCTTCGCATCACTTAGAGTAATTTGAAGTAAATCATCTTCAACTAGTTCTTCTTCCACTACATCTTTAACTGCGAATACCCTAACTGCTCCAGTATCTCTATTCATTTCTACTAAAACATTTTGGGAAGAACCGAAATTCTTTTTATAACTTGATATTAAGGCAGACTCTAAAGCGTCGAAAATTACATCTTTTGATATACCTTTTTCCTTTTCAATTTCTTCCAGGGCGTTGATGAAATCAACATTCATCTTAATACTCCTCCTTAAAATTTAATCGTTAATCTCATAAGAGATATTGTATCCCTGGGAATTTCCAGAGTTCCATTTGCCATTTCTAACAATACATTTTTATCATCAAATGATTTCAAAATTCCTTCATGTCTCTTTGAGTCTCTTAAGTTTTGATAAAGATTCACTTCCACCTCTTTACCTATGTTTCTTTTTAAGTCCTTATCAGTTTTAATAGGTCTATCTAGTCCAGGAGATGAGACTTCTAGATAATATGCCTTATCAATAATGTCAAATTCATCTAATTTAGCGCTAAGTAATTCACTAGCTGCCTGACAATCATCCAGATTAACACCACCGTCTTTGTGTATATATACTCTTAGGAAGTAATCACCATGCTCTTTTAAATACTCAACATCAACTAGTTCAAATTTCAGACTATCCGTTACCTCTAAACACAGGGCTTCAACCCTTTTCATCATATCTTTCTTACTCATAATACACCTCCATCTCAGTACTCCTTGACACAAATGAAGAGTGGGAAAACCCACTCTTGAAGAAAATCACTATATTTGTCTTATTTATTATAACATAGAAAATGAGCAAAATCAAATGTTAAATAAGCTTATTTGATTGCTTTGAGGCAATTTATCCAAACAACCATGATTCTCTAGAGCATCTATAACTGGCCTAGTTGCTTTACCTCTTTTAATCAAGTCTTCAATTGAAATAAATTCGGATACTTCACGTTCTTCTACAATCTTTCTAGCAGCATTCTCTCCTACACCCTCTAGAGCTTTTAAGGGTGGCAGAATTCCTTGATCTGTTATAATGAATCTATCTGAATCTGATTTGGATAAATCAACTTTCTTAAACTTATATCCTCTTGCTAACATCTCTAAAGCAACTTCTAGTACTGTTACCATATTCTTTTCTTTTGCAGATGCACTATTGCCTTTTGCATCTACTTCCCCAATTCTGTCTTTAATTGAAGCACTTCCTTTTAATATTAAATCCGCATCAAAATCAGTAGCCTTGGTGGTAAAGTAAGTTGCATAGAAGGCTTCTGGATGGTGAACTTTAAAATACGCAATTCTAAAACTCATAGTAACATAGGCAGCAGCATGGGCCTTTGGAAACATATACTTGATCTTATTACATGATTCTATATACCATTCAGGTAAATCAAGATCTCTCATGGCTTGCTCATCGTCAGGTGATAGTCCTTTACCTTTTCTAACATTTTCCATGATAAAAAAGGATCTTTTTTTCTCCATACCAGCGTTTATTAGAGATAACATTATGTCTTCTCTGGTGGATATCACTTTTGATAATGGAGCTATTTCATTCTTAACCAGTAGTTGGGCATTATTTATCCATACATCTGTACCATGGGACAAACCACTAATTCTTACTAACTCAGAAAATGTCTTTGGCTTTGTCTCAATAAGCATTTGTCTAACAAATTTTGTTCCAAACTCTGGTATACCCATGGTACCTACAGGACTATTTATATCTTCTGGTTTTATTTTTAGAGATTCAGTAGTTGTGAATATATCCATAGTAGGTTTATCATCTAAAGGAATACTTAGTGGGTCAACGCCAGTAATATCCTCAAGCATTCTAATAATACTTGGCACATCATGACCCAGTATATCAAGCTTCAAAATTCTACCACTAATTGAATGATAGTCAAAGTGAGTTGTTATTACTCCAGAACCCTTGTCATCAGCTGGATATTGAATAGGCGTAAAGTCCAGTATATCTTTATATTCTGGCACTATCATAACGCCACCAGGATGTTGACCAGAAGTTCTTTTAATTCCAGTACACCCCTTTAATAATCTATTGATTTCTGCACTGCTTACATTAATTTCCTTGCTTTCAAAGTACTTTTTTACGAAACCATAAGCAGTTTTATCTGCTATGGTTCCAATAGTTCCAGCTCTAAAGACCTTGCCCTCACCAAATAACTCCTCAGTATATTTGTGAGCTCTTGATTGGTACTCTCCTGCAAAGTTAAGGTCTATATCTGGTTCTTTATCACCTTCAAAACCAAGGAAAACCTCAAAAGGAATATCTTGACCATCCTTAATATATTTTTCATTGCAATCAGGACAAACCTTATCAGGCAAATCAAATCCTGATGCAACGGAACCGTCTGTGAAAAATTCTGACTTTGCGCACTTTGGGCATGAGTAGTGTGGTGGTAAGGGATTAACTTCTGTTATTCCACTCATAGTTGCTGCAAATGATGATCCAACAGATCCTCTGGATCCAACTAGATAACCATCCTCTACTGACTTCCATACAAGCTTTTGGGCTATTATATACATTACTGCATAACCATTTTTTATAATTGAGTCCAACTCCCTATCCAGCCTTGACTTTACAATCTCTGGTAAAGGGTTGCCATATTTTTCATAAGCCTTTCTATATGTTATGCTTCTTAACTCATCATCAGCACCCTCAATTTCAGGCGGGAAGGTTCCATTTGGTATAGGTATGCAATTATCAATTAGATCACTTATTTTTCCCGGATTGTATATAACTATTTCCTTTGCGGTTTCAAAATCAAAATATGAAAACTCCTTTAGCATTTCATCTGTGGTTCTTAGATATAAGGGTGGCTGAAAGTCAGCATCAGAATAATTTTGACCAGACATTAATATTCTCCTGTATATTTCGTCCTCCTCATCCAAGAAATGAACATCACCAGTACCAACAACAAGTTTATTGTGTTGTCGGCCTAATGAGAAGATCTTTTTGTTTATTTCCTGTAATTCATTTTCATCTTTTACAATTCCATCTCTAACTAGATGCAAGTTGTTACCAAGGGGTTGAATTTCTAGATAATCGTAAAAGGAAACTATGTCGTTGATTTCATTGTTTGTCTTATTGGCTAGAATAGCTCTATAGAGTTCTCCAGCCTCGCAAGCACTTCCAATTAATAAGTTTTCCCGATATTCCTCAATCAAGGACTTAGGCAATCTTGGTTTTCTATGAAAGTATTTTAAGTGGGATTCACTTATTAATTTATACAAATCTTTCAAGCCGTGCTGGTTTTTAGCTAGAATAATTGTATGGTGCATATCGCCTTTTGATATGTCACCTGAGCCTAAGGTGTTTAATCCAGCTAGAGTGTTTACGCCTTTATCCCTTAAAATATCAAGGGTCTTCAAAAGTATCATTGCAGTAGCTTCGGAATCATCAACAGCTCTATGATGATTTAGAAGTTCTACCTTTAAATGTTTAGCCACCAGGTTTAATTTATGACTTTTCAATTCTGGGAAAACTGCTCTTGATAATTCAAGAGTATCAAGAACAGGATTAGATATGTGTATACCAATTTTTTTCATATTCTCTCTTATGAAGCCCATATCAAAAGAAGCATTATGGGCAACAAGAATGCTATCCCCAATGAAATTATTAAAGGAATTAATGACCTGATCAATTACAGGTTGGCCTTTAACCATTTCATCGTTTATTCCTGTCAATTTAGTAATTAATGCGGGAATTGATACTTGGGGATCAACCAACTGACTGAATCTATCAACTACTTCACCCTTTACTATCTTTACTGCACCAATTTCAGTGATCTTATCATTTTTGGCAGATAGACCAGTTGTCTCAAGGTCAAAAACAACAAAATCATCCAAGTCTCTACCTTCAATGTATCCAGTAACAACATCTTTCTTATCATTTATCATATAAGCTTCAACACCATATATGATTTTTATATCTTTGTTAAATCTCATAGCCTCAGGAAAAGCCTGAACAACTCCATGATCAGTGATTGCTATAGCTTTATGACCCCACTTGACGGCTCTTTTAATAAGTTCTTCTGTTGAAGTAATCCCATCCATTGAACTCATGTGTGTGTGAAGATGCAATTCAACCCTCTTATCTTGAGCGTTGTCCTTCCTAATTGGCTTTTCTTTTACTATTAGTGATTTAATCATAATGGTTAGTTCTTTGGCGTAATTATCAAATACCACATCCCCTTCTAACTGAACATGGGTATTTACTTTTATGTTATCAATAAATTCCTCAGTTAATTCTGAATCTAGAAATACCTTAGCAGAAATAGAATCAGTTCCATCAGATAAGTAAAATATACATAAGGTTTTTTTATTGTTAATACTCTTTGTTTCTACTTGGAAAATTGTTCCTTGAATGGCTGCGCTACCTGTTTGAATGCTAATGTCATTTATGTTTATTAAGGAATTCTTAATAGTTTTGCCATATGAATACACTTTGTTAGATACCTTTGACTTAGTTTTGCTATCCTTATTTTGCCTTGGAGAGCTTGATAAGATATCCTTTAATATCTTTCTCTCTTCTATCTCCTTCTCATATAGAAACTCCTCAGAGATATTATAATCACTATAATCAATAACTAATGCCTTGTTTCTTTCCTTTTGTATCAAGCCCTGAAGTTTATCAACTAGTCCATTTCTTGTTACTGATTGATATGCTATATTATGAGGTAATACTAATTTATATGAGTCCCTAGCTTCATCAAAAACAACATCCTCCAACCAAGAAGAGCTGGAGGGTATATGATTTTTAATTAATTGTAATACCACTTCCTGTAATTCCTCATCTGATAAAATATCATCAAGAATCAAAAAACTACATGAAATAAATAAGTTGGGAAACTTATTCTTAAATAACTCATTTATAACTATCTTATCATTATCTGTTATATGGTAAGAATCTTTTAAAGATACACTCAAAACTTTACTATCTTTATTTAATTCAACTTTTAATACATCTATATCATCAGATAATAAGTCAATACTGTCTTCACCTTGAAAGAGTTTCTTTATGCTTGTTTTTATTTCTGTCATAAACTACTCTCCTTCTTAAAGCTTTTCTATTTCTATTAACAATTCCTCTAAAAGATCTTCTTCCTTCACCTTTTTAACAATCTTACCTTTTTTAAATATTAAACCTTCTCCCATACCGCCAGCTATTCCAATATCTGCTTCTCTAGCTTCCCCAGGGCCATTTACAGCACAACCCATTATTGCTACTTTAATTGGTTTTTTAATATGCTCAAGTCTTTTTTCAGCTTCTTCAGCTATCTTAATAAGGTCAATATTGGTTCTGCTGCAGGTTGGGCAAGAAATTAATTCCAAACCATCTTGTAATAATCCTAGAGATTTTAACATTTCTCGACCTACCTTAACCTCTTCAACAGGGTCTCCAGTTAATGATACTCTTATTGTATCTCCTATACCCATAGCCAGTAAAGCACCCATGCCAACACTAGATTTTATTGTACCTCTCCAAGGTGTTCCAGCCTCAGTAACACCTAAATGCAGAGGATAATCAACTAATTCAGACATTCTCTTATATGCTTTTATAGTTAGAGGTACATTACTAGCTTTTAATGATATTTTAATATCGTTAAAGTTCATAGACTCCAATAATCTTATTTGTTCCAAGGCACTTTGAACCATGGACTCTTCGTTAACCCCACCATAAAGATCTATGTGCTCTCTCTTAATTGATCCAGAATTAACTCCAATCCTAATGGAAATACCTGCATCCTTGCAAGCATTTACAACCTCTTTAACTCTATCTCTAGATCCAATATTCCCAGGATTTATTCTTAGTCCATCGACCCCATATTTTATGGATTCCAAGGCTAGCTTATAATCAAATTGTATGTCTGCAATTATGGGCATCCTAATCTCTTTTTTAATTTCCTTGATGGCTTTGGCATCTTCCACCGAGCTTACTGCAGATCTAATAATATCACAACCTGCATCTTGTAATTGCATCATTTGGTTTATAGTTGCAGATATATCTTTGGTTTTTGTATTAGTCATTGACTGAACACTAATAGGGGAGTCGCCACCAATAAAAATATCCCCAACTTTTATTTTTCTAGTAAGTTTTCTTTCCAATTTTATCACCTAGAATATATTTATTTTTATTAAATCTTTGTATGTTACCAATAGCATTAATGAGATTAAAAATACAAATCCTATTAAATGTATAAAACCCTCTTTATCTGGATCAATAGGTTTTCCTCTTACTAATTCAATCAGTAGAAATACAATTTTACTACCATCAAGTGCTGGAATGGGCATTAAGTTAAAGAAACCTAGATTAATACTTATAAAACCTAGTATTAATAACAAGTTATTAAATCCCATTTTTGCTGCTTGGCCTACTTCATTTATAACTCCAATAGGACCAGCTAAGTCGTTAGTACTAACTTGGCCTGCAAATAACATCCCTACAAACTGAAACATCAATCTGATAAAATAAAATGTGTCTTCAAATCCAGCTTTAATGGAGTACAGTAAATTTCTTTCTCCTGCAGGATATATACCTATTACCATTCTATCTCCATCTTGCATGGGAACCACATCTAATACAATTAGAGAGTCATTTCTTTCAATCTCTATGGTAATAGCTTCACCAGGGGTTGACTTATTTATAGTATTTACAATGTCATCCCATGATCTTATCTCAACATCGTTTATTTTTCTAAAGGTATCCCCAGGTAGAACCCCGTATGTTTCTGCTGGACTATCAGGAACTATATCTTCAATAGTTGTAGATGGTACGCCAACATTAAATGCAACTATGGAGAGAACTACAATTGCCAATATGAAGTTCATTATTGAACCAGCAGCAATAACTGCCATTCTTGACCAAACAGAAGCATTCTGAAAGCTCCTAGGGTCAGTGGAGGATTCATCTTCTCCTTCCATTCTAACAAATCCACCAATTGGAAGTGCTCTTAAGGTGTACTGAGTTTCACCCTTAGTACTTTGAAATATCTTAGGACCCATTCCAATTGCAAATTCATTAACCTTTATACCAACTAATTTAGCTATGGTAAAATGGCCTAATTCATGTAACAATACCACTAATAAAAATACGAATATAGCTGCTAATGCAGTTATCATTTAAATCACCTCATCCTTACTTAAGAAACAAATATGCATAGTAATATACAAATGGTGCAGCAAAGATGATTGAATCAAATCTATCTAAGGCTCCGCCATGTCCTGGCATTAGTTTCCCAAAATCTTTAATCCCTACTAATCGTTTTATTCTTGATGCAGTTAAGTCTCCTATTTGTGAAACAATTGACCCAACTAAAGCCATTATTCCTAAGCTCCACAAGGGTTCAATCTCAAAAAATATACCATAAATTACTGATAATACAATACTACCTACTATACCCCCAATAGCACCTTCAACAGATTTCTTAGGGCTTATTTGGGGACATAACTTATGTTTTCCAAACTTTGTACCCACCAAGTAGGCAAATGTATCCGTTCCAAAAGCTATAATAAATACCAACCATATGAATTTGGTACCATCTAGATAGATCAGATGATAAAGTAGAAATGGTATGTAAAGTATCCCAATAAAAGTCGCAGCAACATCCTTAATACTGAACTTGTTTCCAAATACAGTAATGCTAAGTGATAATATCATAAGAACTGTGAATATTAAATCTACAGTTATTTTTTCAAAAAATAAAGATGCCAAAAATAAGATACTGGATAAATATCCTACAATCATAATTGGTTTAAGATCTATTTTGCTGATCGCTTTGTAGAATTCAAAAAGTGCAACTATGCTTAAGATCATTAAGGCTAACTTTAATATCAAACCTCCTGTAATCATAATTGCAATCAAAGCTATTATCCCTATAACTCCAGATATAACACGTATGCTTAAATCGGACACTTAAATACCCCCAAACCTTCTGTTTCTTTTTTGATAATCTGATATTGCCATCTCTAACCAGGTTTTGTTGAAGTCAGGCCATAGAACATCTGAGAACCATAATTCAGAGTAAGCTCCTTGATAAATCATGAAGTTGCTTAATCTAAGTTCTCCACTTGGTCTTATTATTAGATCAGGATCTGGTTGATCCTTAGTGTAGAGAAAGTTAGATATGGTTTTCTCATCCAGATCTTCTATACTAATATTACCCTTTTGTACTTCACTTAAAATATCTTTAAAACTTTTTACAAGTTCTTGTCGTCCGCCATAATTTAATGCGATATTTAAAGTCATTGAGTCATTATGCTTAGTTTTTTCAATAGCCTTTAGCACTTGGTTTCTTGGCAGCTCTGGAAGTGGACTAATATCTCCTAAAATGTTCAGTTTAACATTATTCTTGTTTAATCTATCCAACTCATTTTTTATAAAAACAACTAATAAATTCATCAGAGCATCCACTTCTAGTTTAGGTCTTTTCCAATTTTCCGTTGAAAAAGCATATAAAGTCAAGTATTTGATGTTTAGTTCCTTTGCAGCTTGGACTATATCAACTACTCTTTTCATTCCTTCTTGGTGACCAAAGTGTCTAGGTAGTCCTCTTTTCTTAGCCCACCTACCATTACCATCCATGATTATCCCTATATGAAGTGGCATGGCATTATTGTTTAGTTCTATTTTATTAGACAAAATAATCCCTCTTCCATCAATAAAAACCCCTTCTTATAAGAAGGGGTATTGATTTATATTTCCATTAATTCTTCTTCTTTAACCTTAGTTATTTCATCAATTTCTGCAATGTACTTGTCAGTGACCTTTTGCATTTCTTCTTCAGCTTGTTTTCTATCATCTTCTGTTATCTCTTTATTTTTCTCTTGTTTCTTAATCTTATCTATTGCATCTCTTCTAGTGTTTCTAATGGCTACTTTAGCGTTTTCAGCATTTTTCCTAACAACTTTAATCAAATCTTTCCTTCTTTCCTCAGTTAGTTGAGGTATTAATAGTCTTATTATTTTCCCATCATTTGAAGGATTTAGTCCAAGATCTGATTTCAAGATTTCTTTTTCAATTATTGGAATTAGTTTAGAATCCCATGGTTGAATAACTAACAATCTTGGTTCTGGTGCTGATACACTACCAACTTGTTTTAAGGGTGTCATTTGACCATAGTAATCCACTGTAATACGGTCTAATAGAGCAGGATTAGCTCTACCAGCTCTTATTGTAGCAAGTTCTTCCTTGTAAACTGATATGGTTTTTTCCATTTTAGATTCAGATTCCTTGTGTATATCTGATGTCATAGTTACTCCTCCTTTACATGTGTTCCAATTTTTTTGCCCAAGACAACATTTATAATATTATCTGGTTCATCAATTCCGAATACAATAAGTGGAATTCTATTATCCATACATAGGGATGTGGCTGTTGAATCCATAATGCCAAGCCCTAACTTAAGTATATCAATATATTTTAAAGTGTCAAACTTTTTTGCATCTCCATTTAATTTAGGATCAGAGTCATAAACCCCATCAACGCCTTTTTTTGCCAGCAAAATTACTTCTGCCTCAATCTCAGCTGCTCTTAATGCTGCAGTTGTATCTGTTGAGAAAAAAGGATTTCCTGTTCCTGCTCCAAAAATTACTACTCTACCTTTTTCAAGGTGACGAATTGCTCTTCTCCTTATATAGGGTTCTGCAACTTGTCTCATCTCTATAGCAGATTGTACCCTAGTAACTACTTCCATATTTTCTAATGCATCCTGTAATGCCAATGCATTCATCATAGTTCCCAACATACCCATATAATCTGATGTTGCTCTATCCATATCTTCTGTAGATCTTCCTCTCCAGAAGTTTCCTCCTCCAACAACTATAGCAACTTCTACCTCAAGGTCATGCAAATCCTTGATCTGAGACGCTACATTATTTATAGTTTCAATATCAATACCAGTTCCCTTGGAACCAGCTAAAGCTTCTCCGCTTAATTTTAAAATAACTCTTTTAAATATGGGTTTCATAGTTTCTCTCCTTGAAAAAGTTTTTAACAAAAGGAGAACAACCAGTGTTCTCCTTATTAATTACATGTTCATTTGCTTAGCTACTTCTTCAGCAAAGTTTTCTTCCTTCTTCTCTAAACCTTCTCCAACCTCAAATCTAGAAAATCTTCTTACTACTAAATTCTCGCCAATTTTAGAGATTTTTTGAGCAAGCAAATCTTTTACTTTTACACTTGGGTCTTTAATGAAAGCTTGATCTAAAAGACAAACTTGTTCAAAGAATTTTTCCATTCTACCTTCAACAATTTTTTCAGCCACATGAGCTGGTTTACCTTCATTGATAACTTTATTTGTTTGTATTTCTCTTTCATGAGCTATTTCTTCTTGTGTTAATTGTTCTCTTGAAACAACTCTAGGATTAGCAGCAGCTACTTGCATAGCCATATCTTTTACAAAATCCTTGAATTCTTGATTTTTAGCTACGAAATCTGTTTCAGAGTTAACCTCTATTAAAACACCAATTCTTCCGCCATGGATATAGGCTTCAACTAATCCTTCTGAAGCAATTCTTCCTGATTTCTTAGATGCAGAAGCTAGTCCTTTTTCTCTTAAATAATCAATTGCTTTATCAATATCACCATTGGTGTGCTCAAGTGCTTTTTTACAATCAAGCATACCAGCAGCAGTTTTGTCTCTAAGTTCTTTTACTAAAGCAGCACTTATTGCCATTGTTTCCCCTCCTAAATTATTAAAATGGTAAGAGAATGCAAAACACGCAACTCTCTTACCTAATCATTACTCAGCTGACGTCTCGTTTTGCTCTCCCTGCTTTGCTTCGATAACTGCATTTGCCATTGTCTCAGTTAATAATTTCACGGCACGGATTGCATCATCATTTCCAGGAATTACATAATCAAGCTCATCTGGATCACAGTTAGTATCTGCAATACCTATTACAGGAATCCCTAAAATGTGAGCTTCTTGAACAGCTATTTTTTCTTTTCTTGGATCTACTACAAATAGAACATCTGGTGTTCTTGTCATAGTTTTAATTCCACCTAGGAATTTTTCAAGTCTTTCAGCTTCATGTCTTAATTTAATAACTTCCTTCTTTGGAAGAACTTCAAAAGTTCCATCTTCTTCCATTTTCTCCAATTCATGAAGTCTATCAATTCTCTTTCTGATAGTCTTGTAGTTTGTTAGCATTCCACCTAACCATCTTTGGTTTACAAAATGCATGCCACATCTTCTAGCTTCTGTCTCAATAGCCTCTTGTGCTTGTTTCTTAGTTCCTACAAAAAGTGCTTCTCCACCGTTTTCGATTACTTCCTTCATAACGTTGTAAGCTTCGTCAACTTTCTTGACAGTCTTTTGTAGGTCAATAATGTATATCCCATTTCTTTCTGTAAAGATATACTGTGCCATCTTTGGATTCCATCTTCTAGTTTGGTGTCCAAAGTGTACACCTGCTTCCAATAAATTTTTCATTGAAATTACTGACATACTTTCACCTCCATGTTTTTTTCCTCCACCCCCATCACTTACTTTAGGACTCATTTTGAGAACACCTAGAGTATCAGTGGGTGTGTGTAATCACCTATAGTATTATAGCATAGCTACAATACTAAAACAACAAATATTTTTATATTTACATAAAGACATCCCAGAATTGTCTGGGATGAGTTTTACTTTCTTTTTAGTTCATCAAGTAGTTTCTCATTTAGAATTTTAATATGTGTCCCTTTCATTCCTAAAGATCTAGATTCGATTACTCCAGCACTTTCAAACTTTCTAAGTGCATTGACAATAACAGATCTTGTTATTCCTACTCTATCTGCAATTTTACTTGCAACAAGTAAACCTTCCATGCCATCTAGTTCATGGAAAATATGTTCCATAGCTTCCTTCTCGGAATAAGATAATGTCCCAATAGCCATTGCTACAATAGATTTCTTTCGAGCATCTTCTTCAATTTCTTCATTAGTTGCTCTTAGAATTTCCATCCCAACAACTGTTGCACTATATTCACATAGGATTAGATCTTCAACATTGAATTCCTTGCCAAATCTAGCAACTACTAAGGTACCTAGTCTGGAACCACCACTATTTATAGGTACTACTGTTGAAATTTTATCAGGATAATTACACTCAGATACCTGGTCAAAAACACAATCCGTTACTTCTTTTATGTTTTCACTTGTTTCAAGTACCTTCAGTAATTCGTCATTATATTTCTTAGGAAATCTTCTTTCATTTACAACTTCAGTATTGATGATATCACAATCAAAACCAGCTGATAATGCATATCCAAGTACTCTTCCCTTTCTACTAGCTATATAAACATTTGCTTCCAGGATATCTGATAAAATCTTGCTTAAATCTGTAAATGAAACAGGTTGTGAACCATAACTTTGCAAAGTTTTATTTAGACGCCTGGTCTTTTTTAATAAACTATCCATCTCATTCCTCCTAGTATCTTATTTATTCTTAAAACAATTCTGAATATTCACCATTTATATATAAGATACTATAAACGCGTAAAAATGTACAGTTCTTTTTTTAGATTTTTTAGATATTTCTGCTAAATCCGCAACTTTTATCTGAACACTTTATAATTGTTTTGTTTTTAAGTCTTTTTATTGTCATTGGACCATTACATTGTGGGCACTTATCACTAATTGGCTCATCCCAGGAAACGAACTCACATGTTGGATAGTTATTACACCCAAAAAAGACTCTGCCCTTTTTCGATCTTTTTCTGACAATATCTCCACCACATTCGGGACATTTAACATTTATTTTTTCTACAATAGGTTTAGTATTCTTACATTCTGGATAACCAGGACATGCTAAAAACTTTCCAAACCTACCGTGTTTTATAACCATATTTCTGCCACACTTCTCACAGATTTCATCACTTACTTCATCTTCTACTTCAATTTTATCAATTTCACTTTCAGCTATGCTAAGTTCTTTCTGGAAATCTTTATAGAAACTAGAAACAACACTCTTCCATTGAACCTTTCCAGCAGCAATTTGATCTAGGTTATCTTCCAGTGTAGCAGTGAATTCTTCATTCACTACGTGCTTAAAGTAATCTGTAAGTAGATCATTTACTACTAAGCCTAACTCTGTTGGAAAGAACACCTTCTTATCTAAAACTACATATCCTCTTGAAAGTATTGTGATGATAGTTGGTGCATAGGTACTAGGTCTACCTATCCCTAATTCTTCCATTACTTTAATCAAAGATGCTTCGTTATACCTTGCTGGTGGTTTAGTAAAGTTCTGTTTATCTTCAAGTCTTAATAATTCCAAGATATCTGATTTCTTTAGAGAAGGTAGCATTATTTCAGCGACTTCTTCATCTGCAGTGGAATATACCTTTAAGAACCCTTTGAAAATCAAAGCAGATCCATTTGCTTTAAAGATGTAATCATTGCTACTTATAGTAGCATTGATAGTATCATATTGAGCAGCCTTCATTTGAGAACCAATGAACCTATCCCATATGAGTTTGTATAATTTAAACTGATCTTTACTTAAGAAATCTCTAATATCATCAGGTGAATACTTGATATAAGATGGTCTAACACCTTCATGTGCATCTTGTGTTTCTTTTTTACCTTTATTATTATAATTCTTTCCGCCATTACTATATTCTTTCCCATATTCACTTGTAATGAAGTCCTTTGCAGCTGATATTGCTTCATTGGAGACTCTTGTGGAATCTGTTCTCATATAGGTTATAAGTCCAGTAATTCCATCTTTTTTAAGATCAATACCCTCATAAAGCTGTTGAGCAACCATCATGGTCTTTTTCGTCGTAAACCCTAATTTCTTAGAAGCATCCTGTTGCAGGGTACTCGTTGTATAAGGTGGATATGGGTTCCTATTACGCTTACCTTTTTTTACATCATGTACTTTGAAATTATCTTTATCTATGCTATTTAGTATACTCTTTGATTCTTCTTCATTATTAATTTCCATCTTAACTTCTTTATTACCACTAAATTTACCATAGAAGGAAGCTTCAAATTCCATCTCATCTTTTTCAAGTTGAGCTTTAATAGTCCAGTACTCTTTAGGTATAAAAGCATCTATTTCTACTTCCCTATCACAAATTAGCTTAACTGCTACTGACTGAACTCTTCCTGCACTAAGACCCTTTTTTATCTTCTTCCACAGTAATGGACTGATTTTATAACCTACCAACCTATCCAGAACTCTTCTCGCTTGTTGAGCATCAATTAAGTTTCTATCCAAAGCTCTTGGATTCTTAATGGAGGCTTTGACAGTCTCTTTGGTAATTTCATTAAATTCAACGCGAAACTTATCTTTCTCGTCCAAACCTAAAAGATATGCTAAATGCCATGAAATTGCCTCTCCTTCTCTGTCGGGGTCAGTTGCAAGATATACATTTTCTGATTCTTTAGCTTCTTTCTTAAGTTGCTTTATAAGTGGTCCTTTACCTCGTATATTAATGTAATCTGGTTCAAAATTATTCTCAACTTCAATACCCAACCTGCTTTTAGGCAGATCCCTTATGTGTCCTACAGACGCCACAACCTTATAATTCCTGCCTAGCATCTTACTTATGGTCTTTGCTTTTGCTGGTGATTCTACTATAACTAAATTTTTTGCCAATTATAACACCCCCGAAAACTAACAGGCTAAATTTTAAAATAATACCCGTTATTATCTACATGTACGAACTCATTCTCAAGTAAATTTTCAAGTATTTTCAATAAGTCTTCTTTATTTATTCCACTCATCAATGATATTGAGTCTACTTGAAGTTTACCTTCGCTTAATATCTTTAATATTTTCTTATCTTGATAATCTAATTCAAATTCTGTTCTCTTATTTTGTGAACTTAATTGCTTAAGTAATGCAATTTCAATTAATATGTCATCTATATGCAAAAGTGGTTTAGCACCATCTTTTATTAGCAAGTTTGTACCTTCACTGGTAAGACTATCTATATTACCAGGAAGAGCGAATACTTCTTTCCCTTGGTCAAGAGCATGTCTAGCAGTAATGAGAGTACCTGATCTCATTTCAGCTTCTATTACAACCACAGCATGGCTTAAACCAGATATTATCCTATTTCTAGCAGGGAAGTTATGAGCCTTAGGTGAAGAAAAATATGGAAACTCACTAACCAGTGTTCCATTATTAACTACAGACTTATATAGGAGCTCATTTTCTCTTGGATACACTTTACCCAAGCCATTTCCCAATACACCAATGGTGTTTCCCTTGTTTTGTATAGTCATACTATGGGCTTTTGAATCAACACCCAAAGCCAAACCACTAACTATGGTAATACCTAAGTCAGTAAGTTCCTTGGTAAATTTTTCTGTAGCCCAGATACCATAGCTACTTACTTTTCTTGAGCCAACTATGGCAATTTTTACTTCTTCATCTTGAATGGGTCTGCCTTTTGTATATATTATCATTGGTTTATCAGGTATTTGTTTAAGGGCTTTAGGATAGTTTTTATCATATACTGTAAGCACATTTATTCCATTTTTATCCAGAAGCTTCTTGTAGCTATCAATATCACTTCTATAATCTGCACTAATGATTCTACTAATAATAGGATCATTTAGCAACCCTATTTTTCTTAAATAAGTCTCGCTTAAAGAATAAATATTTTCAATTCCTTCTAAAATCAAATCCAAGTTGGTTAAGTTTGCATTTGAAATTCCAAGGCTATTTAGCCAAATCAAAGTATTCTTCCTAAGCTCCATATATACCTCCTAAAATTTTAATCTAGAGATAATACATCCTCAAAATGTCTAATTTGGTTTTTTTCTAAAGGGAATATTTCTATTAGGTCATATCTCATTTTAGTTTTGTGATTCATAATATATTTCAGGCTTTTATTTGCCATTTCTTTTTGTTTTTTAGAATCGATTAACTCATTATCATACTTATACTTAATGCCATCTTTTGTCTTTACCTGTATGAATGTTAATATATCATTATGGTTAGCTATAATATTTGTAAACAGCTCATCTTCGAAATTCATTTCTAAAATATCATAGCCTTTACTTACTAAATATCTTGCAACAATTTCTTCTTCATTAAAATTTAATATCATTTTTTACCTTCCAAAATCTTTTTTATAAATGTTTTTCTATGAAGTGGACTTGGTCCATTTAAGATTAATCCCTCTCTATGATCCTTTGTTCCATAACCCTTGTTTTTCTTTATATAATATCCTGGAAAATCATCATCCCATTTTACACATAATCTATCCCTATATACTTTTGCAAGAATGGAAGCAGCAGATATGCCATAAATAAGGTCATCTCCTCCAATTATTCCTTGTTGGGGTATGTCAACATCTATAGTTTCAGCATCTATGAGAATATAATCAGGGATAATCCTGTTACCATTTTTGTCAACTAAGCTATCAACTGCTTGTTTCATGGCAAGTCTTGTAGCTTGTTTAATGTTAATATCATCAATGATATCTGAATTTACCCTACCTATGCCTATAGCAATAGAAGATTCTAGTATTTGATCATACAAACTTTCTCTTTTTTTCTCAGAAAGTTTTTTTGAATCCTTGATCCCTTGAATCTTATCATTTTCATCTATCATAAGGGCACAGGCAACCACATCTCCAAAGAGACAACCTCTGCCTACTTCATCAATATATGCAATCCTTTTATATCCATCTAATTTTAAAGACTCTACAATACTCATATTATCACCTTCTTGGCAGTTCTAGGGATACTCTACCAAGCATACCTCTTCTAAACTCATCTAAGATAATCCTACTTACCTTCTCGTAATCTACTTCTCCTCTCCTGATTAAACAACCTCGTTTAATACCTATTGCATCCATTATCTCAACTCCATTCAAGCCTTTAACTTCAATATGGTATCTTTCTCTTATGCAGTCTGGCTTTATGCTGGATAATCTCTCAATTAGTCTTAAGGACAGAGTTTCAGTATCTAGGATCTCATCCTTAATGGCACCTGTAAAAGCTAGGTTCAATCCAACATCTTCATCTTCAAATTTAGGCCATAGTATTCCAGGGGTATCTAATAGTTCAATACCACCTTTAGTTTTGATCCATTGATTTGTCTTAGTTATACCAGGTTTATTCCCCGTTTTTGCACTTTTCTTTTTAGCAAGATTATTAATTAAGGTAGATTTTCCTACATTTGGAATTCCTAGTATCATAGCTCTTATGGGTTGGTGGATAATTCCCTTTCTTGCGTTATTAACCCTCTTCTTATCCATAATTGCTTTAGTGGTAGTAATTAATTCATCTATTCCCTTGCCACTTATGGAGTTTATTAAAACACTTTCTATACCAGCTTCCTTAAAATAATCCTGCCAAAGTCTATTTGCATTACTATCTGCAAGATCAGATTTATTCAACAGGACAATTCTTGGTTTATTCCCAATTACTGATTCTATAACCGGATTTTGACTACTATATGGAATTCTCGAATCCAATAATTCAAAGACTATATCTATCATAACTAAACTTTTTTGTATGGATTCTTTGGTCTTCTTCATGTGTCCAGGATACCAGTTAATGTTCATGCTCATCTTAACACCTACTTACATATAAAAATTGGGACTGAAACAGTCCCATTAATAAAATCTTTTTTCTTTAACTTTAGCAGACTTTCCTAGTCTGTCTCTTAGGTAGTATAACTTAGCTCTTCTTACTTTACCTTTTCTAACAACTACTAATTTTTCGATTCTTGGTGAATGCATTGGGAAAGTTCTTTCTACCCCAACACCATAAGAAATTCTTCTAACTGAGAAAGTTTCTCTAGCGCTTCCACCTTGTATTTTAATTACAGTACCTTCAAAAACCTGAACTCTTTCTCTAGTTCCCTCGATTACTTTGTAGTGTACTTGTACTGTATCTCCAACGTTAAACTTAGGGAGATCATTTCTTAATTGATCAGCTTCTATCATTTTAATAATATCCATTTTGTATCCTCCCTTCTACCTAGACGTTCTTGCTTTCTTGCAGAGGACCGCCCTTAATTATCCTTTGAAATTATAGCATACTACTATAATGTTTACAACTATCTTTTCCCAATTTTCTTTAATAGAAAATCCAGTAGGTCTAATTCATTTTCCATGGTTTTCCTATTTGCCAATAGATCTGGTCGTTTTTCCAAGGTTACTTTTAAAGAGTATAACTCTCTCCATTTTTGAATTTTTTCATGATCTCCACTTAACAATATATCTGGTACTTTGAGTCCTTTAAATACCCTAGGTCTAGTATATTGAGGATATTCCAATAGTCCATTGTAATGAGATTCAATCTCATAGGATTCTTCTGATTTAAGAACATTTGGCAGCAATCTACTAATGGTATCAATCAAAACCATGGCAGGCAACTCACCACCTGTTAGAACATAATCTCCTATGGAGATTTCTTCATCAATAAAATTTTCAACAATCCTATTATCAAGACCTTCATAATGACCAGCAATCAATATAAGGTGGGATTTTGTAGCAAGTTCATTAGCCAAATCCTGTGTAAGAACCTTGCCTTGAGGTGAAAGATAGACAACTGTTGAGTCCTCTTTCTTACAAGAGTTTATTGCTTCAAACACTGGTTCAGGCTTCATAACCATCCCCTTTCCACCACCGAATGGATAATCATCCACTCTTTTGTGCTTATCTGATGAAAAGTCTCTAATATTTATTGGATTAATATATATTGATCCCTGCTCAATAGCTCTTCCCACAATACTATAACTTTCAAGAAAGCTAAATATCTCTGGAAATAGAGTTAGAATATCTATTTTCATTCAATCATTCCTTCAATTGGATCGATTATTATTACTTTTTTTGCGATATCTACAGATATGATGAATTCCCCAACTGCTGGTACCATATATTCCTTATTATCATCACCTTTAATAATGTACACATCACTAGCAATACCTTGCAGAACATCCTTAATAACACCAATATCTCTATGGGTTTTATCTAATACCTTACATCCAATTAGATCAGAAATAAAGTAATGATCTTCTGGTAGATCAATTCTATCCTCATCCTTGACATAAATGTATTCATCTTTATACTTTAGGATGTCATTTATGTTATCTAAGGATTTGAAGTGTATCAAAACAAGCCCTTTGTGGATCTTTGCATCAGAAATATTCACAATTTCTTTTTTGTCACCAACATAAGCTTCTTTTAAATCAAAAAATCTTTCTGGATTATCAGTCAAAGGAAATACTTTCATATCTCCTTTTATACCATGGGTATTGATGATTTTTCCAATTATTGTATAATTCATATTACACCTACTTACCACTGATTGATACTTATTGAATAATTTCTACAACTACTCTTTTGTTGTCCTTAATTGCAGCTGCTTTCACAACAGTTCTTATAGCTTTAGCAATCCTACCTTGTTTACCGATAATCTTTCCCATGTCCTCTGGAGCAACTTTTAGCTCTATAATAATTGATTGAGAACCCTCAACTTCATTAACAAACACTTCATCTGGATTATCCACAAGAGATTTTGCAATAAACTCTACTAATTCGCCCACTGTCTGCACCTCCATGACTATTCTTCAGTCTTCTCTTCTGACTTTTCATATACTCCATTGTCTTTAAAAAGTCTCTCTACAGTTTCAGTTGGTTTAGCACCATTTTTTAGCCATTTTTCAACTTTTTCGTTGTCGATTTTAACTGTTTTAGGTTCTGTTAATGGATTGTAGAATCCAACTTCTTCAATGAATCGTCCATCTCTTGGAGCTCTTGAATCAGCAACAACTATTCTATAGAAAGGAGTTTTCTTTGCACCCATTCTTTTTAATCTAATTTTAACTGCCATTTAATTCACCTCCTGTCAGTATTTAATATCTATTTAGAAAAAGGGGAATCCTAATTTCCCTTTCTTCTTCGGGGATTTACTCATCTCTGAAAACTTCTTCATCATTTTTTTAGTCTCTTTGAATTGTTTTAAGAGTTTGTTAACATCTTGTACCTGAGTACCACTACCATTTGCAATTCTCTTTCTTCTACTGGAATCAATTAAATCAGGGTTGTCTCTTTCCTTCTTTGTCATTGATTTTATTATAGCTTCTATTTTTACTAAATCTTTATTATCTACATTCAAACCCTTTAAGGCTTTTGAATTCATCCCAGGAATCATACCTAGTATTTCATCAAGTGGACCCATGTTTTTCATCTGATCCAATTGATCTAAGAAATCATCCAATGTGAACTGAGCAGTTCTCATTTTTCTTTCCATTTCCATGGCTTTCTTTTCATCAATTCCTGCTTGAGCTTTTTCGATTAAGCTTAGAACATCTCCCATTCCTAGGATTCTAGAAGCCATTCTATCAGGATGGAATGGTTCTAACTGATCCAACTTCTCTCCAAGGGCAACAAACTTAATTGGTTTATCAGTTACCGCTCTAATGGAAAGGGCAGCTCCACCTCTTGCATCTCCATCTAGTTTTGTTAGTATAACCCCAGATACTCCTAATCTTTGATTAAAAGTGTCAGCAATATTAACCGCATCTTGACCAGTCATTGAATCAAGAACTAACAAAATATCATTAGGGTTTACAGCATTTTTAATTCCTTCTATCTCATTCATCAAATCATCATCAATGTGTAGTCTACCTGCAGTATCTATGATAATTATATCGTTACCATGCTTTTTCCCATGCTCTAAAGATGCTTTAGCTATGTCTACAGGATTATGGTTTGTCCCCATTGAGAACACTGGTACTCCAACTTGTTCACCCACAACTTGTAACTGCTTTATTGCAGCTGGCCTATAAATATCACATGCCACCAATAAGGGTCTTTTATTTTGTTTTTTTAGTAGGTTTGCCAACTTAGCTGATGTAGTTGTTTTACCAGCACCTTGTAACCCTGCCATTAAAATAACCGTTGGAGGTGATGATGCGAAGTTTAGCTTTACTTCCTTATCTCCCATTAACTTAGTTAATTCATCATTTACAATCTTAATAACTTGTTGACCTGGCGTTAGACTTTCAAGAACCTCTGAACCTAGGGCTCTTTCTTTTATCTTCTTAATAAAGTCTTTTACTACTTTAAAGTTAACATCAGCTTCCAATAAAGCTAATCTAACTTCACGAAGGGCTAGGTCTAAATCTTTTTCATTGATTTTTCCTTTTCCTCTTAATTTGCCTAAGGCATTTTGGAGTTTTTCAGATAAACTTTCAAAAACCAAATTCCAAACCCCCTATTTATAACAATATTTCCGAAATTAAATCTTCAATCTCTTGAGCTTTTTTTGCTGTATTATCATGAGAAAGAGCTTTGATTTCTTCGGCAATTTCCTTGATTCTTATAATTGACTCTTGACTTTTATAAAATTTTTCAACCAATTTTAGCTTATCTTCATAGTTGTTGAGCTTATCTTCAGCTCTTTTAAGAGTATCAAACACTGCCTGTCTGGATATTTCTAGTTCCTCAGCTATTTCTGCCAAAGAAAGATCATCCATATAATATAATTCAACTATATCGAATTGCTTCTGACTTAGTAATTTACCATAAAAGTCAAATAATATTCCTAATTTAACCAACTTCTCCATTTTATCACCAACTAATTATACTGTCAAGCAATTTACTTGACAGTATAATTTTAGTTTACTATTGTCCTTTTGTCAATACTTTTAATCAAAGATTGCATCAATGAATGAATCTACTTCAAATGGTTGTAAATCATCTATCTTTTCGCCAACACCTATCATTTTTATTGGTAGGTTTAACTCTGTCTGGAGAGCAATAGCAACTCCACCCTTGGCTGTACCATCCAGCTTTGTAAGAATTACCCCAGTAATGTTGGCAACCTCTTTAAAAACTTTAGCCTGGTTTATTGCATTTTGTCCAGTAGCTGCATCAAGAACTAACAATATTTCTTTGGTTGCATCTTCATACTCTCTATCAACTATTCTGAATATCTTATTTAGTTCATTCATTAGATTGCTCTTGTTGTGAAGTCTCCCTGCAGTATCGCAGATCAATATATCAGTTTTCCTAGCTTTTGCTGCCTGTATACCATCATAAATTACCGCTGCAGGATCTGATCCTTCCTTATGAGCTACAAATTCCACTCCTGATCTTCTGCTCCACTCTTCCAGTTGCTCAATTGCAGCAGCTCTAAATGTATCACCCGCTGCGATTAAAACCTTTTTACCATTATTTTTGAAACTATATGCCATCTTTCCAATAGTTGTGGTCTTTCCAACTCCATTTACACCTACAACTAGTACAACTGATGGATGAGGCTCTAATTCCAATCTATTATTTGATACTGACTGGTTCATAAGATTCTTAATTTCATCCTTTAAGAGTTCTTTAACCTCCATAGGATCAGTTATTCTCTTCTCTCTAACGCTCTCCCTTAAATTTTCAATTATCCTCATTGTAGGTCCAACACCTACATCAGCTGATACTAATACATCCTCTAAATCATCAAATAATTCATCATCCACACCTTTATAACCAGAAAGAATATCTTCTATCTTATTACTCATATCCTTTCTAGTCTTTGAAAGGCCAGATTTTAACTTATCCAGTATACCTGCATTATCATTATTTTTGGTTTCTGAGTCTTTTTTAAACCAGTTAAACATCATTTATCACTCCTAACTTGCAACCTCAGTAAAGTCTTTTAACTTTAGGGAAATCAGACGACTTACTCCCTCTTCCTCCATGGTCACACCATATAAAATATCTGCAATTTCCATGGTTGTCTTTCTATGAGTTATTAATACAAATTGCGTACTGTCATCGAATGTTTTTAAATAATTAGTGTATCTGCTTATATTTGCTTCATCTAAGGCAGCATCTATCTCATCCAGAATACAGAATGGTGATGGTTTAGTTTTCAGAATTGCAAATAAAAGGGCAACAGCAGTTAGTGATTTTTCTCCTCCGGATAAGAGGGTTAAACTCTGTAGTTTTTTCCCTGGAGGTTGAGCCATAATCTCGATCCCTGCAGTTAATATATCCTCATCCTCATCTATCTCTAATCTTGCCTTACCTCCTGAAAAAAGAATTGCAAAAGTTTCAGAGAATTTTTCATTTATCATATCAAATGACTTTCTAAACTGAACCCTCATTTTCTTTTCCATATCCTTTACGACCTTCTGGATATCCTCTTTAGCGACGTTAAGGTCGTTTATCTGTCCAGTTAAGAATTCAAACCTCTCGTCAATAGCCTTAAATTCCTCAATAGCTCCAATATTAACATTTCCCAGTTCTCTAATTTGAGCTTTTAGGGAATTTATCTCAGTTTTAGCTTCTCTAATGTTAGTTACAAAACCTTCAAACTTCAAAGCATCTTCCAATTGGATCTGATATTCTTCACTAAGCTTTTCAAGATTATTCTCAATTACTAAATTGGATTTTTCAAAGTCAACCTCAATTTTATTCAATTCTCTTTCAAGTTTAGAGTTACGTTGAGTAATAGTCTTCAATCTATCCTGTAGATTATAAAATTCATCTCTTAGTCTTTCTCGGTTTTTATTCAATGTTCTTAACTCATTTGCATCATTTTCTTCAATGGTTTCTTGCTTTTCTATATAGACTTTGAGGCTAGTTTTTTCCTCTAATATCTCATCTAATTCAACTTCAATGCTTGATAATTGTTCAGTTTTACTTAATAGATCCAATGATGAACTCCTCTTATCTTCTTCATAACTTGATATTTTAAGTTCAGCTTCAGTTATTCTATTTTCAATATGATTTATTTTTACACGAAGCTCAGTAATGCTCTCTTCCAGAAAAGATCTCTTCTCCTTCATTTCATCCAGTTCTGTTTGCATTGTGGATATTTCTGCCCTTAAAAAAGAAGTTTCACCCAATAAATTTTCATATTCTTTTTCAATAGTAAGACTTTGGCCTTCTAAGGAAGACCTTTCATCAATCAAACTACTAAGCTCACTGTCCTTCTTAGTTATCTCTCCAAGAAGTCTTTGCTGCTCAGATTTAAAATTCTTTATCTCATAATTTATGTCCAGAATTATTTTATCAATTTCATCAATATAACCTTTACTATTATCAATTTCATATTTAATTTCATCAGATTCTTTAACCAGTTCACTTAGTTCAACAAGCAGGTCTTCCTTTTCTGACTTTTGAATACTAATAATTTCCTCTAGTTCTCTTAGGTTGTGTTTTCTGTTTAAAATACTTATGTTTTGGTTGCTGACACTACCCCCTGTCAAACTTCCTCCAGGATTTATGATTTCACCATCTAAAGTTACTATTCTAGACTTAAATCCATATTTTTTTGAGTATTTTAAAGCATTATCCATATCATAAGCTATTATTGTCCTACCTAGTAAATTGTTAAATATATTGATATATTTATCATCGAATTTGATTAATTCATTTCCAAAACCAAACAGATTAAAATCTCTCTTGTCCTTATCGTTTAGAGCTAAGGTGTAAGAAGTAACTGTATTCAAGGGCAAAAAGGTTGCTCTACCCTTATTATTCTTCTTTAAAAAATCAATTAATCTTTTAGCCACCTTATCATGCTCCACAACTATGTTTTGTGCTGAACCCCCTAAGGCTATATCTATTGCTTTTAAGAATTTTTTATCCACAGTGAAGAGTTCAGCTACAAGACCTATGTATCCTTCTCCTAGCTCAAGATCCTTCTCAACAGCTTTTAAAATGGATTTTACACTGTTAAAATATCCTTCATATTCATTTTCCATACTCCTATATAAGCCAATGGTAGAAGTATTCTTCTCAATGGATATATTAAGCTTTCTTAGCTGTGTATCAATATCTGAGATTCTAGATTCTACACTTAAGTACTCTTCCTCTAATGTTGAGAGTTTATTTCTTGCTGCATAAATATCCATAGTTCTTAAGTCAAGGGCACTTAACAGGTCATCTTCTTTGGCCTTAATAGAATTTTGGTCCAAAAGCAACTTTTCTTTTTCTAAATTTAAGTTATCTAACCTCTTACTTATGCTTTCGTTAAAAGAAATTATTGTGTTACTTTGACTTTTTTTATCTGATAAAATACTATGAGATTCCATTAACTCCTCTTTCTTGGAGTTAATTTCATTCTCAAAATACTGAATTTCTTTATTTAAATTTTCTTTTTCTTCACTTAATATCTTGAATTCCCTATCCAAAGTAGTCTTTGTAGTATTTAGTTTTTCAATTTGTTGATTTGTTTCCACAAAAAAAATATCATCATCAACTAATGTCTCTTTATGGTTTTTTATCTCTTCTGCTAATCTGTCCCTCTCCTTGTTGAGGTAGAGTTCTTTTTCACTAATAACCTGAACCCTGTTCTTGTTTCTTTCAAAAGTTTGAATACTTTCCATTTTCAGGGTTCTTTTTTCTTCAATCTGAGATTCTAAAAGATTTAATTCTTCTTTGGTAGTAGTGTAAAATTCGTCTAAACTCTTTTCTTCACCATCTACAATTTCCTTTTCTTCAGTAATTTTTACTCTTTTTTCTTCTAGCTGATCTAGTTGAGATCTTTGTTTGTTTATTTCCTGTACTGATATGCTTACATCTAGATCTCTTAATTGACCGTACAGATGCTGAAATTTAGTAGCTTTTTCAGCCTCAATTTCTAAGGTGTCTCTTTGAGATTTAATTTCATGGATTAAATCACTTATTCTTGTTAGGTTGTTTTCTGTCTTGTCTAATTTCCTTAATGCATCTTGTTTCCTGGACTTATACTTAACAATTCCAGCTGCTTCTTCAAATATATTTCTTCTATCTTCAGGTTTATTTGAAAGAATTTCATCAATTTTACCTTGGCCTATAATGGAATAACCTTCTTTTCCAACACCTGTATCCATAAAAAGTTCCCTTATATCTTTTAATCTGCATGAATTTCTATTTATGTAATACTCGCTTTCTCCTGATCTAAACATTCTTCTTGTAACAGCAACTTCCCTATAATCAGTAGGGATTTTTCCTGATGCATTGTCAAATGTTATTGTAACTTCTGCAAAACCCAGTGCTTTTCGTTTCTCAGTCCCAGAAAAAATAATGTCTTCCATCTTGTTTCCTCTTAAGCTTTTAACACTTTGCTCACCAAGTACCCATCTGATGGCATCTGCAATATTACTTTTACCACTACCATTAGGGCCTACAATGGCTGTAACTCTGCTTTTGAATTCCACATCAGTTTTTTCAGCAAAAGATTTAAATCCTTGGATATCAACTTTTTTTAGATACATGTCTACACCTCTTTCAGCTATTAAATCTAGAATTTAGAGTTTTCTTTTGAAGAGTAACTATAGTGGGTTATTAAGCAGATAGTTTTTTATACTTTTAACCAATTCAATTTCCACTTCTTCACCGTTTATACTTACTATTATGATATCTTTCATATAATTATTACCATAAATTTTAAAACTTTTTAATTTGTAATCTTTTATTATTTTGTCTTTATTACTTCCTTTTTGTCCAACAATAGCAGAAAGCAATCTATTTGATGTTTGAATTATTAAGGAGCTGTTAGTTAATCTATCTTTTTCACTATTAAAAAATTCCTTTAAAATCTCATCAATGATCCAGGTTTCCACTAATTGTCTAAAGGATGGGTGAAAAGGACCAGCAACAACATCCTTACCCATTTGTATGTTTTCTGTTGGCTGAAGGCCTATTCTAATAACATTTATTCCTTCCAAAGTACATTTCATTAATATTTTACCAGAAATTCTAACGGAGTCCTCAATTGAAATCGGAGTATATTCTCCATTTTGATACATCCTCTCAAGAGGAGTGTTTTTTATTACTAGAGTTGGATAAATTCTCATAAGATCTGGTTTAATTGATATTATTTTCCTGGCAGTTTCTAACGATTTAGCCTCGTCATCACCTGGCAAACCTAACATCATCTGAAGACCCAATGAAAATCCCCAGTCTCTTATTAAGTTTGAAGCAAAGTAAACATCTGCTATACTATGGCCTCTCTCACTGAACAATAAGACTTTATCATCTAGAGATTGTACTCCAAGTTCAATTATATCAACCTGATACTTTTTTAATAAAGAAAGAATTTCTTCACTAATCGCATCAGGTCTTGTTGAAAGTCTTATCTTATTGATCATACCTCTTTCTTTATAATCAAAAGCAACTGAAAGTAGTAGTTCTTGGGTAGGTAGATCGATTGCAGTGAAGCTTCCACCGTAAAAGGCTACCTCTATTATGTTAGGCTCTTTAAATGTCTTTAAATGAGCTTCTATAGTCTCAAATACATATTCTCTAGTTACATTGGTACTTAAACCGGTAATCTTCTTTTGGTTACAAAATACGCAATCATGAGGACATCCAAAGTGTGGAACAAATATGGGTATTATATAATGTTTACTCATAATCCTCACCCATTAATATTAGAGCTTCTTTTGCAGCTAATTGTTCAGCTTCTTTTTTATTCCTACCCATACCTGAGCCAATTACATCTGTTCCAACATGTACATCCACGTGGAAAAGTTTATTGTGATCAGGTCCTTCTTCCCTAACAACCTTGTAGGAAATTTTATCCTTTGTTACCTTTTGTAATTTTTCTTGAAGTTGTGTCTTATAATCGATAAATAGGTTTCCTTTGGCAACAGCTTTTACAATGTCTTTTTCAAAATTGTTTATAAGAAATTTTGTTACAGCCTCGAAATTGCTATCTAAGAAAATAGCTCCTGTTATTGCTTCACTTGCATCAGCCAATATGGAATCTCTCTTTCTTCCACCCGTTGTTTCTTCTCCTCTTCCAAGGAGTAAATAGTCTCCAAGTTTCACTTTCTTTGCAGCAAGAGCAAGAGATGATTCGCAAACAACTTTTGCTCTAACCTTAGTAAGTTCTCCTTCAGGATAAAAAGGATACTTTAGATATAAATATTGACTAACCACTAGGTTGATAACCGTATCCCCTAAAAATTCCATTCTTTGATTACTTTTACTTGGGTGCAGGTTATGTTCATTGGCATACGAACTATGGGTTAAGGCTGTTTCCAATAATTCAATATCTTCAAAGTGATATTCTAGATTATTTTGAAGTTTTTCAAATTTGTTCCTATTATTATCATCTATCATAATTACTCCCCCAAGCTGTTGTTACTAGTTAAGTTTACTCTTAATATATGCCTTAGCGTCCCCAACAGTCTTTATATTATCAACATCATCATCTTCTACCTCTAGCTCAAACTCATCTTCTAATGCCATAACCAATTCAACTAAATCCAATGAGTCCGCATTTAAATCATCTTTAAATGATGTGTCCATTGTAATTGAGCTTTCTTCTACGTTGAATTGAGTAGCTATTATTTTTATTATTTTTTCAGTTAACATTTTATTCCTCCGTTATAGTTAATTTATTTTCTATTGCTTTTATTACATCTTTTTCTATAAATAGCTTTAGCTGACCTATACCGTTCTTTATGGCATAGGCATCCGAACTACCATGAGCTTTGACAACAGGCTTTTGCGTTCCAAGTAAGGGTGCCCCGCCATATTCTCTATAGTCCATTGTCTTCTTTAATTCTGACATCTGTCCTTTTAATAACATTGCTCCTATTTTTGTTTTAAAATTACTTAAAAAGGCTTTTTTTAGTAGACTAAAAATTGATGATGCTAGTCCTTCAGTTAATTTCAGGGCAATATTCCCTACAAATCCATCGCAGACCATAACATCAACTTCCCCCATAGGCATATCTCTGCCTTCAATATTACCAACAAAGTTTATTGGAGTCTTTTTCAGTAATTCGAATGTTTCCTTAGCCAGTTGATTACCCTTAGAATCTTCTGTCCCAACATTTATTAATCCAACTTTTGGATTATTTTTACCCATCACTTCCTCCATGTAGATTGAACCCATTAAAGCAAATTGTTGTAGATACTCTGGTTTTGAGTCCATGTTTGCTCCAGCATCTAATAATAATGATGCTCCCTTGAGTGTTGGGTACAAAAGAGTTATAGCAGCTCTATCAATTCCTTGGATTCTCTTGACGATAAATAGACCTCCCGCAAGTAAAGCTCCAGTATTGCCAGCAGAGATAATTCCATCTCCTAGCCCGTCTTTTAAAGCATTAAGACCAACTACCAGGGAACTCTCCTTTTTTCTTCTTATAGCTATGGCTGGATCATCATCATTTGTAATAATGTCATTAGCATTTAATATTTCAAGTTTTTCCTCGGGATACTTATATTTTGCTAATTCCTTGCTTAAAATTTCACTTGGTCCAGTAATTATTATGTCCACACCATATTGGTTTATTGCATCAATTGCGCCCTTAACTGTTGCTTCTGGGGCATTATCCCCACCCATACCATCAATTATTATCTTCATAATATACCTCGCTTTTAGTAGTCATATTATATATTTTAACACATAAAAAAAAGATAGTGAAGCTAATCACTATCTTTTCCATTTACTCGACTACAATAACTTCTTTGCTCTTGTAATAGCCACAGCTTCTGCAAACTCTATGTGGTTGTTTAGGCTCATGACATTGTGGACATTCTACAACTGTAGTTTTATTTAGTCTGTAAGAAGAGGCTCTTCTTTTGTCTCTTCTTGCTTTAGAAGTTTTCCTTTTTGGTACTGCCATTTAAAACACCTCCTTAATCATTTAGAGAAAGTTCCCTTAACTTTTCGAATCGCAAATCTACATTGGAAGTATCACATTGACACTTTTCTTTGTTTAGGTCAGCGCCACATCTTGGGCACAAGCCTTTGCAATTCTCACTGCACAAATTCTTCATTGGTAGGGAACTAACAATTTGATTCCAAATGTACTCTTTGAGGTCTAGTTCATCATCATTGTAATAGATAACCTCGTCAGATTCTTCACTGTCATTAGCGTTCCCTGAATCTTTTTTTAATTTTGCTGTCGATTTAAAGCTCATATCCTTCTTAGTTTCTATAAGGCATCTATCACATTGTGAAACATAAGTAAAATCTCCTTTAATATAAAGTTGTAATTCACCATCAACCTTATATATTTCACCAGAAACTTTAATTGGCAGGATTAATTCATAATCATCCAAAACGGGATTATCAATTCTGTCAATTTCATTTGAAAATTTCAGAACAGATTGTGAGCTATCAACAAATTTTGATAAATTGATTAACATCTATGTCACCTCTTAGACTAACACTACTATTATATATAGGAGGTATCTATTTGTCAACAATAAGTTATTTAACTAATTCCAATGTATCTCTTGCAATCATAAGCTCTTCATTAGTTGGTATAACCATGATTGTAGCACTTGCTAAATCCTTATTAATAACAGCTTCTTTTCCTCTAACTTTGTTTAGTTCATTATCAATTCTTATATTTAAGCACTCTAAGCCTTCGCAAACCATTTTACGGATAACATCAGAGTTTTCGCCTATTCCAGCAGTAAATACTAAAACATCAATTCTACACATCTGAGCAGCATATGCGGCTACGTATTTCTTTACTCTGTTAGTGAATACTTGAAGGGCCAATTTAGCTCTTTCATTGCCTTCTTCAGCAGCTATTTCAAGGTCTCTAAAATCACTACTTAATCCTGAAATACCTAAAACACCTGATTTTTTGTTAAGCATGTTATTAACTTCATCAAAAGTCATTCCCTCTTTATCCATTAAGAAAGGAATTATTGCAGGGTCAATATCGCCGGATCTTGTTCCCATAGCTAAACCTTCAAGAGGAGTAAATCCCATACTAGTATCTATGGATCTACCACCTTCTATAGCTGTAACACTTGAGCCATTACCTAAATGACAAGTTACTATGTTTAGATCCTTAACATCTCTTCCTAGAATTTCAGCAGCTCTAAGTGACACATATTTATGAGAAGTTCCGTGGAAACCATATCTTCTAATTTTGTACTTCTCATAGTACTCATAAGGTATTGGATAAATATAGTTATCAGCTGGTATAGTTTGGTGGAAAGCAGTATCAAATACTCCAACCATTGGTGTATTTGGCATTAATTCCTTGCATGCCTCAATACCCATAATGTTAGGTGGGTTATGCAATGGAGCAAGTTCAATGTTTTTATTTAAAGCTTCCATAACAGCTTCATTAATAATAACTGATGAAGCAAAATCTTCTCCCCCATGAACTACTCTATGACCTACTGCACCTATTTCATCCATTGACTCTAGGGCACCGTGTTCCTTGTCAACAATTACACCTAAAACAAGCTCTAATGCTCTCTTGTGATCATCCATAGGTTCTTCGATCACAACTCTTTCTTTTCCAGTTGTGTCATGCTTAATTCTTGCACCCTCGATTCCTATTCTCTCTACAAGTCCTTTGGCTAGAACACTCTCATCAGTCATATCAATTAATTGATATTTCAGGGAAGAGCTTCCGCAGTTGATTACCAATATTTTCATTTAATAACCTCCTAATAGTTTTTCTATAACAATAGTATTATATTTATGTTAAAAAATCAACATAATATACCAACTTAAATTTTCTTAAAATCACTTTCTTTTTAGTAATAATTGTATCTAATAATAAAGAATGATATTATAATCCTATATTTGGAGGAGATAAGTATGAAAATAATAGGATTTGTAACTGAATATAATCCCTTCCACAAGGGTCATAAATTACACTTAGAAAGATCCAAGGAATTATCAGGAGCAGCTTATTCTGTTGCAGTAATGAGTGGATCTTTTGTACAAAGAGGTGAACCTGCCCTTCTAGATAAGTGGACTAGAGCTAAAATGGCTATTGATGGAGGAGTAGATCTTGTAATTGAACTACCCGTTATTTATTCAGTCTCCACAGCAGAGTTATTTGCCCTAGGTGGAGTCAAACTCCTTGATAGTTTAAACTGTATAGATTACCTAGGATTTGGAAGTGAAGTCGGTCATATCGCTCCTCTTTCAAATATTGCAGATGTGTTGGTAAATGAGTCATCTGACTTTAAGAAAATACTCAGAGCTAACTTAAAAAGTGGCTTATCATATGCTAATTCAAGATCCATTGCTGTAAGTAGTACTCTGATAAATGATGATTATGACTATGAAAGAATTATTGATAAATCAAACAATATACTTGGCATAGAGTACATTAAAGCTTTGAAAAATTTAAAATCAAGTATTGAACCTATAACCTTTAAAAGAATTGGGAGTGACTATAATGATCTATCAGTGGATGTTGAAATTGCATCTGCTTCAGCTATAAGAAATTTGATTTTAAATGATGGGTTTAATAAGTCTAAAAATCTACTTCCTCAATCAAGTTACGAGACAATCATGGACTTCTATGATGAAAATAGAAATTTTAATAATCTTAACAATTATATGGATATTATCTCTTATATTCTTTTAAAAATAGATGGAGAATCACTTTTAAAATATTTTGATGTGGAAAATGGTTTGGAAAATAGGATAAAAAACATCAATTTAAGTGATTACAATGTAGAAGATATTATAACAAAAATCACATCAAAGAGAATAGCATCCTCTAGAGTTAGAAGATTGCTGGTTCATCTCTTGCTAGATATTAAGAAGGATATGATAGTAAAATCTAAGAATCATAAATTAGGATATGTAAGAATATTAGGAAGTAACCAGAGGGGCTTTGATATTATTAATAAAATTAAGGATTCATCAACACTAGAGATTATTAATAAATTTTCAGAAATCAATAAGGTTACTAATGATCTAGACAAAACTATCCTTGACAAAGAAATATTAGCCACAAATATATATTATTACGGACTCAATAAAAGTTTAAATTCAACTAATTATGATTTCATAAAATCTCCTTACATTAAGAAATAGTACCCTTGCAGGGTACTATTTTTCACTAGTTCTAAGTTCTTTTCTGTTTTCATTTAAAATTTGTATAATATCTTTAAAATGTTCTTGTGCCTCATAAAGTAGTTCATCGGCATATTCCATGGCACCGTTCATTATTTCCTCTGAACTTAATTCAGCCTTCTTAAGTACTTCTTCTGCCTTTATCACAGCTTGTCTATACACTTCTTCTCTATCAATTAGGGCTTCCAACTTTGTCTCAGCTTCACTTAACATTGATTCAGCTGTTTTTTGTGCTTCGTCAATGATTCTCTGTCTTTCTTCCTTGATCCAAGCTGCTTGTTTAATCTCATCTGGTAATTTTATTCTTATCTCTTGAATAATGTCTAATATTTCTTCTCTATTTATCATTACTTTATTAGTTAAAGGTACTGAATTTCCCGCTTCAACAATATCCTCTACTTCATCAATTAAAGATAATAAATCCATTATTTATAACCCCCCTTGAATTTTTCCTTTAACGCTTCTTCAACAACTCCTGGTACAAAACAAGAAATGTCACCATTAAGCGAAGCTATCTCTTTTACAATACTGGAGCTTAAAAAAGATACTTTACTTGATGATACCATAAAATATGTTTCTAAAGAAGGATAAACTTTTCTGTTTACTAAGGCCATTTGCATTTCATACTCAAAATCGGAAACTGCTCTTAGACCTCTAATTATATTAGAACAACTCTTCCTCTTAGCATATTCTGTTAACAAACCCTGAAAATAATCAACTTCTATGTTTTTTAAATCCTTTGTTGCCTCTCTAATTAATTCCATTCTCTCTGTAACACTAAAAACATATTGTTTTTTTGTATTGTTTAATACAGCTATGACCACTTCATCAAACTTCTCTGAACATCTTTTAATTATATCTAAATGACCATTTGTCAAGGGGTCAAAGCTTCCTGGATAGATGACTTTCATTACTCCACCTCTTTTAATTTATAATATGTCATACACTTACCACCATAATTTCTTCTATCTACCTGTATTATTTTACCATATTTTTCGTTCAATGTTAATTCTTTATCATGTTCAACAATAATTAATGTCTTATCTTTTAATAAAGTAGAATCAGATAATACTTCCAATACCTTATGAAATAATTGGACATCCTTGTATGGAGGGTCAATAAATATATAATCAAAGAACTCACCTTTTGTAACTAAATATTTCAAAGCAGCAAGAGAATCCCTTTGTAAAACAACTGACCTTTCCTCAAATCTTGTTTTTACCAAGTTCATTTTTACTAGCTGTATGGCATCCTTGGATTTATCAATAAAATAAGCTAATTTAGCTCCTCTACTTAAAAATTCAATTCCAATACTTCCAGAACCAGCAAATAAATCAAGTACAATGGAATCCTCGCCTATTTTACCTATAATGTTGAACATAGATTCCTTTATACGATCTTCCGTTGGCCTGATTTCATTGTTCTTAGGAGAAATTAATTTATGTCCTTTCCTATCTCCTGATATAACTCGCATATAATCCACCTTCTTTTATATATTAATAATCTCTTGATTAAGTTCCTTCCATAGTATTCTTATCCTGTTTCTTAAGTTGAAGTATTTGGTATTAGTCTTAAAATCTTCTAAGGATAAAAGATAGAAAGCATCATCTTGTGCATATTTTAGAAGATCCATATCCCTAAAAAGGTTTGCAACTTTTAACTCAGGTAGTCCATGCTGTCTTGTGCCGAAAAACTCTCCAGGACCTCTTAATTCAAGATCTTTTTCTGATATTTTAAATCCATCATTGCTACTTTGAAGAATCCTCATTCTTTCTCTTGAAATAGTAGTGTTACTATCATTAATCAGTATGCAATAAGATTTATGCTCTCCCCTACCAACCCGACCTCTAAGTTGATGTAATTGAGCTAACCCAAATCTTTCAGCATTTAGAATTAACATAACATTTGCATTTGGAACATTAACCCCAACTTCTATAACAGTAGTGGACACCAGAATTTGTGTCTTATTATTCTTGAAATCCAACATAATTTTATCTTTTTCTTTCTGTTTCATTTTACCGTGTAATAAAGAGATATTCAAATCCTTAAAAACTTCATTGTTCAATCTAATGAATAGCTCTTCAGCAGACTGTATATCCAGGTCCTCATTTTCTTCTATTAGAGGGCACACTACATATGCCTGTCTTCCATCTTGAATTTGTTTGTAGATGAAATCATAAATTCTTTTTTCATAATCTATCCCTACAGCATAGGTTTCTATTTTCTGCCTTCCAGGAGGCAGAGCATCTATTATGGAAATATCTAGATCACCATAAAGTATTAAGGCAAGGGTTCTTGGAATAGGGGTAGCAGTCATTACCAATACATCAGGATTTTTACCCTTATCTACTAGATTCAACCTTTGTTTTACTCCAAACCTGTGTTGTTCATCAGTAATGGTCAGTCCAAGATTCTTAAAATTAACACCTTCTTGAATGATTGCATGCGTCCCTATAATAATATCAATAATTCCTTCTTCCAGATCCCTTAATATGACATCCTTGGTTTTTTTACTCATACTACCAGATAGCAGTTCAACTCTTATATCCTTACCTTCAAAAGCTTCCTTGATACTAATAAAATGTTGTTGTGCTAAGATCTCAGTTGGCGCCATCATTGCAGCCTGATAATCATTCAATACAGCATTATACATGGCTATTATCCCAACAATTGTCTTTCCTGAACCAACATCCCCTTGTACCAGTCTATTCATTATTATTGGCTTTGACATGTTCACTAGAATTTCATCAACAACTCTTTTTTGGGCAACTGTAAGTTCAAATGGTAATGATTCAATAAAATCATATAAATCATCACTTATCTTGAATCCTATTCCTTCCACACTGGATGAGTTGCTTTCTTTTAACATCAATAAACCTAATTGAAGTACCAGCAATTCCTCATAGGCCAATGTTCTTCTAGCAAGTTCATACTCATTAATATTTCTTGGTTTATGCATCTTCAATATGGCATCAACAGAGTTCAGTAAATTATGTTTTTTTATTATTTCATCTGGAAGGATCTCATTAAAGGAATCTAAACTCTGGTCTAGACAATTATGAATAATTTTGGTCAACTCCTTGTTACTAATCCCCTGAGTCAATCTATATATGGGGGTTAATACATAAGACCTTGACATATTATCAAAGGGTTTGAAATCTGGATTTAAGATTTGTCTTTCAAACTTATTGGCACTATACTTTCCAAAAACAAAATACTTTTCCCCCACAATAAATCTTTCCTTTAAATAATCTTGATTGAACCATACAAGACTGCCTTCATATGTACCATCTGTCACAGGAACTTTTAGTATACTCAAACCTTTTCTAGGGCGTGTTAAAATTGCCTTTGATTTTACTTCAAGAACAAAAGCATTTTTTTCATTATGAATAGCATTAGAGAAATTTACAAGATTTGTTTGATCTTCAAATTCTCTTGGGAAATGAAGCAGTAGATCTCTAAGATTGTCAATTCCCAATCTCCGAAGTCTATATGCCCTTTTTGGCCCAACACCTTTTATATATTGAACATCTGTAAATAAATCCATTTTATCCCTCCATAAAGGAAACCCTACCATAAGGTAGGGCTATTCTATAGCAAATATATAATAGTACAGAGGTTGTCCTCCATATATTAATTCCACATCGAAATCCTCATAAAGTTCTTCCAATGCTTCAACTAATTCACTGGCTTCCTCTTCCTTAACATCGCTACCATACATGACAGTAATTATTGATTTTTCTTTATCAACTAATTGTTCCAAAAGATCTATTGCCACAGTTTTAATGCTATTTCCCGAAGCTAATATATCTTTTTCAGATAAACCAATAATGTCATCTTTCTTAATTCCCTTGCCATTGAATTCAGTATCTCTAACGGCAAAAGTAATTTGTCCAGTTACCACATTCTTTATGGACTCATTCATCTGCTTTAGATTTTCATCCAAATCTGCTTCTTCATCCAGTACAAGAAGGGCAGAAATTCCCTGTGGTATTGTCTTAGTTGGAACAACACTAATACTTCTATTACTCAAGTGTTTAGTTTGTTCAGCAGCTAATATAATATTACTATTATTAGGAAGTATTATAACATGCTCTCCTCTTGTTTTTTCTATTGCAGATAATATGTCTTCTGTACTAGGGTTCATGGTTTGACCACCAGAAACTATAATGTCGACATTTAGGTCCTTGAAGAGTGCATCGATTCCTTCACCAATGGATATTGCAACAACTGAATACTTCTTATCAAGCTTCAATTCTTCCATTTGGTTAGCTTCTAGCTCCATTTGAATTAATTCATCTTTTAATAATACTTCTTCATGCTGGTATCTCATATTATCAATTTTAATGTCACTGAGATCTCCCAGTAACAAAGCCTTTTCTAAAACTTGTCCAGGATTGTTTGTGTGAACATGAACTTTTATTATTCCCTCTCCACCTACTACTAATAGGGAATCTCCATGAACTGCAATCTCTTCTCTGAAGGACTCAATATCAGAAAAGCTTGTGTTTATCATGAACTCAGTACAATATCCAAATTCAATATCATCTGTATCGATGTGCTCTCTTTTTCTAGGTTTTTCCACAACTACAGGCATAGATTCTTTTATTAAGGTCAAGGCGCTGGTCTCATCAGCTAGTGCATTATATGCACCTGTTAGAATATAAAGCAAACCCTTACCACCTGCATCAACAACACCAGCTTGTTTTAGAACCGGTAACATATCAGGGGTTTTCTTTAAAATATCATTTCCATGTTGGATGATTTTAGCTAGAAATTCTACCATATCCTCTTCTTGAGAATAGATAGACATAGCTTTTTCACCACATTCTCTAGCTACAGTAAGAATAGTCCCTTCAGTAGGTTTCATTACAGCCTTATAAGCTGTATCTGCTGCCTTTTTTAGAGCTTTAGCCAAAGTTTCTATGTCAATAACTTCCTTCTCTTCTAATCCGTTGGCAAAACCTCTAAAAAGTTGTGATAAAATAACTCCCGAATTTCCTCTCGCTCCCATTAGAGAGCCTTGAGAAGCCGCTTGTGCAACCTTAGAAGCGTTATTGTCATCCACACTTATACCCTGCTTAAGAGCTGACTTAATAGTAAGTAGCATATTGGTTCCAGTATCTCCATCCGGAACAGGGAATACATTTAGTGAGTTGACCTCATCCTTATTTTTCTCTAATGTTATTGTTGCATTTTCCAGTAATACTTTTAGTTTATATCCATCAATATAATTTGTTTTCAATTGTTGTCCCCCCTAATTACTTATCGACGCGAATGCCCTGAACATAAATATTTACATTATCTACTTTTAGTCCAGTGAAGGTCTCTATGTTGAATTTTACCTTGTCGATGATATTTTTACATACTACCGATATTTTTACCCCATATTCAAGTATAACATGCATATCTATAGTAACTAGGTTGTCTTTAATACTAACCTTGATACCTTTTGTCAGTGATTCTGCTTTCAATAGTTGAAATAGTCCATCCTTAGCATCTTTAGATGCCATACCTACTATACCGTAACTCTCCATGGCAGAAATTCCTGCTAAGCTTGCAAATACACTATCTTCTATACTTAAAACCCCAAATTCTGTGTTAGATTTGACTGGCATTTATATCTCCTCCTCGCATTAAATGCTATCCATATCATTTTACAATAATAAATGTAATTCTTCAACTAAATATAATAGTTTTCGTATATTTCTGGTTGCATTTGGTTATACACCTGTGTTAGAATATAATATGTTGCAGAACTGAAAATGGAATAATATGATACACGTTATGAATTAAGGAGGTGTTTTCATGGCTAAGATATGTGAAGTTTGTGGAAAAAGTAAGGTATTCGGAAATAAAGTAACATTTTCAAATAAAAAGAGTTCAAGAACTTGGTCTCCAAATATTAGAAAAGTTAGAGCAGTTGTAAATGGATCAGTTAAGAGAATAAATGTTTGTACAAGATGTCTAAGATCTGGTTATGTTACAAGAGCGGTATAATTTCTACTTACAGACTTAAAAAGCTTACAATGTATAAAAATACATGGTAAGCTTTTTTTAGTCTCTTGAAATAATTAAAAGGGCTTCTCCCTTTTCCAAAATTACCTGTCCAATATCATTCACAATATAGTTGCTAATTCCAAGACTAGTACTATATTCTAAATCCTTATGTTCAAGATTATAGTAGAACCCCCTTAATGTAAGTATTATCCCATCAAGGCTAATTGGTACAACAGAGATGTATTGTTCATCTTTCTTCTCTATTGAAACATTTGAGTTTAAATATCTAATCTCATTATTCTCATCTACTATTTTGGCTTCTATTCCCAACTTTGATAATTTTCTTAATAAGGATATGTTTGATAGCATGTGATCTAATCTGCTACCTGTACATCCCAAAAGAACAATTTCATCTGTCTTCTTTTCAACTAAATAATCAACTGCTATTTCAGTATCGGTTTGATCCTTTTGAATGGGAAACTTTAAAACTTCTAGATTTTTCTCCTTACTCCAGTTAAAAGTAACTTCATCTATGGAATCTAAATCTCCAACCAAGAGATTAGGAATAACCCCTATGTCTTTAAGCGCTCTTAATCCGCTGTCCACAGCTATTACAAAATGAGAGTTTCCTAGAATCTCCTTTAATTGATTTCTATTTACTTTTCCTCCAGATACTAAAATTCCCTTCATGGGTTTCTCCTTAATTTATGAATTTCTGTAATGGTTTCCAAATAACCATAAATATTACCAATGAAATTACTAATTCAGGTATTAAATAGGAGGCATTATATCCTATTGAATAAATCCATGGGTTTTGATCACCGGCATATTCAGCAAAAAACACAACCCCGGATAGTACATGGGACATTAATCTTCCAAATATCCCCAGAGATACCCCTAATACTAGTATACCATAACCACTTTGTTTTTTACGCTTATATGAATGGTAGACTACTCCTGCAAGGCCCAACAAGCCAAAAGCTATTGGGTAATCCAAAAGCACCTGTACTGGATGAAAAAAATATGGTTTGAGAATAAAGTCTAAAACACCATATAAGGTCCCAACAGCCAGTCCAGGAACTAAACCCCATCTAATTGCAAATAACAATAAGGGTATCATACTACCAGCAGTAACACTTCCTCCATTTGGTGCTTGATAGATCTTAATATAGCTTAGTAGTACTGATAGAGCTATCATCATACCGCCTTCTGTAATCATTAAAACTTTACTTCTTCTTCTTTCCATTATATACCCTCCTCGTCTTTTAACAGCTTGAAGATTGTATAAAAAAACTCACTACCGATAAGGTAATGAGTATATTATCTATACACACTTCCCTCCGCTAGAATTACCTAGTTCAGGTTTTAAGGGTCGAGGTTAACCTCTCTCAGCTTACGCTCCCCTAGTGCTGTTATTCTATTGTACAAGTATATTTTAACATAAATATATTTAAATTCAAGTTATCTTAAAAATATTCCACACCATTTACTTGTTTAAACCCTAACCCTATCGAGTCATCAATTGAAATCTTCGCATAGTTAAATAGTGCTCCCCCAATTATAGGATCTTCCTTCAATAGAACAGGACCATCTAAGTCAACTTTTGTTATTATTCCTTTTGCGGCTGCTAAATGAACTGCAGCTGTTACGCTTAATTTGCTTTCAAGCATACAACCAATCATGCATTCAACATTGTACAAGCTAGCCATATCAGCAATCTTTATAGCATTATAAATTCCACCTGTTTTCATTAGCTTGATATTAATTAAGTCAGCAGCACCAGTATTTATAATATCCATGGCATCCATAGGGGAAAAAACACTTTCATCAGCTAGAATGGGTACATCAACATTGTCAGTTACAAGCTTTAATCCCTTAATGTCGTATGCTGGAACAGGTTGTTCAACTAATTCAAGTCTCAAACCTTCATCTTCCATTCTTCTGATGGTTCTTATTGCCTCTTTAGCACTCCAACCCTGATTTGCATCAATTCTAATATTTATATCATAGCCGATTGCCTTTCTTATAGCTTTGATTCTCTCTATATCCAGTGCTGAGTCCTTACCAACCTTTATCTTCAAGGTCCTGTAACCCTCACTGACTGCACTTAGGGAATCTTCTACCATTTCTTCTGGTGAGTTAACACTTATGGTTATGTCAGTCTCGATTTCAGTCTTGCTACCTCCAAGTAATCTATATAGTGGCTTATTAAAACTCTGAGCATAAAGATCATGAATGGCAATGTCAACAGCTGCCTTGGCACTGGAATTATGTACAAGGCTCTTGTTTAACACAATCATTATGTCTTCATAATTTCTAATATCCATTCCCATGATAGCTTTGGATATATGATCATTTATTGCCCCAATAATTGCACCTGTGGTGTCACCGGTTATTACACCAGTAGGAGGAGCTTCACCATAGCCAACAAGACCACTTTCAGTCTCTATCCTAACAACTACATCTTCAACATTATAAACCGTTCTAAGGGCTGTTTTAAAGGGTCTCCTTAGAGGTATTTTTATGATCCCTAATTTTATTGATTTGATTTTCATATTATCACTTCCTAAAATATAGTTCCAATAGCATATAATTCATCCTTAAGGTCTTTTCTGAAATCACTATCTTCTGGATTTAAACTATTTAGATTAACACCATTAATGCTCGCACTAGAATGAATAAATCTTCCATTTCCTAAGTACATAGCAACATGTCCTGGGAAAAACAATAAATCCCCTTCCTTAGCTTCTTCCATGGTTATTGATTTCATGTATTCATCTTTAAGTCTAGCATCTCTGTAAATGACAACACCATTTAAAAGGTATGATATGGAACAAAGTCCAGAACAATCAATTCCCAGTGGAGATCTTCCCCCCCAGCGATATTGAGTGTTAAGATAGGTATAAGCAGTATCAACTAAACTTTTTCTAAATGTATTTTCATCAGTTTTTCTTTTTATGATTTTTTCTCGTACAAAATCCTTCCTTATCCACCCTTGAGATTTACAAGCCAAAGCTACTTTAACCCATCCATCTTTCTCCTCATTAAGAATAGCAATAGCTGCCCCTCTTGTTAATAGTTTTAATTGATGACCTTTGTATGATGGAGCACTCATTACATCAACTAAATTATGACAAATCTCATGTTTTGATATGTTCTCCCACACAATAACATCTTCCATTTGAGACATCAAGTCATCCTTATGCATATATCCTTGGTAGTCATATCTAGTTTTTACAAAGTAGAAATCATCAGTCTTCTTTTCTAATTCAACTATCATACCATAAATAGCTTCATCAGCCATTTCACTTTCCTTAGATGGTTTCAAGTAAATAGGTGCAACAGTATTTATAACAATTGCATTATTATGCATCTTATACCTCCTGCAATAAAGAGTTTTTAAAAGATCTATATATTAATTCAGATACTTTACCGATAAATTCCTTGTTTTTCCAATTACTCGTACCATTGCTTACAAAGATTCCAAGAAAATACAGTTCACTACCAAGTTGGAAGATTCCAACATCATGATTTAAGCCAGCTAACTCACCGGTTTTATGAAAAATAACAAGGTCCTTTTTATCAACAAATCTTAGAAATGCATCAGATATTTTCTGAGTATATAATATATGGTATGCTAACTCACTTAACTCTTTACCAACCAAACTATTATCCTTAAGTACCTTAAAAATCTCAAATGTATCCATAATCGTTGTATGGTTATCCATTCCTCTTTCAATGGATTGAAAATCCATCATTTTTCTTTGTAAAATGGTATTTTTTAATTGTAAGTTTTTAGCTAGTAAATTTATTTTATCCATGCCAAGAAGATCAATCAAAACATTAGTAGCGGTGTTATCGCTATATGCGATCATAAGTGTAATCAGATCTTTGTATGTAAATTCTCTAATATCTAAATCTTCAATCACACTAAAAGGTACAATATCACTTTCTTTTACCTTGATATTCTGGCATAGATTAAAAATACCTTCTTCTGATTGTCTTAATGCCTCAGCCATAATTAGAATTTTAATTATACTTGCAGATTCATGTATGATATCTGCATTATAATCGATTATTATCTTATCTTTAACCAAATCCTTGCAGTATATTGATACTTTCATTTCATAACTATCGATCAAATCAAAAATACCTGTACAATCCATAAAAAACTCCCCTTAAACTGGATAATAGTAGAATAAACGATAAATTTATTCTACTATTATCTTGATTATTTAACCTCAAATTTTATTGTCTTATTACCCGTATCAATGGTTGTAAATGCACCCATTGGCAAAGTAGCCATTGGGAAATCATGCCCTGACTTAATGTTGAATAGTGTTGGAATATTTAGTGGCTTAATAATATCATTAAATAATTCCATTACTGTGAATTCATTTTCATTCCTTTGGTTACAGTTGGTAAAATCCCCAATGAGAATACCCTTGGATTTTTGAATCAATCCAGAATGAACTAATTGATGAAGCATTCTATCTACTCTATAAGTATTTTCACCAACTTCTTCTATAAACAATATTTTACCTTTTGTGTCAATTTCATACTCGGTTCCTATACTTGCTACTATTAATGCTAAATTTCCTCCCACCAATTCTCCTTCGCTTTTACCATCTACTAAAACTGCTAATTCTTCTCCCTGAGGATTTTGAAAAAATAAATCTTCATTCATATCAAGGGTTCTAATCAAGCTATCCTTAGTATATTCATCAAACTTAGTTCTCATATTGGAAGCTACCATAGGACCATGGTAAGATATGAAATCACATTTTTTATTAATCATCATGTGGATATTCGTAATATCTGAATATCCTACAAAGATTTTTGGGTTGCTCTTTAATAGGTCCCAATCAATTTTGTCCATTATTCTACAGCTTCCATATCCACCTCTAAGACAAAAGATTCCTTTTATTTCATCATTTCCAAACATATCATTAATATCTTTAGCTCTTATTTCATCTGTACCAGCCAGATATCCCTTATATGATGATTTAGTGCTTTCACCAAGAATAACCCTATATCCCAATGACTCCAATGCTTTTACACAATCATCCAGATACTGTTGATCAATGGGTGAAGATGGTGCTACAATTCCAACTAAATCATTTATATTAAGTTTATTAGGTTTTCTCATATTCTAAACCTATGCAAACATTAAGTTTGTAACTATAACTGCAGTTATTAATCCAACAGCATCAGCAATTAAACCAGCTGGAAGTGCATGTCTAGTTTTTCTTACACTAATAGCTCCAAAATATACTGCTAAGACATACAGTGTTGTTTCAGTTGAACCATTCATTACTGAAGCCATTCTACCAATTAATGAATCCGGTCCGTGATCTGCAAACAGAGCATTCATTACACCTGAAGCTCCTCCTCCAGATAATGGTCTCATTAGTGCCATTGGCAATACTTCTCCAGGCATTCCCATAAGATTTGTTATAGGTGATAATAATCTTGTAGCGAAATCCATTGCCCCCGATGCTCTGAAAATTCCTATGGCAACAAGCATGGCAACCAGGAATGGGATAATTCTTACAGCAGTGTGAAATCCTTCTTTTGCTCCTTCAGTAAAGGATTCATATACTTTAACCTTCTTTATGTAACCATATACTGGAATCATTAGTACAATCAATGGTATAGCATATAATGATATTGTTTCCATTATTTTAATAAACATTCATATCCCTCCTATGCTTGTTCTACATTAACATCAACTTTTTCACTTTTCTTGATGTTAAATCTAGGTAATTTTTGTAGTAACTTAACAGCTATAATTGCTGCTGTAGTAGAAGCTATCGTAGCAATTATAGTAGGCCCTATTATCTCTGCTGGGTTTGCTGAGCCAGCAGCTGATCTAAAGGCAATAACTGATGAAGCTATAAGAGTAACTGATGATGTATTAATTGCCAAGAACATAACCATTGCATTTGTAGCAGTATCCTTATTGTCATTTAATGTTTGTAACTCTTGCATCGCTTTGATCCCCAGTGGTGTAGCAGCATTACCTAATCCAAATACGTTCGCTGCCATATTCATTACTATTGCACCCATAGCAGGATGATCTGCTGGTACCTCAGGGAACAGTCTCACTAAAATTGGCTTTAGTAGTTTACCCAAGGCTTTTACCAATCCTGAATCTTCTGCAATTCTCATTAATCCTAACCAAAGTGCCATTACCCCAATTAAACCCAGAGATAAGTTAACAGCTGTTTCTGCATTACTTATAGCAGCTGAAGTTACTACAGATATATCACCTGTTGCCACAGCAGCTATAACTCCGATTACAATCAAACCTAACCAAATAACATTAATCATTAATTATTCCTCCTCTTTTATTAAAATTAAAATAAATCATCACATGTCTGTCTCTTTACAACTAATTTATCAACTCCCTCCTTAACCATAACAACTGGTGGTCTCAATAACTTATTATAATTGCTTGCCATGGAGAAATTATATGCACCAGTTGATTTAACGCATAGAATATCTCCCCTTTCTGCTTTTGGTAGCATTATATCCCAGATTAAAATATCTCCACTCTCACAGCACTTTCCCGCAACAGTAACCAACTCCTGGTCTTTAGAGTTATATTTATTAGCAATGACAGCATCATACTTGGCTTGATAAAGAGCAGGTCTTGGATTATCAGGCATGCCACCATCTATAGAGATATATTTTCTAACACCTTCTATATTCTTTATAGAACCAACTTCATATAATGTTATCCCTGCTTCTCCAACAATATATCTTCCTGGTTCTATATAGACAACTGGTCTGCTTATGCTAATTTCTCTAGACTTCTTCTCCACTAACTCCATAATGGGGTCTAGAAAATACTCTATGTCTAAAGGTTCATCCATTGAAGTATATTTTATTCCAAATCCTCCACCTATATTGAGTTCTTCCACATGGTAATCATATTCCTGTTTTATCCAATCAATAATTTCAAACACTTTCTCAGTTGCTTCAACATAAGGACTGTTACTAAACAATTGTGATCCAATATGAAAATGAATCCCTTTAAAATCTATACATTCACTTTTTATTGCAATATTCAATGCTTCCTCTAACTCCTTAGACCCTATGGGTATTCCAAATTTAGAGTCCAATTGGCCTGTGGTAATATACTTATGAGTATCTCCTGCTACTGCAGGTGATAATCTAAATAAGACTGCTACTTTTTTTTCGGATTCTGTTAAAATTTCCCTAAGTAATACTAATTCAGATAGGCTATCTACAACGATTCTACCCACCCCGGATTTAATAGCAAGTTTTAGTTCCTCAGTGGATTTGTTATTACCATGCATCATGATTTTTGATGGTTCCATGCCATTCTTTAAAGCTATCATTAACTCACAATAAGACACTACATCAATACCAAAATCCTCATCCTTTAGAATTTCAATCATATAATTACACAGAAATGCTTTGCTAGCATAGTATGCATAAGTGTTCTCATACTTATCTAAGAATTTTTCTTTAATAGTATTTATTCTTTTTCTAATTAAATCTTCATCCATAACATATACAGGGGTTCCATACTTTTTAGCAATTTCAGTGGTATCGGTTCCTGCAAAGTAGAATTTATCATCCATAATACTCCTCCTCCCTCTATTTATATTGCAATTCTGATGCCAATAATTAAGATTAAGTAAATGTTTATTTCAAGCTGTTTCTATTTTATTAAAATTATGATTTTCCGTTATTTCGAACTAATAGAAAGACAATTTCAAATATTCCCTTATTTTACGTAACAAAAAATCTGGAAATTAGTTCAATTTTTCGAACTAATTTCCAGATTTATGAACAAACCTTATTACTTGCTTAATGAGATACTATATTCCTTCAACTTACCGTAAAAATTTGTCTTGCCAATTCCTAATTCCTTATAGGTAGACTTTATATTGTACTCATTTTTTATCAGCGTTTCAACAATTATTCTTTTTTCATGCTTTTTTAGCCTATTCTTTAGATCCATACTATATACTTGAGTTTTAGCCTTTATACCTTCTAACATCAGATCATCAGGGGAAATAACTCCATTGCTGTTAATACTTATGGCTCTATGGATAATATTTTCCATTTCTCTAATGTTTCCTGGATAATCATATGCTGTTAGTATATTAAAGGCTTCACTTGAAATCACAATATCCTTAACCTGAGTTTCATCTTTTAGTCTTTCAAATACATGGTTAATCAATATTGGAATATCTTCTCTTCTTTCCTTTAATGATGGGATGAATATGGGAATGACATTTATCCTATAATACAGATCCTCTCTAAATTTCCCATTCTTTATCTCATTCACTAAATTCTTGTTTGTTGCAGCTATTACTCTTACATTAACCCCGATTTCCTTTTCTGCACCTATTTTCATGAAGGTTCTGCTTTGAAGAAAATGTAATAGTTTTGATTGAAGATTAATAGGCATATCACCTATTTCGTCAAGAAAAACCGTCCCTCCATCAGCTACTTCAAATAGACCCTTCTTGCCGTGAGTAGAAGCTCCTGTAAATGAATTTTTCTCATATCCAAATAGCTCACTTTCCATAAGTTCCTTTGGTATTGATGCACAGTTTATTACTACAAATGGTTTTTCCCGCCTTAAGCTACAATTGTGTATCTTTTTCGCCAAATATGTCTTTCCTGTACCACTATCACCTAATAACAAAATGGTTGCCTCAGTCTGGGATGCTCTAAAAGATATATTCCTAATATTCTCTACAGCATCACTGGTTCCAACTATTTGTGGAAATATTTCTATCCCTTGATATAGGTTTTCTATTTCCTTTAATCTCAACAGTGCTTCGTCTCTTTCATGGACTGCTTTTATATACTGTGTAATGTCTTCAACCTTTAAAATTGCACCTAAAGTTTCATTCTCAGAGACAATGCTTACTATGGAGGCCAGTACCGGTCTTTGATTAATTTCCATATATCTTTTAGAAAATCCTGTGTTTTTCTTCATGGATTCCAAAAGCAGTTCATCCAAATCTTTGTTATTAGGATGAAACAGACTGATGTGTTCACCAATAGGATCGATATTATCGATTCCCTTTGAACTAAAGGGCTTACCTTGAAGTAAATCCTTTATGGATTCACTTTTAGCTGTATATCCTATTTCTTGATAGAAGATTAATTGATTCTCCCTATATATGACTATGTTCCCAATTGATTTAATATATGACATTTCAAACACAGTATCATTTATTTCAATCTTTGTATTCTTATTGATTGTATCAAGCTCTAGTTTGTACTTTAACCCTCCCATTTCACCTTGTAGATGATGTATATCTTTCTTATTATGAGTGACTATTTTATATGAATTTGATTTGATTGACTTATAGATTCCACAACACAACAAACCTTGGTTCTTTTCTATATCAATTCCTGAAATCCCAATTATTTCAAGGTCCTTTGCCATCAACCCTCCATCATCATTTGAAAACATAGAATCCACTATAAAAACCATATCTCCATCTTTAATGACTCCAGAGTCATGCCCAATTCCTTTTGATGATTTCAATCCAAATATTTCTTTAGCTTTTGTATTATATTCTTCTATGATTCCTTTATTATTAATTATAATAATTCCTTCATCAATATATTCTGCTAAATTATATTTTTTCATACACACCACCTTAATAAGTTAATAAGCTGGGCAAACCAGCTTATTTAGTGAAAAGTTCTTTAAATTCTCTCGTTCTAACCGTTACATCTTCTGCTCCAAATATGTCTGATCCCACAACAAGAATATCTGCTCCAGCCTCTGCTATTGAAACTGCATTATCCAGCTTAACTCCACCATCTACCTCAAGAAGTATATGTTTGCCTGTATTATCTATCATCTTTCTCAAATCAGAGATCTTATCATACATGGCATTTATATAGCTTTGGCCACCAAATCCAGGATTAACTGACATGATTAGAACAAGATCCAAATCATCCAATACATATTTCAGTACATCCAGTGGTGTTGCTGGATTTAAGGATACCCCAGCCTTAATACCCAATGCCTTTATCTCTTGAATAGTTCTATGAAGGTGAGTAGTTGCTTCAGCATGGACAGTGATTATGTCTGAACCAGCTTTTGCAAAATCCTTTAAAAATCTTTCAGGTCTATCTATCATAAGATGAACATCAAATGTTAGATTAGTTGTTTTTCTTATTTTACTAATAATTGGAGCTCCAAAGGTTATATTAGGAACATAAATACCATCCATTACATCAAGATGTATCAGATCAGCTCCTCCATTCTCCACACTCCTTATTTCTTCAGCTAACTTTGAGAAATCTGCTGAAAGTAAGGATGGTGCGATTTTTGCCATTAATATCGCCTCCTGTTTTTTATCTCATCAAGTATCAACAAATAATTATCATATCTAGTCTTTCCAATTTCACCTGATAACACTGCTTCCTTCACTCGACAACCAGGTTCAGACTCATGTAAGCAGCTTTGAAACTTACATTCACCCGTGTACTTATTAATGTCTCTAAAATAATACCTTAAGTCAGATTCTTCTTCAATAAAGTCTAGGTTCAAAGAACTAAATCCTGGAGTATCTAGAACATATGAATTTTTATCAAGGGTTAATAACTCAACATGTCTAGTGGTATGCTTCCCTCTTGCTGTCTTCTTACTTACAGTGCCTGTTTCCATATTAAATATTGGACTTAGTAAATTAATTATTGATGATTTACCAGCTCCAGAAGGGCCAGCTATCACTGTAATATGACCAAGTAGATGTTTTTTTAGTTCATCCATTCCAAATTCTGTTTTCGTACTAGTTAGTATAGTTACAAAACCTGCTTTGTTATAGATCCTTTTGATTTCCTCTGATCTTTCAGGATCAAGATCATACTTATTAATACACACTACTATATCAATATCCTGTTGTTCAGCCATTAAAATCATTTTATCAAGCAACCAAGTATTAATAGCAGGATTCTTAATGCTAACCACAAATATGGCCTGTGATACATTAGCTACAGGTGGTCTAATTAGATGTGAGCTTCTATCATGTATCTCTTGGACATAACCATTTCCATCTTCACTGGAAATGGTTATGCTTACCTTATCACCAACATATGGAATAATATTGTTCTCTCTAAAAACACCACGTGCTCTACATTGGATAAGACCATCTTCAGTGTCAACATAATAAAATCCACCGATACCCTTTGTTATTATACCTTCTATCATATTAATCCTCTTTTACTCTTGTAAATTGATAAATATCATCAAAGTAAATTTCAAACTCTGCTCCTGTTATTCCTCTTACAGTAACTTCAAATGGACCATCTTCAGCTTTATGTTTTGAGTTATAAACAGTCTCAGTCTTATTATTCTGTTTTCTAATTATAGTTACATTTGTTTGCTCCCTATCAGAAAATGGAGTAAGGACAAATGAAAAATCACTTTCAACTTGACCAATCGGGTCAACTGGTTCTTCAGGATCTACAGGTTCTGTAGGTTCAACTGGATCAGGAGCAGGCCCTGAACTAATATATAGATCTACCGCTGTTCCTGTTTCTAAAGTAGTACCAGGATCATATGATTGCCATGTGACCTGATTTGGAGGTGCTGGATTTTCTTCATATTTTGTTTCTCCAACAACTAGATCCATTCCAACTATTTCATTCATAGCTTGACTTATGGTCATTCCAACTAGTTGTATCATGACGATTTCTCTAGTTTCTTCACCTTTACTAACTACAACAGTAACTCTAGTGTTTGGATCAACAGAAGTCATTGGTTCAACATCTTGACTAATTACTACATCAATTGGAATGGAATCGTGAAACTCATAAGTAACCGACATCCTTAAATTTGCTTCCTTAATCAATTCCTCAGCTTCCAGTAGAGATCTATTAACTAGTAATGGAACCGTTTCTGAGTCTTGTCCCATACTTACTATTACTCCAACTGGATAACCTGGCCTAATTCGAACACCTTCATCTACATTTTGGGATATTATTTCCCCTGCATCATATTCATCGTTATTAACTCTTTCAATTACATTTATTTGAAAATCATTTTCTTTTGCTAGCCCTTCAGCAGCTTCTAGTGTCATTCCTACTAAACTAGGCATTTGAATATCACCACTGGGACGTATGTTATCCTTTAGCTGTCTATATCCAAAAAATATTAGTGAAGTCAAGGCAAAGGCTGCAAGTATTGCCGCTATTATAATTAATGGTTTTTTTTCGTCCTTCTTCTTTTTTGTTTTCTTGGCCATGTTTTCAGTCTCCTCGATATCCCCTTTAGGTTTTCCATTAACTGATACCACAGGAATAACTTTTGTCATTTCGGATGTATTTTCTAAACCATTTACTTTCTCAGTAATTATCAAATTATTAGCCCTATAGTTTTTCAGATCAGCTAACAATTCTGAAGCAGATTGATATCTATCGCTTTGTCTTTTTTGAACACATTTCATAATTATATTATTTAATTCAACTGGTATATTAGCATCTGCTTCAATAGGTGGCACCATTTCATCCTGAACATGTTTTAAAGCTACCCCAATAGGAGTTTCTCCATCAAAGGGCACACTTCCTGTTAACATTTCATACATGACTATTCCCGCTGAATATATATCAGACTTTTCATCTGTGTATCCACCTCTTGCTTGCTCAGGTGAAAAGTAGTGCACTGACCCTAAAACATTACTAGTTGTAGTTATGGTAGATGAGGTAACAGCTCTGGCTATTCCAAAATCCGTTACTTTAACTCTTCCATCTTCTGTAATCATGATGTTGTGGGGTTTAATGTCCCTGTGAATAATATGATTATTATGGGCATTTAACAGTGCTTCAACTATTTGAATACTGTAATTTATGGCAGTCTCATGATCTAGTTTACCCTCTTTTATTATTACTTCCTTTAGGGTCTTACCCTTTATATACTCCATAACTATATAATGTATTTTTTTAGGTGGAGTATCTTCTGATCCAACATCATATATATTTAATATATTTGGATGAGAAAGACTAGCTGCTGCTTGAGACTCTCGCCTGAACTTTCGAATAAAGTCCTCATCCTCTGTAAACTCTTCCTTTAATACTTTTATTGCAACAAATCGATCTAAAAGATGGCATTTGGCTTTATATACAACAGCCATACCTCCAATACCAATCTGTTCAACTATTTCATATCTATTTCCTAACATTCTTCCTATCATTTCATCACCTCAATAAAAATCTAATACCAATAACAGTAATATTGTCTCTTCCGCCCTTATCTTTTGCCAATGAAACGGCACTATCACAGGCTTCTTGTACATCTTTAATTCCAATAAATAAATCCTTTAATTCATGCTCTTCAATCATATTAGTCAATCCATCACTACAAAACAATATTATATCATTTTCCTTAAGTTCAAATGAATTTATATCAATACATATATCCTCATTTGTACCAACTGCTCTAGTTATTACATTTTTTTGAGGATGTTTCATGGCTTCTTCAATGGATATATCTCCGTTTTTAAGAAGTTCATTTACTAAGGAGTGATCATCTGTTATTTGTTTAAGCTCTTCATTCCTTATAATGTATGCTCTACTATCTCCCACATGCCCTACATAAAGTTTAGCATCTTTTATGTATCCCAAGGTTATTGTAGTTCCCATTCCATTACAATCTTCTATAACTTGGGAATGATTTAGCAACTCTCTGTTTGCTTTTTTTATGGAATCAAGTATTTCCTTTTCTATATTTACTATTACATCATCATCCATAAGTCTTGAACTAAGAGAAGTGGTAATTATAGACACAGCCATCTCACTGGCTACTTCACCTGCCTTGTGACCACCCATGCCATCAGCAACAATAAATAATGGAAAATCTGAATTCTTAGATACAAACATAGAATCTTGGTTAATTTGTCTTACAATACCAATGTCAGTTGAAGCACCTACAATCACTATATCACCTCTTAATCTTGATCTTCTAATACACTTCTTCTCAATTGACCACAAGATGCACTTATATCGCTACCCATCTCTTTTCTAATTGTTGTTTGAACACCAAACCTTTGGAGTAGATTCTGGAATTTAAGAACATGATCCTTGTCAGGTCTTCCTTTATCGTACTCTTTAATAGGATTCAAAGGTATTAGATTAACATGGGATAAAAGCCCCTTTAATAGTTTTGCGATTTCCTTAGCTTCGTTTTCTGAATCATTTACTCCTTCAATTAATGTATACTCGAATGTAATTCGCCTATTTGTAATCTTGACATATTCATTCAATGAATCCATTAGCTCCTTTAAACTATATCCCTTGGCTATGGGCATAATCTCCTGTCTCTTTTCATCAAATGGAGAATGAAGAGATATGGATAGGGTAATGGGAATATTCTCCTTAGCAAGTCTATATATGCCTGGTACTATTCCACAAGTGGATAAGGTAATGCTTCTTAAGCTAATGTTTCTACCTTTCTCATGATTAATGATATTAAAAAAGTCTAAAACATTATTAATATTATCCAGGGGTTCACCGCTTCCCATTAGGACCACATTAGATATTCTTACCCCTAAATCTTTCTCTGCAGTATAGATCTGATTTAACATTTCAGCTGCACTTAGATTTCTAATCAAGCCCTCTTTAGTGGAAGCACAAAAGCTACACCCCATTCTACAGCCTACTTGAGTTGATATACATTGGGAATACCCATGTGGGTATTTCATTACAACACTTTCGATTATATTATTATCATCAAGAACATATAAATATTTTGTTGTATCGTCTTTTTGAGAATTATACTTTCTTAATATTTTCATGTCTGATACTTTATAGATACTTGATAGTTTTTCTCTTAATTCCAAGGGAATCTGACTGATATCTAATATATCCTTTCCATCTCTTTGATGGAAAAATCTAAATATCTGATCTGCCCTGAATGACTTTTCTCCAATATTTTCAATGGCTCCCCTTAAATTTTCATATGTTAAGCTATTAATTTCTTTCATCATATACTCCCCTAATTTTATATTATATATGAAATTACTAAAGGATGCTATTATTCTTGATCATTTTAGCTATAAAAAAACCATCAGTCCCATGAATACTAGGTAGTAGCTGTAAATATCCTTCTTTTTGTGATTCATTTATAGTTTTCCCATGAAGAGTAAATGGCTGTAATGTAAAATTTGGATGTTTTTCCAAAAAGTTTTTTACCTGCTTTAGATTCTCATCATCATTAATCGTACATGTACTATATACTAAGGTTCCTCTATCCTTAACATAACCCGCAGCAATATCAAGCATTCTCTCTTGTATATTTATTAATGATCCTATTTCCTCTACTGATCTATTCCATTTAATGTCAGGTTTTCTTCTTATCAAACCAAATCCTGAGCAGGGAGCATCAAGTAGTAAGTAATCTATTTTTTCAAACAAGTCCACGTCTTTTTTAAAGGCATCGTATATTTCAGTTTTAACTGATTTAATTCCCAATCTCAATAGATTTTCTTTAATTAAATTAATCTTACCTTCATTTAAATCTCTTGCCAGCATCTTTCCCCTGTCATTTATGTGCTGGGCTATATGGGTTACTTTACCTCCTGGAGCTGCACACATATCTAAAATAAAACTACCTTCAACCGGATTTAAGGCTTCAGTAACCAACATACTACTTTCATCTTGAATGGTAAAGAATCCTAGAGAAAATTCATTGACTGAAGTTATCCCTGAGGGATTTTCAACGATTATACAATCTTTTGAATACTCACCTTTTCTTACCTTATAACCTTTATCTTTTAATCTATCCATCAATACATTTATGCTAGTTTTTAAGGTGTTGACCCTTATGTTTAATTCTGCCTTAGAATTGCTCGCCATGAGTAAATTCTTTGCTAGGTCCTTTCCCAGTTGGTCTTCCCATAACTTAACTAAATAATCTGGATAAGATAATGATTTGCTTAAATCCTCATCTTCAATCTTATCCATCTTAAGTTTGAATTTTTCTTTATCTCTAGTTATAGATCTAAGAACCCCATTTACAAAACCAATAGCACCCTTATTAGAATACTTCTTTGCAAGGTTTACTGATTCATTTACTGCAGCGCTCTCTGGTATTCTATCAAGATAAAGAAGTTGATATACTCCAATTCTTAAAATCTGCAAGACCATAGGATCTATTTTCTTAAGTCTAAGAGAAGATTGCTTGGAAATCACGGAGTCAATATATCTTTTATTCTCCAATACTCCATAAACCAATTCTCTGGTTAGATTAGCTTCTTTAATGTCAGCATCCTTGTGAATTTTTTCTTGTAATAATTTATTGGAAAAGGATCCTTCATTTTCTATTTCAAGTAATATATTTACTGCACTTTCTCTAGCAGGTACCATCTTAATCCCTCCATAAAAAAAGGGGGATAAATCCCCCTATCTCCTTCTATTTGTCATTGCTAATAATCTTAATAACTCAGCAACTGCAACAAGTGTAGCTGCTACATAGGTCAATGCTGCCGCATTTAATACTTTTTTAGCTGGTTTTAATCCTTCATTTGGTATAATTCCACTTTCCAGTTGACCAATAGCTCTTTTACTAGCATTAAACTCAACAGGCAGTGTAACTACTTGAAACAATACTGCTGCTAAAAATAATGCAATTCCAACATCAATAAAGAAAGGACTTATTACAAACCCTAGAAGTATAAATATCCATACCATTCTAGTTCCAATATTGGCAATAGGAGCTATTGCACTTCTCAAAGTCAAAGGTACATACCCTTCTGCATGTTGCATGGCATGTCCAACTTCATGGGCTGCAACACTTACTGCTGCTATGCTACTTCCACCATAAACTCCCTCCGATAATCTCACAACTTCTTTTCTTGGGTCATAATGATCAGTTAACTGTCCCCTTACAGCCTCCACATTAACATGTGTCAATCCATTTCTATCTAATATATATCTTGCAACTTGTGAACCTGTTAAACCAGATTGACTGGGAACCTTTAAGTATTGGCTAAAAGTATTTTTAATCTTCATCTGAGCAAAGGCCGCAAAAGCAAGTGCTGGTAAAACAAAAATAAAAAATTCTGTTCCATAGAATCCACCGTACATATTATCCCTCTTTTCCTAGAATAGTTCCTTCTTCAATCCTATTGCCTCTTAAAAACTCTTCAACAGTCATTTTTCTTTTATTAGGGAACTGTAGTTCCTTAATAACTAGATACCCCTCTTTAGCTATAATATAAATTCCTGTATCATCTACTTTAGTAACCTTACCATAAGTATTATCATGATCAGAATAAATCACTTCAGCACTGTGAATCTTAATCATATCATTATTATAAGTTGTAAATGCTGATGGCCATGGCTTAAGCCCTCGAATTTTATTGAAAATATTTTCTACCTTGTCCGACCAGTTAATATTACCTAAACCTTTATAAAGCATTGGTGCATATGAGGATTCTAAATGATCCTGTACTATAAACTCAGCAGTATTATTGACAATTTCTTCAATTCCTTTGATTATTAGTTCCCCACCTAGTTCAGATAACTTATCATGAATTGTGATGGCATCATCATAACTATTTATTTCCAACTCTTCTTTTAATATCATAGGGCCAGTATCAAGACCCTCTTCCATCTTCATTATAGTTATTCCAGTTTTCTCATCACCATTTAGTATCGCCCAATTTATAGGGGCTGCTCCTCTGTACTTAGGAAGAAGTGATGCATGGATGTTTAAGCAATGATATCTAGGTGAATCAAGTATGTCTTTTCTCAAAATTTGTCCATAGGCAACAACTACAATAAAATCTGGATTTATTTCCTTAATTTTATCTACAACTGATTCATCATTTATATTGTTTGGTTGAACTACTTCTAATCCAAGCTCTAAGGCCTTTTCTTTTACAGGTGTAAACTGCATTTTTTTACCCCTGCCCTTTGGCTTGTCCTGCTGTGTTATTACCAGTGGAATTTCCATTCCAGCATGGTATAAACTAACTAAAGCAGGAATAGAAAATTCTGGTGTCCCCATAAAAATTATCTTCATTCTTCCTCATCCTCTTTTGGTTCGTCGAAAACTTCAGTAGCCTTATCAGTATATAGTATTCCATCAAGATGATCTATTTCATGACAAAAAACCCTTGCTGGATACCCTTCTACATTATATGTGACTTCTTCACCCTTTTCATTTAAAAATCTGACCTTTATTTTTTCTGGACGATCAACATAACCTCTGTAATTAGGGACAGATAAACATCCTTCAATATCCTTAATTTCTCCTTCTTCCTGTATTATTTCTGGATTTATTGCTTTTATTGGTTCTTCTGTAATATCAAGCACTATAACTCTTTTCAATACACCTATCTGAGGTGCAGCCAGTCCAATCCCATTGGCCTGTCTCATGGTTTCCACCATATCATCTAATAACTGTAATACTCTATCATTTATTTCTGTAACTTCTCTTGATTTCTTCCTTAAAATGGGATCTCCATCAATTCTAATATCTCTTAATGCCATTGTTTCCCTCCTACAGTAAATTACTTGGATCAATATCTATGCTAAACTTGACTCCTTCAGTGTCGATTTTACCTTCATTTAATATTATTACCCTTTTGATAATATCTTTTATCTCATCTTCTATATTGTAACCAATTTTTAATACAATTTGCATTCTATAATTACCACTGATCTTTTCAATAGGGGCTAGGTTTGGTTTTATAATACTCAATTCTCCCTTTATCTGTTTACTCTCACCGGCAATTCTATTATATACAAGTTCAGATATGTCCATACATTTTTTTAGACTAGGTCCAAAAATTGTAATTACAATCAAGTTTAAGAATGGAGGATAACCAAATTCCCTTCTTAACTTTAACTCTTCATGAAAGAAACCTTGATAATTATTGTCCTTGGCATATTGTATACTAAAGTGTTCTGGATTATATGTTTGTAAATATACATTTCCCTCAACATTCCCTCTTCCAGCTCTACCTGCAACTTGTGTAGTTAGTTGAAAGGTTTTTTCTGCAGACCTAAAATCTGGTAGATTCAAAGTGGTATCTGCCGCTATTATTCCAACAAGTGTTACACTTGGAAAATCTAGACCCTTAGATATCATCTGGGTCCCAATTAATATATCAATATCCTTAGATTTCATCTGACCTAGAATTCTATCATAATCCTGAATCTTTCGTATGGTATCACTATCCATTCGAGCAACTCTAGCTTTGGGGAATAGTCTAACTACTTCCTCTTCTACTTTCTCAGTGCCAATACCAAAATATTTGATGTACTTGCTGTTGCAAATAGGACAAATTACTGGAATTTCTTCACTTCTACCACAATAATGGCAAACCATTCTATTATTGGACTTATGCATGGTCATGCTCACATCACAACTATCACATTTTGATACATAACCACAGCTTCTGCATGTAACAAAACCCGAGTAACCTCTTCTATTTAAAAACAGTACGATCTGCTCCTTCTTATCCAGTCTTTCCAATATACTTTGGTAAAGATCATTGCTGAATATAGATTTATTACCATTTTTTAGCTCTTCTCTCATATCAATTACTTTTATTTCAGGTACTTCCATGGAGGTAGCTCTGTTTTTCATACTAAAAAGAGTATACTCTCCAATAACTGACTTATAGTAAGTTTCAATTGTTGGAGTGGCAGTTCCTAGAACAAGCTTACCATTATTACTTTCTATTCTCATTTTCGCAATTTCACTGGTAACATATTTAGGGTTTTGACCGGATTTATAAGAATTTTCATGTTCTTCATCTATTATTATCAGTCCTAGATTCTTAAATGGAGCAAATATAGCCGATCTAGCACCAACTACAATCTTATACTCTCCAGATCTAATTTTTCTCCACTGCTCAAATCTTTGATTTAGAGTTAGTCTACTATGAAGTATCGCAACCTTTTGACCAAATCTTCCTACAAATCTATCTATGGTTTGAGGTGTTAATGAAATCTCTGGAACTAAAATGATTGAATCCTTACCCTCTTCTAAATACTGTTCGACCATTTGTAAATATACTTCAGTCTTACCACTTCCAGTTACCCCATGTATAAGAAAAACCTTGTCGTTAGAATTTATGATCCCATCAAATACAGCTTTCTGTTCTTCATTAAGTTGGATTTTTTTGTATATGTGGATATTTTTAGCGAGAATTTCATCTTCTACATCTTTATTAATTATAGTTATTAATCCTTTTTCAACTAATCCCTTCAGTGAAACGGTGGATATGTTTAATTCTTGTAATATGTCTTTTAAGATTCCTTCTTTTTTATCCCTTATATAGTCCCATACTTCCTGCTGTTTCTTTGCACGATTTCCTATTAATTCTACCCCTTCTTCATAGGAGATGCTTTTAGTCTTAAGATAGTATCTTTCTACCTTTCTTGATGGCTTACTCTTAATATTTAGATCTGACTTAATATATCCCTTTCCCTCAAGATTGGTCAACTCTCGTTGAATTGATGTAATACCCAAGATTTCAATTAATTTATCTAAAGTCATCTTCTTATTCTTATTTAGTATGTCTATTATATTCAACTCAAGTTTATTTAAATTATCAGTTTCAATTCCAGGTGTATCAACTATTTCAAGTGTTGTCTCCAGGTTTCTATAATCACCAGGTGGTATAAATGGATGTAAGGCTTCATTAAATGAACAAAGATACTTCTCTTTTATTCTGTGAGCTATATCTATCATTTCCTGATTGATTATTGGTTTATCATCAAGGATGTGTATAATTTTTTTTAATTTGAAGTCAAATTTTTCATTTGCTTCTTCAAGTTGTATTATAATTCCCTTTGTGGGGGTATTATGAATCCCAAAGGGAACAACAACCCTCATTCCAACTTTAATATCAGTAGATAAATCCTCTTCAACTTCATAGGTAAAAGGCTTATCCACCATTGCAGATTTGTGATTTAAGATTATTTGTGCTAACTTCATCTCTGCATCAATCCCTTTCAAAAATAAAAGCCAGAATTATCTAGCTTTTAATCAAGTATATCCACTATCTTGTCTAGTATCATATTAGCTACTTCAATTTTAGTCATTATTGGATATTCAATCACATTATCCTGACTATCTATAATTGTCACAATATTAGTATCAGTGTTAAATCCAGCACCTTGCTTTGTCACATCATTTGCAACTATAAAGTCAAAATTCTTATCAACTAACTTTTTCTTTGCATACTCCACAAGATTATTAGTCTCCGCAGCAAATCCAATCATTATTTGTTTCTTTTTCAACTTACCAAAGTGTGCAGCAATATCAGGATTCTTTATTAAATTTAAAGTCAGTGACTCATTGTCCTTTTCTTTTTTAATCTTTACATCACTAACAGCTTCTGATCTGAAATCAGAAGGTGCTGCAGATTTTATGAGAACGTCACAATTATCAAAATATTTTCCAGTTTCGTTTAACATATCCATGGTTGTTTTAACTGGAACAAATTCAACACCTCTGGGGACCTCTAAACTGCTTGGTCCAGAAATTAAAACCACATCTGCGCCTCTTAATATGCTCTCATTAGCCAATGAGTATCCCATTTTACCACTGGAGTGATTAGTAATATATCTAACTGGATCCAAAGGTTCCATGGTAGGACCAGCAGTTATAACTATTCTTTTACCTCTTAAATCTTTTTTTACAAAATGTTTGTTTAAATGGTATATTATGTCTTCAACATCTGCCATCTTACCAGTTCCTACATCACCACATGCTAGCCTACCAGATCCAGGATTTATGAACTCATGTCCTAATTTTTTTAATTTTTCCATATTCTCCTGAACCATGGGATTCAAGTACATGTTGGTATTCATTGCTGGTGCAAATAGTATTTTGGCAGTTGTCGCCATCAATACAGTTAGAAGTAAATTATCTGCTATCCCATTGGCTATCTTTCCAATTGTATTTCCAGTTGCTGGAGCAATTAAAACCACATCAGCTTTTTTTGCCAATGATATATGTTCAACATCCATTTCATTAACTAATCCAAACATATCAAAATGAACCTTGCTCTGAGCCATTGTTTGAAATGTAAGAGGAGTTACAAATTCCCTAGCTGATTCAGTCATTATAACATCAACATTTGCTTCCAATTTCTTCAACTTACTAATTAAGTCTAAAACCTTGTAAATAGCAATCCCACCGCTTACCCCAATAAGGATATTCTTATCCTTTAACATAATATCACCTACTTATAACTAGTTTTAGTTGGGTTCACGTACTTAACCTTACCCTCTTCTATTTCATCCAGAGCGATAAGAACTGGTTTGTTGCTTTTACTCTCAGTCATTGGAGAAGAGCCATCAACAATCTGTCTAGCCCTTTTAGCTGCCACCATTACGAGAGTATATCTACTTTCATTGGTTAGTGCATGTTCTTTTATATTGTTTGACATTTTATTTTCCTCCTTGCATTGTAACTTGCTTTTTTATATCCTTATGTCTTTTGACTCTAAGCCTTTCAGAGTGAATTATTGCCTCTATATCCTTAACAGCATTTTCTACCTTGTCATTAACTACAAAAAAGTCATATTCTCCCACAAAATCTAATTCTTTGAATGCATTTGTGAATCTGGTGTTAATATCTTCTTCAGTCTCTGTTCCCCTTTTTACAATCCTATCTCTTAACTCATCCATGGTAGGTGGCAATAGAAAAATAAATACAGCCTCTTTATAATTTTTCTTAATCTGGAGTGCCCCTTGTACATCGATCTCTAAAAGTACAATTTCTCCCTTTTCGATTTCTTCCATAACGAATTTCTTAGGTGTTCCATAATAGTTTGTATGAACAAAAGCATGTTCTAAAAATTCGTTTTCCTCTACCATCTCTTGAAACTTGTCTTCACTTAAAAAGAAGTAATTCTCTCCGTCTATCTCTCCAACTCTAGGTTTTCTAGTTGTTGCAGAAACCGAAAAAACTATATCATCTCTCTTCTCCATCAAAGCCTTACTTACAGTCCCCTTTCCACTTCCAGAAGGGCCTGATAACACCATTAAAAATCCTTTAGCCATATATTTCCACCATCTTTCATCATTATTCATGTACATCCTCTTTGGCATGCAATCTATGAGCTATGGTTTCTGGTTGTATAGGAGTTAAAACAACATGCCCACTATCCATAATTATAACTGCTCTAGTTCGCCTACCGTAAGTTGCATCGATCAATTTACTACTTTCTTTTGATTCCTGAATTAGTCTCTTTACTGGAGCAGACTCAGGACTAATTACAGAGATAATTCTATTGGATGCAACTACATTGCCAAAACCAATATTAATGAAATATACCTGCATATAGTTACCTCCTACTCTATATTTTGTACTTGCTCTCTTATTTTTTCTACTTCAGACTTTAATTCTACTACGAAACTTACAAGTTTAGAATCGCTAGACTTACTACCAATTGTATTAACCTCTCTATTGAATTCCTGGATAAGAAAATCTAATTTCCTCCCAACTCCTCCATCCTGGGTTAAAATTTCCTTGAATTGGCTTATGTGACTTCTAAGCCTTGTAATTTCTTCATCTATACTACTTTTATCTGCATATATGGCCACTTCCATAGCTAGTCTATCAGGATCAATAAGTGACTTATCCACTAGTAGATTGTTAATCCTATCATTTAATTTTGTTCTATATTCATCCACCACTAATGGGGATCTTTCTTCCACAGATAGAATAATGGATTCTATAGAATCTAATTTAGTCAACATATCTTCCTTAAGCTGATCTCCTTCAAATATTCTCATTTCAGATATTTGTTCTAAAGCATCTTTAAGTGATGTATTTAGTGTATCCCATACAAGATCATCATCTAGGTCTCTTTTTTCAGTTCTTAAAATATCAGAAACACTTAAGAGATTACTTAGTCTGATTGAATCCTCAATCTGAAGTTCTTCCTTTAACTCTTCTAGGGCTGCCTTAAAACTTCTTGCCAGAGGTAAATCTACCTTTACATCCACTGAAGATACGTTTATAAACTCGAAGTTTATAAATACATCAACCTTGCCTCTATTCAAATAGTCCTTGACAGTTTTTTTAATGCTTTCCTCCAAATATATTAAATATCTAGGTAACTTAACATTAATATCTAAATATCTGTGATTAACTGACTTAATTTCAACCTTTATCCTATAAAGTTCACTTTCACATTGACCTTTTCCATATCCTGTCATGCTTTTTAACATAGTATACCTCCTTATGGGTGTTAACTTATTATTATATATGATAGGATTTATATTACTACATATTGTTACAATAACTTAATATTTTAAATCTTGTAAGGTCCATTTAGTGACCTTTTTTTTCCTGTATGATATACTTTAAATAATATGGATTATGGAGGTATACTATGTCATACGATGGATTAGTAACTCGTGCTATAGTGCATGAGTTTAAAGATATATTAATAGGTGGAAGAATAGATAAAGTTTATCAACAAGAGAAAGATGAATTGTTGTTATTGGTGTATAGTAAGGGTAAAAATCATAAGTTGTTACTATCAGCAAGTAGTAATAACCCCAGAGCTTATATAACCAAATACTCAAAGGAAAACCCGATGTCTCCTCCTATGTTTTGCATGCTGCTTAGAAAACATCTAATAGGTGGCATAATTCTGGATATAAATCAATATGAAAATGATCGAGTGATAATTTTTACAATATCAGGTCAAGATGAACTAGGTAACAAGACCAAAAGAGATCTTGTTGTTGAAATTATGGGAAAGCATAGCAATATAATCTTAATGGATCAGGAAAGTAAAAAAATTGTTGATTCCATTAAAAGAGTCCCTATTGATGTTTCAAGAGTTAGGCAAATTCTACCTGGGCTGAATTACTCTTTTCTAGATTTAGAGGATAAACCTAATCCTTTAAGAATATCTAGAGAATCTTTTCTTAAGATAATTGAGGATGCTCCAGGTAACCTGCAATCTTTTAAGTTCTTCTATATGAGCTTTCATGGATTAAGTCCACTTATTGGTAGAGAGATCTGCAATAATTCAAACATTGACAGCAAGAGAACCATTCTAAGCCTAAGTGATCATGAAAAAAATGACCTATATGATAGCTTTTTTTCTATAATGACCAAAGCTTATAACCATGAATATGCCCCCAATTATGTTTTAAATGATGAAACTGGAGAGATTATAAGTTTCTATGCCTTAATATTGAATCTTTATGGTGATAATAATCATACTATAACAGATACCATGTCCACCATGTTGGATGTGGTTTACAGGAGTAAGGACACCTATGATAGAGTGATTCAAAAATCAGCAAGTCTAAGAAAAATTCTCCAGACCAAGCTTGAAAGAGCACAGAATAAATTATCAAAGCAAAAAGAAGAGCTTCTTGAAAGTGAGAATAGAGAGATTTACAAGATTTATGCAGACCTTTTGCAATCTAATATTTATCGAATACAAAAGGGCTTGGATAAAATATCCCTTGATAACTTCTATGATCCTGAGATGAAGCCTCTAGTAGTGCCTTTAGACATTAAATTAAGTCCTGCTGATAATGCTCAAAAATATTATAAGAAATACGCTAAACTTAAAAACGCCCATTCACTACTTAATCTACAGATACCAGATACTGAATCAGAGATTAGTTATTTGGAACATGTTATCATGAGCATGGAAAATGCCTCAGATGTTAAGGAATTAGACGAAATAAAAGATGAATTAATTAGAGAAGGTTATATCCAAAGAAGTGGCAAAGTCAGGAAGAATATTAAAGAAATAGTATCAAAACCACTTCACTTTAAATCCTCAGATGGATTTGATATTTACGTTGGTAGAAACAATAGGCAAAATGAGATATTAACCATGAAAACAGCAAGAAAAGAAGATCTATGGTTTCACACCAAGATTATTCCTGGAAGTCATGTAATTATAAAAACAAATGGTAGTAAGGTTCCTGAAAATTCAATGGAAGAAGCAGCAACTTTAGCTGCCTATTATTCTAAGGGAAGAAACTCTAATAATGTTGAAGTGGATTTTACTGAAAAGAAAAACATCAAGAAACCAAAAAACTCAAAACCAGGATTGGTAACATACGACAATCAAAAGACGCTGATTGTAAATCCAAAGTCAGATATAATCCAAAGATTAAAAAAAGTAGAAGATTAATTTCTTCTACTTTTCCATTATAATCACTTCATCCACTCCATCAGTCTCAACCAGTTTAACCCCAATAACCTCAGATTTTGATGTTGGAACGTTTTTACCTACAAAATCTGGCCTTATAGGAAGCTCTCTATGCCCTCTATCAACTAAGACAGCTAATTGTACCTTATTGGGTCTTCCCTTGTCCATAAGGGCATCCAAGGCAGCTCTAACTGTTCTTCCAGTATAGATAACATCATCTATAAGTATGATTATCTTATCATCCACATTCCCATCAAATTCTTGATTCAATACTGGATTTATATCTATTTTTTTTAAATCGTCTCTGTATAGACTAATGTCTAGAGTATAAACAGGCACTCTTTCATTTTCTATTTCATAAATCTTTTCAGCAATTCTTTTAGAAAAAGGAACTCCCCTTGTTTTTATTCCTACGAGGACCACATCTTTTATACCCTTATTCCTCTCCACAATTTCATTTGCTATTCTAGTTGTAGCTCTAAATATTGCTTTTTGATCCATTAAGACAGCTTTTGTAATCAAAATCATCTCTCCCATCTAATTTTTTTAGTACAGTCTGAAAATACTCTGGAAGATCACACTGAAATTCTACCTTCTGATTATCTACTGGATGTATAAATCCCAACTTTCGAGCATGTAACAATTGTTTTTCCAACTTAAATTCATTGTTTAAATTAGAGTAAACTGGATCACCTACAACTGGATGCTTTAAGAACGAAAAATGAACCCTTATCTGATGAGTTCTTCCTGTTTCAAGCTTAACTGCAACTAATGTATACTTTTCAAATCTCATTAAGACTTTGTAATGAGTAATAGCTTCTTTACTATTATCATGAGTAACTGCCATCCTTTTTCGATCCCTTTTATCTCTACCGATAGGTTGGTTAATTGTTCCTTCATCAGTCTTTAAAACTCCATGTATCAAAGCAATATACTCTCTATATACCTTATGAGTTTTAAGTTGATCTGATAGAAATCTGTGAGCAAAGTCAGTCTTAGCAACAACAAGAAGTCCAGATGTATCCTTGTCAAGTCTATGGACTATACCAGGCCTTATAATACCATTAATAGATGATAGATTGTCAAGATGAAATAACAAGGCATTCACCAATGTATGTTCATAATTTCCTGGTGCAGGATGAACTACCATATCCTGAGGTTTATTGATTATGGCTAAATTTTCATCTTCAAAGACAATATCTAAAGGTATATCTTCAGGAAGAAGTTCTAATTTTCTTGGTTCAGGTAAGTTTACTAAGATATAATCACCCTCTTTAGGTGAGTAACTAGGTTTCTTTACCTTACCATTAACCAGTACATTCCCATCCTTTATCAGCCTCTGGACAAAGGTTCTTGATACTTCATCTATTTCCTGAGAAACAAAGAAATCCAGTCTATCTAAGTTTTCTTCATCAACATAAATCTCATATGATTTCATATCAAGCCTGCTCTCTAATATCAAACTTATCAAATAGAATAGCTATAATTAGAAGTCCAGTGCCAGCAACTATAAATATATCAGCTACATTAAAAACTGGAAAATCATACAAACTTCCAAGATCTATCTTAATAAAATCAACAACATACTCCAGTCTTACTCTATCTATTAGATTCCCTATGGCTCCACCAATTAAAACCCAGGAAGAAAATTTGCCAAACTTAGTAACCTTGTCTTTTTTTAGGAATAAAAATACAATTCCTCCCAGTATAACTAGGCTAGTGATTATAATAAAAAAAGTGCGTTGATTCTGCAATATTCCAAAAGCAGCACCATAGTTTTTTACAAAATGCAACTCTAATAGATTTTCTATAAGAACTATTGGCCTATTACCCATTAAATTGGATATAGCCAATTGCTTAGTGTATTGGTCTAATGCTATTATAACTATCGATATAAAAATCCCCAAATTACTTCCTCCTAAAAAATACTAGAACAAAAAAGGAGCTATTGCCCCTAAAGCCTTCTACTCTTGAACTTCGTTTATTTCGCTTTCATTTTTACTCCCAGACTCCATATCTTTATAGAAATCTTCCAAGGATAAAAGCTGTGCTTTCATAAATGACTCATAACGAGTCTTGAATATATAAATTTCCTTTTTAAGGTGTTCATATTCTTCTTTAATGTCTCTTACATCTTCACGAGCTTGTTGAATTATGTGTTTCCCCGTATCTTCTGCATTTTCGATTATTACATCCGCTTTATTTCTTGCATTCAATCCCACTTCTTCAGCAGTTTTTTGAGCAATTAACAAGGTGCTTTTCAATGTTTCTTCCATAGTGTTGTATTGTCTGATTTGATCAGATAGCATTCCTATCTTATCCTTATACTCAATGTTTTCCTTGTACATCTTTTCATAATCGTTTATCATGTCAGTTAAAAAAGCATTAACATCTTTTGGCTTGAATCCCCAAAAACTTCTTTTGAAAACTTTGTTTTGAATATCCAATGGTGTTATCATGACATCACTCCATTACTTTAGTTTTCTTAAGACAATATTATATCTGCCTTTTTTGCTTTGCCCATTTATCTTAAACAGAATTACCCTACCTTTGCCTCTTACTGAAATTAAATCGCCTTCATCTACTTCCTTAGATGCTTTGTCTATTTTTTCATGATTAATTTTTATAAGACCAGATTTTATAACCTCTAAACTTTCATTTCTAGATAGTTTAAAAGCAGCACTTATTATTGAATCCAGTCGAAAAGATGATATGAAATGAGATTCTTCCAAATATTCATCCTCTTTTCTTACTATTTCACTCTTCATGATCTTCCTTAATTCAACCTTTGCATTTCTTACTTTCTGTAAATTAAGCATAATAAAATCAGTAATTTCTGATTTTAAAATAAGTATGGCTGAATAGGGAAAAATGTAAATATCCCCTATTTTTTCTCTCTTTATACCAAGGGAAAGTATGGTTCCTAGGTAATCTTTATGCATAAATCCATCCTCAGATGAACTGATCAGAATAGCTTCTACACCTTCACCTATATCAAAGCTATTCATGTAATCTGGGAAAATAGCTAAAATTTTTCTCTCAGCTTCATCAATTCCCCCTGATTCCATATACCTTATGTCATCAAATCTATTAAGTATTGAAATGGCCATTTTCCTTTGATAAGGGTCTAAAAAATCCGTGTAAGATACTATGTGTTTATTTTGTGTTATGATTGCTTTGTCGATGATCTGTCTCATTTTAAATACTGTTTCCTGGTCTTTTATATGACCAGTAAGGGTGTCTTTATCAAACATAACTAATTCACCAAATTAAGTATTAAAGTATAAATTAATCTTAAAATTATAATTGCAACCCAAGGTGAAAAATCAATGAAGCCTTTATTCAATCCAATTTTTTCTAATAACCCTCTAGCAGGTGCCATAATTGGCTCTGTCAATTCGTATAAAACTTTCCCAAATATGTTATTTGTAGGAATTCTAAATATATTTACAAAGATTCTGACGATAATTAAAATCTCTATAAAGTCAAATAAAATTCTTACTGATCTTAAAAATGTATACATCTAGGTCTCCTTACCAAGGGAATATCCCTCTGTTTTTTAATTCATCTTTTAGTCCATCAATTTCAACATTTGTTGGAGCTAATATAAAGATGTCCTTAGTTACTTTTTGTATCTTTCCTTCTACAGCATATAATCCACCATTTATAAAGTCAAAAATTTGTCTTTTGACATTAGTATCAAGCTGTTCGAAATTTACTACTACTGCCTTTCTAAGCTTTAAATCATCAATTATTGATGGTGCCTCTTCATAGCTAAGTGGTTCGTGAACTGCAATTTTCATGTTGTTATTAGTATGAATATTTACTACCTTATTGTTATACTTCTTAGATTTAGCCGGTGCTGAAATTTCAACATCATCAATTTCATCTTCGTAAACAATCTCTTCCTCTTCTTCTTCGTAATCATCGATACCAATAAAATACTTAAATTTGTCTAAAAAATTACCCATAATATTCCCTCCTAATAATTTCTTTTGCCAAATATACCAGTTCCTACCCTAATCATATTTGATCCCTCTTCAATTGCAATTTCATAATCATTGGTCATTCCCATGGATAAGACATCCATACTTATTTCCCCGTATCCTCTTTTAATAATGTCCTCTTTAAGATTATATAAGCCTCTAAAGGTTTCTCTTAGGACTTTTTCATCTTCAGTAAAAGGGGCAATAGTCATTAGTCCCTTAACCTTAATGTGTTCAAAAGTTAATAACTGTTCTATAAAAGGAATAACATCATCCTTATATAGTCCATATTTTGTATCTTCCTTAGCAATATTTACCTGAACTAAGCAATCGATTAATCTATTGGAAGCTTTAGCTCTTTTATTGATTTCCTTAGCTAATGATATTCTGTCCAAAGAATGAATAAGATGAATTTTATCAGCTATGTATTTAACCTTATTTGTTTGGAGGTGACCTATCATATGATACCTGGGAATATCTCCAAGTATAGCCATCTTATCCATTAGTTCCTGAACCTTATTCTCTCCCATATCCAGGTGATTTAAATCTAATACTTCTTGAATCTTTTCTACTGGTTGAGTTTTACTAACGGCTATTAAAGTCACATCATCAAATCTATTTTTCTTTGCCAAAGTTTCCTTGATTCTATTTTCTATCTCACTAATATTATCCTTAATACTAATTTTAAACACCCCTATTACTGCAATATTTGACCTTCATATACTTTGGAAGGATCCTTTATTACCTCATCATGTATGTTCAAAGTTCGAATTCTCTCACCATCATCAGTTACCAGGTATCCATCATTGTTACCCTTGCTGACATAAGTTGTATCCCCTTCAACTCCCAAAACATCAACTCTTCTAAATTTAACAACCCCATAAAATTCTTTTACGTATACACCTGATACTCCATCTCTCTCAAATATACTAGAGTTTGGAACTCCCAAGGCATCATCTTCACTTATTAAAATTCCTGCATCCACATTTCTTTTATTATATACTTCTGCTATATAATTTGTAGATTTAAATACTAAAATTCTCTTGTTATCAAATAGAATATCATTAACGATTGGGATCCTTATAGTTATTATCTCTTCATCATTTCCCATTAGTCTGATTTGATAGCTTCTTCCTAAAACATACTCCATATTATCAATATCAACTAGAACCCCCACGTACCAATCAGAACTATCTATTATCTTAAAAACTGATCTATCATCAACTTCATTATCTAGTCGAAACATGGATGGATCAAGATCTTCCAAACCACTAACACTTAATACTTCTTCGGATCCATCCAGTAAGTAAGAAACAATTCCTGAATGATTAGAGTATAGTTTGCTGGAAAACTTGCTTAAACTGTTTATTAGCTGAGTTCTTCTGATTTTAAGGTCCTCTAAGTTTGATGTGGAGTAATTATTATCACTTATTTCATCCATATCTGGTGTATTTAATAGTATTAAGCTATTTTTTAAACTATAGACTTCTCCTATATTTCCGCTTAAAATCTCATTTTGAATGGATGAAAGGATTACTTCCATGTTTGATTGTGTATTTGCAACATTTGGACTAGAAGCATTCTCTAAGAAGGCAATCCAATTTTCTATATTATCCAGTTCAGTCTTCAGGCTAGTAGTATCATTTAATGATGCCACTTCTGCCACTTCAACTCCAACTCTTACCCTGTCCCCTTCCTTTACTATGGGATAGGTTTCACCAAGAAAGTCAGTTTTGTAGACTTTCTCATCTCTTATAATAATACCTTGTCCCCATTGAACTTTTTCATATTTCCATTCCCTAGGTAAAACAGTATCTACATTCTCCCCAAAAACTAAAGGGAGAATAGTAACAATGGCAAATATTCCAAGAATACCTACAAAGTATATCAATATTCTTTTTCTACCTACCTTTATGTTCTCTGTCATTAGTCTCACCTAACTAAAAAATTTCCCATACTTACTCATAATTTTAAATCGATTTATCGAATCGATTCTAAGTTTAATCACCTTGTTAGCATATGTGATTATCTTTATGGAATTTTCATGTTTTATTGCTCCAACTAAAATCCCTTTAAACTTTTCACTGGATTTAGTAACTACACTAATTTCATCTCCAGCCTTTAAGATAGTACCATCTAAAAAAAATTCTTGCATGTCAGTATCTTCAATCTCTTCTTGAGAAATATGCCTGTTATCTATGAAAATTATATTATTTTTTAGATAGATTTTCTCTCTTAATACTATGAGAGTGTAGCCTAAAAGACTGGCAAACAGAAACATGGAAGCAATTACTGTCACAAATTCAAGCATGCAAAGTCCTCCTTTAAATAATTAAGTAAAGTATACCATAAAATAGGCCTATTTTAAACACTTTACAAAATGTATTTTATGGTTTATAATCATTTTGACATCGGGGTGTAGCGCAGCTTGGTAGCGCACAAGTCTGGGGGACTTGGGGCCGTAGGTTCAAATCCTATCACTCCGACCATAAAAGACCTTTGTAATTGTTGAAATTACAAAGGTTTTATATATTTTTTGAGTAAAGTACTTATTACTAATTCATGTGCCATATTTGATTAATTAATAAAAAAAAGAGCTATAGAAAATAGCCCTTTTACCACTTATCAGCATTCTTTGAAGCAATTATTTCCATTTCATGCTTCTTTTCTCTTCCCATCAATTTAATTACAGATTGTCTTACATCTGCTCCCTTATATAGAACATTATAAATTTCTTTAGTAATGGGCATATCAACATCTAACTTATTGGCAAGCTCGTATGTTGATTTAGTTGTCTTTATTCCCTCTACAACCATGCCAACCTCATTTGCTGCTTCATCCATTGATAGACCTTTACCAATTAGAATTCCAGCTCTCCTATTTCTACTATGCATACTAGTACAAGTTACTATTAAATCTCCCATGCCAGATAAACCTGAAAATGTATCAGGATCAGCTCCCATGGCAACACCTAACTTAGCCATTTCAAACATACCTCTTGTCATTAGAGCAGCTTTGGTATTATCTCCAAATCCCAACCCATCTGATATCCCAGCTCCTAAAGCAATTATATTTTTCAATGCACCACCTAATTCAACTCCTATTATGTCAGGATTTGTATAAATCCTTAAACTGGGTGTTGAAAACTCATCTTGAACTTTTTCTGCAGCTTGTTTATTAGTTGAAGCAGAGACTAAAGTGGTGGGAATATTAATAGCGACCTCTTCTGCATGTGAAGGCCCGGATAAAGCTACGAAAGGATTGTCTGGTAAATATTCCTTAACAATTTCTGAAATCCTCATCATAGTATTATTTTCTATACCCTTTGCAAGATTTACTATAATCTGATCAGCTGATACCATACTCTTAATTCTTTCAATAACGGGCCTAACATTTTGAGTAGGTATGGCTAATACAATGATGTCTTTACCTTTAACAACTTCTTCTAATGAATTAGAGACTCTTAAACTCTCTGGAAGTTTGACACCGTTTAAATACTTATTATTTGTCTTTTCCACTGCCATTTCCAAAGCTTGCTCTTGAGATCTGACCCAAAGATCAACTTTCTTTCCTTCATTGCAAAGCAATATACTAAGAGCGCTTCCCCAAGAACCACCACCAAGTATTGCAATTTTTGATTTCATTTAAATCACCTGCCAAGTCTATTTTCAGTTCCACTTATAAGTCTTTTAATATTTTCCTTATGTCTGTAATACCCAAGAATCATTAAAAACAAAATGGTTAAAGTTCTATAAATATAAAATTCTTTTGTTCCAAAAATGGATAACACAAACAAGGTACTTAAAAATACCAATGAGCCTAAAGAGACATACTTAAAAATTGCTGCCACAAATACTCCAACTATAACACTTATTAAGGTAATTGGAAATTCCAAAACTGCCAAGGTAGCTATAGTTGTAGCAATACCCTTGCCACCTTTAAAATTTAAGAATATTGGGTAATTATGACCAATGACTGTAAATATTGCTGCGACTAATCCTCCATCATATCCAGAAATTAGAATACCAATATTAACAGCAATTATACCCTTAAAAAAGTCTAGAAGAAAAGTAATTACTCCTAGTTTTTTACCCATTATCCTTAGGGCATTTGTAGCTCCTGCATTACCACTCCCGTGATTTCTAATATCAATCTTCTTAAAATATTTTCCTACAAAATAGGCTGAAGAAAAGCTCCCTACAAGATAGGAAATTACAATTATTAAAAAGAAGTTCATTATCTTTCTCCTTTTTCCCTTAATTCAAATTGTATAGGTGTCCCCACAAAACCAAAATGATTTCTTATCTGATTCTCAATATATCTAACATATGAAAAATGCATTAATTCCTTGATATTAACAAAGATAACAAACTTAGGTGGTCTTACTGAAACTTGAGTACCATAGTAAATCTTAGCCCTCTTACCCTTATCGCTAGGTGGTTGATTCATAAGAATTGCCTGATTAAGGATATCATTTAGTACTCCAGTTTGGATCCTAAGATTATAATTGTTGTTAACAATATTTATCGTCTCCAGAAGCTTGTCAACTCTTTTACCTGTCATAGCAGAAATATAAACTATTGGAGCATAGGTCATAAAACCTAATGTTTCCCTTAGCTCTTTTTCAAAAGCAAGGTAGGTTTTGTCATCTTTCTCAACTATATCCCATTTATTTACTGCAATTATCATTGCTTTTCCATTGTCATGGGCATATCCAGCTATTTTTGTATCTTGCTCTGTAACACCCATTGTCCCATCAATTACCAATACACAAATATCAGCCCTATCGATGGCAGTTAAGGTCCTTACAACTGAATATCTTTCAACCTTCTCATCTATATATCTTTTTCTTCTTAATCCTGCAGTATCAACAAAAATATACTTATTATCTCCTACTTGGAAATAACTATCAATACTATCTCTAGTTGTACCAGGTATATCAGTTACTATTACTCTTTCTTCCCCTAGAATATGATTAATTAAAGATGACTTACCAGCATTAGGTCGACCAATAAATGCAACTCTAATACTTTCTTCATCAACTTCCATATCTTTGTTTTCAGGGAAAAATTTAACTACTTCATCTAGCAGATCTCCTAAACCAAGGGATTGTTCTGCAGAAACAATTAGAGGTGTTCCAAGACCGAGCTCATAGAATTCATATATCTCATCTGGTGTTTTTCTTGTGTCAATTTTATTAGCAACAAGAAGTACATTTCTTCCAGATTTTCTAAGAATTTCTCCGATTTCTCTATCAGTAGAAGTTAATCCTTCCACACCATCCACAACAAATAGAATAGCATCTGCGGTTTCAATTGCTATTTCAGCTTGTCTTTTAATATTCAGCATAATTATATCATCTTTTTCTGGTTCTAATCCACCAGTATCTATGATTGTGTAATGTTTACCTAACCACTCACCTTCTGCGTATATTCTATCCCTTGTTACACCTGGTTTATCTTCTGTAATTGCAATTCTCCTGCCTGCCATTTTGTTAAATAATGTTGATTTCCCAACATTTGGTCTTCCTACAATACATACTATTGGTCTACTCATACTTCACCTCTTTATCAATTAGTCTAATTAAGTCAGAACCATCTACCTTTGAATAGATAATTCTCTTGTTCATTTTTTCATTTGCCTCTTCTAAAGTTATATTATCAAGGAATATTTCCTCATCAACTTTCATCATGGATCTAGGAATAATAACTAAATCGGTTTCTTCCATATCTTTTATCTGCTCAACCAGATCTCCACCTGTAACAAGTCCTGAAACAGTAATTGTCTCTCCGAAGAAATTATTCTTTATGGGTACAACTATTATGTTTAGCCCAATAAATTTATCCTCAATTTTCCTAGCTATTTCATTCATAAATTCACCTGCCAATTTCCCAGTTGCAAAAATTATAGTCTTGGAATGAACTCTTTTTTTATGAATTTTATCCAGAGCTTCTTCAATTTCACTTGCAAAAGATCTTAGCAATCCTACCCCATTTTCATACTGGGGAAATCCTTCATACTCATCATAAGTTGGAAGATCTTCCTTTGATACCAAATAAAATTCATCTGAAGCAAATATATACCTAGTATCTAACTTATTCATATATTCATCTTGCATCTTGTTGATGTCGGCAATTAAAACTTTGGCTTTTTCTTCATCATATGTTTCAAGTTTTGCCAAACTTTCCCTGTACTTTGTAACTCCAACGGGTACAACTGCAACAGAATTGATTGAAGGGTAAAGTTTTGACAAGTCCTCAATAGTTTTCCTTAACTCGTCTCCATCATTAACTCCAGGCACTAATACTATTTGACAGTTCATTTCCAGGTTAGCCTTATGAAAACTCTTTAGAATTTCGTATATCTTTCCAGCCTTCTTATTTTTAAGCATCTTAATCCTGAGTTCAGGGTTCGTGGTATGAACGGAAACATTAATTGGGCTTAATCTATATTGTATTATTCTATCTATGTCATCCTGACTCATATTAGTTAAGGTTATGAAGTTTCCCTGTAAAAATGATAACCTGGAGTCATCATCCTTAAAATATAGGGTGTCTCGCATATTTGGAGGTAACTGGTCGATAAAGCAAAACATACATTTATTCTGACAACTCTTTGCCTTATCAATTAAGGGATTAGTAAATATGATACCCAGGTCTTCACTAATCTCTTTTTCAATTTCCAGTTCCCAAATTTCTCCATCTTCCTTCTGAATAACAACCTCTAAATATTCATCTGAAATTAAATACTTATAGTCAATGACATCTTTAACAGGTGTGTCATTAATAGTCAATAGTATATCTCCTGGATCTACTCCAAGTTCATCGGCTATACTACCAAGAACAACATCCTCAATTATATTTCTTGATTCCTTTATGTTTGTAATTTCCATTGTTACCACCAATCCTAAACCTATAAAATATGTAAGCCTACAGAATTCTGTAGGCTTTAATCTGTATTAATAAAGTGGAAACTTATCACAAAGTGAGTAAACTCTTTGTCTTACAACCTCTTTATCACTATCTTGATCTAATGCCAACGCCATTAACTTGGCAATTTCCTTCATTTCTTCTTCCTTCATACCTCTTGTAGTCATTGCAGCAGTTCCTATTCTAACTCCGCTGGTTACAAATGGACTTTCAGGATCATAAGGAATGGTATTTTTATTAGTAGCCATTCCAACATCATTAAGCATAGCTTCTGCAACCTTACCTGTCAAGCCTTTATTTCTAACATCAATTAGTATTAGATGGTTATCAGTTCCCCCAGATACTAATCTAAAGCCTTCTTTCATTAGCTCATCAGCTAAAGCCTTAGTATTGGTTATTACTTGTTTTTGATACTCCTTAAATTCATCAGTTAGCGCTTCTCCAAAAGCTACTGCTTTTGCAGCAATAACATGCATCAAAGGTCCACCTTGAATTCCTGGGAATATTGCTTTATCAATTTTTTTAGCATATTCTTCCTTACAAAGGATTGCTCCTCCTCTTGGTCCTCTTAGGGTCTTATGAGTTGTAGTAGTTACAAAATCTGCATATGGCACTGGATTCTGATGTAGCCCTGCTGCTACTAACCCTGCAATATGAGCCATATCCACCATCAAATATGCTCCAACTTCATCTGCAATTTCTCTGAATTTTTTAAAGTCTATTTCTCTAGGATAGGCACTAGCTCCAGCAACTATCATCTTTGGTTTTTCTCTAAGTGCTATTTCTCTTACTACTTCATAGTCAATCATTTCTGTTTCCTTATCAACTCCATAATCTACGAAGTTGTAATAAACACCTGAAATATTAACTGGGCTTCCGTGGGTTAAATGGCCACCTTGGGATAGATTCATACCTAAAACCTTGTCCCCAGGGTTTAAAAATGCAAAATATACTCCAAGATTAGCGTTTGAACCTGAGTGAGGTTGAACATTGGCATGATCTGCACCAAATAGTTCTTTAAGTCTATCAATGGCTAAGTTTTCTACTTTGTCAACTACTTCACATCCACCATAATACCTTTTAGCTGGATATCCTTCAGCATACTTATTAGTCAATTGACTTCCCATTGCCTCCATAACAGCCTCTGTTACAAAGTTTTCTGATGCTATAAGCTCAATGTGCTTATTTTGTCTTGCAATCTCTTCATTAACTATGCTCATTACCAATGGATCAGCTTTCGCTAGATTTGTAAAATCCATTTCAAAACCCCTTTCATGTTTATAATATTTTGTACAAACTTAAACTAAGACTTTAATATATATAGGTAAAGTCTTAGCATATATATTTATTTATGATGACTTAGTTTTGTTTTGTGTACTTAAGCATAATTTCTATCAGCTTATCCAAGTCTTCCTCTCTACTGTTGGGGTTTTCTATTAGACAATTTTTTATATAGTTCTCTAATACCAGTCCTCCAACATTATTTAAGGCACTTCTGGCAGCAGATACCTGCACTAAAATATCTCCACAAAACTTGTCCTCTTCTACCATTTTTTGTATACCCTTAATTTGACCTTCTATTCTTCTTAATCTAACAATAATAGAGTCTTTATCTGCCAAGCTCAGCCCTCCCTATAATTTCCTAGTCATTACTATTACACTTTCGTCCTTCTTAGCAAAATTCTTATCGATAATTCTAACAACTCCGTATGATATAAGAAGGAATAAAATACCAATTCCAAAACTTAATAATTCTCCATTGGCTACTTCTATATCCTTAAACAACATTGTTCCTGTTACAATTCCCATGATTAGAAAAGCAAATGGTATCATATATACTATAGTAATATACTTCATAACATTCTTTGGTATTGCCCTTAACTCAACAAAATCTCCTGGTTTTGCATCTATATTATTTTTTAATGTTAAATAGTGTGGCTTTACTTCGCAAGAACTTGCGCATCCTTTACAACTTCCACAGCCAGATGCTCTCTTAATTTCAAGTTCAACTTTATTGCTATCCACATTTCTGATAACATATCCTATTTGATCCATTGAATATCCTCCTATTTAATTAAATCCTTTATGACCTCAGAAGCAATAATCAAACCTACAACTGATGGTACAAAGGCTATACTTCCTGGTATAGCCTTTCTTCTATCCTTATCACCTAAATTTACATCAAGGGGGGCCTCTTCTGAGTATACAACCTTAAGACCTTTTACACCACGTTTTCTTAGCTCAGTCCTCATGACTCTTGCCAACGGACATACTTTAGTCTCATATATATCTTTAACCTTAAATTCTATTGGATTCAGTTTGTTTCCTGCACCCATAGAACTTATTATAGGTATACCCATTTTAATTGTGTTTGTAACTAAATCAATTTTAGCCGAAACCATATCGATGGCATCAATAACATAGGAATAATCATTTATTAACAACATATCCCTATTATCTTCACCATACTTATCCCTGAATGTTGTTACTATCAATTCAGGATTAATTTCCAGTAATCTTGTCTTCATTACATCAACCTTGGCTAATCCAATAGTTTTTGTAGTAGCATGAACCTGCCTATTTATATTAGTAATATCTATTATATCATAATCTATCAATATCAACTCTCCAATTCCCGTTCTAGCTAATGCTTCAGCACAGTATGAACCTACACCACCAATACCAAATATTGCAACTTTTGAATTATTAAGTTTAAGCATACCTTCCTCTCCAAGAAGGTAGGAAGATCTTTCAAAATACTTATTCATTTTCTACATCAACCTTTATATGAACCTCATTTAGTTGTTTTTCAGGTACATTTGTAGGTGCATTTGTCATTAGACAAGTTGCTGATTGGGTCTTTGGAAATGCAATAACATCCCTAATATTTGAAGAATTTAAGAAGGTCATTATTAATCTATCTAGACCATAAGCAATCCCACCATGAGGTGGTGTACCGTATTTAAATGCCTCTAATAAGAATCCAAATTTATCATTTGCTTCTTCTTCACTGAATCCTAAGGCTTTGAACATTTTACTCTGAAGATTAGAATTGTTAATTCTAATACTGCCTCCACCCATCTCGTCACCATTTATTACAAGGTCATAGGCCTTAGCTCTAACTTTCTCCGGAGCTGTTTCTAATAATTCAATATCATCATCCACTGGATGAGTAAATGGATGATGTTTAGCAACAAATCTATTTTCTTCATGATCATATTCAAATAATGGGAATTCAGTTATCCATAGAATTTCATACTGCCCTTCTTTAATTAATCCCATTCTCTTTGCTACTTCATTCCTCAAGTTACCTAAACTATCGTTTGCAACATCTTCATCATCAGCAACAAATACCAGTAGGTCTCCTACCTTTCCTTGAAATAATGATATAAGAGAGCTTAATTCTTCTTCTGAAAAGAATTTAGCAATTGGAGATGTGATTCCCTCTTGAGTAATCTTTATCCATGCTAGTCCTTTTGCCTTATAGGTCTTTGCATGTTCCTCCAAGGCTGATATTTCTTTTCTCGTAAATACTTCTCCACCTTTAATATTGATTCCCTTAACCACACCGCCATTATTAATGGTATCATTAAAAACCTTAAATCCACACTCTCTTAAATTATCTGAAGCATCAATTAGTTCCAAACCAAATCTTAAATCAGGTTTATCTACCCCATACCTTGACATTGCTTCTGTATATGACATTCTTTTAATTGGTAGCTTAATATCGATTCCCTTTATTTCCTTGAAAAGCCTTTCTACAAGTTTTTCATTAATTTCCAAGACATCTTCCACATCTACAAAACTCATCTCAACGTCGATTTGAGTAAATTCTGGTTGCCTGTTAGCTCTTAAATCCTCATCTCTAAAGCATTTGGTTATTTGGTAATATCTGTCCATGCCTGAAACCATAAGAAGCTGTTTCAGAAGCTGTGGTGACTGTGGAAGGGCATAAAACAAGCCTGGGTTAACTCTACTTGGAACTAGATAATCTCTTGCACCTTCTGGAGTTGGTTTAGTAAGCATAGGAGTTTCAACTTCAACAAAATCATTATCGTAAAAGAAGTCTCTAACTACCTTGGAAACCTTAGCCCTTAGCTTAAGATTATCCTGCATAATGGGCTTTCTAAGATCTAAATATCTATATTTAAGTCTCATGGATTCACTTACATTGTCATCATCTTTTATATATATAGGGGGTGTTTCAGCCTCATCTAGGATCCTGATCTCATTAGCTAATACCTCCACCTCACCAGTGGGGATATTTGGATTCTTAGATTGTCTTTCTCGAACATAACCTTTAATTGCTATTACGTATTCTGATCTTACGGTTTCAGCCTTTTCCATTACATCTCTAGGAACAGAATCATCTAAAACTACCTGTGAAATACCAGTGGTATCCCTTAAGTCAATGAATAATAATCCCCCAAGATTTCTTTCTCTTTGAACCCAACCCATAAGGACAACTTCAGATCCTACATCACTAATTCTAAGCTTGCCACACATATTGGTTCTTCTTAAATTACCCATTCTTTCTCCCATTTTTATACCTCCTAAAAATTATAAAACCCCTCATCTCTGATATTCAGGGACGAGAGGTAATCTCGCGGTACCACCCTAATTAGGTAAACCTCACTTAACTTTTAACGTTTTTCACGAGTGACTTAGTCACTGGCTCAAAGGTGTCTTCTAAAACTACCAACATCTATTCTCACCTACCATAGACTCTCTTTAGATAGTAAGTTTTATACTCTTCCTTATCTCTGCCTCATATATTATTGTGTCTATTATAAGCTATTTAGAGCTCTAGTGTCAATAAAAAGAAAGCCTACTCTTCTTATCTTAATGGCCCTTTTCAATATTAATAATATTGTCCTTTTTAGCTGTTATGAGTTCATCAACTCTACTTAAGTATTCATCGATATCTCTGAAATTGGATAACCTTACAATGCTTGATAAATCCTTGTTATAGAATTTTGATACACCTCCCATTCCAACTGCTATAATCGTTTCCTTTTCCTCCATAATCGAAACATTATAAAGGCAAGGATTACTTACTTTGCTGTATCCAACGTTCTCAAAATTTCCAAGAATTTGTTTTTGTCTATACAAATAATATGGATGAAGGTCCATATCTTTTGTAAACTTGCCACATTCTATTAACATTTTTTCAATTTCATTTGAGTCTTTAATATTGTATTTTTCCTTCTCATTTAAAAACCTGGAACCTTTCTTAAGGGATAGAGTGTGAATAGTCAAGTTATCTGGATCCAGTTCTTTAATTTTCGATAGTGTATACTGTAATTCTTTTAAACCCTCATCAGGAAGTCCAATAATCAGATCCATATTAACAGTGGGTATTCCAATTTCCTTTGCCATCTTATAAGTTTCTACTATATCCTGAGAATTGTGCTGTCTTCCAATTAACTTAAGGGTACTATCTACCATAGTTTGAGGGTTAATGCTTATTCTATCTATCCTATACTTCTTAAACAGTTCAAGATACTCATAGTTAATAGTATCAGGTCTACCTGCTTCTATGGTGAATTCCTTAATATCTTTAAAATTTTCTTTAATTATAACTATTAAGCTTTCCATCTGAGAAACACTGATACTTGTAGGAGTTCCTCCACCTAAGTATACCGTTGTAATTTCCCAGTCCTTCATAATTTCCTTAATTGCAATTATCTCTTTTTTTATGGCTTCAAGGTATCCTTCTACCTTATCTTTGTACCTGTTCATGGTAAGAGTAGGAAATGAACAGTAAAGGCACCGTGTTGGACAAAATGGGATGCTAACATAAAGGCTATAACTATTTTTCTTCAGAGAATCAATTATTGGCCTTTGTCTCCTGGACACATGCATCATTAAATCAGCTTTTTCATCACTAATCTGATATTCTTCAATCAATACATCATAAATCCTTTCATCAGATAAGCCTAATGAATGCAAATATTCAACTATTTTAACAGGACGTATGCCTGTCAATATACCCCATGGCAGCTTATAATTTACATCTCTAGAAAGCAAAAAAAACAAGCCCTTTTTTAAGGCAGTTTTTTTAGTAGACTTCTCATCCCTGTAGATGTTTACACTTTGAACTTCAATCTCTTCCCTATCTAATAATTTTGATTCTCTATATAAACTAAGAAGATATTTATTGTTATCTTCACAAATATCAATTCTATTAAATGAGTAATCAGAATTAAAAACAATTTCTTCATCTGGATAAAAAGCTCTGGCTAATTCAAAAGTTTCATGAGTATTAAGATCCAAATCTTTTGTGTAAATATTTAACATATCCTCACCTAAAACCTATCTTTTATAAATGGGTTTCTTTTTTTCTCATCCTTAATTGTAGATGGTAGACCATGCCCTGAATATACTATATAATCATCTGGCAATACAATTAGTTTCTTCACAATACTATTTATTATTGTCTCATAGTCCCCACCATATAAATCAGTTCTTCCTATGGACCCTTTGAATAATGTATCTCCAGTAATTACGCAACCATCCATAACCAGGCAAATACCGCCTCTTGTATGGCCAGGAGTATGGAGAACCCTTATTTTTTCTTCTCCCAAGGTCAATATGTCATTACTCTTTAGCAATACATCTGCCTCAAAAGCGATGCTATTTCCAGGCATAGCATTAGATAAATTTATTGCAGCGTCCTTTATCATTTCTTCGTCTTGTTGGTGTATATAAACTGGGACATCTATTGAATTCTTAATTTCCAGAACCCCTCCGATATGATCACCATGACCATGGGTTAATAGTATTCCTTTAACATTTAGAGCTTCCTTTTTCACAATATCTAATATATCATCTGAATCTCCACCAGGATCAACAATAAATGTATCCTTGGTATTTTCATCTATTACAAGGTAGCAATTAGCTGCATATACTCCAGCTTGTAACCTTTTAATTATCATTCTATTTCCCCTTCCTAAAAGTTCTTTTTGCTATCAAGAAGTATAGTAACTGGTCCATCATTGATATACTTAACATCCATATGGGCACCAAACTCACCTGTAGCAACTCTTATTCCCCTATCTACTGCTTTTTGTACAAATTCACTATAATACTTATCTCCAATTTCAGGGTTTGCTGAGTCAGAAAAACTTGGTCTTTTACCCTTTCTTACATCACCATATAAGGTGAATTGAGAAACAACCAATAAGTCTCCACCAATATCTATTACTGATAGATTCATCTTTCCATTCTCATCCTCAAAAATCCTAAGTCCTAATACCTTATCAAGCATATAGTCAATATCTTTTTCATTATCTTCCTGACCTACTCCTAAGTAAACCAGTAAGCCTTTATCAATTTCTCCGATAATTCTGCCTTCAACTGTTACAGAACCTTCCCTTATTCTCTGAACTACTGCTCTCATGAAATCCTCCTCTATGCTGTGACTCTATATACGTCATAAACATTTCCTATTCTTTTCAACTTCTTCATAAGATCATTTAATTGTTCCTTATCATGAATCTCTAGGATCATGGTAATTAAAACGCTCTTGTCCTTAGATGTCTTTGCATTTAAGGATAGTAGCCCCACATCAGCATCATTAATTCTTAAGGCTATTTCCGCCAATAATCCGGGCCTATCAGAGCCTCTAACTTGAATTTCTGCCTGGTAGTTAGATTTTTTCTGGAAATCCCAGGAGACTTCAATAAGTCTCTCTTTTTCTTCCTCAGAATGAATTATATTTGGGCAATCAGTTCTATGGATAGATACGCCTCTTCCTCTTGTTATAAAACCAATTATGTCATCACCAGGTACTGGATTACAGCACTTGGAAAATCTGATTTTAACATTATCTATCCCCTTAACTCTAATACCCTGGGTAGGTTTACCCTTGGATTTTGCCGTTGATTTCTGTATTTTTTCTTCTAATATATCTTTCTCACTTGGTTTAAAGTGATCTGAGTAAATCTCCTTCAACTTACTTAAGACTTGATTTAAAGTTATACTTCCGTATCCAACAGAAGCATATAAATCTTCTATACTGTTTATACTAACTTTTGTAGCTATATTCTTTAACCATTCTTCCCTCAATATTTCTGATGGTTTATAACCCAATCTCTTAATCTCTTTCTCAAGGGCTTCCTTTCCCTTCAGGATATTGTTGTCTCTTTCCTTTTGTTTGAAGAATTGCTTAATTTTTGTCTTAGCTTGATTGCTCTTAACAATTTTTAACCAATCTCTACTTGGTCCGCTGGAATTTGAACTTGTTATAACTTCAACAATATTACCATTCTTTAATTTATAATTAATCGGCACGATTCTATTGTCAACTTTAGCACCTACACACTTATTCCCCACATCAGTATGAACCCTGTAAGCAAAATCAATTGGTGTTGAACCATCAGGCAAGTTAATTACATCACCCTTTGGAGTAAAGACAAAAACTTCATCAGTAAAGAAATCTATCTTCAATGTCTCCATAAATTCCTTTGGATCATTAAGATCACTCTGCCATTCCAAAAGCTGTCTAAGCCAAACGAGTTTTTCATCAAAATTATTGCCTTTTGCATAACCTTCCTTGTATTTCCAATGGGCAGCGATACCGTATTCAGCAGTTCTGTGCATCTCATAAGTTCTAATTTGTACTTCAAAGATTTCCCCTTTATTCCCTATCACAGTTGTATGTAGGGATTGGTACATATTTGGTTTTGGCATGGCTACGTAATCTTTAAATCTACCAGGTAGTGGCTTCCAAAGCGTATGAACTATCCCCAGAGCACCATAGCAGTCCTTTATATTATCAACTAAAATCCTGACTGCAGTTAAATCATATATTTGTTCAAATGCCTTGCCCTGGTATACCATTTTTTTATAAATAGAATAAAAGTTCTTTGGTCTTCCACTAATTTCGCTGCTAATTCCCATTTCTCCCAATTTTTCATAAAGGGTATCGATTATTTCCTTAATATATGCTTCACGTTCTAGTCTTCTCTTAGAAACCTTTTCAACTAAATCATAGTAATTAGTCGGGTCTAAGTATCTCAATGATAAGTCTTCAAGTTCCCACTTAATCTTAGAAATACCCAGTCTATGAGCTATGGGAGCATATATTTCAAGGGTTTCAATGGCTTTTTCCTTCTTCTTTTCATCGGTCATATACTCAAGAGTTCTCATATTATGGAGTCTATCAGCAAGCTTTACAATTATAACCCTAATATCCTTAGCCATTGCAACAACCATTTTTCTAAGGTTTTCAGCCTGATTTTCTTGTTTTGTCTTAAATTGTAGCTTCTTTAATTTTGTAACTCCGTCGACTAAATCTGCTATTTCCTCTCCAAACTCTTCCTTGATTTTCTCGTAAGGAATATTTGTATCTTCAATCACATCATGTAATAGACCTGCAATGATCGTAGCAGTATCCATACTTAAATCGGCGAGTAGAAGGGCAACTTGAACAGGGTGAACAAAATACTTTTCACCTGAATTTCTAACTTGTCCCTCATGGGCTGATTCAGCGTAATTATATGCCTTGATAATAAGTTGCATATCAGCTTGAGGGTTGTATTGTTCAATTCTTAATAACAAGTTCTCCAACATAATCTCACCTTCTTTCTCTGATTTGAGGTATTCTATAGTTATTAATAACCAGTTGAATACTTATCCTTCCCATATATTCATTTATAGATGGACTGTATACTAGATCAACTTTTATAATATTATCTTTACCTTGTTTTGCTTTATTATACTCTTCTTCTCCGTAAGTGCTAATAATTTCATCTATAAAGTCATCAGTTCCCTTAAAGAGAATACCTTCTATATCAGAAGTATCATCGAATTGTAGTTTCATAACATTCATGTTGCTACCAATAAGATTTATCTTCTTTAAGCCCAGGTTTCTAACCCCAAATAGTGGTTTTGGATTTCCCTTGCCATGAGGCTCCAATACTTTCAACTCTTCAATTAAGTTCATGTCTATCTTATCTATGGTCAGTGGCAAATCGATGTAAATTTTTGGAACAAGATCAATATCTGTTAAAGTAGTGTTCTTATTCAATAAAAATCTTAAATCATTGATACTAGTTTTATCCAATGATAATCCAGCAGCCATTGGATGCCCTCCAAATCTATTTAGCAGTTCCTTGGCTTTGGATAACTCTTCGTAAATATTGTATCCTTCAATACTCCTAGCCGATCCTTTAACGCCTTCTTTTCCATCAGTTAAAACTATTGTAGGTCTATTATACTTCTCTTTGATTCTACCTGCAATAATACCAGCTATACTTTCATGTATATTAGGATCATAGGCTACAATTACCTTTGAGTCTAAATAAGATTTTTCTACTTGTTCAGCAATAACTTCTATTCCATCCAAGGTCATTTGTTTTCTATCCTTGTTCAAATCTCTTATTGCCTTTGCTTTATTTGAAGCACTCTCTTCATTTTCCTCCAATAATAAATCTAATCCAACCAATGCACTGTCTAATCTACCAGTAGCATTAAAGCTAGGTCCGAGAATAAATCCAACATGATATACCCCAAGTTCCTTGCCCTCTAAGGATGACTCCTTGATTAGGGCTTTTATTCCAAGATTTGTAGAATTGTTTAATCTTTTTAAACCCTCTACTACTATGACCCTATTTTCATCCACTAGATCAACCACATCACAAATAGTTGCAATGCTAACAAATTCTAAGTAATCAAAAGCTTTTTCCTCTATTCCAAAAACTTTAAATAAGTTAGTGACTAATTTATACACTACTCCCGCACCGCAAAGTGTCTTCTGTGGATAATTGCAAAAAGGTTTTTTTGGATTTAGTATGGCATCTGCTTCAGGCAAGACGCTAAATACATTTCCATCCTCTGGATTGGGAATATCATGGTGATCTGTAATTATTACAGTAATACCCATTTTTTTGGCTAATTTAACCTGTTCATAGGCTACAATCCCATTATCTACAGTAATTATTGTATCAACGCCATGGGCTTTAGCTTCCAGAATAATGTGATCATTTATACCATAGCCATCATTTACTCTATCAGGTATTACATAATCAACCCTAGCTCCAAGTTCTTTAAGGGCTTGGTACAAAATATATATACTCATTATTCCATCAACATCAAAATCTCCAACTATCCGAATCCTTCTCTTATTCTTAATCTTTTCCATTAGTATTCTTGTTGCTAATTCCATATCATCCATTAAAGTTGGTGCTAGTAATTTGTCTATAGATGGGTTGAGAAACCATTCAATCCTCAAGTAATCAGCAATATCTCTATTTATTAAAATTTTAGCTGTAATCTTTGATATATTAAAGGTATTTGATATCTTTTGGACATCTCCCTTTTTATTTCTTATAAACCAGTTCTCCAAAATATCACTCCATATAAAAATAGAATTTAGATAATATTATCTAAATTCTACCATTTTATAGCTTTAATTGCTAGAAAAATCATTCTTTAACAATGTTTTCTGGTGTTTCTTCTCCCCTTTGATAAAGGAGCTTTAGCTTATCTTCTTTAGACTGAATTTCATTTTTTAAAACCTCAGTGCTTTTCTCAAGATTTGCTATGGTTAACTTTTGTTCCTTAATAGTCTTTCTAAGTTTGTGCTCTCTTATTAAGCCAAGAAGGACAGCAACAACAGCTCCCAGTAATACTGATATAAATATTACTATGGCTTGTGATAAAACTACCTCAGCAAATATAAAATCTATCTCTACTACAGCACTGTTACTTAAAGCAAAGATACCTATGATTATTGCTAAAATTAAGGTTAATATTAAACTCTTTTGCATCCTACACTCCCCCGAATATTAAACTCTACCCTTTTTTAAAGTATACCATATAGGGCTTGCTATGAATATAGAAGAATATGTTCCAGAAAGCATTCCTAATAATAAAGGAAGGGCAAGAACTTTAACATCTTCCACTCCAAGGATATATAGTACTCCTACTGCAAGAACCGTAGTTACAGTTGTATTGATAGTTCTTCTTAAAGAAAGCTTTACACTGTTATTAACTATTGTTTCTAAATTATCTTTTTGACTAATTCTTAATTGTTCCCTTATTCTATCAAAAATAACAATTGTATCATTTATGGAATACCCAACTATGGTAAGCATTGCTGCTATGAAGGAACTATTTACAGGCAATCTTAAAATCGAGTAAATTGCAAGAGTGACCAAAATATCATGTATTAAGGCTACTATTGCTGCAACTCCAAACTTAAATTGGAATCTAAAGGATATATAACCTAGCATTAATACTGAAGTTATTATTATTGAAAATAAAGCTCTATCCCTAATTTCCTTGCCCATGAAAGGTCCAAACTTCTGAGTTTGAAAGTTATTTCTATCCATACCATGAATTTCAACGAATTTATCAACAATGGCAGTGGTATCTACATTGCTTAAATCCAATGAACTTCTTATTATAAGTTCTTCCTGATTTCCACCAACATGTATTAAGCTAGCATTATTATCATATTCATCCATTATTTCTCTTGCTTCCTCAACGGAAACAAATTTTCCAAGATCAAGTTGAATCATAGTTCCACCAGTAAAATCTATGCCGTAATTTAGGCCATTTACAAAAAACATGATCAAACCAGCAGCAATGATAATTAATGATATCATATAAAATATTTTCTTATTCTTTATTATATTCATAGTCATCACCTCTCTCCTAAGCCCCATATAATTTGACGTTCTTGCCGCCAGTTATATGAGCCATAAGCCTTAAAACATACTTTGTGAAGAATATTGCTGTAATCATAGAAGTAATTATACCAATTATAAGTGTTACACCAAATCCTTTAATTGGTCCAGTTCCAAAGTTATATAATACTAGGCCAGCTATCAAAGTGGTGACATTAGAATCCATTATAGATGTTAAAGCTCTCTTGAATCCTGCATCTATGGAAACTCTCACTGTCTTTCCAACCTGAATCTCTTCTCTTATTCTCTCATATATCAAAACGTTAGCATCAACAGCCATACCAATAGATAAAATTAAACCTGCGATTCCAGGAAGGGTTAATTTTACACCTACACCTATCATAGCTCCAATAACAATTATTACATACACAGTAAGTGCTAATCCAGCAACAAACCCTGGTACTCTATACATTATAAGCATATAGAGGAAGATTAAAAGTAAGGCAATCCCTCCAGCATATATACTCTTTTCATATGCTTCAAGTCCAAGGGTTGGACCAATGATTGAAGTTTGTACTTCAATCATCTCCACAGGTAAAGCTCCTGCTCTTATTAATGTTGCAAGATTGTTAGCAGATTCTAATGTAAATCCACCAGCTATAACTGGTTTTCCATCTCTTATTGGTTCTTGAACGATAGGGTAAGAGATGACACTACCATCAAGAACTATATAAATTATCTTATCTTCTGTAGCAGTTTCATTTGCTAACCTACTGGTAACATCCAAGAAAATCCCTGAACCCTCTTGGTCAAGTTCCAAAGATACTACCGGTTCTTCAACACCCAGGTTACCTGGTTGGAAGATAACTTTTGCATCAACTACATTTTTCCCAGTTAAGACAGTTAATCCGTCTGGATCAATAAATTCAAGTAAAGCTGTCTTTCCAATTAGGTCGATGGCTTCTTGTGGATCAGTTAATCCAGCTAGCTCAACCCTGATTCTATTTTCATCTTCGATAGCTATGTTAGGCTCAGTTACACCTAATCCATCTACTCTTTGGCTAATTATGGCTTTTGTTTGTTCCATCATTTGTCTTAATTCTTCACCAGTAGCATCAGTATTGGCTTGAAGCACTACATAAACTCCTCCTGCCAAATCCAATCCCAACTCAACAGAATCTTTTGCCCCTAGGTATGTGGTATCTCCTATGGTAATGCCATTTGATCCTACGAAACTTATTCCTGCTACAAAGGCAACTATTAGAATAAGTATGATTATACTTCTAGATTTCATCTTCTACCCCCTCATCAAGATTAGCCAGCACTGATAAAGCACATTCTATTCTCTTCTTCTCCATTTCGCATCCTAGTTCATATGGTTCCATCATATTTCCATGGGCATAGTATGCATTTGCATGACAACCACCACTACAGTAGAATCTAGCCCAACAGGTTCTACACTTTTCCTTATTGTAGACATTTGCCATTTTAAATTCATCTCTAAGTTCCTTTTTTTCAATACCAGTGTCTAAGGTTCCCAATTTAAATTCCTCTTCACCTACAAACTGATGGCAAGGATAAATCTCTCCCTCAGGTGTTACAGCAATATATTCACTTCCCGCACCACAACCAACTGCTCTTTTTACTATACATGGTCCTTGATCTAAATCAATCATAAAGTGGAAGAAGTAAAAATCCTTGTCTTGTCTTTTTATCTTTATATATTCTCTTGAAAAGTCTTCATACTCTTTTAAGACTCTTTCTAAGTGTTCTTGACGAAGAGCATATTCCATGGATTCTGGTGTTACAACAGGTTCTATTGATATCTTCTTAAAACCATGCTTATAAAAATCCATGGCGTCACTACCAAAGTCCAGATTATGGTTAGTAAATGTTCCCCTTACATAGTAGTCTTTATCGCCTCTTTTTTCTACCATCTTCTTAATCTTTGGGAGTATAACATCAAAGCTACCCTCACCTGATATTGTAAGTCTCATATCATCATTTATTTCTTTTCTTCCATCAAGACTTAATACAACATTCTCCATATTTTCGTTTATATAATCAATTTTTTCATCATCAAGTAATACACCATTTGTTGTTATGGTAAACCTAAATCTCTTATTATATTCCTTCTCTAGTTCTCTACCATAATCAACTAATTTTTTTACCGTTTCAAAGTTCATAAGTGGTTCCCCACCAAAGAAATCAACTTCTAGGTTCCTTCTTTTCCCAGAATTCATTGCCAAATATAGAAGTGCTTTCTTTCCTGTTTCCAAATCCATCATACTTCTTTCACCCTTGAAATTTCCCTGGGATGCAAAACAGTATTTACATTTCAGATTACAGTCATGGGCAACGTGCAAACACATGGCTTTAACTATATTTTCTTCATTATACTTGATGTTGGATAAATTATTATCTTCAGTGTATAGAATACCATTCTCCTCTAGATATTCAATCTCTTCCAAAGCTTCAACTAAATTTTCCCTAATATATTTTGAAGATAATAATTCTATTATTTCCTCATTACTCTTAATATTGTAATAATCAAGTATATCATATACCATCTCATCTATAATATGAACAGCTCCACTGTTAATATCCAAAACTAAATGCTGGTCGTTTAAATAAAATTTATGTATTAATTGGGACTTCAACTTATTTCCTCCTTAAAATTCTTCAAATAAAAAGCAGTGGATAAAAAACCACTACCCTTTACTTAGTTACTTGTTTTCATTTTCGCACTTTTGATTTCCAACTGTACATGATGTTTTACATGCTGATTGGCATGATGTTTGGCATTCGCCACATCCACCGTAAACAAGACTATCTTTTAATCTGTTCTTGGTAAGAGTCTTTATGTACTTCATAATAATCCTCCTCTTCACCTTATATGTAATTCGCTGTAGATATTATATCACATAGAAAAGGCAATATAAAGATATTTTTCAATACATGAATTTTGAACATATAGAAAAAACTTCCTCATCGAGGAAGTCTATAGTTTTTCCATTTCTTCAGTTTCATCTTCAGGGGTGCTGCTTCCTCTACCTTCCTTAACCACTGAGCCAACAGCCCATCTAGTTACATCAAGTTTAGTCTTTGCAGAACCAACTTCAAGAGTAATCGCATCAACTTTAACTTTAATGATTTTACCATAAATACCACCTATGGTTATTACTTCATCTCCAACTCTAAGAGATCCACGCATTTCCTTAATTTCTTTTTCCTTTTTTCTTTGAGGTCTAATGGCAAAAACATAAAATATTACCAATAAACCTATTGGAAGAATAAACGCTTGTAGCTGCTCCATTCACTAATCACTCCTTTTCTAATATCTATTATACATCATATTAATCAAAAATCACCAATTAATCTTGAATATAACCATACTTTTTATAAAATTCTTCTCTGTACTCCATTAATCTATCCTCTTTAATTGCACTTCTTATATTTTCCATCAATTTAATCAAGAATCTTAGATTGTGTATGGTTGTTAGTCTCAATGCAAGTATCTCATCCACATTGAATAAATGTCTTATATAAGCTTTTGTATAGTTCTTACAAGCATAGCAATCACACTCTGGATCCAAGGGAGAGAAGTCTCTTGAGTACTTTGCATTTCTAATTACCACTTTCCCTTGGCTAGTCATTGCAGTTCCATTTCTTGCTATTCTAGTGGGTAAGACGCAGTCAGCCATGTCAATACCTCTTATAACCGCTTCAAATAGATAGTCGGGACTACCAACACCCATTAAATACCTAGGTTTATCTTCGGGTAATAAGGGCACAGTATAGTCAAGGACTTCATTCATAAGCTCCATGGGTTCTCCTACACTTAGTCCACCAACAGCATATCCACTAAAATCCATTTCTATTAGGTCTCTTGCTGATTGTTCTCTTAAATCCCTATACATTCCACCCTGGACAATGCCAAACATTCCTTGCCTATCCCAATCCTTATGGAAATCTTTACATCTTTTAGCCCATCTGCTTGTTCTTTCCATGGATTGTTTAGTGTATTCATATTCAGCGGGATAAGATACGCATTCATCAAAGCACATCATTATATCGGAACCTAAGGAGTTTTGAATCTCAATAGCTTTTTCAGGGCTTATAAAATGCTTGGATCCATCAATATGAGATCTGAACTCTACTCCTTCTTCCTTTATCTTTCTCAATTCTCCTAGGCTAAAAACCTGAAAACCACCTGAATCTGTTAAAATAGGTCCCTTCCAATTCATGAATTTATGAAGACCACCCGCTTCTTCAACCAAATCATGGCCTGGTTTTAAATACAAATGATAAGTATTGCTTAAGATTATCTGCGCTCCTAAATCTTCAACTTCTTCTGGTGTCATAGCCTTTACAGTGGCCCGAGTCCCCACTGGCATAAAGATTGGAGTTTCTATTTCCCCATGAGGTGTTGTAATTTTACCAAGTCTAGCATGGCAATCACTTGATTTTTTTATTAGTTCATACTTAATTGCTGACATCATATCCCCCTTATTATCTTATAAACATGGCATCCCCAAAGCTAAAGAATCTGTATTTATTATCTATAGCTTCTTCATATGCACTAAATATAAAGTCTTTTCCTGCTATTGCACTTACTAACATCATCAATGTTGATTCAGGAAGATGGAAATTTGTTATTAGTCCATCAGCAATCTTAAATTCATATCCTGGATATATGAATATATCAGTCCATCCAGATCCTTCCCTAGCCAGTCCATCTTCAGTGGCGATAGTTTCTAGCGTTCTGATTGAAGTAGTTCCAACTGGAATTACCTTCCCACCGCTTTTCTTTACCCTGTTTATCATATCAGCAGCTTCATGAGAGATCTCATAGTACTCTGAGTGCATAATATGATCATTAACATCTTCTACTTTAACGGGTCTAAAAGTACCCAGTCCAACATGAAGGGTAAGATAAATCACCTCTATGCCTTTTTCTTTAATTTTTTCAATCATCTCTGCAGTAAAATGTAGTCCCGCAGTGGGTGCTGCAGCTGATCCTGGTACTTTAGAATATACTGTTTGATATCTTTCCTTATCATTTAGTTTTTCAGTAATATATGGTGGAAGAGGCATCTCCCCTAACTTATCCAGTATTTCTTCAAAGATACCATCATACGTAAATTTAATGAATCTTGTACCATCTTCACCTATATCTATAACTTCTCCCAATAAGAGGCCCTCTCCATATTGAATCTTGTTTCCAATTTTCATCTTCTTACCAGGTCTTACTAAACATTCCCATATATTATTTTCAAGTCTCTTGAATAGCAATGTTTCAATGCTCTCTTCCTTACCCAATCTACTACCAAAAAGTCTTGCCGGAATAACTCTAGTATTATTTAACACAAGAGCATCCCCAGGGTTTAGATAATCAATTACACTACTAAATATTGTATGACTTATGGTTTTTTTATCCCTATTTAAAATCATTAATTTTGAATTTGTCCTGTCTGCCAATGGTGTCTGAGCTATAAGCTCATTGGGTAAATCATAAAAAAAATCACTAGTTTTCATTTAATTCTTCCTATCTATTTATTATTGTTACATCTACTCCAGTGTAGTAGAATTTTAGAATCTGGTCATAGGTATATCCTAATTTAGCCATTTCTATAGCACCATATTGGCTCATTCCAACTCCATGCCCATATCCCTTTCCATTGAAGGTAATTGAGTCTGATTCAAGTTGAATCTCTGTATTGAGCTTAGTTATACCAACAACACTTAAGACTGCAATGTTTTTATTTTCAATAGCAAAATTTCCACTATTTGATATTATATTTAGGTTTTCACTTGGCAATATAGTCTTAGAAGTATCTGAACCTATGATATTGATATTCTGATCTTGCTTGATTATTCCATTGTCCACTGAAAATAAAGTGCTCTTTAACTGAGTTGTACCTAAGACACTTCTTAGGATTGCTCCGGTTATTTCTACCTGATTGCTTGTTCCTGTTATTCTTATATTAGATACCCTCCCAGAAGGAAAAGTTGCCAATACTTCCATGTCCTTAACCATACCTACATCAGTGCCATGAGCAATTAGTCTTTGAGAGATTTCAGATTTTGTCATAGTAAATGACCACGTAGAACCGTTTGAGTTTAATGAAAATGGATCTACTACACCAACTAAATATGGTTTAGGACTTCTCCATACATTCTCACTACTGGCAGTATGGCCTCCTGAATTGGAGTGATAGACAGTTTCTGCTATTGTTCCATTATATGTTGCCACCATGCCCTTAGTTTCATCAATTGCTCTATTGGAATTTGGATTTTCTCCATCAAATCCAGCATAAACCTGACAATGCACCGTATCACATAGATTAAATCCTTCAGCTATATGTTTATTAATGTTTGAGTAAGTAAATCCCCTTGCAGTAACAGCCTGTGCCTTTATAGATTCAATTGGTGCTGATGTTGGAAATTCCTTGGGTAAAACTCCAAATAGATATTTCTCAACGCTAATATGGTTAATCACATTATACAACCCAGAACCCTTAATTAAATTTACATATCCTCTGTATCTTGCGCCACCCATACTTATTACTCCATCGACTCCTGATTTAGTACCTAAAATCATACTACCATCACCCGGCATGGAATAGATCAATGCTTTACTTGGACTGTATACATCAATCCTTCCTGCTTCCACATAGGTTATTAGTACCGATGAGGTATTCAAGTCAAGTATTTCTTGTGTTTTGTTATCTTTTGAAAAAACCATTAAGGACTCAGATGCATCTATCTGTAAGAACTCGTCAAATAGATATGTTTTTCCTACTTTAACATCCACAAAATATGAATCAGCTGGTTCACTTATAAAATCATTTCCCATTAGGGTTATTGCCAATCCAAATATTAAAAATGCAATTATTATTCTTCTCAAATCCTCACCAACTCTCTTTATTCATTGGGATATGGTCTGTTAAAGTGCTTGTATGCCTTTTCAGTAACCATTCTTCCTCTAGGTGTTCTGTTTAGAAAGCCTATCTGAAGTAGATATGGTTCATAAACATCTTCTATGGTAACTCTTTCCTCACCTGTTGCCGCAGCTAAAGTCTCGACTCCAACAGGTCTTCCTCTAAAATTGTCTATTAAGGCTAAAATTAATTTTCTATCAACAGCATCTAGCCCCAGCTTATCAACTTCTAGAATTTCCAGACCTTTATTGGCTGTATCTTCATCAATAATCCCATCTCCAATAACCTGAGCATAATCTCTTACTCTTTTTAAGAGTCTATTGGCAATTCTAGGTGTCCCTCTGGATCTTTTGGCAATTTCGTATGCTCCCATAGGACTGATTTCTATATTTAGTATACCGGCAGATCTGGTTACTATTTCAGTTAAGCTCTCCACATCATAAAGATCAAGATTAAGCATAACACCAAATCTATCTCTCAAGGGTGAAGTCAGTAAACCTGCCCTTGTAGTTGCACCAATTAATGTAAACCTGGACAAATCTAATCTAACGGATCTAGCTGAAGGACCTTTCCCTATAATTATATCCAGAGCAAAATCCTCCATTGCTGGATACAGTACTTCTTCCACAGTTCTATTGATTCTGTGTATTTCATCAATAAACAGAACATCATCATCAGATAGATTAGTAAGGATAGAGGCTAAATCTCCTGGTCTTTCTATTGCAGGACCAGATGTTACCCTAATATTTACACCCATCTCATTTGCAATTATATTGGCTAGTGTTGTCTTGCCCAATCCAGGGGGCCCGTAAAGTAGAACATGGTCTAAGGATTCACTTCTACCTTTGGCAGCTTGAATAAATATATTCAATTTTTCCTTAGCTTTTTCCTGCCCAATATATTCACTTATCCATTTGGGTCTTAGGGTTGCTTCACTTTCTAAGTCTTCCATATTTAAATGTCTGGCAACTATCCTATCTCTTATTTCATCCATTTATATATCTCCTTTACATGGCCAATTGTCTTAATCCATGTTTTATAATCTCTTCTATGGTCATATGGTCAGTTTCCATTCCTCTAAGGGATTTTTCCACTTGATATCTATTGTACCCTAAGGATATAAGTGCTTCAACAGCCTCATCATAATTTGTGCTTCCATGATGAATTGTCGTCTCATCATCCATATCAAAGTTTTTATTAACCTTATCCTTAAGCTCAAGAACGATTCTCTCAGCTGTCTTTTTGCCAACACCAGGTCCCTTGGTCAAGGTGTCAATGTCTTTTGTAACAATAGCCCTTTGTATCTGACTTGGTCTTAAGGCAGATAGTATACCGCATGCAACCTTGGGGCCAACTTTTGATACATTTAATAGTAATTTAAACATATCCATTTCTTCTATAAATTTAAATCCGAAGAGGAACATCCCATCTTCTCTAACTATTAAACTGGTATGTATTTTCTGATTTTCCCTGTCCTGACTTAATGCAACAAGGGTATTTACAGAAGTAGTGATTTTATAACCCATCCCATTGTTATCCAGAATAAAATAGTCATCCCCAATATGTACAACATCACCAATTATATAATCTATCATTTATATTTCTCCTTATCTCATTTTGAACTGATCTTTAAATTTAAGTGAACTTCCATGACAAATCGCCACAGCCAATGCATCTGCAACATCATCAGGTTTTGGTCTTTCCTTTAAGTTAAGGAGAATTTTGACCATTTCCTGCACTTGTGCTTTTTCAGCTCTACCATATCCTACCACAGCTTGCTTTATCTGTAATGGAGTGTATTCGAATATCTCCATATTATTATCAGCTGCTACCAGAATTTCCACTCCTCTGGCATGTCCAACTTTTATTGCAGTCTTTACATTTTTGTTAAAGAACAACTCCTCAATGGCTAAATCCTGGGGATTGAACTTTTTAATTATCTCATCCAATTTCTTATAAATCTCTTGAAGCCTAATTGGAAAATCATCTATAGCTGGAGTTAGTATTGCACCATAATCTAGTACTGTAAATTTATTTCCTATACATTCCACAACACCATATCCCACTGTTGCAATTCCTGGATCTATCCCTAAAATAACCATAATTTACCTCATTTCTTGGATTTGGTAACCTTCTAATATTGTACCATAAAATGATAATAAAACTAAACACAAAAATAAATCCCTCTGGTCAATCACCAAAGGGACAATTCATTAGCTTAGTTACCTATTTCTCCAATTTTAAATCCTGCTTGTTGTATCTTCTCTATAATAGCATCAGGATTTTCAACATCAATTCTTAAGATTACTCTAACTACACCCATTACCTTTGCATCCAACTGGGTTAAGTTAATAATATTTATCTTTTCCTTTCTCAAAAGGTCGGTTAATCTTGCCAATTGACCTGGGATGTCAAACATATGAACAACTATTCTCTCTCCTGAGTCCAATCCAAATACATCGGCAAAAGCACTGAAGATTGAAGAGTGAGTCAATATACCTTCAAACTTACCATCTCTATCCACTGCAGCCAGGAAGGGTGTTCTTGCACTATTGAGTAAATGTGAGGCTTTATCGATTCTATCATAACTCTTGATAGTTTCAAATTCCTTATTACAAACAGTATCAACTTTACATGTATCTAAAAATTCTTCCTTACTTGAATATTCATTTTCGAAAAATTCTCTATAAATTGCTTCCTTCATCAAAATCCCATAAATTTGCCCATTGTCTATTACTGGTATGGACAAGAAATTGCCGCTGTTTATCTTCTCCAGAGCAGATCTTATACTTTCATCTGGTGCTGCAACCGTCAACATGGATGATTTAATCATATGATTTCTTACGTACATTCAAGGACCCCCTTAGATATTTTTATTTATATCGTTTTAATACACGATCATTTAGACCATTCCAATATGCATCCTTATATAATCTAAGCCCATTTCTTGTAACTATTTTTATAACTTCATTATAAATATTTATAAGTTCATCTTTAGTTAATAAACCATCATCTTCAGTGATATGAGTTATTTCCTCATTATAATTTATTGTCAACTGTTTGTCCAAATACTTGTTCAAACTGCATATTTTAGCCTTTATTATCTTTTCACTGTAATTTGTAATCATTTTATTTAAATGATTGGTGGTTTCTTCATTTTCATCTATATGATCAAAGACCATATCCTTTAGTTTTCTAACATCTTCATTGTTAGTATCAAAATGAAATAAGTATTTCTGATAATAAAGTTCATTTATTGCATAGGTCTTTACTGTTAAATCCTCTAGACTATTGGCTAACTTAATATTAATATGACCATTTTTGTATCCTTCTAAATACAAGAGAAGTTCTAATCTGTTCACATCTTCATGAATTAATTCTCCTAGGTTCATAGCAATCATCTGATTGCCTCTTCTCTCCTTCAATATTCTTACTATATGACTTCTTAAATATTTCAAAGAAACATATTTTGGAAATATATTTCTAATATTATCTTCTATATCATAAAGGTTAAGGAGTATATGTATGCTATTTAGATCATTCTTGAATAAGAAATTATGCTTTAATCCTTCATATAAGTCACAAATTGAGTCATTCGATAAAGCCATAGATAGCATCCCTCCCCTTAAAATTTTTTTAGGCATTAACTAGTGTAAGATTTATTATACTACATATTCCATTAGATTTCTCTATGAAAATGAAGGATAATTGTTACAATATCTTAATAAAAAACCTCAATTTGTTGATTATGTAAATCAATCAAACTGAGGTTCTATCACTATAGAAGGAATATACCTTCATCTTCACATTTTATTATTTCATCCTCTGACCATACTGATGCTTGAACCTGACCAATATGTTTTGCTTGTAAGAAATACATGCAAATTCTCGATTGACCTATTCCTCCACCAACTGTATATGGTAAATCACCAGCTAATAATTTCTTATGGTAGTCCATTTCTAGCTTATACTCTGCATCGGCTAGTTTTAATTGTTTGATCATGGCTTCTTCATCAACTCTTATCCCCATACTGGAGAGTTCAATTGATTCGTTCAAAACTGGGTTCCAGAATATAATATCCCCATTAAGCTCCCAATCATCGTAGTCTGGCGCACGTAAATCATGGGGTTTACCTGATCCTAATACTCCACCAATCTTATATATAAATACAGCTCCATATTCTTTTGCTATACTATGCTCTCTGTCCTTTGGGCTTAGTTCTGGGTACTTATCTTCCAATTCCTGAGATGATATATAGGTTATATTTTCAGGAAGTTTCTTATAAAGTCTTGAAGGATACAAGTCTGTAATGTATTCCTCTGTTTCCTTAAAAGCTTCATATATACTATCAACTACAGTCTTAAGAGTTTCAAGATTTCTATCTTCTTTCCTAATAATCTTCTCCCAATCCCATTGGTCAACATATATTGAGTGAATTCTGTCCACGTACTCATCAGGTCTAATTGCATCCATATCAGTATAAAGTCCTTCACCTACACTGAACTCATACCATTTTAATGCCATTCTTTTCCACTTTGCCAATGATTGAACTATTTCCAAGTCTGTATCATATTTTCTCATTTTAAAGGAAACAGCTTTCTCACTACCTGATAGGTTATCATTCAATCCTGTTTCAGGTCTTACAAACAAGGGTGCAGATACCCTTGTCAAATTTAGTTTACTTGATAAACTTCTTTCAAAGAAATCCTTAATTTGTTTAATTCCAACTTGTGCCTCCCTAGGAGTAAATCCATTTACCATCATCATAATTTCCATCTCCTTTTAATTTTGAATATAAAAAAACCTTCCATCCCTTATATAAAGGACGAAAGGTTACTCTCGCGGTACCACCTAAATTAGCAATAATGCTCACTCAATTCCGTACGGATAAAATATCGATACGTTATAGCTAATAACGGGCTATACCGTCTGAGCCTACTAGAAAATCGTTCGGTCAGATGCTCAGGGCTGTTCTTCACAATAGACATCGTATTGGGATCTCACCATTCCCAACTCTCTTTGACTACTCTCTAGTGCTACTCTTCCCTTCACTGCAATGTATTAAACTGTAATCAGTATACAATCAATTTTAAATTTAGTCAACACTTTTTTATACTTCTAAAGCAAAAACTTTATGAATATCTTCTGAATATTCATTTATAACATCAAGTACAAAATATGTTATCTTTAAATTTAAAGATAAGGCAAAATCTAAGTCAGTCTTAAAACCAATCTTGGTATTTGAGTACTCTTCTACCACATCTTCAATGTACTTAACTATTGCTTCCTTAAGACTAATAAGATTCTCATCATAAATATTTAAGTCATTAACAGTAATCAAATTCTTCTTGAATGTATGGTTTGGAGCATAATCATTGAGTTTTGCTTCATACCTAACATGTTTGATCATAGTTCCATTAAATGTCCATCTCTTAGCATGTGGAACACAAACATAGTCTGATAAATAATGGGAAATTATTCCCAACTTCCTACTTAGAAGCTTAATACCAATGGGATCCTTGATCTTTTTAAAGTCAATATATCTACTAATAAAGATGATTTTCATGATCTCCATAGCGATATAGTTTATACTTTCATCCTGATAGTGTCTAATTAATTTGTATTTTGGCAATATATCAGGAGCAATTGAGCCCCATAGCAATTTTTCTTTATCCAGTTTTAAATCGTATATGTCAAGTACATTATCATAGACTTGCGCTGCAATAATTTTGTGAGTATCTGCGAAAATGTTAAACACTCCCTTACTTTTAATATCAACTTCCTTCAATATATAATAAGTGTAAAAGTATGTCAACCAATTAAATATTATATTATTGTAACAATATTGTGATATTAAGAAAAATTGCCAAAGAAATCTTTGTAAATTTGGTAGTTTTCATCAGAATATAAAACCAGATTAATCTTCTCAATATTTTTTCTAATTTTAGAAAATTCCACTATTGCCTTATAGACAACTTCAACAGCTTCATCAATAGGATATGAATAAGCACCAGTAGATATGGATGGAAAAGAGATGGTTTTAATCTCATACTCTTCTGCAAGTTTCAGGGAGTTAAAATAGGCATTGAAAAGTAGTCTCTCATCCATGCCCTGATTAGTACCATAAATAGGTCCAACTGTATGGATAACATATTTACAAGGCAAATCTCCACCTATAGTTAATCTAGCTTCTCCTGTGGGACAGCCCCTATGCTTGATACACTGTTGGAGGATTCTTGGTCCACCTTTTCTATGAATTGCTCCATCTACCCCTCCACCACCAAGTAAACTATTATTGGCAGCATTCACAATGGCATCAACCCTCTCTTCAGTTATGTCCCCTTTTTTTATCTCTACATTAATCTCTCCAATTTTCATCTAACTTTCCTCCTCCAAAAAATCCTCCAAAGCATTCCATACTTCAGGAGTTTCAAATCCTTTTCTCCAACTGGCTACTCCAGCTAAATCATACTTATGAACAAGGGAGACCTTGTTGAACAGAGAGTTGATATCTTCAATCCATATTTCATGGAAGTAATCCTCAAAATCTACTCTTCCATAAAATTGCTTTATATCATCCTTCCATTGGAGATCTATGTTATTTCTTTTTACAAAATTATTGGCAGCTTCCATACCAATGGCTTGAGATGAGACTTTTCCATCTCTTGTTGTCCACATTCTAGTATAAAAGGGCATTGCCAGAATCATCTTTTCATTTGGCACCAGCTCTAGTACTCCAGTTAAGGATCTCTCTACCCAAGTGTATTCAGCAACACTACCAGCTATTGGGCTTGAAGCCCAGTGTTGATCATAAGCCATCAAAACCATATAATCTACTGCTTTATGCAATCTCTGTCTATCCAAGAACATGGACCAAGTTGGACTGGTGGATATGCCAGTTACATCCATTGATACAACGAGATTGTTTTCTCTGAATATTGGATATAACTCCCTCATAAATTGAGTCATTACATCCTTATCCTGGTAGTATACATTTTCAAAATCAATGTTTATACCTTGAAAACCATAGGATAAGAATATATCCAAGAGATTATTTATTATTTTTTCTCGCATGCTGCTGGAATTTAAAATCACAGTGGTTAGAGCAGGGTCAAATTCATTGGTTACAGATGGCCATATGTCTACACCTAAATCCCTATACTTAGATACATAGTCCCTGTTTCCCTTATCGTATATTTCCCCATTCTCATCAACCACATCAAACCATGTTGGAGAAATCACATTAACACCTGGAATTCGTTTTATATTGTCTACATTTCTTACCACTCCATAGGTGTAATCCCAGGTCATGTTGACTTTTCTAGTTCTTCTATTAGTGTCTTCATCTTCAATCCCACCAAGAAAAACTTCCTTGCTTAAATCCACAATAATACTATTGGGATTGACATACCCAAATCTACCATCTCTGGTTAAAACATAAAACCAACCCTTCTCTTGTTGCAGTACTCTCAATTTAGTATCCTTGTTTATAATATCTCCAATTACTGGGGATAATTCATGTGGACTATATCTTAGATATTCATCTTTTGTAAGACTGCCATAGATGTATAAGGTGTCTTTAAACTCTATGATTATTGAACTATCATATATACCTACATCTAGTTTTTCTTTATATTCTTCTTCCAATAGTCTAAGAGGAATATATGTTGTATTGTTTATTTTTCTTATAGGCTCATCAATTATTACATTCTTGCGATTAAAGGTTGCAATAGTATCATCCAACTTAAATCTTTTAACTTGAGTTGGACTTGTTATTATCAAGATACCTTCATCCTCATCAAAAAATATATCCTCATCCATTGTTTCTTTTACTAACTTCCAATTTATATAAAATTTGTCTTCTAATACTAACAGATTATCATCTTTGTATATCTTATCATCTACGATTACCATCTCACCGTATTCATATGGCAATTCTTCCATATTTATATAGGTTAAATCATTGTAAACTCTATAACCTGTTGAAATTATTAAAATTAGAAGAATTACAAATGTAATTAGCTTTCTCAACGAAACATCACCTCAAAACTATTATATAAGATGGAGGGTCTTATATCAAACTATATAACAATAAAAAGCCTAAGTATAAAATTACACTTAGGCGAATTTATTATAGAGGCCATATGAACAATATTAGAGGAGTTGCAACAACTATTAGGATAATTGATAGAGGCAACCCAAGCTTCCAATAATCAGTAAATTTATATCCTGCTGGTCCCATAACCAACAGATTAGTTTGATGACCGATGGGGGTTAAAAATGCAGCTGAAGCAGCTATTCCAACACCCATTAAATAAGGATCTGGAGATACCCCTAAGACTTGTGATAAGCTTATTGCTATTGGACCCATCAATACAGCTGTTGCTGAAGTACTAATTAAATTTGCTAGTCCAAGGGTTAAGACCATCATTAAAGCTACCATAAATCCAGGGGGAATAAATCCAGAAACCCTAAATAAGAAGGAAGCTATTGTATCTGCCCCTCCACTTTGGGAAAGTGCAATTCCCAAAGGGATAAGTGAACCAAGCATAATAATTGATGGCCATTCTATGGCATCATAGAATTCTCTGGGAGTTATGATTTTAGATAAGACAAGAGTTATGGCTGCCACAGAAAATGAAACCTGTACTGGAAATACACCTATGGTTGTTAAGATTATTGACATTAAAAATACACCTATGGTAAAGTACATTTTCCAAACAGCTCTGTCAGTTACAATCTCAACCCCTCTTTCAGCAAGTGGTAAGCATCCCATTTTATTATATATATCCTTCAAAACTGCCGTAGGAGCTTGTATTAATAGAACATCCCCCGCCTTAAATCTTAAGGACTTTAATCTTTCTACAGAGTAGACCCCTTTTCTGGATAAGGCTACAAGGTTTACACTATACCTGTTCCTTAACTTGGTTTCATATGCCGTTCTACCAACAAGTGGAGAATCATCCCTTAATACAACCTCAACAAGGTCCATGTCTCTGGATTTGATTAAAGATTCCTCTAACTCCAAGTGTTTTCTTGCTCCTTTTAACTTTATTCCAGTCTTATCTATTAAATCAGCTAACCCCACTGGAATTGTCTTAATTATTAAAATATCATCCTCTGAAAGCACTTCTAAAGGAGATGGAGCAATTATCTTTTTATCACTCCTAATTATACTTAATATTTCAACTTCCAGGTTATATACCTTGTTTATATCTATAATTGTTCTTCCTATAAGCTTACTATTCTTTACCACTTGAACTTCAGATAGGTATTCGCCAATGTTAAATGATTTCTCAATTCCTTGGGATTCTCTTTTGGGTATTAACTTTCTTCCAAATATTGCCATAAAAAGTATACCTAGTATACTTACTGTAAGACCAATTGGTGTAAAATCAAAAAAACTAAAGCCCTCTGCTCCTGTACTAATTCTATATGATGAAACGATTAGGTTAGGAGGAGTCCCAATTTCAGTCATCATGCCACCTAAAAGTGCTGAAAAAGCCAATGGCATTAGTATTTGAGACGGGGGAAATTTCTTTTCCCTTGATATTTTAATTGCCACAGGTAATACAAGAGCTAAAGCACCAATGTTGTTCATAAAACCTGATAAAACTGCAGTAACTAACATTAATTTTGCCATAATAACTTTTTCAGATGGTGTTTTCCTATTTAGCAGATGTACTATTGCATCAATAAAGCCAGTCTTTACTAGAGCGGCACTTATTACCAAAACTGCTGCTACAGTAATTATTGCAGGGTGACTAAAGCCTTGAAAAGTATCCTCAGGCTTTAAAACACCAAAAATAGTCAATGCCAATAATCCAAGTAAGGCAACAAAATCATACCTAATTCTTCCAATTATAAAAAGAACTAAAACAGATATTATAATTAGGAATACAATTATCTGATCAAACATAAGGTGGCCTCCAAGATATATATATTTTTATACTTATACCACTTAATACTTAAATATACTCAATTTTAATCAAGAGCATCAGATAATATCCAATGCTCTTGATCAAATTCTATAAAAAACTTACTTCAACACTTCCTAGTCCAGTGAAGGAGCACTGAAATTTATCTCCTCTAAATGCTTCTGGTGAAGCTGTAAAAGCTCCGGAAAGTATGACTTCCCCTTCCTTAAGTATGACTCCAAACTCATAAAGTTTATTGGCTAACCAAACAACTCCCTTGGCTGGATTACCCAGCACTTCCCTTCCTTTCCCACTATTTACCAGTTCTCCATTTTTAAATAGAGTCATTTCTATTTCATTTAAATCTATTTCTCCAGCTGGGATCCTTTTATCTCCCAATACATAGAAGGCACTTGAACCATTATCCGCTATAGTATCAACAAGTTTTATCTTCCAATCTTCAATTCTACTATCCACAATCTCAATTGACCCGCATATATAGTCAGTAGCTTCATAAACATCTTGAAGGGTTACATTTGGCCCTACTAGATCTTTCTTAAGAACAAAGGCGATTTCACCCTCTACTTTTGGTCTAATAACTTTATCCATTGAAATAGATCCACCATTTAATACTTCCATACTTTTATATAAATGCCCATAATCTGGCTCAGATATATTCAGTAGCTCTTGCATGCCCTTAGATGTTAGGCCTATTTTCTTTCCTGATATCAGTTCACCATCACCGATGGACCTCATTACATTTATCAATTGAATGTCATATGCATCTTCCACTGTTAAGTTTGGATTTGTCTCACTTAGTGGTGGTATGGTCTTATTATTTTTTAATCCACTGTATAAAAGATCAGCATGCTCTTTATTTGCTTTATTTGTCATATTCATTGTTTTACCTACTTAAGTAATGATTCTAATGCCAATACATTTACTTTAACAGCTATTGGCAATATTTCCTCATCAAAATCAAAACCTTGTGTATGATGTCCAGGTTTGAATTCTCCTCTAGCCCCACCCAAAGTGAAGTATGTTGCTTTTCCACCATGTTTCTGTACTCTGTCCACCATGAACATGAAATCTTCACTTCCTGAAGGTTTATCAGAAATTAGTTGAATAGCTGATATGCCTTCTAGTGTCTTGCCAATACCTTCAATAACCTCTGCCATTTCAACATTTGATGTTGCACAAATAGACTCACCAACATAGTCAATGGAATATTTACAATCATGCATACCAGCTGCATTTTTGATTATTCTCTCAGCATATTCCTTTATATACTCATTTATTTCTGTTGATTGTCCCCTGGTTTCAACCTTCATTGACGTCTGGTGGGGAATAATATTTCTATCTCCATCAACAATCAGAGATCCTACATTTATTCTACTTGCTCCTTGATTATGTCTAGGTATGGCATGAAGATTAAGTACTGCTGTACAGGCAGCGAGTAGAGAATTTTTCCCTTCATTAGGTGCTCCACCTGCATGGGATGGAAGTCCAGTGAACTTAACATCTAGTTTAGTGGTTGCCAAGAAACCATTATTGCCACATATTAAACTTCCAAACTCTTCATTAGCCATTATATGTCCACCAATTACATAATCAGCATCATCAAGAAGACCTTTCATTACTATGGATTTAGCCCCTCGAACACCTTCTTCTGCAGGCTGAAATATTATTTTGACACTACCATTTTTAAATTTCTCCTTATTCATGGCAATAGTCTTGGCAACTCCAAGTCCAATGGCAGCATGTCCATCATGTCCACAACTGTGCATCATACCATCATTTACTGAGGCGAATTTTTCATTGTGTGGAAAATGATCTTCAGAGGTGCTTTCTGTAATATTTAAGGCATCAATGTCAAATCGCAATGCAACAACTGGGCCTTCTCCAAATTTCATAGTTCCTACAACTCCTGTAAAACCATCCTTTAAATCGTCTATGTACTTCCTAATACCACCGTTTTCTACAGCTCTATCATAAGCTTTTGTTAATACAGCCTTGGAAGGTAATCCCATTCTATATTCTTCACTAATAACATCTCTGCCAAACTCAACCTCATAACCATATTCAACCAGTTTGTCCAATATGATTGATGCAGTTCTTATCTCTGTCCATCCTGTCTCAGGATGTTTGTGAAAATCTCTTCTGTTCTGAATAATTTCACTTTTAATGTCATCGATAAAATTAACTAGTTCTTTCATTTAATTAACCTCCTTTATTTACTTATCAATACTTATTATATCACTATAACGCCTTATTGTACTCTATAAATTAATATGTTAGTGGATATAAAAATCCTCTGCAAATATTATTACAGAGGATTTACAAATTATATTTAATTATTGAGCATCTTGTAATGCTACTTTTACAGCATCCATTATTGCCTTTGATGTATAGGTCGCTCCTGATGCCACATCAACATCATATGAGTTTGCTGATACTATTGCTTCAGGTACTCCTGATATTG